>Ga0265780_10002246_pt1 | contig 26498 bp, 27 predicted proteins | sample P1T30metagenome_FD_192432 | JGI IMG/M metagenome (GOLD analysis project Ga0265780, IMG submission 192432) | Plant litter microbial communities from East Loma Ridge, Irvine, California - P1 T30 | ecosystem: Environmental > Terrestrial > Plant litter > Unclassified | place: USA: California...
GACCCAATGATCCCACTTTACTCTCATGCAGGTCTTTGATTCTAGTCTCTAGAAACGGACAGGCAACCGAACTGTGAAGCGCTCACACACACTCTTCACCTCGCATAGCATCCGAGTCAAAGTCGCGAATGTGACCAGTCTACACGCTTGCATTTACAGCTTATCGAGTCTAGCGTCCATTTGCTCGCATAGCCTTAGGGTGTTTTCGTGTGTAGAGGTCAGTAGATTCAGTAGAATCCATTTGCACTGTACGTACCTGTGTTTCGCAGGATTGTACGTAGCCTGGATTATGACTTCGTGATGACAGTCGTCACTTCAAGAACAGCGAAGTGTGAACGTCCAGCCGGACACACAGTAGTCCGTAATCACACGCAAACTCCAAGTACGCATTCTTCCACGAAATCAGCGTCAATTCGTTCACCTATCATACACCACCCCCAACCCAACCACCCTCAATCCCACCCCATAACCGCCTCCTCAACAATCGGCCTAATAACCTTCCTCCCCGCACCACTCCGATGCGTCCACACCATCTGCCTCGCGCCCAGCTCCTCAGCGCGATGCCACGGAACCAACTCAATGCCCTCGTCGTTATTCTCGAGCGCGTCCTTGACCACCTTGAACAGCGCGTCGGCCTGCTCCTGGTCGACGCGCACGTCGTCGCGCACGGTGAGGACGATTTCGCGCAGCTTCTCTTTGGACCCGTCTTTGTAGTGCTTCTTGTACTTGTTGAGCGTGATGCTGACGTCGACGCCGGATTCGGCGGTCCAGGCCTGGTGGTGGGGGTTAGTTGATGTGTGAAAAAGGGAGATGTGTAGAAGGGGAATACGTACAGCATGCACAGCGAACCAGTCGAACAATTCCGCAAAGTCCGTCTTGAGGATCTGCTCGTCCATCGAGTATGGCACCGACGCAAAGCCTAGACTAACAGTCGGTGTGCGAGGCGAGGGAGTATCAATGAGATCGCCCTTCCAATCCCGTCGCAGCAGGTCGCGCAGATCCAAACCATCGATCTTCTTCTGCGCGTCGCTGAGCTCGTCGTCCAGGTCCTCCATAACGTCCTCAAGATTTTTCTTCGCCCATGCGCTCCGTGCAAGAATACGCTTGGATGTCTTGATGTCCTCCTTGGTGGTCTTGTCGCTCGTCAAGCCGCCAGAGTCGATGGCGATGGCGCTGAGAATAAGCTCGAGCAGCTCGTGCGGCATGTGATATTCCTGGTCCAGCTTCTCCAGCTCGTCGAGCATTTGGCGCGCGACGAGGGTAGTGCAGCTTGCCGCTGTCTCGAAGATGCGTGGCTCGGCGTCCGGCGCGGTGCCGCGATCTTTGTGGTGGTCGAATATGCTGAGTATCTTGGCATGGCTCCATTTGCGCAGCGGTTCGCCGTGGTCGACTAGCACGATGCCTTTCATCTTCCTGCTCAGTGTTTCTGGATCTTCTGGCAGCTCGTCCATGGTCAGGAGATCTTCGTGGCCGGGCGTCATCTGAGAGTTGTCCAGAGCCAGCTGGTTCTCAGGTCGTAGATCGAGGGCATGCGATGGTGTCTGAAGCAATGCGATTGCTTTGATAGGATGCGACGTGTTCTCGGTCGAGTGCTCGAGGTGGTATGCCCATGTGAGCGCTGAAGTCATGCTATCCAGATCTCCGCCTTCGTTTCCCGCGACAATCGTCCATTCTGACGCGTTGCCGGCTTGCCAGTCGACGAGGAACGCCTTCTTCGTTGCGCGACTCCATTCGCTGAAGTGTCCGACTCCAAGTGGTTTTGACCTGCCTGATGCGCCGAGGATGGTCTGCTTGGGAATGTAGCTCTGTGGTATCGCGGCAGCCGGACTGGCTGCTAGGAATGCGGGTATGAGAGTTCGGAGGCCCTTCATTTTGGTACTGGAAGTTCAAGAACAGAAATGTGGATGACAGGAATGCAGGTACATACTCATGTAATGACATCAGGCCCATGTGCAGGGTCCAGGTCCCAACCACTACTGCAGCCAAGGAAGCTTCCTTCCATGAAACATCGCATGCCGACAATCTTCCCGTGGGCGTATTCGTCTATCAACAAGCATGAACATCCTTCCTTCATTGTCACCATCAGAATTTCCTGCGTTATGTAAATCTTCAGACAAGGTCAGCTTGTGAATACGTGTCGGTGCTTTGCACCCTTGATCCCACGTCTTTCAACGGCCAGTCAGCTTATCATGAGAGTCTGAGCAAGAGGTACTTTCGCGGTACGCAAATGCAGAGAAAGGCTACTTGAGATGTTCAATTGGCTAGAGTGTACTTAACCCTATACGTCGCGGCTATCCTAGGTTTCGGCCGTAACCCAAGTACTATGTCAAGGACCAAGGCCATTTCCTCCGTCGATGAACTCCACCACCCGACAACACCAACTGGCCATACCAGCATTGCGCCATCTTGCCCAACGCCTGACGCACGATTGCAAATCCCATCAATATCTTTCCATTCCCCATCATTATCATCGAAAGCCACGATACTAATCCGAGACGGGGAATAGGGGAAGACATGTGCTGCTGTTTGTTACTTGGTGGCGCTGCTGGAGACATGAAGTGTTCCCGGGATTTCGTGCGCTGCCTAGGCTTCACGTCAGAAGGCTAACAATAATTATTTGTGCAATCCTCGCCATTATCCGCCATAAATTTTCCTTGAGATATGACGTATGCCGGAGGATGGAGTTTCGAGAGGCCGGGTTGACTCGCGTGCAGATCCCGGATCGGCTCCAGCTGGGCCAAAGCTTACACTGACATGGGACAGGCGTGGCAAGTGAAACGACAGCCAGCATGGCTTCGCTCAACACCACGCAGGATCATATTTCTTCGTGGCCGTCTCTATTGCCCTTCAGACGCACTCCTGTTGCCCTTTGGAGGCTCTTTGTTCTGCAAGTGTTGCTGATGAAGAGCTGAAGCTTTTCTGACTAAAGAAAGGTGCTAGGCGGCATGAGCATGCCGGTTGCGGGCGGAAGGCACTAGCCCGGCGCCAGCTTTCTAAGCGTGGCCGTCTCTCCTCAACCGTCGCCAACAGTCGACGTATATTGCGGTAGGGAGACTCCTTGAGCCCTAGTTTCACATAGTAGCGAGACAGCGGACAGCGGCCATGAGCTACCAGCGCAACAATGGCGACCCACCGCAACAGGGGCCGTCCTTCACCACGTCGACAACCACGACGACGACGCACGGTGGAACTACGACAACAAGCCATTCACACAACGGCACCGCTGTGACGGACTTTGGCCCGCACTCGACTACAACTGTCAGTCCCACCGTAACATCCGTATCACGTGTCCCCGTCCCTCAATCACAACACCTGCAAACGCCCGACATCACCGCGAGTCCTTCGAGGTCCAATTCGCAGCGCCAGCGAAGCTCGTCGATTAGGATACGACGGCCGTCGGTGCAGAATGCGATGCCATCGCCATCGCCTCCCCCACAGTTGTCCCAGCCCGCAGCCGCAGCCAACGATGGGTTCCAAGGCGGCCGGCGCAGAAGCAGCTCAGAGCCGCGCCCTCCGCCTGCTGCTCTCTTTCCCGACGACAACGACCTACGCCGCCAGATGACGGCTACGCCACTGCAGCCTGTATACGAGGACGGGGTACCGCGAAGCTGCCATGAACAAGGCCCTGCCCCAGGTGCCGCAGGGCCGCCGCCCTCGAGAGGTCCCAGCACGCGCAGGCAGGCAATGCAGCGGCAGATCTCGGCGCTCAACATACGGCGCAACCACCATCCAGTGACGCACGACCAGCGGAACATGGACTCCAACGTGGTGGACGTGCTCGACGTGATCGGTGAGTGCAGTATATGTATATGCCGTGCTCAGGGCGCTGCTAACACGCCACAGACCCCGAGATCTCTGCACTTACCACTCTGAATAACCTTCAGAACTCACTCTTCCTGCCAAATCTCCCATGGCTCTACAATCGCCAGCCCACATACGACCTCGGGCAAACGTCAGAAGAGTCATCGGACGAGGAAATGGGCACGGCTGGGACCAAGACACGCGAAGACCAGCTGCCGGGGCTGACACAGGAGGGCGAGGCAGAACGTGCAGGCCGGGGCGAACTTACGCGGACCAACACAATTGACTCGACCTTGTCGACTATGGAAGAAGGCCCAGGCCATCACTACGCAGTCCTTCCACACGGCGCTTCGTTGCCCGGCTGGACGGCAGAAGAGAAGGCCGTGCTGGACGACCATGTGCGTCACGTCCTGCACTCTAAGCGCGCCAGGTTCGGACGGACTATGAAGGGCTTTGGTCGATACATGCGCAACCCGCTCGGCTTCATCGTCACGCTCTACTTCTTCTTGATCACTTTCTGGGGAGCCGCATGGGTGCTCTTCCTTATTGGTTGGATCACCGTCAACGGTCGACAGCAGTACTTCGTCGAGATCTGCGATCAAATACTCACAGCCCTTTTCTGCGTCGTCGGTATCACCATGTTCCCCTTCCGCATCGTCGACACCTACCACATGATCTACGTCGCCCACTTCGCGCACCGAACGTGGCGCTTGCGCAAAGAGAGAGGCCTCGCGAAGCTGAAAGATCACAACGAGCTTCCGCGCCAGTCAATGGCCATCGAGAGGGGCGACGTGACCGAAGAGGAGATCGAGGAAGAAATGCCCGTCCTTAGTGCAGAAGAGCAGACTAAGCTGGAATACCACCAGGGCAAGCTCGCAAAATCGCATACCTTCTACCGACCCACCGAAACCTACACCCACCACGCCTTCTCCATCAGACTCCTCATCACCATCGTCGTCCTGCTCGACTGCCATTCCATGTTCCAATGTGCCCTCGGTGGCACAACATGGGGCATATACTACAAGGTCCGCCCGAAAGCCCTGACCGCCGTCATCCTCAGCTGCAGTTTGACCTGCAACATCACCGCCGGCATAATCATCGGTCGAGGCGACAAGCGTAGCCGCAAAACGCTGGTCGTTGAGCAGCTCATGCGCCAAGAAATCACGGAAGAAGCACTGCAGAAGCTGCGTAAGGAGCGCGGACTGAAAGCCAAGGGTCTGATGACAAAAGGTCAGAAGAAGAAGGTGCAAAAGCAATTGGGCGAGAAGAAGAAGAATCCGCTGGACACGATTGTGCATCGTGGATAGTACGGCGTGTTCGGCAGTGTCAGAGTCAGGAAAGTTGTTTAATTTTTGTGTTTGGCGTCTTCGATTCTTTGTACCTACTTTCTTTGGAATGGATCTAGAGCGTGCTGTTTGTGTGCCTGAGACGGTTTGTATATACCCCGACGTCGATCGCTTGGAAGTTTGATTAATGATACACTGTCGTTGTCGCTTCGCAATCACTGTTCCTACGATCCCGATGCTCACATCGGAAGCGACGCTGACATAGCCCCATCTTCTTACTCACCCGAGTAGTCCGTCAGCAACGATTGACTCGCATAGCTCATTTGTAATCAGTCCTTCGTCATCGATCACTAACGACGAGCCCAGATTGAGAGCGTCACTGCGACACAGGCTGAGGTAAGCACACGTATTCCAATGATCCTTGTCTATCTTTGGTGTATTCGGAGAATCTAATAGTGAGTGGAGTTCCTTCATTCTCAGCAATATATGTACAATTAACGCTATCACCGCACTTTCACATCCGAGGTCGCTGCATACACGCCACGAAGCCGTGCATGCCAGCGACCTGCATGTTACCAATAGAAGCAGCAGCTTGTGGCATCCGATCAACAATCCCCTGACCACTTCCTGCCCCTCTTTCTCTTCCTCTTCCTTCACCTCATCCTCCTCACACCACCACCTAACCGCCGCCAACCCCCACGTCACACCACCCAACCCCCAACCCGCTATCTCCCACCGCAAACGAGCCGGCACAAGCGTAAGTCCGAGACCGATAAGCGGCGTTAGTATCAAGGCGCCGGTGGGCGTGGGGAAAAAGTCTTGGATGATGTAGATGGGCTCGTATAGATAGGTGCCTGTTGGGGTGCGGTATATGTTGCGGATGAAGGGGGGGAGCGGGAAGAGGAAGAAGGTGAGGTGGTTGTGGGCGTGGGCGTGGGGTTGGTAGGCTGTGTTGGTGAGGATGGTGGTGGGGAGGGGGTAGGGGTTGGCTGGGGTGGATGGGGGAGTTAGGTGGCCGTAGGAAGTTGGAGTGAGATGGCCATGTGTGGTTGGGCTTGAGGGCGTGGTGGGTGGTTGCGTGTCGTTGGGCCGGTGAGGGGGTGTAGACATTTTTTTGTGTGCTCTTTGAGTATGATTCGCGCGTGTTCCGAGTTTGGGAATAATAATCAGGATCGAATAATCGAGAGAAGAAGTGCTTTTATTCGTGGGACGCGGGTGATGTCGGAAGAACGGATTGGTTGACATTTTCGTGGTAGTGAACTATGGTTTGGTTCATGCACGACTTCGATTTGGTAAGGACAGGTCGGCACGCTTACACTTGGCTACTCCAACGTTTCCGGAAGTAGCGAGACTTGATTTCACTTAGAGATGGGATTTGCTTGGTGACGATTTGGGCGATGGAATGACTGACTGGGTGGCAGAAATGGGCTGCATGTTTCGACAACGTAGGCAAGAAGAAACAGATAACAAATGCACTGCAATTATCGCGCTCGACTGAAATTTCAGTGGTGCTCAGAAGAATACATGTTGCTTAATACGACAAGTAATCTCGTACAAGTAACTCCTGATAGTTCTTGATCGATCCTTTATTTGGTGGAAGTCCCGGCGGCTTTTGCCTGTTCCAATCTACAGTGCACAATACTCTTAGTTGATTTTTTTTTTCGTGCCTGATGTGGCCTCGACATCCACTTTCGGCATGACGTTCCCTTTTCGTCGAGGTGAAAGTGAACCTCACCGCGTCACCATCACACGCCCTAACTCAGCGGTGAAGGCGCGTTTGGGCAAATCCCATGCTATTATGCAAACGACAGTGCGCACACCTCACTCAAAACTCTTCGCTCTCAAACTTTCGTACTTCTGCTCCTCAACACCAGCACCAGTACGATGCGACGCCCAATCACCAACCACGGCGGCCTGCGCGACGAGTGGGATAGGCTAGAAGCCATGAGAATCTCGCTCGAGAAAGTACGCATGTAAGTGCGCACAAAATTCCCGCCTTCATAATCCGCACCTTCGCTAATCCAACCTCATCAGCTCAAACGAGAACGCAACCACATGTGCCTTCCTACGACTCCCTGCCGAGATACGCAACAACATCTACCAGAGAGTCTTCGACGAACTGAACGTCGAGATCCGAATCAAAGGCGACCCAAAGATCTCCAAGCACGTCATCCAGCTCAAACGCACGGAGCGACTTTCAGTCATGGAAACCGGATTGTATGTCCATGCCAAAGGAGTAGCAACGCCAATGCTACCAAGGTGGGCCGCCGGGAACATGGATCCATCCTGCGAGCGACACCCACAAGCCATCTACGGACTGAGAGTAGAAACCTACCAGTATCCAGATCCTCTCTCAGAAGTGGCGCAGCTCCAACTCCTCGCTACTACACTGGTCTGCAAGCAGATGTATCTCGACACCGCTCTGCTGCCCTTCCAATACTTCACCTTCTCTTCTGAACACCTGAACTGGCTGACCTCATGGATGCAACTCCGACTACTGCCGCCACAGCGCAACGCCATCACCGTCCTGAAGATGCGCCTGGAGCTGGTGACCTTCCATTCATGGGCTACCATGAAGCCAATCCTTAACTCTTGTAAGGCTGGGTTGAAGATGGAACCGGCTGCGATGAAAATGCTGGCGTCGTACCCGCACTTGAAACGGCTTGTTTTGACGGACTTTGACTCGTGGACGAATTGGAGTAGGCCTACGGATGAGCGGGTGCAGGAGATAATTAGGGAGGCGACGGGAATGAGGAAGCTTGTTTTGGTGCGCTCGGAGGAGAAGATGTTTGGTGGTGGTTGAGAGTGTGAGGTGTTTGGGGCGTTTTTGCGGCGTGATGGAAAGGAAGGATAAAGACGAAGGAAAACGATGGTTATGAATCTGTATCATACTCTTTCTCCATGCTGCAAATTTTTCGTGATTCAATTGTACTTTGGTCAATGTTGGGCACGTCTCTTTCGCTCGTGATTTTTCAATTGAGTAGTTCTCGCTCTCACCATATTTCCGTCGAGTGGACGGTATGAGATCTGGTACCCGCCTGTTATGCATGCAGCTGCCCGAACCGGTGAGACAAACGCACGCCTGCCTCACCGACACTACACTACTTACCGTGGCATGTTCTATTCCTGCCACTATTGAACTCCATCTTGTCACACCCATCAGTTATACAATCACACCCATATCTACTTACCCTTCAATCAACACCTCAGTCGCGCCGCCATGGCCAGCTTCGTCACACAGCTTTTGTCAATGATGCCAGGCCTTCACGTTGGCGGGCCAACAACGACGAAAGTCCAGCCTACGACTCCACCGCCTCACATGCCTCGCACGACCTTTGATATGACCAAGCTAAGCGCAGAAGTCGACATGATCGCCATGTGAGTGCCGCCTACCTTCACTTGCCACCTATGTAATTAATACTGCATTACAGTTCAGAAGCCAACGCACTGTCATCACCACTCCTCCGCCTACCATCCGAGCTGCGCGCGAATATCTTCTACCATACGCTAGGTGGCTATGAAATCCGCTTCGTGCTGGAACGCAGTGACCCGGGGACGCTGAAGCGCGACTTCGAAATCAGACGTCCGAGCAGCGACTCGAAGCTGACGAGCGAGGAGATGCAAAGCTTTCTCAACCTCACTCTCGTGTGCCGCCAAATCTACGCTGAGACCGGACTGCTGCCCTTCGTCACTAATACTTTCGTTCTCACGCACACCGAGGACGGCGAAAAGTGGCTAGCGCAGAAAATTATGCCTGCCCAACAGAGGGCTATCGCAACGGTACAGTGCAGATTACGGGAGCTGTTCTTTGATTTCGAGGCGGGGCCGTTGGTTTCGCGGCACTGTACAGGCACGTTCAGACAATTAGAAGGATTGCAATGTTTGATATTGGATGCGGGAGGGCTTCGTCTGGCGGAGGAGGAGAAAGACATGGTGGTGGTGAAGGTGCGGAAGGCGAGTGGGAATGCGGCACTAAAGGTGCGGTTCTTGGAATCAACATGAGTAGTACTTTCAACAACTAAGCAAGATTGTCTATGTACATGTGCTGGTAACACTTTAATAAGATCGCCTCCGCAGTGCGTCTTTGCTACGACCAGATGCCTCAGTCACGGTAGGTGATAAGCATGGGAAGTTATGCGAACACGAGAGGATACTATCACTATAGCAATAGTGTAATGAGAGGCGTAGATGAAATTATCCCCGTAGACATACCCGTGTCTGAGCGTCCAGCTGCAGAAAAAGCTGAGAAAGACAACATAGGTGACGAGCACGTGGTGTAGAAGAGGAGTATGGGTTTACATATATTTATGATAGAGCCGGCCAGAGGATTAGAGTCTTCCACGCAACTGGTGGGCCCCAGGGTACATCGTCCATGTAGCAGGCCCATACCCGTATACGACACAGCCTGGTTTCCTGATAACCGCCGCCGTACCTGAGAATATTCTCCCGTTATACCGAAAACAGAACTCCCTTTTACACTCCCGCGCCACCTTTTACCATCAAAGCAGCGACCTCATCTACCATAGCGCGCATCGCACCGTCAAGCTCAAATATAATCTTACACTTGGCCGGAACCACAGTCCTAAGAAGTTCTTCAACTGCCCGATTGTGCTCCATCATCTCGTCCACGGCCCTGCACTTGCTTTGTTGCACGGAAATTCCACCAACCATTTCCTTAAGACAAGCCTCCCAGACAAAGTGGTCGTCACTTAAAACTGACAGATAAATGGTGACGAGGTTCGGAAGCCGCGCAGGGATATCTGCGATCTTGGAGTCTGAAGTCGCAGATGCTCGCATATCGTCGCTTAGTCGGATGTGTCTGATCAGATTCAAGTACTCAGGCTTGAAAACTTCCTCATACACGTGCACATCCTTCGTCTCATCAATTCCAAACTCATTGAGGGTGTAGAAAAGAGGTCGAGCTTCATGGTGGACTTGTCGGCAAACGGAGAGATGTTTCAAGTGACCGGAGCATATCTGCCATGTTTGTTTGGATGTGTCGTGGACGCTGACTATCAAGGGCTTCCGGTGTTTGTTTGTGCCTATCCTCATATGGTGGTCGATGCCCCAGATGCACTCGACTCGAACGTCTCCGAGGACATATTCGTAGACTCGGTTTCTGAGTTCCGCGGGCAATTTGTTGAGAAATGGTGACTGCTGGCGGTCAGGTTTAGTTCTAATAGACATCAGCAAGTGTATAAAGCTGGATGTAGATCACACGAACACAGGTGTCATTGCGGCTTGAGGGAGGGCGTTGGGCAGGTCGTTAGCTTCGAGCGAAATTGCAGCCGCCATGATTGATGAGAACGGTTGTGACACGGCGATATCGACGAACTGAGGCAAACGTAGGTGATAGAGAGCCGACGTAGCTTTAGTGTATGCCAAGACTTAAGCGTAGTTGCTAGCCTGATGAGGTCAGCAGTGAAGGAACAAAAATCCCGTTTGCATTTTATTTACACGAGTAGTGCATGAGAAATTGACAAGCTCCATGAAAACAGGTGTAGGAAACAGGAAAGCTGACCTCAAGAACCATGCTGCTTTCATGCTGTACTCCTCGACTTGACCGACGTGAGGTACACAGGTTCGAAAATGAATCGTACCCGATTTTTTCGCATGACTGTCTCGAAGCCTTCACAGCCATACCCTTCCGCCAGATGCCTGACCAAGCTCTGTCTATCGACCTCGGCTTGTTGCCACTCAGCAGGTGTCAGCCACTAGACGATAGAATAATGCATTTGACGCCCAAGAAGTGGCTGACTGTCAACAGTAAGCTTCCAATACATTGCCTAAAGCTCAAGCTGTTCACCAATTAGTATCCAGCTTCTGTGCAGCGAACCGCAACAGCTTTGTTGGTCGTACTTGCTGAAACTTATACCGCGGATCGAAGTCCATGATGACGACTTGGCTCGCAGTCGCTAATTTTGTTATTTCATGTGCCGGAAGAGTGAGGTCAATGTGCGGTGTGCTTGGTAGACGTCGTAGTAATGTGTTGGAAGAGTTTAAGTTGTATGAAGAGGTAGGAACGAATTCGGCACTAGCTTGGCGAAGGCACCGCGCCTACTCCACGAGGCAAGAGCGTCTAGTCTCCTGAAGGTGGGCAGAATAGATTTCGAAACATCATAGCTCTACGTAGCTTCCGTGGTGATAGTACGAAAGACCTCGACGCCTCTCTAACTTTGATAATTGGAAAACAATGTGTTGCAAGTTCACTCAGCTAAAGCAGCTGAAACCAATGGTCTGATAGGTTATCAAGGAAGTAAAAGTACACAATGAAGCAATCCAATCCACTACCAAGTCAAATCCACACACTTCTCCGAGTCCGGCCATCCCATCTGTACACCTAGCTTTGACCCACGTTCTTTTATGCTACACCTACACCCACTTATTGCCTCGCTAACGCCTCAGTTCTCAGACATCTCGCCACATCCTCGTCGGCACCCTCTCGTTTAGCGGCCTCATGAAATCGGCCTGCCCACCTCTCTCGCTGCCCTGTTCAAGCATCCTCGTTCTGCGCCTCTCCTCGACGAATGTAGCCGGCTTGCCATTCTCATCAATGCCTTTCCACGTCTTGACCTCCGTGATCTCGCCCGAGTGCGCGCTATCCGAGTCTGTCATATCGTCTTCAACCGGTCGTCGAGCATGAGGCGTCATGGATTGCGTGCGGTCGACAACTTCTTCACGAGAGACGTGGCGGAATCCAGAGACCGTCCTTCGGTCTTCCATCGGTGGGGAAGGTGGCATACGTTCGCGCGGAGGTCTAGGATCGACATGGCGAATGCGCACATCTTCGGCGTGGCGAGGCGGAGAAGGCGAGAGACCGCGAGCGCGATCGATACGAATCTCCTCTTCGTAATGAGCGCGAGGTGATGGCGACCGTCGTCGTATTCGCACCCGCTCCATCTCTTCGACTGGAGGCTCAGGATCTTCGGCATATCGACGTCGAGAGTAGTTGAGCTCGAAGTCTTCATCTCGCGGTTGCACGTCTTCCACATAACTTTGCCTGGGGTTGCTATAGGGCACCGGTTCCTCGATCTTTCGCCCGGAGCTGAAGTGTACTCGAGGGCCTCCGATTTCGACCGTCGTGCTCTGCTGGCTTTCCCTCATACCGTAGCGTCGCCGTGATTGACCACTATCATCTAGTGGCTGCTTTAAGATGCCTCCCCCTGGCGACTCTCGACGTTCATGGCGGTGGAGGTACAGATCATCGCTTGTGAAGGTCTCATCCGATGTTTGTCTGAAATTCTGTTCCTCAGGGAGCACTGTACGGTACGGACGTGGATGCGAACTCATGCGCTCTGCTGCCCTTCCTTGATGGCGAACATCAAATCGACCGCGCGAAACATTACGATGGTCGCGCTCTACCGACTCGCTGCGGTAGACAACTCTCGTGGACCGTCTACCCTCGGGAAGCGGCGAAGGAGTCAGCTCCACGATCCTCGAGCTCGGTCGGCGCGGTGCGTCCATTTCAGCCTTCCTAAACAAGTGAGCACGGACACCGTCAGGTGGTGGCCATACCTCGTCCGCATCCCTCTGGTTTGCATTTGTCGGAGGCGGAGGCGGCATTTCTTGTGATCTGGCAGGTCCCATGACATTTGGGCGAGGATACAGCTCTTCATACCTAGATGCTCGGCGCGGGCTCAGAGAAGACACGCGTATTCTCGTACTCTTCACTACGTCCGGTATCCTCGACTCTCGTTGCAGCCCACGTAGACCGAATCGCGTCTGGCTCGAGCTCATTCGGACAATATGAGGACGACTCGAGGACCTATGAACGAAGACCGTGTCTCGACTGCGCTGCCGGCCCCTACGCTCATACTGATCAATGTCGACACGGACCTCCTCGCTCGGCCAGTCGCATGGCTCTTCGGCAGTGCATGACCTAACACGCGTGTAGCTGCTCGTCGAGCGTTGCTGGCTCTTAACCTTCTTCTTGCATTTGCGGCAGGGTGTCAGGACTAATGGCTTGCCAGGTATAACGGGGTTGTTGCGGTGGTAGCCGGCGGAGCGCATCTGGCCGCAGACGCTGCATGTGTGGCATAGTAGCACTGGTACGGTATCGGTGGGTGGAGGTGCTTCTGCTGGTGGCGCTGGCTGATGTTGCTGGTAGTGGTACTCGCTGACACGCTTCCTGGTTTCTACAACGTCCCCCGAGAAGTTGCGCGATGATGGAACCATGGCCCCTCTTCCAGTCGTGTCTCGGTATGTATGTCCGTCCTGTCGCATGCCGGGATTGTTATACTGGTAGCCTTGAGATGGCGGTGGTGGCTGATTCTCGTAGACTCTCGGTGACTGAGCGTGAGTTTGGTATGTCCTGGATAGATTCGAATGTCCAGCGTGCTGTTGCGTCTGCTTCTCGGCGGGGAAACCTTCACCCTCACCCAGTGGCGGTGGACGTCGAGGGATGCCGTTCTGCTGGAATCCAAATCCGCCTTGTTGTAGTCCGCCCTGGGGAAAGCCGCCTTGATACCCACCTTGAAATCCACCTATACCCTGTAGCCCACCAGTGTAGCTCGGATACGAAGCGATAGACGAGGACGCTGCGGGGGGCGGTGTCGGGGCAGCGGGTACGCCGGAGAATTGCTGCTGGAAAACGTAAGCTCACACACTTGCTCGCGTGCGCGACGCTGAAATAAGACTTCTACAGCGCACAGTCAGTCACCAGGCTCCAAGGCTGCTGCGTCGCACTCACACTTGGTAGAGATATGGGTTGCCCGTTGGATTGGCGTACGCGCCTGGGTACTGGGCTGTTTGCTGGCCCGCACTCGTGTCGGCCTTGCCCATGTACGACGCAAAAGCCCTTCGCTGCTCCTCGTTCGCCATCGTGTTGCGTGGAAAGCGCAATCGTGCGCGTTGAATAATGCAGGCGGGCCCGCAAATGGCACGTGTGGGGTGAGGAAGGCACGGATGTGGTGCAGGATTCGGGATTGGAGAGGCGGAGGTCAGAAAGAGAAAGGCGGAAAGAGGAGATTCGACAAGCGAGAGAAATAATTGAGGAGCTATGAAATTGAGGTGTGAAACTCGAGGTGACTGCGCTTTCGCTCTTGCCTCCACCGACTGGCAGCCACTTCGCATCATTTCTTCTCCGCTACACACCGACTTGCCTTTACTCGGACGTCACCGATACCGGACTAGCTCTACTCACCGATAGCTGACTGAATCGCAGCATGTAACAAGGCCTCCGTTGCGATCTCACATCTTTTATTCTTCCCAAACGCCGGCTCTGCCAAGTGTACAGACTTGGCTTGTTTTATACAGGTTCTCAAGATTTTACCAAGTGCTTCGAAATGAGAAATATCTAGTCCACGCGCAACACCCTCGGGCCCTTCCTCTTCGCGGCCCTCTTCTTCTTGTGACCCTTGTCAAACGATACCGCGCTCTGGTGGTCGCGGCCAAAGTTGTCAAGATCCTTGACCTTGTAGATCCTGATGATCCAATTCTCGCTGGTAAAGGCCTCCTCAATTGTGCTAAGCTCTGGGCCTTGGGCAGGCAGCTTGGAGCCACGGACGCGGTCCTGAGCTTGTCCAGCGGGGAACAGCGCGTTGTAGTTGTAGTACGACATCTTGTACCTATGATTTTATTAGTGACGAATTGCAAAGATGGGAGTGAGTAACCTACATCAAGCTGTTCTTCATGGTCGGCGTCGCTTCTTCGTCTACACGGTACTCGCCACGCGGTGTGAAGAAGCTGCGCTCCTTGACCTCGTCGGGCCAAATACCTTCGGCGATCCTGACCATCCACAAGAATTTGTTGATGTCGTCTCCGGAGTAGCCCAAAAGACCACCGAACACTACCAAGACGTAGTCGACCTCGTGTTGGCGCATAATGGGGTAGCTGACCTCCTCCCTGGAGCTCATAGCCTTACCCACCGTAGCAATGTGGGTGTTGTTCCAGGTGTTGTTGTCGACGAGGGTTGGACGGTCAGCCATGCCACCAATCTGGTAGCCGTAATCCCACCAAGACATGATCTTCGCGTTCTGAGCAGTGTTCTGCCTGAGCCAATAGTATGCCTCTCGGTAGTCGTCGATAATGTGCTGGCTGCCATCTGGAAGACGAGACGCAAGCACGACGGAGGGCGAGGAGTAGGCGTTGGACGTGACCCAGGTGCAGTGAAGCACGAAGAGCATGAGGTAGACGAGGGCAGCACCGACAACGGTGAGTTTCGACGCGTAGGAGTAGATGCCGACAATGGGATTGCGGGTCGATCGAAGTCCCTCGGGAAGCACAGCTGCCGCCGCCACCTTGACAGTGCCATCCTCTTTCTCGTCGGTCTCGGGAGTCTTGGTGCTCAGGAAGACGTCGAGGATCTCGGAGAAAGCCATGGCCGCAGCAACGCAGACAATCGGTGTCAAGGTGAGCATCAGACGGACCATGACGCCGGCGAAGTAGCTGGCAAGGACGGCGTAAATGACGATGAAAACCTGCTCATCCGTCAATTTGCGGAAGCACATGTAGACACCAGCTGGGAACAGCCAGATCATCATGTTCAGATCGAAAAAGAAGGCGGGCCATGCGGTGGGCTGATGCTCGGAGACGGACGCAATGATGGGAATGTGGATCTTGGCGTATCCAGTGTCCCAGAGCGAGTAGAAACGTCCAGTCCAAGGGGCAATGACTCCAGTGACGGTAAGAAGCACCAGGCCTCCGAAGCCGACCACGAAGATGAAGAGGACAAGGGCGCGGAGCAGTGTCTGGAACTGCTTGCCGGGAAGCTGCGCGCGGACCCACTCGACGCCACCGACGATCTGGAGAAGACCAAAGACACCAAGCGAAGACATGTGCTCGCTGCTGCGAATAGGCAAGAAACCGACGAAGGGGATCTGCATACTAGCCAGGGTACCGAGCGCATACCACGAGCAGTAGCTGACATACAGCCTAGGGCTATACCGTCCCATGCAGATCAGAACGAAGGCGTGCAGAGGCAGCAAGTTCGTGATGAAGACATATCCTCCCCAGGCTGAGACCATGTATCCGTAGAAGAGCGCAGCCATTGCACCCCAGAACATGGAGCCAAGCTTGACCGCCTTGATCCAAAGGTAGAAGGTGAAGACGAGCAGGAAGATGGCAATGGCCTCGTTGTCGTAGCTTCCTGCCACCGAGCGCGAGATGTAGCCGGGTGTAATGCCCATGAAGGCGGCGGCGAGGAGGCCGGCGGACGGGGACGCGACCATCTCGTTGGTCAGGAGGTAGGTAGCGAATGCGGTGAGGCCGGAGAAGGCGGGCGCGAGGAGGACGCAGATGTTGCGGATGTCAACGGGCATGGCGAGGGCGCGCAGGAAGTGGTAGATGGCGCCGCTGGTCACCATCAGCCCGGGGTAGAGCGTGCCACCAGTGACTCGTCCGAGGGGATGCCATGTTCCTATATGGTCGCACCAGTCAATTGTTCCATCTTGTTGTACGTGTAGCGGCGCATATCGTGGGAGGGCAACGTACGGTCATCGAACCAGTCCCAGAAGCTGTAGAAGCCGTGTTCGACAAGGTATTTGGTCGCTCGGAAGTTGAACCACGGGTCGACTGCATCATGTGATCAGCCAATTGTATCATGTACTGGCATTGTCCTACTAACACTCGTGGATGATGCTCTCGAAGCGGATAACCGAGAACAGACGACTGCTCACTGCGGCGCCGGCGATCAGGCACAGAATGATCACTCGGAGCAGGCCTCGAGTATTGGGGCCGCTCAGCTGCTTCAGGAGGGAGCTTTCCTGTGCAGCGGCCATGTTGGAAGAAGGGTGATAGAAAGAGACGTGTTGTCGCTCGCAATGCCGCGTCACGGAGCTCCTCGAGAGCTATGTTAAGTAGAGGTGTCCCTTTCGCAGCCAATCGGCGCTAAGTATCTCCGCCCCACATGTACATGTGCATCACTTTTCACTCTCGACTCTTGCACCCTGCGCAATTCATCATTCTTATTTTTGGCATGTTCTGGATGTGCATTCATGCAGTTACTTCTTGGTCAGAACTTGACTTGCTTCCACGACACAAGCTTAAGACAGCCCTACCAATCACATGCTCAGCGCAATAGCAACAATGCTTGACCGATCGTTGGAAAGTACAAGACAGTCACGAAAGAACGTGTGAAAGTTGAACAATGTATACGAAGAGCAACTATCTACATCCCCCTCAGTCGTGTTGACAATTGTGACAATAAGTATGGCCACAATCCGGGTTTGTACACGCTGATTGCAACGAGCTATTCCAAGGTCCATCTTTGCACTGGCACTACATTCGTTAGCCTGTAAGCAAATCTCAAGTACTCAAATACGTACACAGTAGATAGAGACGTCGTTGGCCGACATCGAGGGTGCGTCATGGTACATCGATTGCGGAACGTCGTGGTGCGTGTTCGCGTGGTGCCTCTTGTTGCTACGCGTACCAGGAGACTCATCAGGTGCTCCTCGCTTCCGGGCCCTAGTCTGTTGCTGCGGTGGCGGTGGAGGCGGCGGATGACTGATCGAACGTGCTTGCAAATGCACATTCATATCCAGGTCCGGTGGTGGTGGTGGCGGTCCCACATTCGCCGCGTTTCCTGGTCCAACACCCCTCTCACCCTCATCATCAAACACATACCGATCCATCTCCCTCAGCAGCTCCTTCTTCGTCCTATTCTCCTCCGCACACACCCACGTCTCAATACTCCTCTTCTCCTTCTCAAAGTGATGCGCGATATGATCGAAGCGCTCGTCCCACGCCGCGTTCCTCTTCTCCTTCAGCTCGACGATGTCGCCGTGGAAGCCGCACCAGAACTGCTGCTGGCAGTTCTTACCGATACGGCGGCGCTTGGCTTCTGTATCGCGGTCTTCTTTACTTTCCATCTTGTGTTGCGACTCCAGGTGCTTCTTGAAGGGGTCGATGCGGAAGAAGTGCTCGCCGCAGACGTCGCCGGTCGGTAGTGATTGACAGCATCGGAAAGCTTCGAGCTGGAAGTGCTGGCTGTTCTCGTGTCGTTTCCAGTCTGACTTTGCGCCGAAACGCTTGTGGCATTTCGGATATGTGCAGCCGTATGGCTTTTCGTGGCGCTTCATGTGTTTTTTAAGGTCGCAGACGCGTGCCATTGCGTAGCCGCAGATATCGCAGATCTTGCTGTTGGCATTGAAGCCTCGACCCGATTTGCGTGGCTGTGAAAATGCGGATCCTGGGCTCTGCTTGATGAGATTCGATATCATTTGTGTCGCTTTGATGGCTTCGCTCTTTGTGAGAAAGACCTTGCTTGAACGGTCACCTTGTGTGTTATGGCTTGAAGAGGCACCCTCGTTTGTAGGACGTTTATCCGCGCAGTCTTCTGTCGTCGTCGTGCTGGCAAGTATGCGTACAATGAGCTGCTCCAGATCAACAGCCGAATCATCCATCTCGTTGGATACAGCCTTCGACAGCTTTTGTAAGGCCTGTCTCTGTTGCTGAGCTTTAGTCTTTGGTGCGTCTGATAATTCACGATGCTGCTCTTTCTGCTTCTCTGATGAGCGACTTTGTACTGTTCCAGCGTTCCTGCCCAGGTTGCGGGATGTATTGCTCGTGGTCGACGGCGTTAGTAGTCGGTCGTTGTAAAGGTCCGATTGAGGCGATGCCACAGTCGATATGCCCTGCATCTCCAGGTACTGCTGTGATCTACGACGTTCCTCGCTGCTAGTTCTTACACCTACGCTGGTCATAGAAATAGTCGAGTCGTAGAAATTGAGCGTAGCGTCAGTGGGAGTAGGATCAACAGGCCATTGACCTATATCCTGCTCGTTTCTCATGTCTGGCTCCGAAGTCCTTCCATAATCACTGTGACCAGGGAACGACTGATCCAGCCCTATGAGGACCGAAGGGTCGACAGAGATATTCTCTACGGCGTGCTCCGACTGAACAGGTTCGAACGATGATCTGTAACTATCAGCTTATGTATCACGAAACTTGAACCGCGTCCTACCTTTTGATCAAGTCAGCTTCGTCTTCGTCTTTGTGCATTCGCTCTACATGCTGCTTGAAATTGTCTAGCCGTGGCCATATTTTCTCCTTATTCTTACAGGTCTCAGATGCACACTGGTATGACTTGTTCAAAAGGCCTATGCGGTGGACGCTTTTTTTGTGTCGATCTAGGTCGTTCACTGTAGTAAAGCCTTGACCGTTGCGCTTGCATCTAGGCTGATCACACAGATACGGCTTATCGTGCCGTAATATGTGCTTTCTACAACTCCTGTCAGCCACTACGTTCACAAGCAGATCTTCACACCTACTTGAGATCTGATCGACATTTCATTACCGCAGAGCATCGTGAGCATGCCAATTCACTGGTCTGTTGCCTACTACGGCTACTGAGGTGGCCGTCTTGTGACCGTTGATCTGAAAGCATGCGAGCCATTGCTGGAGCCGCCGCTGCCGGAGCCTCAAAAGTCCCATGTGGTCCAACACTGCGATTTATATAAGATTGGTTCATACGACTGGCGTCGTTGCTGACGACAGATTGCGAATTGTACCCAGAGTCTGATACAGGTGCCGCTACACTACCAGTAGAGCCAGGCCCCTGGCGGTAATGTCTATGATTCGCACTGGCTTGGTGCAAAGGAGTGTGTCCGTCCCCAGTGGTCGGACTTGCGATGCTAAGGGGATTCCATGGTCCGTCACGCAAGCTTCGCTCGATGTTGTAGTTGACTTGAGAGACATGGCCAATAGGAGCTAGATAACCACCCACCGCAAAAAGACTCGGATCAATGTTGTCGTCGACACGTCCTATACCTGGTAGGCGATGATCTGGACGACTACGGACAATGCTCACTGGAGTGGTAGCAGTCGATCTCACCGATGCTGATGGGCTGGGTATGTTACTGTGTTGAACACTCCGTGGCGCCATCGACGACCATTGCTGAGAGCCATTACTGCCTTGGTACGATGATCGAGAGACAGAGTTGTACTGTTCTGTAGGCCCATGGACGTTGTAGTTGAATTGTGGCGGGTATCCCTGGTTTAGATGTGACATTGCTGCTATGACAGGTCAGCACACACGCCTCAGGCTCAACAAGGCGAATACCCAATGTGGCCTTTTCCCACACGAGTGGAAGCCTAAGAAAGCAACCATGAATTCTGCTACATGAAACAGCTAAAGGACGAATCCGCCGATGCAACGAAACGGACCTACCGATGTTCGGCCCGCAGCCTGATGCCTGATCTTGAGACAGCTTCAAAAGGTACGCAAACCGTCAAATCGCCAGCAGAGCGCACTCCTGCAGCATTAGTACCCCTCAAAATGCACACACCGGCCCAGCGCTGACGTCCAAGTCCCCTGGGGTTGCGCGATTGCAATGCCGCGACGAGGTCCTCCAGCCTTTGGTGCGCCCACGCACCGGTCACCGGTGTAAAAATGGGGGAAGGTTGCGCGGGATGATCGGATCCCTCGATTGGAAAATGGGATGTCACTGCACCCGTCGCCAAAAGGTCCAAAGCGGTTCTGGATCATGAGAGCGTTGAAAGAGTCCTTGCGATAGTGAAGCTGTCAACCTGCAGCTTCGTCATGGCTGTGTGTGGAGCCGGAACGTGGTAAGCGGCCTCCGTCGGATTGCAAGGAAGGGCAAGAAGGGCGATAGGTCGCCCTCCTGCTGCCTGCTGATGGTGTTCGAGCCGCCAAGTCTGCGGAGGACCTCATACTTGCACACAAAGCGACGATTGAGTGTGGCTGTGGTCGTCCTTCATTAGTGTGTGCGACCAATCGGCGACTGTGCATGGACTGAGCCCGACGGCGGATTGCACAGTGGCTTACTGTTGGGTCGTGCAAGTGTGCAGAGGTCCCTCAACCCATGAGCGTGGCTGATAAGATGCGATCGCATGCAAAAACTATGCAGTGTTGTTCGTGGACCAATCTCAGTGGCAGATTTCATGATGCGCCAGTGATGCCTCGCAGCTGCTCAGATCAACGTCTCGCACATGTCTCAACAGCAGGACGCGAGAAGCGGTGCTAGCGGTGCATTTAATTCTATAGCGTAGTGCAGGCCTACTGCAACCCGTAAATGCAACAAAAAAAGAAAAGGCAGTATGTATCTAATACCAAAATCCGTCAATCATAACCAAAGACATGACCCAACATGCGAAAAGGATATCGAGCGAGAGACAAAACTATGTAAAACAACCTGGATGAGATGCGTGACTCAAAACTTCGTCTAATACATTAAAGCAAGTACATTTCCTTGTGAGTCAGGTTCTACTGTCCTTGGTATTGGTAATCGTGCTGCGTATTCAAGTACGCCATGGCCTGATATGTACCCTGCTGAGGCGGCTGCTGTTGCTGGTATTGCATTGTAGCGTTGGGATCGTAGCCCATGCCGGCTCCGTCGTTCGACAAATTCTGGGGCTCTTGCGTGTAGTAATTTGGGAAAGATGTCGAATCCACTGGAGAATCCGTGTACATTGCCTGTTGCTGTTGGACCGCGGACACGGGAGCCACGGAGTATTGCCCATTCCCATAGGGCTGATTCGGTATCTGTAGCCCGTTGACATAGCCATTGTGTGGCTTTGGCGGCTGCTGAAGTCCTGGATATGTTTGATTTGGGTAGGTCTGTCCACTCGTAACAAAAGCTGCGTAGCCACTCATTTGAGCTGGTTGCGGGCCTTTGTACGGCACCATCTGTGGCGGCGGGTAAGTTTGCATAGTACTGGCTGCAACCTCGGGCTTCGGATCTTGTGGAAAGCGGCCGTATGGGTCGATCCCTGGGGCTAGAGTCGAAGTAGGATTGTATCGTGAACCATTATCGATGGGCGACCTGTTGGGAGTCATGGACAACTTGCGGCTCTCGGGCATTTCAACGACAGGACTGATGATACTATCCGCATTGAGCTGCTTCTGCTCCACAAGTGTGAGTATCGGCATGCTAATTTGCTCCATGTGTTTCGCCAAATGAACAGTCAACTTCTTCCAGCTCGCACAAATGTTGCCGCAGAAACGACAGGGTTCGTCTTTCGGCTGTTTAGTAGTGTCACGGCGACACTTCTCGACAATCGTCCAAATGTCGTCTGAATAATGATTAACCACTACAACTTGAGTATGCCGAGTGCACGTACCTTGATCTGCTGCTGGCACATCTTTGTTACCTGTTCGTCCAGTCCGTTGGCGTGGCTCTGCTATCTTGTGCTCTCGAACAAGATGCTGTACAAAATTGTCTTTGCGATAACACGTGTGGTTGCAGTCAGCTATTTGGCATGTCCAATTCTCTAATTGGCGATGCCGTTCATTCTCGTGTCGGACCCAGTCAGCTTTGCGCTTGAAAGACTTTGGCTCGCCGCAGTTTGGAAATGTACAAGTGAACGGCTGGACGTCCTCGTGAACGTGTTTGGTCCAGTCTGAAGGTTTGTAGAATTTCTTGACCTTGAAGCACAAGGGACACTCAAATTCTGCTGGGAGTCGTTTCACTGGTGGCAATGGAACACCCGATGGAAATTGTGCGGATTGGACGGTGCCTTCTGGTGCAGGCTCTCCATCATCTTCGGAGCCCCCCGGCGCAGTGACTTGAAAGCCAATGAAGGGAGCATCAGGGTCTTTATTCCCAGCACGAGGAGGTAGCTGTTTTGCTTCACCTCCAAGATCTGGGCAAAATCCAACAGACGCACAGTCGTGATTCTTTACAGCGTTCATGTGCTTGACGCGAAACTCAAGCAGACGCTTGTATCTGCGCATCTGCTCCTGAGTTATCCGCTCAACCATGAAGTCGGCCAAACGCGGGTTGAGTTGCCTGGAATGTGTTCGGAAACCTTCATACGTCGGGATGATAGGATCAGAACGAACGTTGAGATCCATTTTCACAGCTTCTTGTTCATCGTCGTCATCATCCCCAGCAGGGCTGGGCTGCGCAGATTGCTTGGTGGCTTCGGTTTCAGCCAGTGGCGATGCTAACATTGGCATTGGTGGGCCGCCGTGTTGTGTCATAAGCTCTTTCAATCCTGGAGACTTGCCAATGTCACTTCTGCTCCGGCTGCGTTTGATCACGTTTCTTGCGCCAGAGTACCACGGGCCAGCATTGGCTGATAGACCAGTTGCGCTTGGAGGACCGCCCTCTCTACTATGGTTACTGAGGTTAGTGTCTACTCTTGGCGTTTTGGGCCGACCCCAACTCCCAATACGCTTCGGCTTTTCCATTACCACCTCTTTCGACTTGTCTGATGCTGTGTCAGAAGACTGCTGAACAGGCATGCTTCCTTTTCGCTTGAGGAGATTGCTGGGTGTCCGTTTGGGTAGTATGTTTTCCAGGAAGCTGGGACGCCGTTGCCTCTCTCTACTCTTCTTGGGATCCGGCGACTCAATCAACTTAGCAACACCAGGCGAAGCTCGAATACTGCCAATATCGGATTCACTCAATCTGCGAGACCCGACTGTGGCTGCTAGGGAGGCTGACTCAACATCCTTGGCTCGTAAACGGAAGCGCATCATGGCCGCGTTGGAGGTTGGTGGTTGGTAGCGGCTAGATGGAGCTGGAGATTGTGACGGAAGGTCCACCCAAGGCCGCACGACTGCACCCGCGACCACCACTGAATCTCTGCTAGGAGGGAAGTACGAGCTCTCATCCTGGCTGGCCTTGACATCGACATTCGCTGGTGGAGACTCAGGCTCACCAAATTCGTCATCCTCATCATCATCCTCGTAGTCATCGTACTCGCTTCGTTCATCAACATATACTCCAGGTCCAGGTATGCTAGCATCGTTGAACCGATTGAAATTGGTGCGAACACCAAGACCGAACTGATTCTGCGGATCGCGACGATGCAGGTCATTCGTGCTCTTTGCGCGACGACGGCCAGCATGGGGGACCAAAAGATTGCCAGAGGGCGGAACATCGCCCGCCTCACTGCCGACCTCACTTTTTGTTAGCCATTCTTGAACCTCGAGCTTCTTCTCTTGCTTTGCATGCTGCTCCACCATCTCCCCTATGCTAGGCACCCAAGCATCGCCCATCGCTTGACGATCTTCAGGACTGAGACCAGCTTGACCCGCCCCGCCCATTGCCCATGAGCCGTCGTCATTGCGTTCATGGCCACCCACAACAGACTGCATGCGAACCGGCTCGCGTATCTCTTCCTCGTCTGAAGATTCTTCCTGTGGATATGGAGAAAGATGGTGGGCCGAGGGGCGGCTACCATGGCTTCTTTTGCTGAGGGGCCTGCTGTTGTCGGATCGGGAAGGTGAGTCCTCCCTGCTGTAATGCTCTACACGCACAATTGGACTTGTCAGGTGCCGCGCGAGGGGCCGAGGGTGAGGGGCTGCCATATTGCTGGGGCTGTTCGTCAGCGCCGGGCTCTGGGTTTGCTTTACTGGGGTCGCATGTGATAGTTCGGCAGTCTGATGTGGGGGCGTGGATGTTCCAAAGCTGCCAGGGTAGTGCATGGTAGGGAAGGCAGAAGTCTCATTGCCCACAACCGGACTTGAGTTATTCGTCATGGAAGGCGACATGAGCTGATGGTGGAGGTCTCGTTGTCCGTTGCTGTGCAGCATGGGCGGTTGAGCATTGAACATGTTCAGCGTACCCGAGGTTAGCGGCGACATGTCCATGTTGCCTTGAAAAGGTTGGTAGATGTTGGCTGAGCCGTTGTCAGATATGGTGAAATTGGCTAGCGTGTCATCCAGTTGTTGTGGGTGGAAGTTTGGCGTAGTATAGGCACTCAGGTCTTGAATGCTCGGATCACTCATGTAGCCACCTTCAGGGCTCAGGTGTTCTGCCGAGTGGGATGGCGAGATGCCTTGGCCGTTACCGTTATAGGAGCCAGGCGACAGGCCATAGTTCTGCATCTGTGCATAATTTGCTGGTGGATAGGAGTAGTTGACCATGTCCGGGTGGAGTGAAGAATCGATGGACGAGCCTATGTTGGGTGTATAAGCAGACTCTGGTCCAGTAGTAGAACTTGGCAGGGTATTCAACGAGCCATCGTACATCATGGAAGAGGGTTCAGCAGAGAATGTAAACGCGCCTTGAGTGTCTGGCATGAAGAAATTCGCGGTAGGCGGAACATGAGCGTAGGGGTGCGAAGGGGCGTCCTGGGGGTGGCGCTGCTGGCGGCGCTGCCCGTCGACTGGCTGTGCCTGAGCATCAACAGCATTCATGGTTGCTGTACTCATGCAGAATTGCCGAAAGGCAGACTCGAAATGGATTGGACAGCGAAGATAGACGCGCGAATGCCACGATTTTCCTCCGAAGCGGTAAGTAACGTGACTTCGTGCTTAATGATGCATAATGCTGCCTGGCGGCGTGTAGTCGATTTTGTGCGGATGCCAGGCAGACCAGATCGAAGGAATTCACCGGGGTTGCGTCGACAAGGAGGATTTGTGTGGAGACGACAATGTGGTAAGTGGTAGAATCACAGATGGAGTGGCGAGAGCCGTGAGAAGGATGACCGCTGGTCGTGTGTGATCTGCCTCGTGCAGGGTTGGCTTCTGCAAAGGTGGAGGGCAATAATGGCGGTGCCGATTCCCCTCGAAGTTGATGAGTTGCAGTGGATTAGCGGGACGGTAGAAGCTGGCAGACGGGCGCGCAGCGGTAGAAAGTTGCGACGTTGGCTAGTTGGTTGGCGGAAACAGCGTGAATTCGTGGCGGACACTGAAGCCAGCCGCAGCAACGAGGGAGAGACTGCAGGCACCGGTCAAGGCTGATTTGGGGTTCCCCAAGACGTCCAGAAGTGTCGGACCGGGGTGGAGGGCTGAAGTGCCAAGGGGACCGCCTTTGCGAGCTCGAAACAACGCGGGCGCAGTACTCTCCGGAGTATGATGGGAATCTCAAGAACAGCGCAGCTTGTTGGAAACAAGCGCGACGCTGGCACGCGCGATTCAAGCTTGATTGAAGCCTCGAGGCAGATTCGCGGGTCTGCGAGAGGATCTTGGCAGGCTTGATACACCTGCACAGCCCCAGCTTCGAGAGATGCGGGCGGGGACACGGGGCATGTGGCTGTGGCTATGTCCGGGGCGGATCATATATTCAAAAGCTGCCGATAGTGCAGTCTTTGACTCTACAAATACTATAGCACGTCGGCTTGCTGCAACCGCTTTCTTAAAATGTATTTCTTCTTTTCATGAAACACGCTGGTCGCGGCGTTCGCTGCTCGCCTGCTCAGCCGGGCGCTTAGTATTTGAACAACCCATGGCCAGGGTGCTATATAAAGGGCGAGCCAAGCGACCAGTCGTTCACGCTGCGCAGAGCGTGCTAATGCCGTCTCTCGCCCGTGTTGTTGGGGAAGAATTGAACTGATACCTTCTGGTCGTCCCAATCGTTTGCACCCGATCATAGTACATCCCTCGAGACTATGAAGTCAGATTATAGCTCGTGTAGCCATCTCGAAATTGATCTAGTGAAGGTTGATCCGCGCGTCTTCAGCCACACCGGAGGATGTGCCTGAGCCTTCAGTTTCATGATCATCGAGCTCAGCCGGATAAAGTGCCGGACGTTACCGGTAGTGGATACCACTGGAGAT
>Ga0265780_10002248_pt1 | contig 26491 bp, 27 predicted proteins | sample P1T30metagenome_FD_192432 | JGI IMG/M metagenome (GOLD analysis project Ga0265780, IMG submission 192432) | Plant litter microbial communities from East Loma Ridge, Irvine, California - P1 T30 | ecosystem: Environmental > Terrestrial > Plant litter > Unclassified | place: USA: California...
GTTTTGGGTTAGAAAAGACTTGCACTGGTCGTCTCATGAACATTCTCCACGTTCGTTGTTTCATGAGGAAGGGCGGCGAACATAATCTCTTAAATAAACGTTTTGGAGAAGTAGAGCAAACTTGAGGCTTGTACGTAAGGTTCTCGACCGGGAGAGGAGAGGCAAGCATGGCGGAGCAGCGACTTCAGTTTGGAAGGACGGAACAGACCTCAGTTGGTGAGCTTAGACCTTTTGGAGAAATGCCCTTTGCCGGACGGTGTGTGTAGAAGAAGAAGATGGCAGGAAAGAGGAGAGGTACTTATGCACCTGCTTGATGCTGAACATGCGTTACCTCCATGCATTGTTTTTAGGTCGTCTTCTGCCCCATCGATATTTTATCCGCATAGTTCGACGGACACATAGGGGTCTCGCATCATCCTTTTTGAAAAGTAACAATAGATCATCAGCTGTGACCTTGTACCTTCGAAAAGAAGCCCAAGGAAGAATCACGGAATAGCTTTTGGTGTGGACTTCTGGAAAGAAAGAGACAAGCACATAGGGTTCCGGTTCTCGCTTTTTTGGAAGATGTGGGGTGTATAATGATGTTATGAAGAAGCAGTGTGGAACAGGGAGGGGGTATTTATACCTCATGTAGACGCTAGTGGCAAGTCATGTGGTTCAAAGTATTACATTTCGTACTCAATGAGTAAATTGCACCGCCGAAGCGCGCTATGTGCCTTTTCCCCAACCAGTCGATGCCAATGACGAAGTGGTATCATAACCAAAAGACTCGTATGATAAAACAAGAGAGCGTGCTATCTATGATCAGTGCGATCATGTCGCGGGCTCCTCGGTCTTCGCCCTTTTGCCATTCACTTCAGCACCATCGACCTCGAGCTTCCTCTTCCCACTGCCTCCCGCTGGCGCAGCTGCTGGTGCCGGCTTTGCCTTCTTCTTAACCATACCGCTCACATCGTTTGCGGATTTTGTAGCTTCCGCGATCTTCGCCTTCTGAGTCGCTGCATCTGCGCCAAGCAGACCACCCAGCAAGCCTTGGAAGACGGATGGATCGAGGCTATCAAACTCTTGCTTCGTCGGATCGGCCTTGAGATCAGTCACTCTTGTCGAGAGCTCCTCGAGCATGGCTTTCTTGTCCTCGACGATGGCCTGCTTCTCCTTGATCTGCTCCGGTGTCAATTTATCAGAAGCTAGCGCCTCTTCCTCTTTCTTCAGCCGTGCTTGCAGACTCTGAACGGCGAGCTCGGTGTGCTTGGCGGCTTCGTTCCGCAGGTCCCAGTCAATGCCGTCTTTGTTGTCTTCCGTCTCTGCCGCGGCATCTGCTGCCTCATCGGTCGACTTGCCCGTCTGGTCTTCGCGGACTTTTGTGACGGACGCGAATTCCAGCGCCAGCGAAAGCGAGTAGTGACCTTCTGTGACGTTCTCGTGCTCAAAAGGCTTGAGCTCTTCTTGTAATGCTAATGCTGAGCGCGCATCTGTTATCGCGTCGTGGAAGCGCTCGTTCTCAAGTGAAATGTCGACTAGGAAACCGTGGCAGTCGGCAATCTTCTCCTTGATGGCGCGCGCTTTCGGACTGAGTTCAGCTTTGCCCTTGCCCTTATCTGCCGCATCTCCGCCCTCTAACGCCTCCAGTTGTTTCGCGTATAGGACGCGCGCCATTTCGAAGGTTTCGTAGGCGTAGCCAAAGTCGTCGTCTTCCTCCTCCTGCTCTCCTTCGTTGTCATCCTCCTCCTCAGAGTCGGTCCAGTTCTCGTCGCCTGTGAGCTGGAAGAAGGGTTTTGACTCGACCGATTCCTCCTTGGGCTCTGATTTCGCGCCATTCGCCGCACTCGATCCCGCCTCAGCATCTGCCTTTGCTGCCTTTTTCGACTTTTTCTTCTTTTTGTCTTCTTGCGCCACCTTATTGCCTAGTACGTCGCTCTTGGCGACCGCGACCTTGTACAGCGCGCGACCGTAGTAAAACAGTAGCTCGGCGTTCTCTGGAGCCATTTCACCGTTAAGCTCGGCCTGTATCTCGACGGCGTTGGCATAATTCTCCGCAGCTGCAGGAAAATTCTTGGTGGAGTAGTGGATCGAGGCAGCGGTCGACAATTCATCCAACTTCTCTTTCGTCCTAGGCAGCTCTTCGTGCTCATTCACAGCCGCAAGGATCTGATTCGCAGCGTCGGCCATGGTGGTTGATTTGTGAGGTTGTCAATGATTTTTATGATAGCAGCAGGTTATGCGACCGTGGTGTGACGTCTGCTGGACTGTGTAAGAGTTGTGAAGTAAGTTTGGTGTGTGGTTGCTGGGAAGGTCGAAGAGCTGTCGCAAGCTCGGACCACCGTGATTGCGCGCTTGTGGAACGCGACGCGCCGTAAAGTGCTTCTGCACATGACATGCACAACAACTCTCAGTACACCACCAAGATATCTGTACTATAAAAATAATGGCGACAACAAGAAGAATAGAGAAGCCCTCAGCGGTGCCAGCGAACCCGATACCCTCGTCATCACCGGCTTTCGGTACACCCGCCCATCCCATCAACCCCCGCAGAGTGACAGCGATTCGCGCCCCTCCTGCACTACAGCCAGTATCCAAAGCTACAGTGCTTCCGGTCTTACTACCACCACCGACACTCCGACCACTAGCATTCCGCACATTCACCAAGAAGCACAACCTCACACTCACTTCCTCTGCACTCCAAGCATTGGCGACATTTATAGGGAAGCATTGCGGGTCAGGATGGCGGGAAGAGGGTCTGGCAGAGAAGGTTCTTGAAGAAGTGGCCAAGAGTTGGAAGAAATGTGGTGGTCAGGTCATTGTAGAAGGCGACAATGAGATACTGAAAGGCATACTCAGGACACTAGAGGGGTCCATGGCGGGTGGAAGGATAGTACAGGGTTCGAATTTGAGCAGGCAAAGTAGTTTCAACTTTGGCTCAGAGACGAAAGGACTGCCATCGCGGCCAGCGTTGGACAGTAACACCAGTTTTGGCATGTCAAGTTTGGAAGTTGAGGATCACGAAGACGAAGACGAGCATTTGAAGGACCCACGAGACTGGTTGAAGGTGATTGGGGCTTTTGAGCAGCCAAGGATGATGTATAATGCTACTCAGAAGCATTTCGACAAGTATGAAACTCTGAGAGCCTCTTGATCATCATACTAATCTTTTCAGGTCATCATCAAAGCCATCTCTATTTCCAGATCCATCGCACAAAACACAGTTGTTTCGCCAGCGGTACCACATCGTACATCAAAGGATTCTCCGCAATGAGACATTTCAAGCACCGACATTCTCAACTACTCGCTCCGCAGCGCTGATTCGCGCTGGCTCAGTGGCAGCAGCACAAGCCAACACCATCACACCCATTGCCAATTTGCTTGGTCGAGGTGGGAGTACACATTTACTCCTAGGAATGCTCACGGTCTCGCCAGCAGGAGCACTGTCGCTTTCCGACCTCACCGGAACAATTGTCTTGGACATCCAGCATGCACGGCCAATACCCGAGACTGGTGCGTACTTTGCGCCAGGCATGATCGTGCTAGTGGAAGGAAGCTACGAAGAAGATTCGGGTGTTTCGTCTACTCTCGGAGGCACAGGTGGTATTGGTGGTACCATCGGCGGCAAATTCCTGGGCTTTTCAGTCGGACATCCACCATGTGAGCGACGAACAGCTACGTTAGGTGGTACAGATGAGGTCGACAAGAGCTCTCTGGCCGGACCCGCGTTTGGCTGGACAGACTTCCTCGGTGTCGGATCACAGCGAGCCACTGGCTCAAGGATGAACAAGATCGCCTCCAAACTTCTCGATCCTGAACAAGCACACAACATCGTCATAGCATCCGACCTTCATCTGGACGTACCAGCAACCTTGACCGCACTTCGGACACTACTCCGCACACATACGCCTGATCCTACAGCCACGCATCCCGTCTACCCCCTTGCCATCATCCTAATGGGCAACTTCAGCTCCAAAGCCAGTCTTGCCGGCGTCCCCGGCGCTGGCAGCATAGAATATAAAGAACACTTCGACGCCCTCGCCTCAGTCCTCGCCGACTTCCCCCAACTCATCGCACACACCACCCTCGTCTTCATCCCCGGCGACAACGATGCCTGGCCTAGCGCTTTCCTCTCCGGCGCCGCAACCCCCTTGCCTCGTAAACCCATCCCCGCCCTCTTCACCAACCGCATCCGCCGCGTCGTCGCCGAAGCAAACCGTGAAGTCTGGGGCGCCGGCAAAGCGAAGGGCAAGGAGGGTGAAGTCATCTGGACCAGCAACCCAAGTCGTCTAAGTTGGTTTGGTGTTAAAGGCGAAATGGCAATTATCCGCGACGACCTCGCGGGACGGCTGCAAAGGACGAGTATCCGCTTCCCCAAACCTGACGACGAAGTCAACGACGATATGCCCTTCGCCCCCAGTGCGCAAGACACCGACGCCGACCCAGACGCAGACACCATGGACCTCGACCTCCCAGCCTCTCACCACGCCCCAACCCAACAGGCCCTCGACCACGACACCCTCACCGCGCGCTCCCTCACACGCACAATCCTCAGCCAGAGCCACCTGAGTCCGTTCCCGCTGTCAGCGCGCCCGCTGCATTGGGACTTCGCGCACGGGCTGAATCTTTACCCGCTGCCGAATAGTCTGGTGTTGGCGGATAGCGAGGCGCCGGCATTCGTGGTCAAGTATTGTGGGTGCACAGTTATGAATCCGGGGAGTCTGGTGGAGGGGAGGAAGGGGGAGAGGGCGAGGTGGGTGGAGTTTGATGTTCGGAGTGGGAGTGGGGTTGTTAGGGTTGAGGGATAGATATGGTGATGGTGAAGTATCTATGGAAGAGGTCTGGTGGTGTCTTGCCCGGGCTATTTGTGCTTTTCTTCTTGTTGTTCAATAGTTCGTTTACATTGATGAGGCTGAGGGAAGGATGGGCGGGCGCGTCTTATAGTCACGAGATGTGGTATGTTATGTTTTCTTTTAGCTTTGGCGAGCTGCTTTTATGTCTCAAAGTCTTCCTCGCTCTTAACTGTCCTTCAGGTTCACTTCTGCTATTCCGCAAGGCTGTGGAAGTCGTGCCTGCCTCGCTTGGCTTGCACGTGCAAGGCTGAGCCGCACCTTCCAATGCTTCATATGCATGCCCGAGCTGTCACGTTATGTCACCTCCCTCAATTTCATGAACCGCCAGTTTCATTCTTCATAAACTGATCACCTCATCGTATCGCGATGCAGCTCGCTCTTCTCCTGCGCATATACTGACTGGTCAGGCTGAAGAGGTGGGGTAGCATTCACGCGTCTCTCGGCATTCAGGCAACCGCGCAACACCAAAAAATTGCCACGTCATTATACGCGTCTATTTGTTCAAGGAATCCAGGCTCGCGTGCGCCTTCCTTGCCTTCCTCAGTCTGTCCGGTGTCACTACACCACGTATGGTATAAAAAATGCAGACATCGACGTGGTTCTTCACTAATTGGTCTACAGGTTTCTTAAATGGCTCTGGCTACTGCACGTACGAAATTGCAACGCTTCCTATCAAAAGCTTCGGGGCTGTACAGAGATCACGAAATTGAATTTGGTCCAGATTCAGATCATCATGATCCCTCCAAAACATACGCCGGTACTCAACTACAAACACAAGAAGAAGTCCAGACGGATTGTACTTTTCTCGATTTGGGATATACTGATGGCCTCTGCCACTCTTGTCAACATCTGTTGTTTGGCTATCGCCAACCCCTCAAAGTGCACTACCTACCTTTCTACACTACATGGTCGCTACTACAATGGGAAGAAGAAATGGAGCCAAGTATATGTCAGCTGTGTAAGGTCAGGAAAGACATCCTCCTGGCGTGGTCAAGACTTGTGTACCGCTACGTCCCTCTAAAAGTTCTTGCACCGCCCAATGTTCAGCGACTACTGCCCCACGATATTTACTTTATCAAGGCTGGGCCACTTAAGTCAAGCTTGCTCACCATCAGGGCATTTCCAGCATCGTTAGATGAGCCGCAGTTGGAACAACTCAATATTGAAACAGCGAATTTGCCTCGAGCTCGCGAATGGTACCAACACTGCCATGACCACCACACTTGCTGGACGGGGCAGATTCCCTGTGTGCCTTACCTCAAATTGATTGATTGCACGAGCGGACAGATACGCGAGGCAATCACTGGTTGCCGTTACGTAGCATTGAGCTATGTATGGGGCGCGTCAGCCATAAAATCTCCACCAATACCAAACGACGAAACACCTATATATCCAAACACCGTAAAAGACGCTATGTTGGTAGCTATCAACCTGGGTATCCCATACCTTTGGGTCGATCGGTATTGTATCGATCAGGATAACGAAGACGAGAAGCACAGCCTGATCTCTAGCATGAATAGTGTATACTCAGGGGCAGAGATCACGATCATTGCGGCTGCAGGATCCGATCCACACTATGGTCTTCCTGGAGTATCTACTACTGAACGTAAAGGTGTTGAAGTAACGACACTTCGTGGTGGCTCTTTGATTCGCTACCCCGACCCTGGTGATGAACTTACAGCATACCCTTGGTCAACGCGGGGCTGGACGTGAGTCTGCACCCGGATTGACACTTCCGACAGTTGCTAATCTCATATTACAATTTGCTAGGTATCAGGAGATGCTCCTCTCACATCGGCGCCTCACGTTCACGGATTCGCAGATGGTATTCCAGTGTCGTCAGCAGGACTTCCGAGAGTCAATTGGCTCTCCTTCCGCCCATTATATTCATTCGTGTCAAACAGAAATGGCGACACCAGTTCCCGACATTGCTGGTCACGGTTGCACAAGAGCACTCTTCCAGTCTTCTCGACCGGACAGCATTTTCCCTGATGCCGGAATTGGCAACGTTGCTGACGAGATCTACACACGAATAGAAGAATATTCTACAAGGACGCTTTCATATCCTCAGGACGTTTTAAACGCCTTCAATGGTGTCTTTAGCGAGTTCGAAAGCGGTGCTGTTCGACAAGATGGCCATGATCATTTCTACGGCAATCACTTTTGGGGGGTGCCCATTTTTCGCTATGACGGAGACAACCCAGAATACAAAGCAGTGTGTTCTTTGGTTGCCGGATTGACCTGGCGGACGGGATCACCAAACTTCTATGACCGTGATAGTGTCTCACGTCCAGGCAAGTGGCCTTCCTGGAGTTGGACCGCGATCATGGGAGGTTCCGTCCTTTTCGGGGCCACCAATCTCAAAGATGTTACCTTGCACGATTCGGGAACTATATGGGCAACGCTGAGGCACCAAGATGGCCGGATTGTGGACATCAAAGATTTTATGGAAGGACGTCAAGACTCCATGGACTATCAGCTGTCGATCGATCTCTCTACCTGGGTACTTCCTGATGGTAACTTGATACAAGATGAATCGGGAGCTGTCCTATTCACGCACCACAGTTTTGATCGACACAAGAGACCGCTGAAGATCGATGCTTTCCTTGACATGCGAGGCGAAGACCTAGGACTAGCTGTTATTGCCGCCTATCTTGGCCATTTCGAAAAAGGCTCCATGCCTAAGCAATGTTTCCTGCTGGGAAAACGGACGGCTTCTGGGAAAATTCGCAGGATCGGACTTGGCATCATCGCCTTTGTGAAGCATAGGCCTTTCGTAAGGAGTGAAAAGTTGACGAACCTTCCGGGTGGGGTGGCCAGCAATCCTTTCGGTGAATGGAAGCTTGAGACTATCACCTTAGTTTAAGCGAAGACCCGGTGCTAGACTGCTCTGGATTGTGCTAAGATTTATGGCCGCCATTCCAACCGAAATCTCGGAGGCATTGTCGCACCGTCTATTGTCTTCTTACCCAAAATCTTGGGACCAATGATAGATGGCAAACACGACGTCGAAGTGTACGAATGATTCCCTTGATAATATTCGGATCCCCAACAATCGCACTTGTGGCCCCGATGATAATACAGGTTACGTCACGATTTTTTTCAGTTTCAGTCGCGGCAAGACACAAGTTTGGAGTAGCTGCCGGGCCCTCACTCAGATGATACGAGAAGCTGTTTACGTTGTGCATCTTCCCATATGCCATTGGACCTTCGAGCAGACGACCTCGCACGCCATGCCCATGGCTGCGCATATCGGCTGCACGAAGGACTTACCCCTCAGATGTGTTGCCCTGTGGTACGCTGGACAGTGTTACACCACTCTCGAGGTTACATACTGATCGCGTCCCCGCTTCTATATCTTCTCAAAATCAACGAGACCGCCATTAACATTGGGGACTTACCAATATCACGCCAATCTGACACATAGATCCTCTCAGCGTTTCCGCCAGCATCATCGCAGTATTGCAACAGACGAGCAAGGTCATTCGTGTCTTGAACGACGTCAAGGATGCGCCCAATGATCGCAAGCTCTGCCGCACGGAGATCCGAAATGTAGAAAATCTTCTCATACAACTCCAGGACGAGATACAGGATAGTAAACCCGCTTGTGCATGGAGTGCTGCAGTACAAGATCTTGCACTCGAAGATGGCCCGCTTCAACAGTTCCAGGCAGCACTGGACATGCTGCACAATAAACTCGTGGATGGGGGTCGCCTCAAGAAAATCGCCAATACTCTTACGTGGAATATCAAGAAAGAAGAGATTGACAATACCCTGAGTCGAATAGTGCGACTGAAGACGCTGATACAAATCGCTTTGCAGATGGACCATTTGTAAGCTCGCTCCGCGGGCTCTCCTGTCGCTGAGACTTGCTGACACGCAAAAGCCATCTTTCCAAAGCAATTCAAACACAGACTGCCATCGTCCAAACGCAGGTAACTGCTATTCAGCAGGACCAGGACCGTGCGAGACTCAACGAACTCCTGGAGTGGATATCAACTACTGACTATCCCTCTCAACAGTCTGACATCCTCAGACGCAAACAAGAGGGTACAGGCGAATGGTTCCTGGATTCAAAAGACCTTAAGGGTTGGCTCGCTGATCCCAACTCCACGCTATTCTGCCCAGGCATTCCTGGAGCCGGCAAGACTATGATTGCGACCATTGCGATCGATCACCTCATCTGAACGGTTGCCACGCGAAGGTGCGGTGTCGCTTATGTTTACTGTAACCATAAGTCTCGGGAGCAACAGGACCTCCATGGCATGCTGGCGGCCATTCTCAAGCAGCTGATTCCCAGTCAAATTCCCATCGCGGGACATACCCAGGACCTCCAGGAGCGATACCATGGAAAACAAACTAAACTCAGTTCTGATGAGCTGATGAGCAGTCTACGCAAGGTCATCACTCAATACGAAACAGTCTACATAGTGACTGATGCTTTAGATGAGTGTCGAAACGAAGACAGAACCCGCAGTCGATACCTTAATAAGCTGGATGATCTTAGAACTTTCGGGGACTTTCGTCTGATGGCTACATCTCGTGCCTTACCAGAGATCGTTGCTACCTTTCGGGCTGCGAGCACACTTGAGGTACGAGCGAGTCCCGAGGACGTGAGACGATTCGTAGCCAGCCAGATACCTTTCCTGCCTCAGTGCGTCCAGAAGAGTGCGGATCTGCAAGAGTTACTTCAAGCGAAGGTTGTGGAGGCTGTAGATGGTATGTATGTTGGTGCTCCGTTCAACACTTGGCAACTGCTTATACTTTCAGGTTTCTCCTCGCTCGTCTGCGTGTAGACTCGCTTACAGACAAGTTTTCGACAAAGCAGGTCAAGTCAGCTTTGGCCAAGCTACCTCAGGGTTCAGACAAGATCGATATTGCGTACCAACAAGCCTTGGAAAGAATTGACAGCCAACCACCAGGCCACGTCGAGCTTGCCAAGAAAGTTTTGTCTTGGGTGGTCTACGCAAAACGACCGCTCAGCCCGCAAGAACTATGCTGCGCATTGACAATAGAGCCCGGCGACTCAGAGCTTGATGTGTCAAATGAACCTGACATCGACGACATGGTATCTGTATGTACTGGACTTGTTGTGATGGACGAGGAAAGTTCGATCGTTCGCCTTGTTCACTACACCACTCAGGACTTCTTGGAGCGCGTCAGTAACGATTGGATTCCCGAAGCTAAACTGCATATTGCCACTACACGCCTCACATATCTTTGTTTCGAAGATGTTCGATTTACCAGACCAATGTGGAAAAGCCAACGAGAGATGCTGCGGATCTGTTCAATGGGGCTATCTAGATTGCCGGAATCTAGACGCCCGAAATTTGCATTGCGGGATTTCCCATTGGCCAGTTATGCAAGATTGCATTGGTTGGAACATACAAGACAGTTCGAGGCTGCGTTGTCGGGTCTTGTTCGTGCTCTTTTTGACCAGTACAACAACTTATTCAACGCGTTGAGAAGAAACGATGACTCACGGTACTGTATCTATCAGTTCCTTGAGGGCTTAGAAACAGGTATACAATGTGCTCCAAGCTACGGCCTGAAGCAAAAATTGTCAGATATGCTTCCTGGTTCCAGAGAAGAGTTTGCTGCTGTGGTAGATCGCGCTCCCATCGTCGGTCATCCGCCATTGGTTGGCGCTGCGGTGCACGGCCACGAGAGCACGTTGAAGCTTCTTTTGGACAGTGGCGCCGATATCGAAGTACGTAGCACTAGAGGGTTTAAAGGCAATGCACTATTCGACGCAGCAGCTAGAGGTGCAAAGGCCATAGTGGAGATGCTCCTTGACTATGGCGCCAAGGCTGGCACAACTTGCTCAGACCATACCACGGCGCTTCAGGCGGCAGTGTTCCATGGTCACTTGGATATAGCTAAACTACTACTTGCAGCAGGCGCCTGTCCGAACGCAGATCCTGGACATTTCGGAACAGCCTTGGCGATAAGTGCATCGCAAGGTAATGAAGAGATGACAACAATACTCATTGAGGCTGGCGCAGATCCAAATCAGCAAGACGGCGAGATTGGTACTCCACTACATTGGGCTGCCATGGCGGCAAGGGTGCGAGTAGTCCAGTTACTACCCAACGCTGGTGCAGATCCGAATCCTCGAAACGAACAGAGTGGCAACGTACTTCAGTGGGCCGAACTTTCAGGCTGTAAGGAGGTAGTGGAGTTATTGCGCGTTGCAGGGGCGGACCAACAAGGACTATGCGAATGGCGCGATCGAGCGATGAGGTGGGCTTCCCACTATGGCAGATCACACGTGTTGCAGCACCTACTCGACTCCTGTCTGGACATGGAGCCCGAAAGATACAAAATCGCTCTTAGGGTAGCTGCAGACACCACTCACAGTGAAGCTGAGGCCCTAGTGCGAGCACATCAGGATCGCCTCGAGTCAAACCGCCATATGCCTGTGCTAGTACAGATGTCGCCTACAAGGGAAGGTCACCATGAGAAGAGCCCGGGAGCTTGAACAGTACCGCACCGTCATCCACGGCCATTCCAACATCCACCTCATTGTCTCAGCTACCTATCACCAGATCCGTGCACACAGATCTATACGTGCTGGACTATGCTCAGATTCAAGAAGGACCAGGCTGGCACTCCGTTTCAAGCGCGCTTTGCCCAGTCCATATTCAGTGTATGTCAAATTCGGCCTAATTTCACACCTACGCAGCTTTCTCAAATTTGACACGTTCATATTGTAGAAATTCAAAAAGCCACTCTCATTCATCTCGAAGTTATTAGAAGGTACCGGTACGACCCAGCATATATAAGCGAACAGAAAACTCCAAATTGAAGTTCGTCCCAAGGTATCATCCATCCCCAACTCGCCCCCCATCACATCACACTCCTCACACATACTTCTCAACCACCTTCTCCGTCCATTCCCAAAACTCGCCTGCGTTCCCTCCCTCCGCCATGTCCTTCCTCAGCGCCATGATCCGCCCAAACGGCACAACCCACTCCCCCTTCTTCATGCCCACGACCTCCGGACTCAGCCCCGCGAAGAGCTCCGTGTACGCACCGTTTACAGCAGGGTACACAAGCTTGCCCAAAACCAAGGCGACGAGCTTGGGTATATGGCGCCCCAGCTCCGTGTTGAGATTGCCCGGGTTGAGCGACTGAGCGGGTTAGTAAGAAACGGGAGATAAGGGGGGGACAAGCTTACGATTGACAGGACGCCTTTATCAGCATATCGATTAGCGAATTCAATCGCATGCAACACATTCCCGCCCTTACTAATCGCGTATTTCTGCTGTTTGCCCGTCTGCGCCAACACCCCGTCGCCAAGGGCTTGCACGTCCACGCCGCCCTTGGGCGCGCCCATGTGCGCCGCGCTACTGCTCACCCACACGACCCTCACGCTGCCCGTGTCTGACGACGCGGCCGTCGCGAGCAACAGGGGCGTGAGCAGTTTGGTGAAGAGGAAGGGCGCGATGCAATTGGTGCCGAGTTGGAGGTCGAAGCCCTGGGCCGTGAGGCTGCCCTGTGGGGGAGTCATGACGCCGGCGTTGTTGAACAGCACATCGAGTCTCTTCTCCCTGGCGAGGAACGCTTCTGCTGACGCTTTGATGCCGGTGAGGTCGTTTAGGTCGAGCTGCAGGAATTCGAGACGGCCTGTGGAGGTTGGGTGGCGATCGCGTATCCAGGCGATGGCGGCGCCGGATTTTTCGGCATTTCGTGCCGCGATGTACACGGTGCTGTTGAGCGAGTAGAGGAGGCGTGCGAGTTCGCGGCCGACGCCGGCAGATGCACCAGTTACGATGTAGACTTTGCCTGCGAGGGAGGGGAGGGAGGATTCTGTGAATTTCGGGGCCGGGGGGAAGGCTTGGGATGCTTGGTCGCAGAAGCCCATGATTGTTTAGGTGGTGTTGGGTTGACGTTGGTCGTTGGTGGTATTGCGTCGATGTTGATCGTTAGTTGTGTCGCGGTGTTGATAATGGTGATGAAGAATGGATGTGCTGAGTATATATGTTTCTGAAATGCAATCGGTCCGGACACAAATTGTGTTTCATAGATCTATTAATTCCAGCTCTTTTACTGCGCGTCTTTGACGACATCACATTGTTCGTCCGCCCTGCGCACGAACAGGCTTCAGGACGGCGCCGTAATAGTGCCGGGCGGAGATAGCGCCACTTGGACCGCATCATGAAGTCTCACTTTGCTGTAGGGAGCATCAAAGTCGACGGACTTAGCAGTACATTTGTGAATGAAGATGTTCGAATGCCGTGGCGCCCGAGCTTTTTTCGCCTTATTCGCGTGCCGTGGCGTCCGGATATGTGTTAATGCGGCGCAGTATTGTGCTATTGTGCCCTTCAGTCGGGCGTAGATGACAGCCAGACGGGTGATGGCTGACGACGATCTTCACATAGCCACTTTATATTCGCTTGCACGTGCTAGGTGGTAGTTCGTGGAACTCATATCATTGGAAATTAACGTGACATTCTTAGCATCAACGCTGTCATGAGAAAAACACAACGCCAAAGCTTTTGCACCCAAATCATCATTCATCCCTCTCCTCAAACTCCACGAGTGCCGTCCCAGCCTTACACAAATCGCCCTTACCATGTACAACTCTCTTGACAACACCATCCACCGGACTCCTGATCACTGTCTCCATCTTCATACTTTCAATGACTACCAGCGGCTGGTCCCGCTTGACTTCCTGGCCCTCTTCCACCTCGACCCTCAGCACCTTACAAGGCATGGGCGCTAGCACGCTATTGGTTACGTCCTTAACGCCCAATGCCTTCTTGGTCCACTCGGGCATAGCGAGCTGCAGCCGGTATTGGCGGCCTTGTTGGAAGAGTGTGAGGCGGTCTTCGTCGCGGATGAATGTTGTGGAGAGGCGGGTATGTGGGAAGAAGGATGAGAGGGTGTTAGAGGAGGGAGAGAATGTAGAGGCTACGTTGGAGTATGTGGTGCCCGCGATAGTGATGTCGAATTGCGATGGGGCATTCTGACTGATGGTGACCGGAGTCGCCTTCGAGTCGCCTTTCCCATCAGCGGGAATCTCGACGAGATTGAACTCGCGTTGTTGGAAGCCGGTACCCGAGCCGAAGCCGATAGATGTGATGGGTGGGCTGGAGAATGGATCACCGCGTGATGAGGAGATGTCTTGGAGTGTGAGCCCTAGAGCTGCTTGCGCGTAGACTTCTGGTGCTGGGGGTTGCAGACCGAAGAGCTCAGCGTGGTGCTTTTGGATGTAGCCTGTCTCGACATCTCCAGCAACGAAATCAGGACTTACGCACATGCGCTTGATGAACTCTATGTTGGTGATGGGACCAGCGACCTCGTATTCCTCAAGCGCAGCACGCAGCTTCTGGATAGCAGCTTCTCGCGTTGGCCCTTGGACAATGAGTTTCGAGATCATGGGATCGTAATGCGAGGACACCTCGTCACCAGAAATGAAGCCCGAGTCTATTCGGACCGTAGACGAGGGAGTTGGTGTTTGCAGATGTAGCAGTCGGCCAGAGTCCGGGATGAAGTTCATGTCTGGATTCTCTGCGTATATGCGTGCCTCTATTGCGTGTCCTCGCTCGCTGATGCGTTGCTCGATTTCTTGCTGAGTAAGAGGCAGGCGTCCACCTTCTGCAACGATGAGCTGCCACCGGACAAGATCCTCTCCTGTGACCATCTCAGTAACTGGATGCTCGACTTGCAGCCTAGTGTTCATCTCCATGAAGAAGAATTCGCCGCTGTCGTTGTCGAAGATGAACTCGACGGTACCCGCTCCCTCGTAGCCCACAGCGAGCGCAGCTTGTCGCGCCTTCTCCCAGATATCTTGACGGATGTCTTCTTGGAGATGAGGCGCGGGAGATTCTTCCAGAATCTTTTGATGTCTTCGCTGGATACTGCAGTCACGCTCGCCTAATGCGACGCAGTTACCGTGCTTGTCTGCAAAGACTTGGACTTCGATGTGCCTTGGTGTTGTGATGTACTTTTCAACCAGCATGACCTCGTCGCCGAACGAGTTGCGTGCTTCTGACTTGGCGGATGCGAGTTGGTCGAAGAACTCCTGCTCGGTATTGACAATGCGCATGCCCTTTCCGCCTCCACCCTTGACAGCTTTCAGGAGGACAGGGTATCCGATCTTCGCCGCCTCGCTCTTGAGATAGTCGGGATCCTGGTTTGAGCCGTGGTATCCAGGAATGCACGGTACGCCAGCTTTGGTCATGATATCCTTCGACTCACTATCGTATGTTAGCTAAATTTCGCCAAGGCTTGCTCTGATTCCTACCTTTTACTGCCCATGGACTCGATAGCTTTCCATGGTGGACCAATGAAAGTTATGCCCGCTTCTGTGCAATTTCTCGCGAACGTAGGGTTTTCGCTCAACTGCATCGCTGTCAGCCTTCATGACAGCACTTCCCTGGGGATTTCCTACAAAGCCGTATCCGGGATGTATGCCTTGACAACCCTGCTCTTTCGCAATCTGTATTATCCTATCGCCATCTAGGTATGCAGAGGGATCTCCGAGGTTGACTGCGTAGGGAGAGCTCAAAGCGTGCTGTGATCGGGCATCTGGGTCTGTGTAGAGGGTGGTTGTTCGGATGCCATATTCTGAGGCTGTTCGGCCGACTCGTCTAAACAAGACGTTGGAACAAAAGTTTTAGGCATGGCGGATTCACTCACAGTGCAATTTCTCCTCGGTTTGCTATCAGCACGGATGTAAGGGACTTGGTGGTTTGCGTGGCTGTGGAATTGTAGCGCATGCCATTGCTGGCGAGCAGCTGGCGCGAGAGACGGGCTGATTTTCTGAAGGCACGCATGGTCACAGCTGAAGGTATTCACAATAGGAAGAATCAAATTGAGACTTGCAGACTACATTGTTTGTGGGACTGGAAATCTGGGGAAGTGACAGGTGCCTCGGCGCATGAGGACTCCTAAAGCCGGTGAAAGCCGCCAGGTAGGGATTGATGTCATTGGTCGTCGGCGGAGAAGACGCGCGAACGTGTTTACGGCAGCAAACAATGTCGAGGTCGCGCACCACAGGCTGGAAACTGCAGGAGGGTCTATATGATGGTGCAGAACGAGTGCTCGAGGTTTGCCATGGACACATACTCCCACCATGTGACGACACGTCATTGCAGGACTGCTGATCCGCGCCCCTACAGCGCATGGGGACTCTCACCCGCATAAGTTCACGCCTGTGCCAACATGGCTTCCTCGCCCGTGATGCACCAACAAGACTCTTATACCAGCACATTCTAACACAGCGTCGCAAATTGCCTGCAGTAACGTGACTGGTCGTACCTCGCATTGACCACCACCACATTGCGCTGCGCAACCTTGCTCTCCCCGTCTTCACCCAGGAATCGCGACCGCAACGCGCGCAAACCCACAACCACAACCATATCAAGCCATCATGAGCGACTACGGCGGCTGCGAGGGTGGCGAATACGACGACTACGCATGGTTCTATGTTGAGGAAGAGTACATTGTCGCCGACGACCTCGCAGAGCACCAGGTGCCCTCACCCCCACCGAGCGACTATGTCGACGACGACATGCGGGACGACTGGGACCGCTACGAGTACTTCAACGACCTCGACTACGCTTCCGACTGCTATGAAGATGGCACCTTCCAACCACATGACGCGAAGGACTCGAAGATTGGCCAGAAGCGGAAGCGCGCGACCAAGAGCAGTCGTAGCAAGAAAAAGCTCAAAATGAGTGACAGTCCGGCTCCGGCCAAGCCAGCTGTGAAGGCGCACTCACCAATCGTATGGCGTTCCCAGCGCGACCGAGTGCAGGAACCGAGGGTGCTGTCACAACCCACCGAAACTTTTGCGCTGTTCGGGGATTGGCGGGAGAGGTTCGGAGACAAATCGCCCTGGGATCGGCCCTCACAACCAGCCAAGTCACCAGCGCCACTGGGGGAAGGAGCGCTTCTGGGGGAAGGAGCGCTTGAGGCCGCGCCTTCTCCTTCATCAGAGCTGCTAGACGATGACGCACTGGCCGAGGACGAAGACATGGAGGACGACGGGGACATGGAAATCAGCCAGGAGGCATTGATGGCAGCGCTACAAAGCAAGCTCGCAGCGGCTGGCGGTCCTCTCAGCGGCATGGATCCGCAGCAACTCCTGCAATTCGCGCTGCGCATGGCGTCAGGCAAGGATGCAGGAGACGATATCGCTGGGGAGATGGCAGATGCCATGCTCGGAGGCGAGGAAGAGGAAGCCGACGAAGCCAAGGAGGAACAACTGCTATCGTGGGTCGCGCAGCAACGGAACGCGAATAAGGACGCTGCAGCAACCGAGCCCGAGTCGCCAGAAGCCACACGCGACAGCAACCGGCCCCCGACTCCTCCACTGTCCCAAGCGAATCGCAGTGTGAAGGATGCGGACACCAAGGAAGAGGAAGGAGGAGCGAGGTCGAAGACATGGACAGCACATGAGACTAAGACTGTGGCGGCGAATAAGCGGAAGGCTGAAGACGAGGGGGAGGAAGAGGCCAGCGGTTCCTCCAGGACATCCAAGAGACGTGTGACCACGTCGTTCAACGCGCCGACAGCAGCGAGTCGGGCCAAGGCAGCGCCGACGACAACGAGGAACACGCGGTCGAAGAAGTGAGGCCTCCAGCGCTCTTCATGAAGCATGACTATTCTGGACGAGACCATAGCGTATTGGACGCTTTTTTCCTATAATTCTGGCGAGCTACATGCCTCAAGGGCGGGCGTGGTTCAGGTTCATTGACGCCTTAAGCTCTTCCGAGATGCATTCACACAATTTCATATTCCTCGCCGGACCGTCCTTGACGAAGTTCGCGACGAGGCTGTCTTTTTTTATCATACCCAGCCAAACTTCCACCACCAGCATTGTGTAGAAACCAAAACACGGCAGCCTTTATCTCCCATGCATCAAAGGCCACTATGCACCACACATAGTCCCATACACAATGTCTCCCCCGACAAACCCAACTCTATAACACCACAACCCCATATTCCCCCTCTGAGCTCACTATACCCGCACAATTCACCCGTCACATACACACAAACCACACATTACGCATCATGCCCTTCACAAACATGTCCCTCCACCCCCCCTTCCGCCCCACACCCACACTCCCCCTCCCCCTCCCCCTCCCCCTCCCCATCCACACCTCCACAGCGCACTACCCCCACTCAATGCAAGACATCGAACTCGGGCCCCGAGCCCCTACCCCTTCTCCCCCCGCACCCCAATCACGCATCCGAACCCTCCTGCGCAAACGCACAGTCCGCATGGCGCTCCTCACAGCCGTCCTGCTCGTCTGCGCATTCGTCCTTGTCGTAGCTGCCATGGCGGTTCATCGGCGGCGCGAGGAGGGGCGGGCGTTGGGTGGGAGAGATCTGGGGGCTTTGGTGGTGAGGAAGTTTAGGTTCAAGTTTCCAAAGTTGCATTCGAGGCCGAAGCCGGGGAGTGGGTGTCAGAGGGAGCAGGGTGGGTGTTAGAAGTGAGAAGAGTGAGTGGAGAAGGGGGGAGATGGAGTAGAGATGAATTGAATTTTTTTTTTCTTCGGAAGTTGAGGGGTTTGATATGTGTGAGACGTTAATTGGGGAGATGGAAAATGCATGGGATGGGTTGGGAGGTGTGCTTTGTCTGCATTTTGACATCGATGTGTTGCTATTTGAATGGAGTTTTGAATGATATACAACTACGAAGGCGCGAATTACAAGAACGTACTCGCAAGTCCATGCCAACCCATTTCACGTCAACAAGTTAGCGATATTGTGCTGTACATGTCGATACTAGACATTACTCCAACCTCACAATATACAAAATAGACAGACGTGGGCAAGATCCAAACACAACATTCTCGTAAATCAATATATTCATCTCTTATACAACGTGCTCTCAACAACTCAAGCCAAATGCCCGCGAAAGATAGGGGGTATCGAAGACGCAGGAAACAAAGAAAGCCAATGCATAAATGATGTGATTACACTAGGAGAGTTCTTGGGCGCCTCCTCCTCCACTACGGGAGACGAAGGGGGCGGCAAGGGTGCGGAAAAGCAACGCTGATTCTGGTTGGGAAAGGGCAGAAGACGCGGTGGCGGGACTGGTGGTGGGATGCGGAAATCTTGTGGGAGAGGCGCAGGCACGAGTCGACGCGATGGGGGCGGTTGAGCTGGAACTGGCGGAGGCGCAGGCGCAGGATCGATCGCAACATTCTCAATCATCGTCGTCGTCGCCGCTGCGATTTTCAATCGACCGACCTCAACATCGAGCGCGAACGAAATCTTCTACACCAGGATAACACCATTAGCATAACACATCTCGCGCCCATTCTCAACGAGGAAAGGGGTTTAGACATGCTGCGAGCCCCGGCCCGTGTGGACCGTGCTTGCCTTGCGATGCTTCCAGAACACGAAGCCGCCATACGCCGCGGTAATAAACCACAGCAGCATGTTTGCGCAAAGCACCCAGACCGCATTCTTCATGCGCGTAATGCCCTTGTTGCCCTCGGCCTTCTCGGGGATGTACATGCGCCCGAAAATGCCGAATGCAACGAGATAGCACAGCCAGACGAGCGCGTCGACGTAGAAGAAGAACCACGCCTTGACGAGCGGCAGCATGAAGAGCAGCGCGGTCAGCGCGCCGAGCGTGCCGCATACCACGCTCCAGACCCACTTGGAGTCGACGTAGCTGTGGCTACGGCGCGCCTTGTCGAGATCCATAGCGTACAGGGCGATGACGGTGATGCCGAGCACGAACTGGAAGAAGCGCAGGAAAATGCGCAGAGCGGCGGTGATGGTGAAGTTTGCCCAGAAGGTGGTGCCGGCGGTGGCTTTCTCGGACTTCATAGTCCTACGTGAGAGGAAGTTGAGAGCCATGATGATGATCTGAATCATATGAATGAGTCTTGTGTAAGTGGAATAAGTCTGAGTGGAGAAGCTTACTCTGTAGGTTTGTAGGTGGGATGTGTGTTTGAGTGCGGATGCTTGTCCTGTGCGGATAGGAAGAAACGCTCACGGTGCAGAAGTAATAAAGTCGCTTGTCGCGAACAATGGCCTTGTGTGGTGTCGCACAGTGCTCGTTGAATCCTTACAGCCTTGCAGGCACAATATAATTTAAACAATGTTCGTTGGGCAGTTGGATAAGGCTATGACGTCTGTAAACGTGGGAAGCTGCCAGGTGCGCGTGCTCTTTCTGCAGGATGATCGACAAAGCAGGTGTAGTGGGTGTCCAGAAAGGTGTAGTTGGTATCGAAAAAGGTGTAGTGGCCGAGAGCAAGATACGCCGAAGCTGCTGCAATTTAAACTGGTTGGGGGATGTGCCTGCACGAAAAAGACTGTCAAAGTCGTTGTGAAGAAGAGGAAAATTGGAAGAAAGGCTGCGTGAGCGACGATAGCGACTCCATGCCTGTGAGCCAGCGCACCATTATACTCACACTCTTCGCAGAGTCACTTCGAAAGACTCCAGAATAGTCACGATAAGCGCCTGTGAGCGGTCTGGGGTCCAGCTAAGAGACCCTGACAAGTGTGATCTGTTCGCTGACGTCGTTGGCGCTGTGTTGGCGCGGATTCGTCGGTCAGGGTACACCGGGTCATGATTGGCTCACGCTGCTTCACTGCGAAACGCGCTCTTCACCACGGGATATTCTGGGGGAGTTTGCTCACGTTTCGGAGGATGTGGGAAATGATTGGCGTCTTTTGCAGTCACAGAGTGGTGCACAATGCGCTTGCAAGACTTCTTTTGTTCATTGTTGCATTCGTGCTTTTAGTTGCGGCATTGCTCATCCGGGCGCTTCACGCACGCTCACGGCGACGAGTACTTGTAGCCGTACTGCTCCTTGGCCTTCTGGATCTGCTCTGCAACCTCCTTCTCTTTCTGCGCAAACTCAGGGTCGTCCTTCAGCTTCTGCAGGTACCCGTCGTTCCCAATGCCAGGCTTAGACGGAATGTTCAAGCCCTTCTGCACAGCAGGTCGCGCGCTGATGCGCTCCCACCACGTCTTCAGATTGGGGAAGCGATCCATGTCGACACCCGAGAATAAGAGCATGTGGATCCAACCAAAGCTCGCAATGTCTGCAATACTGTACTTGTTGCCAACAAGGTAATCGTTACTCTTGAGTTGTGTGTCGAGAATGCCAACGAGGCGCTCAGTCTCGCCGGTGTAGCGCTGCATGCCGTATGCGATGCGCTCCTTTGCGAAGCGGTTGAAGTGGTTCGCCTGTCCCTGCATGGGGCCGAGACCGCCGTGCTGCCATGCCATCCATTGTTCAGCCCTGGAGTAATCCAGGGGGTCTTTGAAGGTGAATTTGTACTCGGGGTCGTAATGGCGGGTGAGGTATGTGAGGATAGCTTGACGCGAATTAGCTTCAACCATGCCAGAGTGGGGGAACATCACTCACCAAGACCTTCCTGCACAGCGAAGCCACCTTGATCGTGGTCTACTATGACTGGGATGCGGCCATTAGGACCTAGCTTCGTGAACCATTCCTCTTTTTGGATGTTCTGTGAAATATTGATCGATTGCCATGTGAAGTCCTTGCCGTACGCCTCCTTCAATTCCTCGAGGAGAATGGAAGCTTTCCAGCCATTGGGGGTACCAAAAGTGAGGAGCTCAATGCCCTTGTTGGCCTTGAGACCCGTTGGTCGCTCGTCGCTGGACATGTCGAAGAGAGGTTTGGAAGTATGGAAGTTTGCAGTGAAGCGGTAACTGGGAGTCTGAAAGTAGCTTCTAGTTGTAGAATTAAGCTTTAGTACGTGTCGCGGTAGGCAAGGTAAACGCAAGAGTGACATGGATATTGATACAAGCACGTCAATTGAGGGGTATAAATGGTTGCGGCATTCTTCGTCACATTTCGTCTGCTTAGAAATCGTGACGTCGGTCTTCCCGCACTGCGGTTTGGCGGGGCAGCGTCAGCGAGCGAGCTTATTTGCATGGTGCAAGCAGCTGCATTTCAAAGCATATGCGCAACGATGGATTGAGTTGTATGGATGCCTGAGGCCAAGTTGTAAATACCCGAGTTGGTTCGCCGTAATGGGCATGCAGGTGGTCAGCTGTAGAGCACTTATTCAGCTTCATGCTTACGCATCAGCATTTGGGATAAGTCAAGAACACGACTTCGGCCTCTGGAATGTCCGAACAAAGCAGTGACTCTTAACGACTCAACAGCGAGTCAAAGAGATGAGTATTATCGTTGGGGCTCATCATGTGACTAACACAAGATGCCTACCTAGACGAAGTTGGCCGCATGTGGGTCCCACGACAAGAGGTGGCATTTGAGCACCTCTAGCACCAATCGCCATGTCACTGGATTGCTTCTCTCCTTCGGTACTTCTGCTTTGGGCGGCTTCCGATGGCGAAGCTCGGTACTGCAGATACACATCGCTGTACTCACACTGACACCCTGCAAGCAACACCTCACGAATCGCTGTCTTCACAACACTCATCATGGAAGGTACACACGCGAGCACCTTCCTGTACGGTGACGTGCACGAGCGCCCAGGTGATGCAGGAACTTATTTCTACTTCCTTAGCGGTCGTGCGGATCACGGCAACAAAAGCTCCATAAAGGCGCCGAACCAAAACATTTTCCCGTCGTCGAGATAAGAAAAAGTCGCTCATTTCTCCGATCGTCCAAGGAGAAAAAGAGTCGTCCGTCGTCGCTTTTGTGATTTCTTCTTCTGCTTTGTAGTTTGAGACGTTAGATCATCACGATGCATTTCCCACGCGCCACCATTGCTGCATCTTCTCTACTGCTTGCATCCAGCCATGAGGCAAGCATTTCAGAACACCATGTCTACGCTCGTTCAAACTGCTCCATCGCGCTGCAGCACTGGCCCGCCTCCGCAGCAAAAGCCCTCAGCACCATGATCGCACGCAACGCAAACCAAAGCAACTATGCAGTCTTCGACATGGACAACACCAGCTACCGCTACGACCTTGAAGAATCCCTGCTGCCATTCCTTGAAAACCGCGGAGTCCTTACGCGCCAAACACTCGACCCCAGCTTGAAACTGATCCCGTTCAAGGACACGGCGAATTTCACAGAGTCGCTGTATAGCTACTACAACCGCCTCTGCGAAGTCGACGACCTCGTGTGCTATCCCTGGGCCGCGCAGATATGGTCCGGCCTCTCGCTGTCGGTGCTGAAAACCTACGTCGACGAACTAATGGCACTCAACACATCCATCCCCGTGCAGTACTACTCGGACGGTGAAGTCGTGTCGTCAAGCGTCACGCCGCCCAAGATTTTCCGGGGGCAGACAGAGCTCTACAACGCGCTCATGGACAACGGCATAGCCGTGTATGTCATGTCTGCGGCCCACGAGGAACTCGTGCGCATGGTCGCCAGCGACCCGAAGTATGGCTACAACGTACCGCCCGCGAATGTCATCGGCGTGACGACGATGCTGCGCAACAAGACGTCGGGCGCGCTGACGACGGCCCGCAAGCAGATCGAGGACGGGACGTACGACCCCGCCGCGTTCTTGAGCGACCTCGAGGTCACGCCGTACTTGTACACGCCTGCGACGTGGTTCGCGGGCAAGTGGGCGGCGGTGCTGACGTACATTGACCAGTGGAAGCGGCCTGTACTGGTCGGTGGGGATACGCCCGGGAGCGATTCATACATGTTGTTTCACGGCGTGGATGTCAGCAAGGGCGGCGTGCATCTGTGGATCAACCGCCGAGAAGCGTATTATCAGCAGATACTCAAGGAGCAGAAGGATAATGCGGAGGCACAGAGGGAGAATGGGAGGGCGGTGGAGGCGGATAAGAATTGGGTTGTTGTCAAGCCTGAGGAGATTTTGTAAGCTTGGAAGGTAATGGGTGCAGTGGAAATTTGAGGTTGATTGAGGTAATGATAATGTACAAAGTTTGATATGTATGCTGCAGTGCAATAGACCTTGAAAAGCAGAATGCTGCTGCCTGGAAATGCTGCCATGTGAAGCTAGATGCTGTACTACCACTGTAGACTCTCGGAGGTCCAAAGTACCCGTTGTTAGCCCTTGCGTTAAGCATATCCATCTCGTGTTCCGAGTGGCTCTGCATAAGCGGCAATTGGGTAGTGTAACATTTTGTTGATTACCTCTACCACATGATAGACTGCCAAATTAGTGTATCTGGAGAAGTGCGCCCTAGTCTACCCTGATGACGTCATACCGTCATGGAAGCGGCCCCCATTCGCGCACCAGAGGCGCTTGCGGAATGATATGCTGGCGCTAGTAGAGGGGCAGCTGCGGCTGAACAAGAGGGGTAACAAACAAACAACGCGAAACAGATCACGGTTCAAAGCGGATTCACAGTTGCAGATGTTGATGGCATAAAGGTTGGATGAATGTTATTTATTGGTATCTCGTGTCCATTACATCATGGTACTGTCGTGAATCCCAGCTGTGGTCGCAGTGCTCACAGCCATCATCGAAAAGTCGTTCTGAACCTTAGCGTCTGTTAGTTGATGCAGGTCAATGGATGCAAACGAGTGACATACCGAAGAGGAAAGTTGGAGGGAGCAAGCGCTTAGACGGAGCGCTTGTTGGCCTCAGCAGCACCCTCGTGCTTGGTCTGGTCCATCTTGTCGCCAGCAGCGGACAGAGCACCAGAGGCACGGTCGGTGAGAGAGTCCTGTCCGGGGACGTTGCCCTTGGCCTGCTGCTTGTTGGCCTCCTTGGAAGCCTCAGCAGAGTTGCCCTGGATGGACTCGGAGACGTAGTTGGCGGCGTTCTTGACAGAGTTGACGGCCTGGCCGACGATGCCCTCGTTGGGAGCGTTGGCGTTAGGAGCAGACATTTTGATTGAGGTTGGTTGGTTGGCTGGTTGGTTGGTTTGGTAGTGGAGGGTTGATGTGAGATTGAGTGATGAGGAAGAGAAGAGGTTGGAGGAGCTGATGGTTTAAGTACTCGAGGCGCTAGAGGGCCCCAGGCGGCAGTGAGTGAGTTTGTTAGGCCTGACGTCAGGACAACTGCTCGCAGAGAGCAAGCACGGACGTGTTGGAAGGAGGCGCAAACGGGCAGTACGTCACAGGAGGTGAGAGTAAGCTGTCTAGAATGCTGAGTGCCCACCGACTGACCAGGGTTTGCAGATGGGGACTGTGACGCAACTGGGCGTCGATCGGAAATCCCATGCAAATCGCATCGTATCAGGGCCCTTTGTGCATGCACATCATCCGCTATTCTCTTGCAGACGTTCCAGACCAGCCGCAGCTCTGCCCTCGCGCTTTGCTGTCTTGAGCAAGCTGCCCCTCCTCCCCCACTAAACTGGCTCGTGCGAGCCTACGTCATTCCTTTCTCACAACACACCGCGGCAACGACTCCTGCACCAGCTTGCAACTCCAAACAGACAAGCACGCAACGCTTAGACGCATACAAGTGGATGCTTTTCGCGTAATTTCAGGTCATGCGCTGCGTTGCCGCCCGATACTATGCGCCTCTCACCAAGCCGCTGCCGTCTTCGGAATGCTGTGCGGTTCCGTTGCCCCTCGATCCGTTGCCTACGCAAACAAAGGCCAGGTAGACGCAACAACAGCTGAAGAATGCAACGTGTCTGCTCCTCGGCTCCACGAAGACGTCATTCGCGGCTGGCATCGCGTTTGCGGACTTGGAGCTCGCACTGGCATGTGAGAGCACAGCCGTACCTGAGTGGCGATCTGCAATGCATTGTCCGCATTATGCTCATTGTATTTCGTTTTGCCATCATAATTGGGCATCTGACAAGGACAGGTTTCTTTTTTTCCCTGTTTTGGTCTTGCCACTGCCTGGATCGAGATCCGAAAAGTCTGCGGGCCGCTGGTCTCGTGAGCTTCCTTCCGAGGTACATGGCCAGAGAGGTTAGTGCAGACACGTCAAGTGCTGCAGCTCGGGTGTGTTGCTTTGCAAAGAGACGTTTGCTCTCCAGGCACTTCGGTGCCATCTCCTAGGGCAAACATGTCCTCATCTTGAAGGGCTTTGGTTTACACTTTTGCGTTGTCAATTGGCCTCATGTTCATCCACCAATTCGCAAGTATGTCTGGACGTTTGGTGAAAGAGCTTGGGTCAATCTGGACTTGCGTGCCATTGATCAGGCAGAGTCGCATGGTCGCCTGGACATCCCAGTATCACCAACGCTGCCCTCTCTTGATGGTCCGCCATTTGACGAATGCTTTTCTCTAGGTAGCCGTATCAATTACAGGCTGGCGTGTGTAGTCTCCAGATGCGCCGCTATACGTTCTCCGAGCTTGTCGCTATTGTTCATCCCATCTGGTCGAAATGTGATCAAGACTTCTAACACACAGCACTTACTCACAGTCGAGGCACCACGATCTCCCCACAGTCCAGGACCGGGTCACTCGCTCGCTATGCACCTCCATCCCCTCCCGCAACACATCAACACTACCCGCAATCACCATCCATGCGCCGGCGAACACATACAGGCTCATCCCTGCGCGCCAACGGCAACCCCAGAATCATACGATACCCTCCGGCGATGCTACGCTTCACTTCCAAGCGAGCACACCAGGTAGACCAGACCATGGATATCCCCTTCAACGATTGAAGGAAACACGTCCTCAATACGCCAGGTCACGTGCATTATCCCGGCTATATCCCAGCGCACGATATTTAGCCGCTGGCAAGGCACGGAACGACTTCACGGGAGTCGTTTGTTGCTGATGCGGGGTATACATGCGTTTCGGTACCGGAATCGCTTTCGCGGGTCCAATTCCAGCATGCAGCTCGTT
>Ga0265780_10002249_pt1 | contig 26485 bp, 17 predicted proteins | sample P1T30metagenome_FD_192432 | JGI IMG/M metagenome (GOLD analysis project Ga0265780, IMG submission 192432) | Plant litter microbial communities from East Loma Ridge, Irvine, California - P1 T30 | ecosystem: Environmental > Terrestrial > Plant litter > Unclassified | place: USA: California...
GTTCACCTTCTTTAGCGTCGCAGATCATGCGACGCAGAAAAAGATTCTGGCACATGCATGCATATTCAAAATCTGCGATATTGAAGAGCCACACAACTGCCATCATAAAAGACAAGATCAAAGACTTCATACAGCTACTGGCCAGACCAGACTCTGCAAATCGCATGGAGATCTTTTCAACCCTACATAACTACTCTATGGATGTAATCACTGCCTTTCTCTATGGTACCACGGAGCTGGGCGCCACGACAGCTCTACTAGGCACGTTGGAGCATGTTCAGCTTCTTGGGGATATCATGGACCCCAACCGCAAACGCCTGTCATGGTTCGCAGTCCATTTGCCGTCGTTCGTCTCCTGTATGTACACCAGGACAGGTCTATCAGAGCGTATCGTCGAGCCTGTCTTGCCCATGCAAAAGCCCGCTACATACAATGGTATTCGAGCACATGCCCTTCGCGCAATGGAACAGTATCGCGACGCAGACCCCGATGCAAAATCCAAAGCACAGGACTCGATCATCGCACGGCTATGGAAAGTCAAAGGTAGCGCCGCGCTGAGCGACCTGGACATCGCGAGTGAAGCCGCAGACCATCTATGAGCAGGGATCGACACAACTAGCGATACCTCGATGTTCCTCATATGGGCCTTGTCGCTTCCACAACATGCCCACCTCCAACGCAAGCTCATTGATGAGTGCAAGAGTATCGATACGAGCTTGGTCAGCGATGTTGTAGTAGATCTTAACGTAGCAGATCGCCTGCCATATCTTGGTGCTGTTATCAAGGAAGCTCTACAGCTGTACGCTAGCTTCGGTACCACGAACGAGCCCGGTCGACACGGTCATAGATGGCTACAGCATACCATGGGGGATGATATGGTCGTCTGCACCGTACTCGTTGCATCGCAATGCCGAAGTGTTTCCTATTCCGCTGAGGTGGGATCCTGAGCGTTGGCTGAAAGAAGATGGAGATCCGGCATTGGTTGAGATGAAGAAATGGTGGTGGCCTTTCTCGAGTGGTGCACGCATGTGTAATGGTCTGCAGTAAGTGTTAAGGCCTAGACTATGGAAGTCTTGCTGACACCATTGTAGTGTTGCAATGGCAGAGATGGCCCTAGTCCCCGCCATTTACAGCAGGTGCTCGACTCGCATCCATCCAGACACGATGGGCGTAGCACCGGGTATCACCTCGCGCTTCGAGGTGTTCGCGGATGAGACCTTTGCAAGAACAATGGTCGGGCTAGCTTTGTGACTGATTAATTCGAAGCTGATACTTTCCAGGAGCACACTTGTTGGATTCAATTTCTCCCGCACAACGGCTGAGCGGCGAATGAGAAGTACGCTCCAGACCCTTCTTACAAGTAGCGCACTCTTACCACGGCCGCGCACAAAACATAATAAGCTACGATAGCTCATCATGTGATACTACCAGATCACGAAGCTCCAGCAGAATTGAAGCTCAGTCGCGCAGTGTTAGCCTTTCGTTGGCACCAGATCAAAATGCAATGAAGCTTCTCACCTTTCACTGCAGTTCGTACCACCTATGGATCGGCAGTGATTGCAACTTTGTGTGGATCGCCACGGTCTTTCTGGAGTTATGTGCATAGCGAGAGCGAGGCAAAAAGCAGCGGACCAGCGATCAGCACACAACGTGGTCACTCGGCTCATGGTACATAGCATAGCGCTAGTGCAACAGTGCTCATCCGTTGCTAACTGTGTGTGAAGGACGCTGGACGCAAGAACCACGTAGCATCGTCTAAGAGTATTCTTGGACGCCTTATCAGAGCGGGCTACTGCAAGCGCTTAGCGGCGGAGTGTTTTAGAGCAATTCGTGATATTTCGATTCGTAGTGCTGCCGACGGGTGGGACCACATTGCGGCTCTCTAGGTCTGGCCAAGATCCAAGTTAACGGGCCAAGCTAAACTTACCATATCCGATGAGGCTCGCCTCAGGTCTGACCCCGTGTGCTTTGAAAAGTGTTTCCGGTGAACGCCAAACTTAATCTACACTTGACCAACCTATGACTGTGCTGCATGTGAATGCAGTGCGGGTCAAGTCGCGCACTTGAGGTGTCTCCTCAAAATTAGCATGCGGTAAACAATTCGTCGGGTCCTTGCACGCGAAGCAGACAGGCATGTCGAAGAACTTTCGCCCGTTTAGCTCAACCGGTCGATGTCTGTTAGCATTATTGACGATTTGGCGGGACTGGCAATTACCCCATCTTCGAGGTTAGCGCCTCATCCGTCATCCCCACAATTCCGTTCTGCCGATCACATCCTTCTTCCACACATACCTATCTCTGCGCATCAGCAGAGTTGGCACGAGTCAGCCTATTACTCTACGCATTATCATAGCCAAGGCTTCTAGTCTCCGCAGTCGTCTTGAGTGTGCTTGAGAATTCGCCTCGCTTTGTGCGACGTTTTGTCGTTCTCAAGCCGCGGCCGGCCCTGAGACAAAGCTCCACTACAACTCGCTCTAGTATCGACATACGACACGTCCCGATATCCAGCGCTTCGGAGCCGTATCTGGGCTTTGACAGTCGCTTATCTCATATTCTGGGGTAAATTAGACTCACCGCCGACAGTCAGCAATTCGTTGATGGAAACATCGTCAGCCTCAAAATAATACATCATCGTCACGCAAAACGGCAGTCGAAAGAAGCCTGGTCAAGGAATGCTCGGCTGACGATGCTCCAAGGCGGCCTGCAAGCCACACTGCTTCGTCTTCTTGGCCATCGTAAGTGTGCGCTTTCTTTCTCGGCGAACGGGGCTCCCTGAAAAGCTTCGGCTCATCCGACCGCTCATGTGTCGCTGCGGGGTCCACTGCCAAGTTTTGTGGCTGGCACACTGGATGAAGCTTCTTCGCGCAAAGTCGTGAGAAGGCTTCCGCCACGTAGCTTATTGTAGTAGCACAGATCCGATTCAGAGCCGTTTCTTGAGGGAGCAGACCTCCCGGTGTGGGTGAACACGACGCACGGACATCCCATTCCCCAGGTTCCTGATGAATGGGGATACGATAACGGCGCAGAAATGATCATCACGCCCATTTTCGTATGATGGCCCGGTCGACTTTCTCTGATACGTTCATCAGACCCCTGTAGTCGCAAAGAATTCTCATTCGTGGGTGGGTTGTGGTTCTGACCCCTTTGTGGTGCTTAGTTCCTCTTAGCTTCTGGGTGTGGTTACAGTGCGCATGGACACCCACCCCGCATGTGCATAAACCCCTTGGCAGACCTTGGCCCTCACACTGTCGTGCAGAGGGCTGGCAGGGGTAGCGATAGGATCTTAGCGAGGCGAAACGTCCGCGTTGATCAGCTGAACGGGCTAGAAGGGTATATATACTACGTCTTCCTTTTTGGTCTTCAGATACTGTACTGCAATCGGGCTTCTACCACAGCCTGCCCTTTTTTCCTGGCTTTGCATCATCTTTCTGCTCAACAGTATCCATGGCAAGCACCAACAGACCTGCCGACCCTTTGGCGAAGGGCACATTCGCCTCCGCGAAGCAGGGTATCAAGGATCTCTTTGTATGGGATCAACGCGTGGTGGTCGTCAATGATTATGGCGAAGAGCACTGCGAGTGGCAGAGACCCGAGCCCCTCAAGAACCCCTTCAGTCTCTTCGCTCAGCTTCGCCTGAAGGATTGGCTGTACTTCATCGTTGGCTTTCTAGCATGGACTGCTGATGCATTCGACTTCCACGCGCTCTCGATCCAGACCACGAAACTGGCAAAATACTACCATACGTCCAACACCGCAATCACCACTGCTATAACCTTGACCCTTCTTCTTCGGTCCGTCGGTGCAGCTGCCTTTGGTCTTTGTGGAGACAAGTTTGGCCGCAAGTGGTAAGTACCATGGATTGATTGCGAGAACATATTGCACAGGCTAACGTTTCCCAGGCCCATGGTCATCAACATGATTATCCTTGGCCTTTTACAAGTTGCTACTATCTACGCGGCGACCTTCCAACAGTTCCTCGCAGTCCGCAGTTTGTTCGGTCTATTCATGGGCGGTGTCTATGGAAATGCGATTTCGATGGCTCTCGAGAACTGCCCGTATGTATTGGCCTCATTCAGAAGATTGAGCGTATTCTGACAGTCACAGTACAAACGCTCGTGGTCTCATGAGCGGTATCCTCCAACAAGGATACTCTTTCGGTTACGTCCTAGCAGCTTGCGCCAACTTGGGCGTCGGTGATAAGACTGAGACGTGGAAGACTGTCTTCTGGATCGGCGCCGGCTTCTCTATTGCCATTGGCTTCCTCCGAGTGCTCTTCCCTGAGTCCAAGCAGTTCATCGAGGCGAAGAAGCAAGGCAAGACCGGAAAGACGCCAGGCGCGTTTTGGGCCGAATCAAAAGCCATGCTTGCAAAGGAGTGGCGCATGTGTATTTACTGCATCTTCCTCATGAGTAAGCGCATCTTCACACAGCATACATGTGGAATCCGCTAACTTTGTATCTGCAGCTTGGTTTAATTACTACTCTCACACCAGTCAGGACAGCTACACCACCTTCATGAAGCAGCAGAAACACCTTAGCCCAGCTGGCGCAAATCGTGCTTCCATCCTTATGAAGACTGGAGCTTGCGTTGGTGGCACAATCCTTGGCTACACCTCTCAATGGTTCGGTCGCCGCAGGACGATTGTCTGTGCTGCTTTGATCAGTGGCTGCCTGATCCCCGCCTGGATTCTTCCCACCACGGAGCGTGCCCTCTCTGCCTCTGGCTTCATGATTCAATTCTTCGTCCAAGGTGCCTGGGGTGTCATTCCAATTCACCTCAGCGAGTTGTCGCCACCGGCGTTCCGATCCTCTTTCGTTGGCATCACTTATCAACTCGGCAACATGATTTCCAGCCCCTCCGCCCAGATCGTGAATGCGGTCGCTGAGGCTACGCAAATCAAGACTTCAAAAGGAACCATGTCGCCTGCATACGGTCCAGTCATGGGTGTCGCGACCGCAATCATTGTTATTGGTATTGCGGTCACCACTGCGCTTGGCCCGGAGAAGAAGGGTAGGCACTTCGAAACTGCCGGACCTATCGGCACGAACAATGAACACATCAAGGATATTGAGACTGGAAGCGCACACAGCGAGAAGGACGGTGCGCGTGCAATGGAGGTTGTGGAGTCGGATGAGAAGACCGTCAACGAGAAGGCTTGAGTTCCGATATTCAGCCTCTGAAAAGATGCTTAGGTATGAGGGAGATGCGACGAACAAGCTAGTGTTAGTATCGCTATCACCATGATATGAGAACATGATCAATGACCATTCCATAAAGTCATTTTTCCTCCAGTACACACGTGCATCTCGCCAGGGCATCTAGTGGTAGATAGTACGGGTCTTGGCAGGGGTGAAGCACTATCAAACAGCCCGATCCTGGGCTAATTACGTACGGCTATTATACGGCCTAATTTAGAGCAGGCTACATACGGCTACGGCTACGACTACCTAAATAGGTAAGATCTAGGCTTAAATATGTATAAACCCTAGATTTTTCTTATAGTAGTCTCCCGCCTACGGCTGTAAAATTTTCTACTTACGGCTACGCTACGCTCGAGATCTACTGCCTGTTACGGACGGCCTAAAGCGACGTGGTCCGTAGCCGTAGTACGTGAAAATACGCACTGTAAGATGCGCTGCATCTCGCAACCGGCATGCTTAGGCATGCAACCACGTACTGAACAGCAGCGTAACTTCTCACACACTAATTACTTGGCTAGCAAACATAATTCCTCCAGACACTCTCTTGCTTGGCATGATTTTCCTACACGCAAGAACTCATCTATTCGATTGTAGATGCCATACAGATGCATTCTCGATTTACAGACTAACTAGCTATGCAGCGAACACGTTCCCGCAATTCTCCGCATAACTCAAACCGTGACCATATCTGAATACCGGGTTCTCGGTGTCGAACGGCACGTCTTCTCTCGACGCCGCGACCGCCTCCATGCTCCTTGGCAAATCAAATGGCAGCTTTCCGAGCGGTTTTGCTCCGTCAACATTGAACACCACATCCAGAAACGCCGCGGTGCTAGCACCATAATTCGCCATCACCGCTTTGGCCGAGTCGACAACCTCGGGTATAGCAGCTGGACGATCAAGGTAGATGTCCACTATCGTCGGTACACTGTCGTAGATAGCAGCTTGACGGGCCCGCTCCGTAGTGTTGTACTCCAGAGATCCCGCATGGTATCGTGCTTCGAAGCCTCCTGTGCGTGGCTCGTAGGGCGCTTGCAGACGCAGGAGGGCAAAGTCAGCCTCTGCGGGAGTGCTGACGACGTGGAGGTTGCGCTTCTCCATCTCGATGTTATTGAAACCTTCGACGTAAAACTTGAGATTCGTGGTATCCATGAGCGGCAAGACGTCTCCTTTGTTGGTCAACAAGGTGTACGACTTGCGCTGCGCAGCGTCGCCTTCGCGTCGGAAATCGTCGTTGCCAACAATCTTCAAGGCAGCGTCTGCATCCGCAAAAGGGTCCTCAAAGAGTCCAAGGAGGAACTTCTCCTTCAAGAGTTTGCGTATCGATTCGTCGAGTCGCTCTTCGCTGACGATGTTTTTCTCCACCAACTCGATGATCAGATCGGTTCTCGTCTCACCGCCGAATTGGTCAACTCCGGCATTGATGATCTTTTCCGCGCGCTCCAGCTCAGTCATATGTTCGGCGCCCCAGGCTCGCGCTGGCATGTCCTGGCCGAGAATGATGGCGTCCGTGATCAAGCCCCAGTCGGTGACTACGATACCTTCGAATCCGAGCTCGTGCTTCAGAAGATCGGTAATGAGGCCTTTGTTAAAGCTTGATGCTACTTCTTCGTACTTGGTACCGATGGGGCGGCTGTAGTACGGCATCATTTGGCGCGCTCCAGCTGCAATGGCAGCTTTGAAGGGAACGAGATGGTAGTCAAAGTTGTTGCCTGGGTACGTTGCGTTCTTGCCATACGTGAAGTGGCTATCTTCACCATCTTCCACTGGGCCACTACCGGGGAAGTGCTTCGACACAGTTGAGACGCTCTGGTTCCCGAATTCTGCACCTCCAGTGAAACCCTTTATATACGATACCACGAGCTCAGCTGTCAGGTTGGCGTCCTCGCCCATCGTGCCTGCTATCCTTGCCCAGCGATACTCAGTCGCAAGGTCGATATGCGGATGCAGTGCAGCCCTAAGCCCAATCGCCATATACTCTTGTCGCGCGATATTTGCGAACGTCTCCACGAGCGTGGCATTCCGAATAGCTGCTAGGCCAAGACTTTCTGGCCATTGCGAGAAGGCACTCGCTTCAAAGCCTGTACCCACGTTGTCGGTGAAGGCGTGGCGGGGGTCGGAGGACAGGGTGATGGGGATGCCGAGACGAGTGGACAAGGCGAGTTGTTGAATACGGTTGTACCATTCCACGTTTGTGCGGACATTATCTACTGTGCCGCCGAGGTTGAAGTGGGTCATGAGTTGGTCGGCGACGTATTTTGTAGTATTGGGCGCAAAGGTACCATTTTCACCCATATTTAGACTTCGTTGGAAGAGTTGGCCGGCTTTTTCTTTGATTGTCATACGTTGGACGAGATCCTCGACTCGGGCGTGGACAGACAGTGTGGCATCTTGGTATGGGTACTTTGTCCTTGGAGACAAGTTGATCGCAGTCGACATCGCAGTCATTGCAAAGAGAAAGGTCGTAAAGACATTTGGCTTCCGCCGGGACGAAGGAGGACTGAACATGCTGAAAGGCCAAACGAAGGTATGCAACTCGAAATGCTTCTCGCTGGCCACGAAGCAGCAGCACATCCGATTACTTATGTACTTTCTTGGGTTTACTCTTGTAAGAGCACACGAGCTCCTGTACTCGGACCCTGCCACAGCCGAAGAACGCCCGCTGCTACTGACTCTACAACCCGCAACTTTTACGTCCGCCATCGTGCATATGGAACCCAAGTCCGCGTTCGCGTACCTTGGCTCTCAGGGCGGGATAGATCGGAAAACAGGTCATCACTGGGACTCGGAAACACTCATTTACGCAAGACTTGATGTTTCCGTTTCAAAAAGCCAAAGGTTACTTCTTATTCCTGCGTACTCGCGAGCGAGATGAAAGGAAAATGCGTCTGCAGCTACCCCTCTACTGCAAATCCCTCCTCAGCTCACCTCCATCATTCTACTGATTCCACCGCGAGAGCCCGATATGAATCCCGATGGTCCCACCACTACTGCCACATCGTAATGCCGGGCGGAGATGCCAAGGATTGGGATGTGGAGAGTGGTGGAGTATCCGGGGAAGGCCACACTCTTTAGCGTCCGATCTTTACCCGGCAGATGTGCGATTGGGTACCGACAGCGCCATGACGGTGCTTTGACGGCTTGTCAAGCCTCGTCGGAAAGAAGTTTGGTTGACACACGGCTCGGTGACGGAGCCATCTTCTGTATCCATGTTACGCATTCTAACACATTCTCTGCTGGAGAGGGTTCCGGAGTGGACACGCGATTGCTGGCCACTATGACACCCTTCTCCACCTGAGAAACGGACAACCGAACCGAACAGATAAAGACAGCGTCGTTTTTCTGCATTTCTGGGCCTTTTCCGTGCAATTCATTGCACCTAGATGCCAACACCATATCTGTGGTAGATTAAGAAGTGATTGGTGTTCAACCATCCTGAGTTCTACCTGCCCACGTTAGAATGTTCCATGGTATTTTCTACTTGCCCCAGTGAGTGAACATGCACGCAAACTTCAGGCCTCACAAGTTATCGAAGCGAGCATACTCAAATACGTACTGTCTTGCTCTCCTTTCAAATCGTTCTCAAAGGAGTCGTGGATCAGACTCTGCTGATCGGCAGTAAGCTGCCGATGTAGCTTGCACCTGAGACTTGGCCAGGCTGTCACCTCGTCAGCGGGGCAAGAGCCATGCTGGTCGCAAAGAGCAAAGCATGATACTTTCCTATGACAATCGTGCTCTTGAGTCAGTACATGCTACCGTTACCGCAACTCATCCGTGCATGCCCTCCTCGCAATATCTGAGATCAAATGGCCGCCGAGAAGAGCAAGAGCAATACGGGAAGTACGCAGAACAATCAATACGATGAGATTGGGACCAAGTACAACAGTATCAAAGTGCTGCCAGCAGCCGAGCCGGAAGTACCGAGTGTGGTGAAAGCTTTGGGCAATATACAGGGTAAGAGATGTTTAGGTGAGTTCAGACTTTGCTTCAAAACACCGAGGTACTCGAATCTATCTTATCGCCGTTCTCAAAGCACTGAACGTAGCCGACGACCCACGAGGAGCTGCCTTTCGTAGCCTAAGTGAGAACATCTACCATCTAACACCGCACAGATCTCGCCTGCGGCACCGGAAAACTAACCCACCTCCTACACCGCCTTGGCGCGTCCTCGGTCACTGGCTATGACATCTCATCCACGATGATTGACAGCGCACGAGAGACTTTCCCAAAAACCACTTATCCAAGTCTCGCTTTCGAAGTGCGTGACTGCAGCGTACCGGAGAAGATGAAGCATGATCAGCCATTCGAGATCGTGTTCGCGGGCTGGTTTTTCAATTACGCAGGCACCGAACGCGAACTAACAGCCATGCTCCGTGTGGTCGAACTAAACCTCGCAGCCGATGGCAAATTCGTCGGCATAACAACCAACGTAGACGATCCTTGTGTCAAAGAGCCCAAACTCGATTTCTACGGTATTGATGTACTGGTCCTGGAACGCGAGTACATTGCGCCAGATACGGGCAATGAGGTCGGTATCAAGGCGAGAGTAGTGGTCAAGGGCGATACACCGTTCAGCTTCGATGTGTTCGAGTTTCGGAAAGAGGTGTATGAGCGATGTGCAGAAAAGGCTGGACTCAAGTTAACATGGGGCGAGCTAGTGCTTCCAGATGATGAGAGGAGGTCGACGGGGTATTGGGATAGGTGTATTGAGCGGCCGGTCTTTTCGATTGTCGAGGCGGTCAGGGCTTGATGAATTATGCGGCAGGGCCTGGCCAAGTCAATCACATTGGGAACGTAGGACACCGGGCTTGATGAAGACATGGCCCAGGCCCAGGACATATCTGCTGACCAAGATGCGAGGGTATTTAATTATGTGCACCGCGTGTGGCTGTCTATACGTAGACTGCATCTTTGTAGTCTTCCACGGCTCCTATCATGGCATGGTGGTGCCCGTGCAATCCGTTCTACAGTGTTCTTGGTACGTTGGAGCGCATCTCACAGTGCTTCTTCGTCCGATGCGCAATCCTTGTAGCTCTGCTCCCCTTCGTGCTGTGTATCTCCGGCTCTTCAAGAACGCTCGGAGAAGGCACTCAATTTGGGTCGCGCTAGTCTTCTACGGCAGGCTTGCAGTATCAGACTCATATGAGCATGATGGAACTTGTGACCTCAGGGCAGTCGTCTCATCCAAAGCGCTTTCCGTACCCCTTGACAACGTCATCCAGTATGCTCCTCAGCCTCTTGCAGCCTTCTATGCCCACGGCGAGCATGCCCTCCAGCCTCTCCATCCTAACTCTTGTCTCCATGACACATACGGCCACCTTGTCGCTATCCCCAAGTGTGGCCACGGTAAGAAAAGGCAGCTCTTGCTCCTCCAGCGTGTTGAGGTCGAGCAGCGGATCGTCGGCAGACGCGTTGTCTGCTGCGGAAGACGATGCACTCGACGCGGCGGTGCACGCGACGAGGTAGTCGGTCATGGGTATGCCGGCGTCGATGAGGGCGAGGGTGGACGCGTTTATGCATGCGGCGAGCAGCGAGCCGTCCTGCGAGATGATGTGGATGTTGAGCGTGATGGTCGAGTGCGGGTAGAGGTGCAGCAGCAGCACGCCCTCGAATGCGCTCCTGAGGCAATGCTCCATTTCCTTGGACCGCTTGTCGCCGCCGCCGCGCCGCCGCCTCTCCATGCCACTGAAGCCGGCGAAGTTGATGTCGACGTCCACCTTGGCTTGGCCGTTTGAGCCTCCGCGCTGGCCCGACTGGCGTCCTTCGGCGGGGCCTGTGACTGAGACCAGGATCTTGGTGTTGCCCATTTCGAGATACGACGAGCCATCCGCGGCGGCCTGTGTGGATATTTGCGCGTGCACGCGGCGGAGCTCGTTCCAGCGGCGCCCGTCCAGGCGGAGGAGCGCGAGGGAGTAGGTGGATGTGTCGAGGGGCATCTTTTCCTGCTGGAGCTGTTTGGGGGAGAGAGGTAGGTATTACTTCATAGGTACTCTTCGCGGAGCTGGTCGACAATTTGCATCGCTAGAGCTAGAGCAGGGATTACGCTGCAAGGCTTGCCCCACTTTGCACGTGAGTTCGTGTTAGCGCGTTGCGCGGTTGCGCCTTTCACCCACCATTCCTCAGCGCGTCCATCATGGCCCATGCGCACCCCATATCCCGTGTCAACCACCATGTCCTTCAAGCAGAGAAAAGAGAAAGACCTTCGGCGGGGCATGCGAGCCATCGCAGAGAGCGAGGCGCTGACTAGTAGCGACGAAGACAATGGTCTGGACATTATCAGCGCGTCTCGTCGAGACTTGGATTTGGGAATCTCTGAAGCCATCGAAGCTTTGACACAGACACAGTCACAGTCACAGAAGAACAGCAGGGATGCAATAGACCTCGTCTCAGACGACGACCTTCCAGACGACAACTTCGAGTCAGACTGGTCAGAGGAAGACACCAGGGCCTTCTACCAGGAGTGGAAAGACCGCAAGAAGAACAAGCGCAAACGCGTTGCTGCCGAGACGAACAGAATCCGAGCTGACAAGAAGTCCAAAGTCGCCGACGCAGCTGTTTCCAGCATCATCGGGCGAAAGCCGCCATCCAAGCGGACCCAGAGGAACGGGCCTACCGGGTTCAGCACTGACTCAGTCGGCGAAGATGTCAGTTCCAAAGCTGCTTTTCTGGACGATCCGATTCCCGACTACATCATCGCTCGCCAAAGGAGTCTGAAGAAGCTTCACGAGGCCGGTCTACGATACCCACCAAGCTATGCGGACATCGACCTTACAGTATCTGAGAAAGAAGAGAAGCCAATCCTAGACAAGGTCATCAAGCCCCAGCGCGAGAAGAAAAACATCAAGCTCCATGAGTCGGGTGGTACCATACCTGCACCTATTGCCCAATGGCTGCGCGACTACCAGGTAGAGGGCGTACAGTTCCTCCACGAACGATTTGTCAAGCAGACTGGAGCCATCTTGGGCGACGACATGGGTCTCGGCAAGACCATACAAGTCATTGGTTTTCTCACTGCAGCTTTCGGCAAGACCGCCACCAAGAGCGACTCGAAGTGTATGCGCCAAATCCGCCGTCATGGAGAGGGTCGATGGTACCCTCGCATTCTCATCGTATGCCCGGGTACCTTGATGTCGAATTGGGAAGACGAGCTTGCAAAGTGGGGCTGGTGGGAAGTCTCTCACTACCACGGCAGCAACGCAGCTGACCGTAAAGGCGTCCTAGCAGCAGCCGCAAATGGCCGGCTTGAGATTGTCATCACAACATACACCACGTATCGTGGCCACGAGAGCGAGATCAATACCGTTGACTGGGACTGTGTTGTGGCTGATGAGTGCCACCAGATCAAGAGCAAGAACTCTGAGATTACAAAAGCGATGAACAAGATAAACGCACTGTGTCGCATCGGCCTCACGGGTACTGCCATACAAAACAAGTACGAAGAGCTGTGGTGTCTTCTCAACTGGGCGCGGCCAGGTGCGTACGGCTCAGCCCAGGAGTGGAAGCAGAACATTGCCAATCCTCTCAAGCTGGGCCAAGCTCATGATGCCACGAACGCCCAACTCGCAGACTCGCGCAGCAGAGCAAAAGAACTCGTGCACAAAATCTTGCCAAGTGTATTTCTTCGTCGCATGAAGACACTCATCGCCCACCAACTGCCCAAGAAGAGCGACCGCATCATCTTCTGTCAGCTTACCGAGACACAAACCGACGCATACCGCACATTTCTCGAAAGCGACCGCTGCGAGTTCATCCGACGAGCGCGAGAAGAATGCGACTGTAACTCTGGTAAGAAACGCGGCTGGTGCTGCTACCAACAAGTTCCCGACCAGGAAGAGAAATGGTCAGCCTACATGTTTCCCTGCATGACCACTCTGACCAAGCTCTCCAACCACCTCGGTCTCATTGTGCCACAGTCCTCCGAGAACAAAGAGAAGCAGGGCAAAGACCTGGACACTCTGCAGCTAGCATGCCCCGATACGTGGCAAGACCACTACCGCATCCGGGACAACATACTCAACCAGTCTCAACGCGAATTCTGCGGCAAATGGAAAGTTCTACGCCGCCTGCTCGACTTCTGGCACGTCAACGGCGATAAAGTGCTCATCTTTAGTCACTCTGTGCGCCTCCTGCGGCTGCTGCGCGGCCTCTTCACCATCGACGGAACGAAGTACAATTTCTCGTACCTCGACGGCAGTATGAAATATGAAGACCGCTCTAAAGCCGTAGCGGACTTCAATGCGGACCCCAACCAATTCGTGTTCCTTATCAGCACGAAAGCAGGCGGCGTGGGGCTCAACATCGTATCCGCCAACAAAGTCGTCGTCGTAGATCCGCACTGGAATCCGGCATACGATCTCCAAGCTCAGGATCGCGCATACCGTATCGGTCAGACACGCGACGTCGAAGTCTTCCGCCTCGTGTCCAGTGGCACGATCGAAGAGATCGTGTACGCGCGCCAGATTTATAAACAGCAGCAGGCGAATATCGGGTACAATGCGTCCGAAGAGCGGCGCTACTTCAAGGGTGTCATGGATTTGTCTGCTAGGAAGGGTGAACTCTTCGGTCTGGAGAATCTCTTCACGTTCCAGGAAGACAGCGTGTTGTTGAGGGACATCATGCACAAAACCAACATCGCTGAATCCAAGGCAGGCATCAATGCCGTGGATTTCAACTTCGACTCTTCACAACTCTCGGACGACGAGGAAGACATTCTTTCGAACAAGTCTCTCGGCATCGCGGACGACGATATCAATCTCGGCGAAATGAAGAAACTCGTGGAATCATTTGGCTCCAGTCCAACAGACTCCTCCACATCCAAGGGCCGCAAGTCGAAGTTTGCTAAGCGCGCGGGCCCGGATCCGATAAACGCGATTCTGGCGCAGGCGGGTGTCCAATACACGCACGAAAACTCCGAAGTCATAGGCCGCAGCGAGATAGAAGCTCGACTGGGCAAACAAGCAATGGAACTACGCAACGACATCGACCTCTCGTCCAAGCGAGTCTTTCAGGGCTCACAATCGCAGTCCCAAAATCAACGTACATCTTTTGCGCATCCGTTCGCGCATCGGGATGACGATGAAGAAGAAGTCGAATATAGTGCAGATGACCACTGCGATGGCAATGAAGCGCGGCCTGGGAATGGAGAATTCAACATCCATTACCGCTACCGGCCCGACGAGCGCATTCGCAAGCGTCAGTTCTGCAGTATGGCGGAGAGTATGGGGTTTGAGGATCCGGTGGAGTTTGCGCTCCTCGTGGAGGGGAGTACGCAGGTTGAGCGGAGGAAGATGCTCGATAGGTTTTATGGGATAAGGAAGAGGGGGCTTATGCGCGGTGTTGAGACTCGCACATAGACTCTTGGTTCCGGAGCGGCGTTCGTTTTGATGATTGAAGATACCCGGTATATACTTTAGTTTTGACATTGCATGGTGGAGAGCCTCGTGTAACTCATGATGCATGTTTCAATGTCTCTGGAGCCGTTGCTGCTGAAGCCATATATGTCAGAGCAAGAAGAGTGTGGTAAAGGTGCGAACCGTGATCTAGCATTCCTCATACACAAAACGAAATCTAGCATCCAAACATGCTATAAAAAAAACAGACAGAGCTGGTATCGTGGGGTAGTGAGAGGACCATCGCGTATCGAATGTACCGCAGAACAAAAGGACAAAGGAAAAGTCTATAACCAACCAGCCAGCCGCCCATCTTTTGCACATCCGTTCGGCGAAAACCCATCATAGATCTTATGTCATCAATGCACCAACGCCGGGTGTTACCAGTCGCACAACCTCCATCGCCATGCATGCAAAACGTAAATCACCAAGCCGTACAATCCCATCAGTCTCCTTACAACTCCTGTCGTCCCACCCTCCACTTCCCATCCGCAACCGTCTCAAACCTAACCTTCCTCCCCCTCTCTCTCACAGCCTTGACACCTCCCGCATCAATCCATTTCCCAAGGTTCTTGCACTGACTAACATCAAACAGCTCCAAGTCCCTGCATCCCTCGACGACGGCCTCAACACCCGTACCGGTCACCCTGACGCAGCCGCGCACGCTCAGGTTGCGAAGCTCCAATAAGTGGAGGGATATGCAGCGTAAAGATGTGTCGGACACGGCAGAGCCGCAGAAGGCGAGGTTGAGGTGTGTTAGGGAGGGCAAGCCCAGTGCGAGGACTTCTGTTGCGGTGTCGGAGAGGGCGCAGCAGAAGGACTATCAACTGGGTCAGCAGTTGCAACAAGAAAAGTTTAGATATTTCTGAACTTACCAAATCCAGCTCCCTCAGCCCTTTCGCCGCATTCGTCAAATACACAATCGCATTATCTGTCAGATATGTACAGTCGGCAAGACACAGCTTCGTCAGCCGCGGGAACGGATAAACACTCCAATGCTGAAACCCCACGTCCGTAATCGTCGTGCATCGCGTGAGATCAATGCTCTCGATGCGATTCGCCGCGTGTACAGCAATATGCGCCATGCTGCGGTCCGTGATATGCTTGCAGTAGCTGAGCGTCAGGCGGCGGAGCTTCGGACAGCCTACGACGGTGCCTGGTGGCAAGGGCTGAGGGACGGGTTGCGCAGGCTTGCCACGGCGGCCGTTCATTTGGGCTTGTTGTTGGGCATGATGAAGGACCATTTGGGGTGGCAGTTCGGGGACGACCCAGCCGATGACGCGGGCGAGGAGGTTGTCGCCTACTTTTCTGCAGTTGCTGAGGTCGACTTCTTCAAGGGACTTTGCTTTTTGCACCATTTCGAGGACGGCGGGGCCGGTGATGTCCCAGACGGATTTCATGCGCCAGATTCTGACGCTTGGTCCACATGTTTTTGCGAGTTCTGCGAAGCCTTCATCCGTGACGTGGAAGCAGTTGCTGATGTTGATGTATCGGGGCCGTGGGCCGACAAAGGGACATATTATGTCGACGAGGTTGCGGTCTGTGACTTTACGGTTGTATTTTGTGAGGTCGAGTTCGTGGAGTATGTCTGGGGAAGAGGAGATTGTCTTGTGCCAGTGCCACGATATCTCTCGTAGCTTCATGAGCTCGTGTATGTCTAGGTTCGCGAACACTTTTGTCAAAAGAGGATCTGGTAGCCTGCCGCGGCTGTATTTGCTCGGCCGTCGTAGCATACGCGGTCGCTTGAAGTCGAGCGGCGCTTCTGGTGGTGTGGATGTATGCTTCATGAAGGGCAGAGGGGATGGGGAAAGAGGAGATCCAAAAGGCGATCCGTAAGATGATGCATTAGGTGAAGGTGACTTTGGAAACTCGCTTTTTGACGGACTACTGGGTGACTCGGGTGTTGGAGGCGCTAGTGATCCTCTCCGTGAACGTGAGCGGACGTTATCGAGATCCACGTTTAGGAAAGGATCCGGATCGAATGGCTCCATGACCTTTTCATCTCTCCGCGATGGTGTTACTGGGCTTTCAATGTGGCTCGGGAGGTCATTGAATGTGACAGTGGGTACGCTCTTTTTTCTTCTCGGTGTTCGAGGTACGATGAAGTCTGCAATGGCGAGGTCGTCGATATTCGGAGTGCTGTTGATGTCCGCCATGTGTACGTCGTTGTCCTTTGCGGTTTGCAGCCGCTCCTTGGCAACCGATTCAACTTGCCGCCGAACGTCTGGTGTGCACTTCTCCCACAACTGGTTCAGTGTATCTCCGCTAATCATCAGAACCTCAACCGAAGAGATGGATCGTACCGTCGCCGTCCGCCGCGGTGCTAGCGATAAGCTCACGACTTCGCCAAAGTACTGTCCTGGCCTCAGGCGTGCCTTGACTTCCTGGACGTGGTGTTCGCCGGCAGCAATCGATCTTCGGCGACCCAGGATAGGAGAGGTGTGTCCGTTCATCTCCGGTGCGTTCACGTTGACGACCTCGACGTCGCCCTTGACGATGAAATACACATCGCGCCCCTGGGTGCCCTGCTTAATGATGTCGTAAAAGGGTGGGAAGGAGAGTGGCTGTGCGCGCATGCCGATGAAGTGGAGAATGTCGTCGGGCAGGCTGGAGAAGAGGGGCAGCTCTTTGAGCAGAGGTCGCACATGGATGCCACCACTCCCAAAGGCGCTGTGGGCGATGGCGTCGGTGAGACCCGGGCTCGGCGACTTCCTTTTCTTGTATGCATTCACGACCTCGCCATCACGCAAGACACCAGTCTCGGCCATGACCACGTCGCCGTCCTCGCGGTCGCGCTTGCCGGTGATCTGGCGCACGGGGAGAGCCGGGCGGGTTCCACCGAGCTCCTTCTTCTTGCGCTGCAGGATGGCCAGGCGCTCCTGGGCCTCGTGCATGATGGCCATCTCGACCTCTGGGAACTTGGGCAGCTCCTTCTTGAGGTCCTCCTTGTTGAGGCGCACGACGAGCGAGCGCATGTTGGCGGTGATGGTGGCGGTGCGCGGGATGTCCATGAGGATGCCAATCTCGCCGAAGAAAGCTCCAGGCTTCAGCTCGGCGTATGTGCTCTCCTGGTCGCGCGAGGTGACGCGCACAGCGCCCCGCACCAGCCAGTACATGGCCTTGCCCGTCTCGCCCTCGGTGAGGATGGTGTCGTGCGGCTGGTAGAGCTGCGGCTTGAGGTGCAGGCCGACGGCGGCGAGGAAGGAGTCGGGGGCTGCCTGGAACAGCGGGAAGGAGCGCAGGCGGTCGAGCAGGTCGAGCGGCAGGCCCTGGATGGTGGACGAAGCCAGTGGGGACGGGCGAATGGGCCTGGCGGGGTTTGAGTCGGAGTCGTAGGCGCGGACCATGGCGAAGGGGTCGGGCACTGCAGGGCCGTGTGTGCCCCGCACAGGGCCGGGGCGGGCTCGACGCATGGTGTTGGCGTTGGAGGGGAAGCAAACGTCGCGAAGGAGGCGGAGAAGTAGGGGACGGATTTGGACGTCAGACGTCAGACTTCAGACTTCAGACTTGGGGCTTCAGACTTCAGACTTCAGACTTCAGACAGTGGGCGGGTGTAACAAGCCTCAGCTCATGGTGGTGCGTGGAGGTGTACGCAGCGGTTGTGGTGGGTGATTGATTGCTCGACTTTGCGAAAGCGGGATGTCTTTCTTGGGCGCGGGCAGCGTGTCTGTACCAAGTAGCACAATGCAGTGACTGAGCACCGCTCCTAGGCCCCTGCAGCCCGGCTGGCGGAGTTTGCTGCGTGGCACAAGTCTCGGGGACCTGCAGCGCCTGTGTGCCGTGGCTCTTTTGCTGTGTATGTGTATGTGTATATGTATATGTGGCGGTGTCTTGGTGGTCTGGCGGGGAAGCGTGTCGGGTTCAGGATGCGTGGGCTTGGGTGCGGGAAACGGATCACCATGGCGTCTTCCATCACGCTTCTAGTTGACCGTCCGCTTCGCTTCGACGCTTTGACGACGCCCGCATCCCGAGCTTCAGTCCATATTACTGTCACCACACACTTCTTGGAGAACCTCTACACACTTCAATACTGGAATTGTGCTTGTAACGAGGCAACTGCCACTATAACTCCCATCTCGCATTCTGTTCAGACATCAGGAATAATTCACCGGCTGAATGCCCGCGTGCTCTCGTGACACTCTCAGCCACAGGCTATTTCTGCTCCAAAACGCTCGCACTAACTCGGGTTACCCCTGGTGCAGCACTTCGCGTTACAGGGTCGCACTTCAACGGTCCGGCCAATGCGTCATTTTACCTAATCCCACCAGTGACCGTCATTATCAATCGTGAAGCCATCAATTCGTTCCGAGGGTACCTATCCTGCTAGACAAGCAGCCGTCCGCCTGCGCCGAATCACCCTCGTTGATGTACCTTTTCCTTGACCGCAAACGCCAGTCCCAAAAAATAACTCAGCCCAGATTTGATACAAGACCCCGCCTAATAATAATCCCTACGCGACCTCGAGTCTCGATCCCGGTCATCACGACCACGCCTGCGATCATCGTCGCGCCCGTCGTCGCCGTACTTCTGCTCCCACGCCTCCTCCTGCTTCTTCTCCCTCCTGTCCTCCTTCTTGTGCCCGATGCGCTCTGCAAGCTCGCGGCTAGCGATACCTCCCAGCACCGCGCCGCCAATGGTGGCTGCTGTGTCGTACTTCTGCCCTTTGCGCAGGTGATTTCCCGCAAAGCCGCCCACGAGCCCCCCTATCAACGTCGCTGCGATGCGCTGCTTGTCCATGCCCCCATCTCCAGACCCAGACCGCGACCTCTTGCCGCGCGATCGTGAACGTCGGCGGCGTCGCGAGTCGTCTTCGTCGTCGTAGCGCTCATCACGCGGCGGGGAATACGACATGGAACGCATGCGTGAAGGCGCAGGGCGGCCGACCTCGTTACCGCGGACGCCGTATGCGCCGCCGTAGCCGGGTGGTGGTGAAGGTGCGCGCGGCTGGTGTGCCCAGTCAGCTCTGGCATCGCGTTAGCGGAAAGGATTGACGTACAGTGGCTCCGTATCCCGGTGCGCCGCCGTATGCCTCGTTGTCACGCATGGCGATTGCGCCGGGGTTCGGGCTGGCGAAGTAGGCGCTCTCGTCTCGTACGTACCGCGGGCCTCTGTCGTCTCGGTAGTCGTAGCGTTCGCCGTCGCGATAACCCTGGCCTTGGCCTTGTCGGCCGTCGGGGGCGTATGAGGGGGCGTACGACGACATTTGGTCGTCGGCTGCAAAGTTTACGGCGTTTGTCGGGCGTTGTCGCTCTTGATCGGGGGGATTGCGGCTGTTCTGCGCGGCTTGGGCTTGGGCTTGTTGCCGCCTCTGCTTCTTCTTCCACGCAGGCAAGTGATCGTAGACCCTATCGTGATACTTGCTGTTGGCGAGCTTGTTGGCGCCTTCAAATCCCAATTCCTTCAAAAGTCAGCATCTGAGGCTTGCTATGTAAGCCGGGAAAAGAGCGCACCACGAGTTCTCCATAGTCACCCATGGCGCCAATGCCGGTATGTACGCAATTGCTATCCGGGCTATCCGTTCGGTGGAATGTCCGATGCTTCTTGTGCGGTATAAACTGCTTCGAGGGGTCCGGCTGACTGGGGCCCTTCCCTTGGATCCCTTGGGAGTGCTTGGATCTGCGTGAACCCTGTTGTGGAATGTGACGTATGCGATGCGCGCATCTTGCAGCTCGGGCAGGTGCGGCTGGGCGGGAAGCCTCCGGGCGATCACCGATTCACGCCTCGCCGAATATCAGAGGATGGAAACTCAGTCTAGGCTCTGGACTTTGCCTTTTGATCCACCAGACGAGGCGGCATTGAACGTGGCGACATTCAGCCGCTTGCCTCAATGCAATGGGGTATCATAATGCAGTCAAACTCTACATAATCATCTCCCCCTCGCCGTCATCCTCGTCTACACCATCGTCCTCCTCGTCGAGATCCTCAATAGGATAGGTCAATATCGCGGCGACATTGCCCAAGCCTTCGAGCCGCTTGCCACTCTCATGCAATGAGCTGAATACCCTCACCTCGCCGCCCTCGATCTCGCGCACGCGGTCAACAAGCTTGACCCATCTGCGTCGCTCTGCGATATCTTGTGCGCGAAACAAGGCATTGTTAATCATGAGGACACCACCACCTCTGCCCACTCCGCCCTTGTCAACAGCGCGCTCCACTTCGCGAGGGCCATACCAGGCACGCCCGTCATCCTGTCGCATGAGCGCCAGGAACTTGTCCATGAGCGCCGTTTCTCGCGCGTATTTCGTGTCTGAGAGCTTCGTGGTGATGGCTGGCGAGGAGAGGATGTCGCTGAGGGCGTGCACGTGTGCGGACGAGGCGTGTGCGATGATGACGGAGGGTATGAGTGCCATGAGCGGCTTGTTGGTGGTGCGAGTCGCTTCGGCCTTCATGTATTGTAGGAACGCTGTCGCTACGAAGCCGGGGCTCGCAAGGAGGAGTGGCAGGGTCTTGCCCTGCTGTGTGGTGGATGTGTTCGTGAGGTCCATTTGTCGCAGGAGCGTGGACAGAGTCGTAGAGAAGAACTTGTCCATGCCCTTGGTGTGCCCGTCGACGCCGCCTTTGCGTTTCCGCGGGACAGGCACTTCGATGTGCTGCCGGAGTATCGTCTGGTGCTCCGTGATGATGCAGATGTTCGCCGTGCCCTCTCCAAGGACCACTGCCCAAAGTTCTGCCTTCCGGTCCGTGTCGCACGCCTCTTTCAGCATTTCCAGTGCCACGCTGTCCCAGCCGTCGGCCTTTTCGAGGGTGAATTTGCGGTTCAGCTCCAGATCAAGCGTGTGGTGCTGGCCCATCTTGACGTGCTCGTTTTCTGACGCCACTTTGCCGGCTACGTGTAACTGCCCGGACCCAATGTCGAAGTCGGTCGAGGTGACGGCTATTGTCAAGTCGAGCGCGATTCGCTGCGAGGACGTGGATCCGGCATCAGACACTTTCTGTACTCGACGAACTGCTTTCGCCCGTATCCGATCATTTTCTTGAATCAGATTGAAGGCATGCCACATGTCCTCAGGCTCCTCTGGCAGCAGCGTCGCAAAGCCTGCGCCCGTTTTTTGCTCGATTTGCGATCTGAGCAGCCGCATCGTGAGGGCTGAACGTCTTCTACACGAATCCGTTTTTGAAGCTATACAGAGTGTAGTGTCGCGTTTTGTTAGTGGCAGTACGCATCGTGGCAGGTAAAAGATTATTGACGCGTCGAGGCCGATGACGTAGGCGGGGTGCTAGCACTACTAACGTAACTAACTTTAGCGCAATTAATACTACACCACCACCTTTCACTAATATATGGTCCTGAAGGCATACGCGACATCCACAACGTATAGGATAACACAGTGTGTGCTTCTCTCGCTGTTTTTCTGGGCTGTCTTCGCTACCTTCGAGGCTGAGCTACGTCAGCTCATTTGACGCCAACTCCAACTGCGCAGGCAGCCGTCTCTGATGAGGAAAAGTATATCGCAGCCCTAGGCACCGAATGTGTCTTTCAAGACTCGCCCTCGGTATAAAGCCGCTCGTAGCTTCTGTGTCTCCTCTCAGGACACTGAACGTCAAACCCTGTGTATCCTCGCTTCCTAACCGCCAACATGTTCGCGCTCTCAAAACCCAAGACGCTCAAAGGCTTTACGCCCGTCCTCGAAACTCTACCTCCTCGAAAGCCATGTATCATGGATTCCGACAACAATCAAGATCAAAGCCCGTTCTTCAGCAGATTACCAGTCGAGATCAAAACGAGATATACGCCTATTACTTCGACTCTGCTCGTCGCGAGCTGCTAAGCGTCGAAGCTTACCCGCTCTCGTTGCTTCTCACTTGCCACAAGGTCAAATCTTGTGCCGAGACGGGTGGCGAGCGACTACGAACAACTGGTCTACGGAATTCATACCTGGCTCTAGATCGTGGGGTGAAGGTGCCTGGGCTAGGGGATTGAAGTTGAATTGGCCTCCAGAACATTCTCACGCAAACACTGTCAACAACCCCTACCATGGACGATGAGAAGCCTTTACAAGATTGATCGGCCGGAATGGCACGATGATGATATGATACCGTCGAGAATACTTGCAGGACTTGAGGCTGCTCCATATGAGCAGATGCAACAAATGTAAGCGCGGTGGCGTCAATAATGAAGACAGCGAACTTTTTGATAATCAGATATGACATAAGGTAGGAGAGATGCAGCACACTCTACGGATATGAATCTGGTCACCTGCACAATCAAGGTACTTCAATCAGCTACGCCTTCCATGGCCGATGATGCTGTACAGCTTACCGACTGCATAGTGATAGTCCGCGGTGCCATTGTTCCGAAAAATGTTGTCGCAAGAGGGGGCCGCGCTGAGCTATCCGAAGCGTCTTATTCGCTGCTGGCATCCTTCCGTCCTGAATGGGTCGAAAGCATGGATCCGAAAAGATCACTATCGTAGCATGTCTGAGTACGTTGCTCTCCTGCACCACGCCGCAATACTACTTGCTTTCTCTTGTCAATTGCACGTACGGCACGCTTTAGTCCAGGTTCTACACGGTGCGAGATAACACAAGCCAAAACAACCTTGGAGTCGCGCAGAACAACACTGAAGTCAGTAACTTTTGATGCAACGTCGGTAGTAACATGTGAAGCTGGCATCAGTTCCGATTCGTCATGGCAATTGCCAACTACCGATTCATGTGCACGAGCGTCCGGCTAAACGACCAGCACCGGGATCTATGCATCCATCCACTTGTAACGGCAGTACATATGGATACCACGCGAGCATGCACCCCGCTGCCAAGATCGGACAATAAATGAGCGCTAATCAAGCTGCTGTTCACGGAGACCAGCGAAGAAGTGCCGCGACCTATCATGACGATAGTCATTATGGCTGTACTTACAGGCAATATGGATAGAGTGGATAGCACTACAATTTCTCTTCAAAATTCGCCTGCTGACTAGGTTGGCAAGAGATTCCGCGTACTCGAATTGGTGATTCGCACATGAGGCGAAACAAGATAGATCTTGTCGCCAGACATATAATAAGCTGAACAAGATGGCCATGCAATTATTGCTCAACACACGACCCCCATTATCGAGCTCTCGATAGACGTCACTATGGTTCAACTTTCACAAGCCCTGGCTGCAATCCTCTTGGCTACCGGCGTTGTTGCGCATCCTGGAGGTAACACCAACAAGGAGATTCTCAGGAGACAAGCTCATCTTGACCACCCCAACCGCCGAAGCGTACAGGAATGTAAGCGTGATCTTGTCGAGAGCGGTTGGGTCAGGGAACAGCACATGAGACGCGAGGCTAAGCTCCACGACCTCCGTGTTGCTGCTGGCTTCGCGAAAAAGCATGAGCTTGTTCGTCGTAATCCTGCTAAGGCGGAAGAGAACTACGGCGCGGAGGCAGCTTGTACGCTCGATCCAGAAGCTACCGAAGGGCCTTACTGTATGCAAGCACCCACCCAAGGCGACGAAGTCCAATATGCTGACACCTGATAGGGGTCACTGGTGAACTGATCCGAGAAGACATCCTTACCGGAGAGTTGGGCGCCATCACGCATCTCGATATTAACATTGTCGACACGTCCAGCTGCAAGCCCGTGACAGATGCTTACGTCGAACTCTGGGGTTGCAACTCCACCGGCGTCTACACGGGTGTCCAGGCCAAGGGCAACGGCGACGGCAGTGATACAGCCATCAAGACCAACGCGCTTCGCGGCGTACAGCCCACCAAGGGCAACGGTACAGCCACCTTCATCACCGTCATCCCTGGCCACTACGTCGGCCGCGCCAACCATCTGCACAGTAAGCTGCCCTCATACCCCTCCCACTCATCTTCACACGTCTAACATGAACAGCCATCATCCACCACGGCGCCAAGCTCCTCCCCAACAATACAATCCAAGGCGGCACAATCTCGCACGTCGGTCAGTTCTACATCGAGCAAAATTTTCTCGCTCAAGTCGAAAAGACGCCACCCTACAACACCAACAAGCAAGCGCAGACCCTCAACTCCGCCGACGCACTCTTCAACATGGGCAAGCAGGGCGGCGACGACCCCGTCATGAAGATCACCCTCATTGGCAAGACTATTGCCGACGGCTTGTATGCGACCATCGATATCGGAGTCAATCCGAAGGCGCAGCAGAGTCCGCAACCGGTGAATATGTGGACTGCTGATGGAGGGAAGCCAGTGCCAAACAGTCCGTGGACGGGGTACCCGGACACTTGTAGGTATTGTGGATTTAGACCACCGAAAGAGAAGAAGGGAAATACGGTTGCGGAGCTTGCAGGCGTGTTGGGTATAGAGTAGGCGTGTTGCGAAGTGTAGATATAAATACACATTAGGTAACTTACATAAAGTAGTTATACGTACTACTGTAAATTACTTTTAGTGCGTTCTCTTCTATATATACTAGATACAGAGGACGTGTCTTTCTATTAGGTAAAATACTTCAACTAACGTATTCCATCATCGGGCTGGTCAAGAATGCTTGGCAGTCCCAACTTATGCTACAACTCTTCGATTTCATCGCTATCAAACAACGAGCCTGCATACGTCGTGCTCACATCAGATTCAGAAGATATCTCTGTATCTTTTCTGCACGTGCGCGCGTTATGCCTAGTCCCGCCACAGTTCCCACAGCGCCGTACAGCTAGTTGGGCTGGTTCTTGATCACTACTACCACGAGCCTTCTTCGATCGCTGAGGCCCTGCAGACGCCTTAGCAGCTACCTAAGCTGCTGCCTCACTATACTCTATTGTACCACCATGCTGGATATGCTTGCGTTTGCGCGTTTTTCTTTTAGTTATTACTGCTAATTGCTCTTCAAGCTTATAGATTCGGGCAGCTTAAAGCGCGTTTTAGTGCAGCATTAGCTCACCATATTTTATAAGCTGGGAGAAGCCAGCCTGCGCGGTAACAGGCGATTGAGTAAAAATATCGCGTACAAGCTTCGACTGGGATCCAAACTCGTGGGTATTGCTTAGAGTCTTTAACTGCCAGGGCGTTTTTTGTGGTAGGGGTGCTAGTAGGGTACGCAGCCGTACTTCAAGGCAATTTAACACCACCTACGCATTGATAGGGACTGTCCCTAACGCTTTAAAGGCCTTGCGGCAGTTCTCCTCTGTAAACACGTCAAAAAAAGCGTCCTTAAAGGCAGGGAGGAAGCCTTCCTTGTTAATATGGAAGACGCGTCAGCGTGCTAAGCCTCTAACGCGTTAGTATACTTGCGCTTTAGCGGCGAAAAGCAGACCACGTCCAGCGGCTAGAGGATGTGCGATAAGTGAGGTAGCATGCAAAGGGTTAGAATCTCCTGTCTAAGGCAGTAACAGTCCTTAAAATCTTAGTTAAGGTGGCTCTTATGGCCGTCCAGAATAAGCAGCTAGTACACCCCTACCTAGCGCGTCTTTGTGTGCGCGTTAAAGTGCTTCAACCACTCTAGACTAAGCGCGTTGTTGGTCTAGCTATTCTTAGAGACTGAGAGCTTCCAATTGCGCGGTATATCTGCCTCCTCGTACCACGCTAAGATGTAGACGCGTCCCTTGTAGATAATAAAGGCTAGGGTCGCGTACCTAGCAGCGCAGATGCTTTGGATTAATGTAACCCACTCGCGATCGCCTGGCTAGACAAGATCAGGCCTTGCGCGTATCTCTAAGTCTGTAACAACCTTTATTGTGCCAATTACGCCTATCTAGAAGCCACTCTTGTTAAAGTTGTGCACGTTGTTGTTGTGGACGCTGTATTTGGCTTAAGTCTCCTCCACTAGCTTGAACCACGCGCTAATTATCTCTAGATCCCAAAAACATCAACTTTGGGCCCACCCAGCGCGCTTGCTCTAGCGCCTCCGGCATCCCAAAACTATCAAAATTCATCTCAGACTATCACAAAACAAACTTCCCTCTATTCCCACAGCCTCTAGGCTTGT
>Ga0265780_10002250_pt1 | contig 26463 bp, 38 predicted proteins | sample P1T30metagenome_FD_192432 | JGI IMG/M metagenome (GOLD analysis project Ga0265780, IMG submission 192432) | Plant litter microbial communities from East Loma Ridge, Irvine, California - P1 T30 | ecosystem: Environmental > Terrestrial > Plant litter > Unclassified | place: USA: California...
CCGCACCGAGGACCCCTGGCGCGACTAAATCAGTCCGCGTGTCGGCCTGACTTAAGCCGAGGCCTAGGGTTAAGTGGTCGGTATGGCAGATTATCGACGTGCGCGCGGGAACCTGGTTGACCCAGCCGTGCTTGGGTTCGAAGTCGAGCGCGAACGCCGCGAACGCTTCAAGACCATTGCCTCGAGCTCCAAGCTCTCCGCGGCCGTCCTCTTCGAGCTGGTCGTTGACCACCTCGAGACGGAACTGACGGAGGACGGCGTGCCCACGTGGTTGCCCAAGACGAACCGTGACAGGGAGCTGCCTATCGACGCGGCTTAACGAGAAAGGCCCCCGCTCAGCGGGGGCCTAAAGCTCCGGCTCGAACCTGCTCAAGTTTGGCGACTATCAGGTTTCGAGCTACGTGAAGAAGATCCGGCTTGGCGGCCGGCGCTTCGTTGTACCTACCGGTGAACCGGAAGGAATGAAGCCATAGTAGCTCCCGTTTCTGCGCTCACGCATCCCAAAAATCGGGTGACGTCTGATGCATTCGACGCACCTGGACGATCGTCAGCCGATCTGCGTCGCTCACTAGACGTGTCCCCACAAGCGAGGACACCCCCACGTGCCACGCAGAACCCGCTCCGGCGCCGGCGTCTACCTTTCCCGCAGCCATCCCGCCGAGGCGCGTCATGGCTCTTGTCCGCCCCCGAGAGCGACTACGCCGAGGTCCGCTCCCCCACGTCGTCAGACGCGTGGATCGTCGCCGTCACGACCGCGCTGGCCACGCCCGCAGGCGAGGCCCACCGGCGCCGTATCTCGATCAAGCGCGAGACCTTCCTCGCCTTCGCCCGCGCCGAAGCCAGCACCGCGAACCGCCGCACCGGCCGCAACATCGCCACCTCCCACGACACGCTCGCCCGCCTGGTCGGCATGAGCAAGATCACCGCGCGCCGAGCACGCGCCCTCATGGAGGCCCTGGGCTGCCTCGTGACCATCCGCACCGGACGCTACCTGTTCCACCTCGAGCGCTTGGAAGCCGCCGCGCTCCACGGCGGTAAGCAGCTCCGCGCCGCCTCCCTCCGAGCGCTCAACATGCCCGTGATCGTGGGTTCTGCTCAAAATGAGCACCTAGCTACTGCTTCTCGCTTTCACCCATCTACCCACCCTCTTAAGTCCTACCCAAGGCGCGGCAAGCCGCACTCGGAGGCCGCTTCGCGGCCGCGGCATCGAAAAAAGCAAGCGAAATTCGCCCCCGGCGTAGACCAACCCCGTTCCCTGTCGCTGCAACGCCTCGCTGCTCGCCTCGTCCAGGGCCTCCCCTGGCTCCCCGACGCCCTCTCGACGCTCCGCGTGCAGCGGATCGTCTACCGCTCCGGCTTCGACACCGACCGGTACACCTACAGCGACCTCATCCGTCTCTGGGCCGTGATCGACGGTGAGCTTGACCAGACCCCCAAGGACGCCGGCACGGTCAACGACCCCGAGGCGTACCTGGTGGTTCGAATGAAGCTCGCAGCCAACTACGTCCGCTGGCACGGGGACCACGCGTGACGCCGGCCCCTAAGACGTTTCCGTAACCCCGCAGTTACGTATCTACGGAAAACAGTTTTCACTAAATTACGTAAGCACGCATCCCAGTAATTAAGCAGTGCCGTAATCACGGAAAACCGGGGTTACGCAAGCGCGTAAGTCCGTATAAAGTGAGATCATGCGAGTTATCACCGTCACGAATTTCAAGGGCGGGTCGGGCAAGACGACGACTAGCGCTTACCTAGCTCACGCGTTTGCGGCCAGGGGCCAGAGCGTGATCGTTGTTGACGCGGACCCGCAAGGGTCGGCGCTTCGGTGGAGCGAGCAAGGTGAATGGTCCATCCCGACCATCGCCCTTCCAGTGAAAGACATTCACAAACGTCTTTCCGGCATCGTGCCGACGTCGACTGACGTCGTGGTCATTGACACACCGCCGCTCGAGGAGCAGGCCGGCATCGTCGCCTCGGCACTCCGAGTCGCTGACGTTGCCATCGTGTCGATGGCTCCGACGATGGGGGAGTACGAGCGCTTGCCGGAGGTGTGGGCGGCTATCGAGGACGTCGAGCCGCTGCGGGCGACTCCGCTGGTGTCCGCGGTCCTGATGAATCGAACCGTCACCAACGCCAACAGCACGCCGATGTACCGCGAGCTGATGACCGAGGAAGGGCGCACCGTTCTCACGGCTACGATTCCCCGCCGCGAGCCCATCGCGCAGGCGTTCGGCGGGGCCGTTACCGAACTCGGCAAGTACGCCGACGCAGCTGCCGAAATCGAGAAGCTGGTGGCGAGCTGATGAGCAAGGCAGACGAGATCCGGGCTCGCGCGGCACGAGCCACCCAGAGAACTCGGCCGGCGGCCGAGGACTCTGAGACCTTTAGTAGGCCCGCTCAGCCGTCGCCTCCTGCTCGCCCGGCCACCGTTCGGGCGAAGCCTGTTCGCATCACCGCCGACCTGCCCCCACAGGTCTACCGAGGGTTGATCGACTACGCCGCCAGCCTGGCGACCACGCAGGGCCGCGCTCGCGTTGCACACGTTCACGTCATCAGAGCACTCGTCTCCGAGCTCGCAGAGAACGAGGAGCTACAGGCGGCCATCGCTCAACGCGTTGCGTCTCAGCTCGATTCCTAGGTAGTTCAGTAAATCCGTATGCTAGTACTCGGAGGGAAAACAGATGTTCATTCAGTTCGAGGAAGCGCAAGGCGGCCTTATGTTCGTCAACGCTGACCATGTCCTCACTGCTCACCTGGACTACGACACCAACTACAAGGAGATGGTTGTCCTCGTAGTCACGTTCGGTGGCGACAAGCCAAATCGTTCGGACCTGTACTTCGGTCCCGCCGACATGACTGCGGAAGAGGTCACGGCTCGATGCGACGTGCTCCAGACCGTCCTCAATGGCACGGCGGGAGACCATGACCATGGATGGTCTAAGGCGGCCGACGCGGAGCAGCGGAAGATCGGAGCGTTGCTACCCAGGTAGTAACCCTTCGCCTACCGTCCGCTTTAGGTGCCGACGCGGGGGAGCGTCACGCGGCCGTCGATATCGAGGGTAGCGTTCGAGGGCCCGGTACACCGTCGCTCGCCCGACGCCGAACAGCTTCACGAGCTCGGCGGCCCTGTGGTCGCCGGCCCGGTGCAGCGCCACCATGTGCCGCTCCTGATCGGGGGAGAGCTTCGGACGGCGACCCTATAACTTTCCGCGACCTTCGCCGTGGCCATGCGTTTGCGCGTTCGCGGTCGGATCAGGTCCGACTCGAACTCGGCCACCATCCCCAGAACGTTGAACAGCAGCCGGCCCACGGGGTCGGTCGGGTCATAGAGCGACCCTCCAAGGTTCAGCCGCACCTCGCGGCGCGTCAGCTCCTCGGCGATGTCGGTCGCGTCCCGCAGCGACCGTGCCAGGCGGTCGAGCTTCGTCACGACGAGAGTGTCGCCCTGCCGGCAGGCCGACAGGGCCTCCCCGAAGCCTTTTAGGTTCTCGTGGAATCGAGTACCTAGGCCATAACGCTCAAATTTCTGGCGGCCGCCATCCTCGCGCCTCAGCGGCCATCGTCTTGCGCTCGACGCCGAGCCGCTTAAGCTTCCGCGGGTTGCTCTTGATGTTGATCACGGGTGTGAAGTGTCGGATCAGCTCAGTCTCTACGTCGACCAGTGGGACTGGCATCGTGTCCGGCGCTTCCCAGACAGCGAGCGTCAGCCGTTCGTGCATCCATGCGGTGAGCCGCGCGTCGCCATCGCCTGCTAGCGAGTACATCGGGAAGTCAGTCGGCTTCGCGAGGTTCCGCGGGACACCACGCAGGTTGAGGCTGTCTCGCAGCAGCGCCGCGAAGGACCGCCTGATTGTCGACCCGCCCGTTCGGGCTTCCGAGCCGGGCACTGCGGCGAAGTGGTCCTTCAGGTCTCGTGATACGAAGCTCACCTCGGCCTTGCCGACGTAGAGCGGGAGATCCGGCGCGGCGCGTGCCCCAGGGTCGTCGAGGAGGCCCAGTTCTCGGTGAGCGTGCTCGTCGCCGTAGATCGCGTAGAGGCCCGCTCTCGCTGGCACGTGGGCTGCAGCCTCCGTGATTGACCAGCATGTGCCGGTCAGCACAGCGACCGCGTTGGCGGCGAGGTCAGACAGCGTCACGAGGGTCTCCGGGATCGGGATCGAGTTCGGCACTGCCGGGGTCCGGGTCGAGCTCAGGGCTACCGGGGTCGAGATTAATGTCAAGTGTCACGCTCGTCGGATCGGTCGAAGGGGGCGGGTTGGGGTTGTTCTCGAGCACGACGGTGACGTCGTCGTAGTGCCCGGGACCTTGCTCTGTGTCAATCTCGACCACAGCGCGAGCCCGGACCCATGTCGACGTCTCGAAGTAGTAGTCATTCAGCACGTCGATGATCTGGATGTCGTCATTCGCGGCGTAGTAGTCGGCCTTGAACGTGTTGCCTTCGATCCCGACAGACACGTCGACGCGCACGACGACGAGATCGTTGTTGGCGTCCTCAATCTGAAAGTCCGAGTCGGGCTCGAACTCGAGGATTCTGGCGCTTTCCATCTCTTTCGGGAAGTCGAACTGCACGAACGCCGGTGGCGAGTACTGGCCACTCGCGTCCATCTCGTCGTCGATTGACTTGCCGATGAGCGCCTGGATTGCCTCGAATGCCACGCTCACCAGTTCTGCGCGCCGCGAGGCATCGTAGGCGTACCCGCGAAGCATCGTAGCGAGGAGCCGCTCATTTGTGTTCGACGGGTCCTTGGCTGCTTTCGCTTCGGCAGCCTTGGCCTGGGCGTCGCTCGCTGCAGCTTTCGCAGCCTCGACGACGTTCTCGAGCGTGTCAATGACCTTGATGCGATCCCGCGGGATGCTCCGCTGGTCGAGGTCGTCGAGCAGATGCGGGTGGAGGCGGTCGTTGAGGCCCTTTGGAAAGTACCCCGTGTCTCGGGTCACGAAGAAGATCGCATCCCCGGAGTTGTTGGCCTCGACGACGTCGAGCAGCGTCTCCCAGATGACCGCGTCGCGGAAGCCGAACGACTTCTTCTTCCCACCGTCCATCTCCATGAACGGCCGTTGTCGCGCCAGATCGCGCTGTACCAGGTCCCCAGCGATGTCCTCCGGGACAGGGGCTGGGCGGATGCCCGTCTGCGCCAACAAGGCGTCGCGATCGGCGGCCACCTTGTCGAGGAGATCGTCGAACTTCGCGACGATGTCGTCGAGATCCATGAGGTACTTGATTTCGCTGAGCGCTGCCCTCGCCTCATCGCGTTGTTTCGTCAGCGCCTCGCGGTGCTGCCGCTCGAGCTCGTCGATGACGACCTGCGGAATCACCACCTGACACGCGCCGGCCCGAGCGAGATCGACCAGACGCTGACCCGCAGAGGATTTCAGCCACCGTGCCCCGTGGAACGCATTCGTATCCGGAACGACGGTGATCATGAGGCCATCATGCCGGACAGAACGCATCCATCAGTCCCGTCATACATCCTCGACGCAACGCTCACAGCGTCGGACCCGGCGCGAGCTGACGCTGACAAGAAGGCGACCGGAAATACCCTGCCCTCGTCGACACTGCTCCTCCACGGGTGCGATGTAGCCAAGGCGGCTTCGCCTGAATCACCTAAATCCGAAGTCGGCGCGAAAAGCCGACGGCTTAAAGTGTCGCAGTAGCCGATCGCTCTGCGATGCAGATCAATTGCTGTGGTGCGAGGCTGAGTTCATGACGAACTCTCCCCGCGACGAGGAAGACGACCTGCATGGCGCCGAGGTCCCAGCGAAGGAGTGGCGGTCGGCGCAGAACGATCGTGATCGTGATCATGCCGTGAACCTGGGAATCAAGGTCCGGCTCGTGGGAGCACTGTGGGGCATTTGCTTGCTGGCGCCCACTCTTCTGTTTCCCGCCGGCTGGATCCGATGGACATGGATCGTCATCGCGGTTCTGGTCACCTGCGCTGTAGTCATCCGTGTTTACAGGCAAGGACGTCAAAGGTGATTACGAGCAGGTGAGACCCGTGCGAGCTGCCGACAAGCAGGTGCATGGAGTGGTGCCGCGGTTGTCGCGGCCGAGCTCGACGAGCAGTTAACTGTCACGGCGGCAAGTACCAGCACGGCCAAGGACAGAGCCGGCTGGCGCACTGTGGTGATCGTTGGCACGGCAGGAGTTGAGCGGGGACCTCAACGGCGACGTCTTGACCATCGAGTATGGCGAATCCGGTTAGGGAGCAGATGCGACCAATGACGCTGCCGCTGGGCGTTACAGCCACGACTCAAGTAGCCGATCAAGGCATACCAATGTAGACGACCTGCGGGCATGGCAGGCTCGACCTATGCCTGAGAATCTTGACGCCAACACAAAGAACAATGAGCTACGCATTGCGGTCAGCATGGCCATCTTCGGCGCGATCTTGATCGTCGCGTTCGCCCTCGTTACCGTCTTCACGGACCTCGCGGGGCTGAGTGGTATCGGTATCGGTGTGGGCTTTCTCCTCATTTGGGGAGGACGGGCTCTTTGGCTCCTCCGTAATCAGCGCCGCAGCGCCCTTTAGGCGGTGACTTCAGCGGGCGGGGTTTGCTTGCTGCGTGTCATCAGAAAAACCGGCGTCCGACATACACCTTGGGCTATGAGCGCCCGCTAGGCCGTCCATATCTGGACGTGAAGAAGTGCTGTTTTCAGGTACACCCCAGTGCAACGGCCCTCACAACAAGCGGCTCGCGTGGCGTTAGGGCGTCTTTTGCGTCTTTCGCCTCAGGTATGTGTCAGGGTCTAAGGATGGTGCAGCACAAAACGCAGATCGTGGGCTACGTGCGGGTGAGCTCGATGGAGCAGAACCTCGGCAGGCAGCTCGAGGCAGTCGGCGATGTCGATCGTGTGTTCGAGGAGAAGGTTTCCGGGGGATCCCGCGTGGATCGGACCGCACTGTCGGAGTGCATCCGGTACGTGCGCGAAGGCGACGTCGTAAAGGTCGCGTCCATGGATCGCCTGGCGCGGTCGTTGGGGGATCTCCGCGACATCGTCGACGAGATCACGGGCAAGGGTGCCTCGGTCACCTTCGTGAAGGAGCAGCAGACCTACAGTCGCGACACCGACGACGCGATCGGCCGGCTGATGCTGAACCTCCTGGGGGCTTTCGCGGAGTTCGAGCGCACCCTCATCCGGGAACGGCAACGAGAAGGCATCCGTCTCGCGCAGGCAGCCGGGAAGTACAAGGGGCGGGCGCAGAAGCTGACCGCAGAGCAGCTTGCCGAGGCGCAGTGCCTGATCGAGTCCGGAGTGCCCAAGGCGAAGATCGCCCGCGACCTTCAGATCGACCGGACGACGCTGTACCGAGCGATCGCGCGCAGCGTTGACGAGGACTCGGCGGGGGAGTGAAGGGGCACCCCGTGGTGGTCTTGGACACGGGGTGCCCTTACCCTCATGGATCTGGAAATCATGAAGGCGCGAGGCCATGCGCGCCTCGAAATGGACGGTAAGTCAGTCACGGCCGGCAGGTGCAGGGCCTAGTCAACCAGGCCGAGACTGTCTCGCAATCGCTGCGACCAACGGACACGCCCGCAGCGTTCTATCAGCGCCCTCTTCGGCTGGGTCTTTCAAGAGAAGACCCAAACCCCACTACGTGCCACCAGCCGCAGTACGGACACCGCACCGCGCTGGCGCCTTTCTTAACCCGCGCAGCAATGACTGATGCTTCAGTCTGGCTGCCAATGACAGGTCGGGTTGTCTGGCACGTCGCGCCCCTCATGGACTCACTGTAGGAGGGCGCACCGACGCCCACAGCAGGTCAATGTTGAGACTGGGCTGCGATCGTTCAGTGACGAGTCAGGGCGTCCGAGGTGTTGTGCCGGCTGTAGCCAGTGTGGACAGGTGACTTTTAAGCCGCTTCGCCATGGGGAGGAAGGTGCCGAAGGTCAGACCGCCCGACAACACCCCACCGACCACCGGGACCACCTTGGCCGCGCCCTTGGCGAAGATCGTCTTCGTCATCTCCACACCCAGGCGCTTCGCGACAGCTTTGACGATGGGGTAGACCACGCCGTGCGTAAGTGCTTTTTGAGGTAGTTGCCGGATCATCTGTTCGGCAATCTTTTCGGCCACCAAACCGATGCCCTTGTTGGCTGCTTGGACACCGAACATGACGCCGACGAAGAGGGTGAGGATGTTCTGGGTCGCGTCGTCGGGTGCGTCGCCGTCCTGGTCGAAAAGGTCGGGCCAGCTGTAGAGGTAGGCCAGTTTCTGGGCGACCCGAAGCATGTGCGCGAGGTACTGCGCAGAGTCGATCGGAATTGTGGCCGCCAGGGCGAACCCTCCCGGGAGGCCCGCTGCTGCGGAGAGCGCGGTGACCTTGCTGGTCTCGGCCGTGATCGCCGCGTCTGCCAATCGCGCCAGGATGTGGCCCGGAATACCGGCCGCTGCCGGTGTCTCGGCTACGGCTATACGGACCTGGTCCTTGGAGCAGTACCGCGACAACGAGCGCCGTAGGAACGCCGCCCGATCGATGCGGACGCCCGGCAGCTTCGAAGCGATGACAAGGGTCTGCCCGAATCCAGAACTCGAGGGAACGTCTTCGGTGTCTTCCATGGTGGGCTCAAGCTATCTACTCGAGAACGCTCGAACACCTCTCGACGAAGAAATTCACCCTGCAAAGCACCAGAGCTGCGGACGGTCATTACCCGGCATGGACAGCGGGCTAAGGAAGACTGATCTCTGCCTTTCTGGCGGCCGCGAAGAAGTCGGTCGCGGGAAGGGAGCCGGCCTTCCATCGAACCTGGATTTTAGGCCACCGTCGGCGAAACCTTGCGACCTCGTCGCGGACTTCGTCGACGAACAACTGCAGGTCTTGCGTGCTTTCGAAAGCCACTGCCGTGCTGTCACCCGCGAGACCACCTTCCCCGCCCCACCAAGGGTCGCCACCTTTGTCGTCTTCCTGGTAGTAGACGTCAACGTCGTAGAAGCGGTCCATGGAGGCCATCCTTCTTACTGCAATGTGGAGAAAGCCAGGATCAAAACCATGGCGTGCTACGACGACACGGCGCGGCCAGCGTTTGCCTACTGGGCGGCAGCGTAGGCGTCACGGACCGCGGCCGAGATGCGGCCCCGGTCGGACACCGTGTGCCCGTTGCTCTTGGCCCACTCCCGGATCTTCTGAAGCTCTTCCGGATCCGACTTCGGCGCCGAGTCCCGCCCAGGACTCTTTCGACCGCTTTTACGGCCGGCGGCGACATACGGCTCGAGAAGAGAGGTCAGCTCATCGATGTGCTTTGTCGTCAGATCGAGTTCGTAGGAGGCGCCATCCCAACCGATCGTGACGGTGCGGCCCTCACCGTCCGCGATCGCCGAACCATCCAGGTCGTCCACCAGCTGAACCAACGTCTTACGAGCCACGACTATCTCCTCAGAACCGTCGATCGAATAGCCATCTATTCGACTCAGTCGCGTTCCGCGACATCACCACCCTAGCTTTTCGACAAAGCGATCAGCGCACCCCTCCGAGGTGGCGTCAAGACCTTTTCTTCGCAAAGCTGTCCTCAGATGACGACAAAGGAAAGGAGCGGCACGTGAGGGAGCTATCGGTGGAGCACTTCGGCGAATGGGTCCGCGAGGGAAAGTACGGCCATCGACTCACCCGCGACCTATACGCACAGCCCAACAGGCGGCCCTCAGTGGTCCTTCCGCGAGAGATCTACACCCAAGAACAATGGGACAGCCTGGCCTGGATGTATTCCGACGACGAACACCGGAGCTACTCCGATAAGGCCGTAGAGCGATTTCGGGAAGACGCCCTCGAGAACTTCGACCTCAACATGGCTTTCTTCGCGACCATCCCACCTGCCCAGTTCGAGGATGCCCTCACGGACGCTCTAGGCCGAGGAAAGACCCTCCGGCCGGTGACGCGGCTTCGCGACCTCGAGGGAAAGTCTGGCCTGTACATCCTCGTCCTCGACGACTACCGGCAGGCGTACATCGGACAGGCAGGCAACCTCCGGCACCGGATCAAGAGCCACTGGTGGGGAACGAAGCAATTCGACCGGCTGGTCTTCGGCCACCCCCACGAGTCCGTGCTCTCCATCGACGCCTTCCGCGTCCTCGACACCACCCGCGTCTACGCCGCCACCACAGCACGTCCCGACGCACTCGAGGCACGACTCGTTCGCCACTTCCCCCAAAGCCTTCTCCTCAACCGTGTCGCAGGAGGCAAACCCGACGACATACGTCTTGCCTTCATGGGACTGGAGGGCCGGCGCCGACAGCTCATTTGACCGCATTTCGCGGACTCCGTCGCAATTATTCGATGTATATACGTCGGGTAGGGGGCATGGGCCTGCTCGGAAACAACTTCGACAACAGCGGTCTGGATGCGATGTACCTCGACGACGATGTTTTGATCACCTACACCTACACCTACACCTACACCTACACCTACACCTACACCTACACCTACACCTACACCTACACCTACACCTACACCTACACCTACACCTACACCTACACCTACACCTACACCTACACCGGCATCAGCGAAAGATTGCTCGAGGAGACGGGCTGACAGCACCTGCTGCCCGCCTCAGGCTTCGAGTCCGACGAGGACGCATGGTATGCGTACGGCACCGGAGGACGCACCTACGACATTCATATGGACGGAGCGCCCGCGAGGATCGACGGGGTCACCTACGCACTCCCCGACTAATGAGCGCCTCAGACTCAGACTCAGCCGGCGCGATTGGCGGGCGAGCAGGGGATGCCGGCGGCGGTGATGCCTCACCCAAGGCCGGACAAGGGAATGCCTGATCGGCCAAGGCCGCCGGTGCGGGCGGTGCGAGTACCCACGGAGCTGTGGGAGGCGGCGAAGACCCGAGCAAGAAAGCGGGACACGACGGTGACTGCGGTCATCGTGGCTCCCTCCGTGCCTTCGTACAGCAGCTGTCCGCAGGCCCTCGCTTGAGGGCGCGTGACCGACGCCGTAGAGGTGGCCCAGGCGCGCCAAGGAGGCCGAACGCTCACGGCAACTCCATGGTGCTGTAACCGGGCCGTATGACGTCTTCAATCCTGTCGGCGACGGCGGCGGGGGACTCGTGGGACCAGAACCGGAGCACGGTCCATCCACGTTCGGTGAGCAGGGCGGTGGTCTCGGCGTCCCGGCACTTATTGCGGTTGATCTTCTCCGACCAGAACGCCGTGTTGGTCTTGGGGGTCTGGAAGTGGATCGGGCACCCGTGCCAGTAGCAGCCGTCAATAAACACGGCGACTCGTTGACGGGTGAACAGCAGATCCGCGGTCCGACGCAGGTCGGTCTCGAACCGCGCGTTCACTCGATACCGCAGCCCGCGTGCATGGACGATTCGACGCACGGCCAGTTCCGGCCCGGTGTCACGTCCCCGGTTGGCGCGCATGACCTTCCGCGCCGTCTCACTGCTGGCCGGAGGCACCTCCACGGTTTCAGGCTACCCGCGCGCATCTCCTGAACGAGACTCCAATCGGTCGGCGGCAGCGTCCCGTCCCACCCGGTAGCCGCAACCAGAGGCGGCGGTTCTTCTGCGACACTGCTGCCATGCCGGTGCAGGACGACGAGCGCGAGAACTCGATGATCCAGTTGTTCAATCTGACCGTCCCCGAGGACCGTCGCCGGTCCGACATCGACGCGCATCTGATGCTCGACGGCAGGGTCATCAATTTCGAGCTGAAGTCCACGACCGGCAAATCCGTGTCTACGGTCCGGGACTTCGGTCCCGACCACATCCGCAAGTGGCGCGCCGACCTGCACTGGATCTTCGCCTTCTACGACAAGTCTGGTTCCAAGCTTCTGTACTGCGTGTACGCGTCGCCGGCGGACATGGAGCCGTGGATCGCCGGCAAGGAGCGCTACATCGCACCCGACCTGGCCCTGGCGGACTCCTTGCCCTCCAGCGTCACCTCGGACATGGTCGTCGACCTCCTGGGGGAGAAGGACGCTTACAGCATCGACGACGCCCGCTGGGTGTTGAAGAGCCAGTGGACGGCCGCCCAGTACAAGGAGTTCAAGGACCTGGAGAATGGATACTCCCTCGAGCGCATGACGGAGATCATGCAACTGCGGGGCCGGTACGTGATCCTCCGCGGCTCGACGCTGAACAACCCGCACATCGAGGGCTCATTCTTCGACGGGTTCGACCATATTCAGAACGAGCACGCCAGCCGACTGCGCGAACTCGTCCGCGCCTACCTCAAAGCGTCCGCGACCGACGACGCCACCGCGTAGGCCACCGGTGGGACCACGGAGTTCCCGATCTGACCCAACTGCATGTAGGTGGCGCCGGCAAAACGCCACGACTCCGGAAAACCCTGCAGCAGGGCGACGTCGGCGACCGACAGCCGGAAGTGACCGTTCTTCGTCACATATGCACTGGCTGCTTCCCGCGACGCTGCGACGCCATTGGGCCAGATCTGCAAGGCCTCGAAGCGGCGCTGCGCCGAGACGCTGCTCAAGATCGACGTCGTGTTTCGTGGCCCGGATAGTCCGCTGCGGATCGTGGGCGAGACGTCGTCGAAGCCGATGTCGGCCAGGCCGAGTGCCGCGCGTGCACCGATCGCCGCAGGCAGGTCGGACTTGGCGTCACCCGGCCGCTTGTACCGAGGGGTTGGGGCCACCCACCGCTTGGCCAAGGTCTTGGTGCGGAACCCGAAGAACACCACCCGCTTGCGCACCTGGGGCACCCCGTACTCGTACGCCTGCATGAGGACCTTGCGGATGTGGTAATGCCTCTGAAGCGGCTGGAGGATGTTCTCCTCCACGTACTCGGAGAACGTCGCACTGGCAAGGGCCGCGACGTTCTCGGCGACGAAGACCTCAGGACGGGTCTGGAGCACGGCACGGACGAACTCCGGCCACATGTCGCGCGGGTCCGACGCACCGCGTTGCTTCCCGGCATTGCTGAACGGTTGGCACGGTGGCCCCCCGTGCAAGACGGCGACATTCCCCCGCCATGGCTTCCAGTCAACTCCGCGGACGTCTCCAGCCTCTCCGCCATGGACGGACCACGAGGGGTGGGCGCGCCTCAGCGTCTCGGCGGCGTCGGGCATGATCTCCCACGACCCGCGCTGGTCGAAACCGGCCCGGTGGAACCCCAGATCCAGTCCGCCACCACCGCTGAACAGCGACAACGTCGACAGCTCGTTGTCGTCCTGCTGCGGCATCAGGGTCTCGGGATCGAACGTGGGTACGTTGACCTCGTGCAGGGGAGCTCCGCCCAGCCCGGCAGCGGCAGCATCTTTGGCAAGCCGGGCTTCCCGGGCCCGCACGCGGAACACCTCGCGCTCGGCGAGCGTGAGGTTCCACTGCTCGTGCAACGGGTCGGTCGATTTGATCCGGCTTGGCACGAACTCGCTGCTGAGGGTCACACGCTCAAGGCTAATCGGCGGCCCGACATTTGTCAGCTGCCGATGTCGCCGAGAAGCCATACGTCGCCCAGCGAGCTGGTCTGTGCCCGCAGCGATGTCGGGACAGAAGTCTTGGCAAAAGCAAGGGTTGTTCCCCAACGGGCAGCTCTACGGCTACTCGGTCCATCCGCCTGGAAACCCATCTTCGCCGCCATAGGCGCTTTTAGCGGTTCTGCTGGCCAAAGGGGTTTCGTTGACCGGGCCGGCGACCGTTCTGGAGAAGACTCGTGTTCTCCTCGGGCGATGCGTCGTCCTCGTCGTCGCTCGGAGTGTCCTCGTCGTAATCAGGTCTCGTCATCGTCATCGAAGTCCTTGATGTCCACGTCGCCCGTGGCCCCTTCCTGGACCATGCCGACCACTTCTCCGTCGTCCGCGCCGAACTGGAGCGATGCCGTCGGCGCCTGGCCGCTGTCGTCGACGTTGTCAGTGTCGTCGTCGGGGGTGGTGTCGTCGTAGTCGGGTCGGGGCATGTCAGTCTCCACTTACTTCTATGGCGTAGACGATGGTGAGTAGGATCGTACTTGCGGCGAGAGAGAAGAACCCCGCGGTGACCCAGCCCGCTCGGTTGCGTAAATTCGGCTCCAGCGCCGAGATGGAGTCGGCCTTGCTCACGACCAGGTCGCGCTCGATGCTGTCGGCCATGCGGGTTGAGTCAAGGTACCGATCCACGAGACGCTGAGCATCCAGCCCTGAGCGCTTCCCGGGTCGCAGAGCCATGGCCGCGCTGAGGAGGCCGGCACTGGCCAAGGCAAGCGCGCAGATACCCACGATCGTGGCCCTCATCCAGAGCTGCCCTGTGGTGGCCGCGACGAGGACACCCGTGGAGACGGCCAGGAACGATGCCTTGTTGGCCACCGATGCCGACCTCGTCGTGGCGTCCGCGACGAGCTTGTCGAGTTCCTCGTTCAGAAGACGGACACGCCTGAAGCTTTGCTTTTTTCTCGAGGCCTGTTCGTCATCTACGGCCTGCTGCCGTGCCCATGCCTCTCGACGTCGGTCGCTGCTCCTCATGACCTGACCGTACTGCTACGGAGCACCGCGGACAGACCGCTTGTCCTTGACGTTCTCCGGCCAAGTCTCACGCCACGGTTACCACGCTTTGAGCGATGTGCGCCCTTTGCGGCGGCATTCGGTGCCTTGCACATAACACCAGGCCGACCGCCGCTCAGGGCCGACATAGCTCCGCGATGCACGGGGCCAGGACGATGCCACGGCAGAATGTGTTTAGGCCGTCGCACGAGGATGGCCTGATGGAGACGACATGACTATCGAGCAAAGCGCGCCCGGCACTGACATCCTCGGGAACCGCCCAGAGATCAGCGCCGTCGACCTCTTCTGTGGGGCAGGAGGCCTTTCCGTCGGCCTGCAGGCCGCAGGGGTCTCGGTCGTCGCGGGCGTCGATATCGAGCCATCTTGCGCTTACCCGTTTGAGACGAACATCGAGGCACCGTTCCTGCTCATGGACGTCCGGAAACTGACAGCAGCCCATCTCGAGGATCTCTGGGTGCCGGGTGCCCTGCGGATGCTCGCCGGCTGTGCCCCCTGTCAGCCCTTTTCCGCCTACCGACGCGGCGCAGACACCTCCGGCGAGGAGCAGTGGCCGCTGTTACGCGAGTTTGCCCGTCTCGTCCGGGAAGTCAGACCTGACCTCGTCACCATGGAGAACGTACCCCGGGTTGGGACTTCTGAGGTGTTCCGCGATTTTGTCGCCGCCCTAGAGGACGAGGGATACGAGGTGGACTGGCGCATCGTCTACGGCCCGGAATACGGACTTCCACAACACCGTCGGCGCATGGTCTTGCTGGCTTCCCGTCACGGCGTCTTGCCCGTCCCCGACGGCCACCTCCAGCCCGAGGACTTCATGACCGTCCGGGACGCGATCGGAAGTGTCTCCCCCGTAAGGTCAGGCGCCACTGACGACCTCGACCAGCTGCACACGGCCCGTAAGCTCTCCGAACTTAACCTCCAGAGGGTGCGGGCCTCGAGACCCGGGGGGACCTGGATGGACTGGCCCGAAGAGCTGCGCTCCGCGTGCCACCGCCGCTCCAGCGGGGCATCCTTCCATAACGTCTACGCCCGCATGGAGTGGGACAAGCCGGCTCCCACGATCACGACCCTCGCGAACAGCTTCGGAGCGGGACGGTTTGGGCATCCCGACCAGGACCGATCCATCACCCCCCGGGAGGCCGCCCTCCTTCAAGGCTTCCCCGATGGATATCGCTTCGCGCCCAGTACCGGCAAGATGAGCATGTCCGCCATCACCCGCATGGTCGGCAACGCCGTCCCCCCGCCCATCGCCCGCGCGATCGGGGAGGCCGCCCTAGCGCACGCCCGCACCGTCGCCTGAGGAGATCGCATGAGCATCACCACGCAGCCGCCTGCCACCTACACGATGTCGGTCGAACTATCGGTGCTCGAATCGCTCGGGATCAACCTCTACAGCAACGCTGCGGCGGTCCTGTCCGAGCTTGTCGCCAACGCCTACGACGCCGACGCCGGGCGTGTATCCATCAAGTGGCAGGACTCCTCCGGGGGCACCGGGTCGGGAGGGTTGACCGAGGTCGTAGTCGCGGACGACGGACGCGGCATGACCCAGCAACAGCTCAACACCCAGTTCCTCACCGCCGGCTACAAAAAGCGCGAACACGAAGGAACCGAGTCGCCCAAGTGGCATCGCCCATACATGGGCCGCAAAGGCATCGGGAAGCTCTCGGTGTTCTCCCTGGCACGCACCGTCGAGGTCTACTCCAAAATCGAAGGCGGCACCGCACACGGTCTGAGCATCGTCGTGGCAGACCTCGAGACGGCCATCAAGAAGCCCAACGGCACTTACCACCCGCAGCCGCTACCCGTGCCTAAGGAATACGACCGGGTGGGTACGACGCTGGTACTGAAGGACCTCAAGAGCAAGCGGGCCGCCCTGACGGCGGCCGCACTACGCAAGCGCCTGGCACGACGATTCGACGTTCTCGACACTCGCGCTCCCGGCGCCGGCGGATTCCACATCGACATCAACGGCAAGCGCATCACCTGGGCGGACCGGCAGGAGCTCAAACGTCTGCAGTTCATCTGGGAGTTCGGAGAGAAGACCATCCCTGACGAGGTTCTGCCGCCGGGGATCTCCCGCTTCGTGCTGCCTCGGACATATGTTGATGAGGACCGAGGGTGGAGGGTCAAAGGCTGGATCGGCACGACGAGCAAGCCCACCGACCTCGTGGACGACGCCGAGGCCGGGTCGTTGAAAAACATCATCGTTCTAGCCCGCAAGCGCCCCATCCAAGAGGGCATAATCGAAAAGCTCGACTTCAGCCGACTGTTTGGTAACTACGTCACCGGTCAGATCGAGGCGGACTTCCTCGACCTCGACGACGGGTACGACGACATCGCCACAAGTGACCGGCAACGCCTCATCGAGGACGACGAACGCGTCGTCAAGCTGCAGGAATTCCTCCGTAAGGCTTTCGTGACCGCCGCCGAGACCTGGACCAAGGAACGCGGCAAGGCCGAGACCAAAAGCGCCCTGGAGAAGTACCCCAAGCTGGAGGCCTGGATCGGTGGGCTCGACGAGTACCAGAGGCCCGCGGCGCGGAAAATGATCGGCACTATCGCCGCGCTGTCGTTCGAGAAGAAGGACGAGAGCGCCTCCAGGAGCGACCTGTTCCGCTCCGGGGTCCTTGCCTTCGCCCGCGTCGGGCTCCGCAAGAGCACCGAGCAGTTAGACCATCTCGCCAGCGTCACCGCCGAGGACCTCCTGCCGCTGTTAGGCCAGCAGGATGCCTACGAGGCAGGACTCTGGGTCGATATCCTGCGCTCCCGGGTCGAGGCGATCGCGAAACTGCAGAACCTCACCGAGGCCAACGAGAAGGAGAAGGTGCTGCAGGAGCACCTTTTCGAGCATCTGTGGCTTCTGGACCCGTCTTGGGAACGCGCCACCACCGAGCCCCGCATGGAGGAGGACCTCCGCCGGATCGATCCCGGACTATTCGCCAAGGACACCGATGACGAGCTCATCAAGGGCAGAATCGATATTCGCTACGCCACTGTCGGGGGCCGGCACGTCATTGTCGAGCTCAAGAGGTACGACCGTAAGGTCGAGGCGTCCGAGCTGAATGAGCAGGGCGTCCGGTATGCCAGCGCTCTGGCGAGCATCCTCCAGCAACGGCAACGCGAGAACGAGATTAAGAACATCGAGGTCGTCTTCGTCCTGGGCAAGGCACCCGGCGCCAAGGGTGCCGGTCCCACTCAGTCCGTCGACGACTACTACGCCTCAGCGTTCAGCCCCTCCAACGGCTCGTTCCGTCTCTACGACCGGCTCATCGATTCGGCCAAGAACCAATACCAGCAGTACCTCGACGCCTCGACCAAGGCCCGGGCGCTAGACGAGCTCCTAGACGCTCTCGTCGTTGACCCCGCCACCGCAGATGCACCAACCTCTACGGACCAGGAGCCGATCGAGAAAGTCGACTCTGCGCCAAACTCAGTCGCCGCTGCGTCCTAGACGTCAAGCAAGATGCCTCGTGGAACAGCCCCGATCCACCAGGGTTTTTACTGAAGCAACCCGCAAGCCCTTTTGTGGTCGCAAGTCCAACCTCATCGCACTCAAGGACGAGCATTGACAGAGCCCTGACTTCACCCCTACATTTCGGCATAAGAGGCCTACGAGAGTAGGGGACAACCTCTCGCTTGGGCGCTCCTTCAATCGAAGGAGCGCCCAAGTTCATTATGTGAACGCTGCGTAAATTTTCTTCATTTGACCCCCACTTGGGGGTCTGGGGATTTCACAGCTAATGCTTAGCTTGCCGGGGTTCCACGCCATGGCGGCGTGACTTGTGGGGAGTCCTATGTTTCGTCCCTTGATGTCCGCTTGCGGCAGCACTCTCGCCGTCGTTCTGGTAGTGGCTGGGCTTTCCGCTCCCGCTACGCCAGCGCACGCCGCGAAACCGCCAGCAGCGCCTCCGCCCAGTGCCGCTACATGGGCCCCGCCCGCCACTGCCGACGATCGCGCGTACGAAACCCAGAACGTGCCCGGCGGACCCGTGCCCGAAGGTCCCACTCGGACGTTCCAGTCGGACGGCTCGCAGGCCCGCATTGCGCCAAGCGGAACTCCCGTAGGCGCTCCCGGCCTAGGAGCACTTCCCTACTTCGGATTCGAAGAATACAGCCTGTCTAGCAATATGGTCGCCAGGGTCAATCTGGCAAACGGCAACCTACTTCTAACCGCTAATGACGGAACTCTAAGCGGACCAGGCCCCTCGCTTCGTAATGATCGGTTCTATAACGGCTTGTCGAGTAATTCGGGAGCCTTCGGCGGAGGATGGTCTTCCAGCCTTTTCGAGCAAGATGTGCGCCTCAAGATCTCTGCCTCAACGATCACGTACGTCGGGGCAAACGGTTTTGAGGCTACCTTCACGAAGAACGCAACCGGGTGGGTCGCACCCAGCGGATTTAATGCAACCCTTGTCCAACATGCTCCTACAGGAGATCCCTATAAAGAGTATCTCGCCGTTTATTCACTTACGTTCAATAAGACCGGCGAGCGGACTGAATTCTCTGAAGACGGGTGGATTCTCGGGCAGTACAACCGAAATAGCGTCGGAAGCAAGTGGAACTACCCCGAGGTTTACGACGACGAACAAGGTGAAGTAAGCGTCACGAATGCAGCCGGCCGTGGATTCGACCTGACACGCGAACGCGACTGGATCACGGCTATCACAGACTCCGCGAATAGGACCGTCTACTACGATCGCGATGCCGAAGGCGGACCTGTGACAAAGGTTCGTGGTCTAGCCGGATACTGGGAAGAGTACACCTACGACGCAAAGGGTCGTATTAGCGCAATTCGTTTTTCGAGTAGCACCAATGGCGTCACCCCGCGTGCCTACTTCTATTACGATCCAAGTAACCGCGTAAGTGGTATTGGGCAAGAACAAGTCGAAGCATCAGGATCGAGTTGGACCTATACCGAGTTTACATATGCTTCGGGGGAAACTCAGGTCTCAGATAGCGAGTCTGATGTGTCCACTTTCAAGATCGATCCTCAGGGACGAGTTCTCTCGTCGAAGGATCCCCTAAACCGCACCCGCTCGAGCACTTGGACGGCAAATAGCGACGTTCGAACAAGCACGGATGCATTTGCCAATGGCTCCACCCCTGGTAACAGTACGACGTATGCCTACGACGAGCTTGGGAATCAGACCACGGTTACGCTCCCAACCGGGGCCGCCGCGGCCGCCCTTTACGCAACAGGCACAAACTGCACGGGTGGCGGTGGTACTGCCTATCAAGTGAAGTGCGCCACGTCTGACACTGGTGCAAAAACCGCTAACACCTACGACTCCGCCGGCAATCTCCTCACTCAAAAGGACACGACTGCCGGGGGTACTGGGGCGGTAAGCCAGACAAACACCTATCAAGGTACTAACGGCGTCACATGTGGAGGCCTGAAGGGGCAAATCTGTAGCACTTCGGACGGTAATAATCGCTTGACGACGTACACCTACGACACCAAGGGAAACGTCCTGAAGGTTACGCCCCCAGCGCCCATGGGTGTAACGAACTACACCTACGATGCTCTTGGTCGAGTCACGGCTGTCGTGGACGGTAATCAGCAGCGGACGGCTTACGCCTACGACGAGCGAGACCAGCTCGTTCGAACGACGTGGTCGGATGCCTCGACCCTCACTACGACGTATTCAAGTGGTCTCAAAACCAAGGAAGTCGATTCCGTTAGCGGACAACGTAACTTCCGCTATGACTACCGCGGACTTATCACCTACGAAGACGCCCCAGGTGCCGGGATCACGACTTACAGCTACGACGCTTCCGGAAATATGACTACTTCCGTTACACCTAGCGGAACGGTCAATTACGGTTATGACGAGGCGAACCAACTTATTCTCGTCAGGGAACCTGGCGCCACCGCTGCTAGCTGTGCCGTAGCAGTCCCCGCTGCAGGTTCTGGGTGCATCAAGTTCGCTTACGACAATAACGGTGCTGAAACTAGGCGTGTATTCCCTGGAGGTGCCGCAGTCTCCACCACTCTCGATAAGGGCGGACGCCCCACGCGCATCACAGGCAAGAACGCTTCTAATGTCGCTGTATCGGACGTCGGCTATTCCTACAGTGTTGATGGCACGAACTCTCTTGCGAGCGACCGTTCCGCAGTCCAGCGACGGACGTCTTTCCTCGAGGTAGGTGTCCCCGCTGCTGCTGTGACGACCTATAAGTATGATTCGCTTAACCGCGTCACTTCAGCCGTCGAGCAGAGCGGAAGCGCTACGACCGCCTCGTGGCTGTACGCATACGACAAGGCTGGTAACCGAACTTCACAAACACGGGCGGGATCGACCGGTGCTGTCGCAGGTACGACTTCCTACACTTACAACGCGGCTAATCAGCTAACGACGCACACCGGAGCTGGTGCCACGTACCTATACGACGCAGTCGGAAACCAGACCCGCAATGGAGCCACGGGCCAAGTGACGACCTACAACGCTCGTCAGGCCGTCACGAAAATAAACACGAGCGCTTACCAGTCTTTGGGTCAGGGTAATTCCACAACGCTTAGTCGGACAAACCCGTCGGCGACGTTCGGGACTACTTCGCAGGGTCTTACGACGGAAAGTGTTTCCGCCGGTACGACGGCATTCACTCGGACGCCAACGGGCGAGCTGCTTAGCGCCCGCTCGCCGGGCTCTTCCACTTCCTATTACATCTCTGATGCGCTGGGGTCGGTCATCGGACTCTTCGATAAAAGCGGAAACCACAAGGGCGGATATTCGTATAGCCCATATGGTGAAACGCGCAGTATGACGGATGAGGTCAGCGTAAAGAGTAATCCCATGCGCTATATCTCCGGATACTTCGACAGTTCAGCCGGACTCTATAAGCTTGGTGCCAGGTACTACGACGCGGCACAGGGACGCTTCACGCAATTCGATCCCAGTGGCCAAGAGGCAAATCCGTATGCTTACGGTAACGGCGATCCGGTCAACAACTTGGATCCCTCCGGATTGAACGCCTATACCTTCTTCGACGTGGTTAGTCTGCTTATTAGTGCTTTCGCAAGTGGAGCAGAGATTGGTCGTAACCCAGACGCACAGCAGATCGCGACGTCCATTACTTCGTTCGGCGTCGGGCTTGTGAGTGGAGCAATCTGCGCCGGTATCGCTGCACCACTTGCAGCTACGCTCGTAGGTGCCCTTGGAAGCGCGGCGCTTTGCCTCGTAGTTTCGGAGGCCGTGAGTAGATTTACGACTAGCGGTAGATTGTGGTAAGTAAATGAGTTGGATAATGGCTGAAAAGGGAAGGCATTACAAGAAGGCAAGATACGGAATTATCCTAGGATCAATTGGGCTTGTTCTCGGTGTGCTGGCCATTATTGCTCCCGGTCGAGATGATACGGAGGGTGGTAGTTGGTCAGGGGCACTAGGCATACCCATGTGGGGACTGGGAGTTTTGCTGCTCGTAATCGGAGGTTTCAATCTCTTCTTGGGTTTACGGCAACACAGGCTAGAAAAACGAAAAGCGCCACAGTAGGAGAATGAGAATCGAGGGATCCGGCGTTGCCGGGTCCCTCGATTTTTCGGATCTAAGCGGTCCGCATCATCAAGGTCACCCAGCGCCTTAACGAACTCGTTTCTCTGACTCAAGCGGGTACGAGATTCGCCACGCCAAATACCTCAGTTGGACGGCCATGGTTCGTGGAGTGCGAATTTGACCGTGGGCCACTCATCGTCGGTGATGGAGTACACCACCGTGTCTCGGATCGTGCCGTTCTCGAACACGGTGTGCTTCCGAAGCACGCCGTCTTGCTTCGCTCCAAGCCCTTCGATCGCTCGACGTGACTGGTGGTTGTGCCAGTGGGCACGGAACTCAACTGCCAGACACTGCAGCTCCTCGAACGCTCGTGTGAGGAGCAGGAGTTTCGACGCAGTGTTGAGGCCTGTCCGTTGGGCCTCCTTGCCGAGCCACGTGGAACCGATTTCGAGTCGCCGGTTAGCGGGGTCGGGGTTGCAGTAAGTCGTCATTCCGACCGCTCGACCGCTACGTACGTCGATGATGGCCCAGGGGGCCATACGGCCGTCGTGTTGGAGCGCGATGCGGCTCTCGATGGCGTCGCGCATCTGCGCGGAAGACGGGATGTGGGTGTTCCAAGTTCGTCAGAGCGCTCCTACTGACACTGCTTGCGCGAGGTCCGCCGCGTGCGCGAGGGACAGCGGTTCCAAGCGCGCCACCCGGTTGCCCAGGACCGGCGTCTCCCATTGCTCCATGAGCAGAGCCTAGGCACCCGACGTAGCCGGAACCGTCCGTCTTCGGATCGTCTAACGGACAGTCGGTGCCGACAGGAGATCAAGCTATGACACCTCCGCCCGAGAGTCGTTGCTGGATCGGCTTCACCAAGGACCAGCACGACCTTCTTGTATCGCTGCACTTGATCGGCAACAACGGTTGGGATCGCAACGGGCAGACCGACGCGATGATGCCGGTCGTCCTTGAGCGCGCCGTAACTCAGGATCTGTCGCTCGCGCGCATTGAGGAAGCCATGTTGGCCGTTGGCCACTCCCGGCAGGTGCTACACCAGCTCGATCGGTGGGAGTCGAAGCGCACGACCGGGAAGTTCGGCCGGTAGGCGGGCACGAAGCGTGACGGGGCAGTCACTTCCACTGAGTCAATTCAGTACCAACCCGATGCGCCGGTACCGTTCAAGCATGACAAATTCTCAGTCGAACATCTCCCCCAGGACGCGGTTCTGGATCTACTTCGGTGCCGCCGTCGGATCGATCGGCATATTGGGCGCGCTGCTGTGGGGCGTGGACAAGGGGACGTGTCTCTGGGTTGTCTGCGGCGTACTTGCTGGCGTGCTGCTTGTACTTAGGGAAGTATTAGGCGCTTTCGCGGTGGACGAGACGTTCGTGGAATGGAAGTCGGGTGTTGAGAAGGGTGTTGCCTTCTGCTCCCTCTTCGCGGTGGTTTTCGGAATCCCCGCAATCGCTGCCGCCATCGTCTAGTCAGGCATGGGTGGCGTGGCCGCCTCCTGCCGCAAAGGCCTGCACTGTCGCCCGTGCGTTCTAAAGTCGCCGGCATGGGTGTGCAGACGTCGAACCGGAACGCGACCCGCGTCCTTCGGCAGGAGATCCCGTCGCACCCGCTGGCGGTGCCGTCGGTCCCTGGCTCGTGGGGGGAATGACAGGTGCGCCGCGTGCGCGACGCCCCGCTCGGGTACGTCCGTACCCGCTCGCATCTCGGCCGAAACGTGTTCGACGTCTACATACACTGCCGTGACGCCCAGGGGCGTCGGCCGTGGCTACGCACCTTCGAGTCGCTGAACTCGGCGGTGGCGTGGATGCTGCAACACGAGGACGAGATCGGGGCACTCATCTCCTCGAGCCCGCCTGAGCTCGAGGCGTGGCCGGCGTGACCACCCGGCGTCACAGTCGGCCAGCGAGCAGCTGGTCGAGGGCGTCGAGGGCACGCCAGTAGGCGGCCAGTTCCTCAGCCTCAGTCAGGGGGTCGCACTCGCGGCGGAGGCCGAAGAACTCGAACCGGTCACGGAGCTCGGCGTTGACACTCGTCCACGGTAAGACGGCGATCGACGTGGTCACGATGCCGGTTAGCGTGGCAGTGCGGTGACCCGGCCTCGACGTCGCGTTCCTCGAGCCGTACGTTGGCCGCACACGTAAAAGTCAGAGCCCGGGTCAAAGAAGACCGTGAGCGTGGGGAGAGCTGCCATGACCAATACCGCTGTTGTCGTCATCATCGGCCTCGTCGCCGTCTGCGTCGCACTGACCGTTCTCCTCGTCGTCCGGGACCACCGTGCAGCGGCACTGTCTCGCCGGCTCGACGCCAGGTCCGGCACCGATGACGCGCTTCGCGCTGAAGGCGACGCCATCCGCGAGGGAGAGCCGGCGCGAGGGGTTGCAGCCGGGCTGTCGCAGGCCGCGGCAGGACAGAACTCTCCGTCGTACTGACGCTGGTGCCTTGGAGCGCGAGGACGTTCGAGGGACGGGCCGCGGGGGAGGGCAAACCTTTTTATTAGGTTGCCGATCCAGTAAATGCGGCATGGCGGGCCCTGCCGGGGGTCCGTAGCGTGGATCGGGTCAGGTTTCCCCCAACCTGACCCGTCAGGCCTCACCGGCCTGGCCCAGGCCCTCGTCTCGTTCCCCCACGAGCCGGGGGCCTCACTCGTCCCGGGCGCCCTCTTGCCGGCGGCGACGCTGCAACTGGTAGATGTCGGCGCAGAGCAACATCAGCGCGAGGACCGCGAGTAAGTACCAGACCGGGTTTCCCGCGAGGCCTAAGCCGAGGAACCCGAGCAGGCTCAGCGCGTGGCACGGGAACAGGACCCGCGGGTCACGGAGGAACGCCGCTAGCCGCGTCGCAAAGGTCATGGGCGGAGCCTAGGGCTCGCACCACTCGGGCTCGTACTACCGACATCGGCCGGCCCCGGCGGCCGTGGACGGCTGCACGCACCCGGCCACCGCGCACCGGTGCCGGCTAGTCGCTCGTGCGCCCGCCAATGGGCACGGCCCAGCTTCCTGCTCCGCGGCTGGCCCGCACCCAGTGGGGACGACGACCCGCACCCCTGGCCCGTCCCGGGCAACGAGGGGCACGCCCTTGAGCACCCCGGCGCCCTCCGGTCGCTGACTGAGCCGGCTCCGCCGGCACTCTGTGGGCCCCTGCGGGACCGTTTATTTGCCGTGAAGCCTTCGCGGCTCGGTCGCTGCGCTCCCTCGTAGCAACCGGCTGACGCCCCGCAAGCCGCGTGCCGCGGCCGGTTCCCCCGAGAACTTCGGCACGCGGTCGCAAGCTCCCTTATTTCGCGCCGAACTTCTCTCCTCCCCGCCCTTCGGGTTGCAGGTCGCCCTCCGGTCGCTAAGGCGGGAAACCGCCTTCACGGCAAAAAAACGAGAGGAAGAGAAGGACATGACACAGCAGATCACCACCGTCGCCACGGTCGTCCCCACCGTCACCGAGGAGGGCCTACAGCGCCAGCTCCGCAAGGTCGGCGAACGAGAGTCGGACCTGGTCCAGCTCGCCGCCGCGGGATGGACGCTCACGCACTCGCACGCGATCCCGGGCACCGAGTACACGACCTTCGTCGACACCCTCACCCGCAGCGAGTAGCAGGCACAGCGAAGCGGGACGGACCCACACGAATTGGGTCCGTCCCGCTCCACCCAGCAAAGCAGACCCCTCGACAGGAGACAAGACCCCATGACCACCACACCCCAGGCCGGAACCCTCGCCCCGCTCATGGTCGGCGAGTTCCACGGCCCCGCCGACGGCATCAGCGCCACCGCTACGACGGTCACCGTCGTGAACGACGACGGCCGTCACGCTCCCACCGACGGCCGCCCCGCCGTGCACCTGGTCACCCGCACCAGCGCCACCCTGCGCGGCGGCGTGACGTTCCACCACTTCGAGCCGGTCACCCCGTGCCCGCCGACGCGTGCCGGGTACATGGCCTCCGGTGCGTGGGTCGTCATCGACAGCGCCACCGCGCGGGCGCTCGGGATCGACCCGGCCGCCTACCCGCTGCACGACCGCAGCGAGACCCCAGCCCAGCACGCCGCCCTCAGCGCGTGACCGGCCCAGCAGCGAAACGAGGACAGATCATGCTCACCATCACCCACACCCACGAGGCGGGAACCCTCATCGAAGGCACCGCGAAGGGCGACGGCACCGCCGAGGTCCTCAAGGCCTCCGGCTGGCGCTGGGGCCGCAGCATCGCGGCCTGGTTCATCCCCAACAGCCGCGACCACCTGCCCCACGCCTGGAAGATCAACCGCACGGTGACCGCGCTGCGCGCCGCCGGATTCGAGGTCGCGACCGACGTCAGCATGGAGCACCGCCCCACGGCCGAGGTCGAGGCGGGCAAGATCGCCCGACAGGCCGACCGCGTCGACGCGCTCAACGCCAAGGCCGACCGCAAGAGCGCCGCGGACGACGCCGCCTGGCAGCGCGTCGAGGGCGCCCTAGCCCGCCTGCCCGAGGGCGGCGAGCCGATCCACGTCGGCCACCACTCGGAAGGTCGGCACCGTAACGCGATCGCGAAGGCAGACACCGCC
>Ga0265780_10002251_pt1 | contig 26459 bp, 19 predicted proteins | sample P1T30metagenome_FD_192432 | JGI IMG/M metagenome (GOLD analysis project Ga0265780, IMG submission 192432) | Plant litter microbial communities from East Loma Ridge, Irvine, California - P1 T30 | ecosystem: Environmental > Terrestrial > Plant litter > Unclassified | place: USA: California...
TCAAGGTTCCAAATCATATCAGCAACTGATTTGGTTGTGTAGATATGTACCGGGGTACTGACGTCCGCAGGCTTATGTAGCCACGCAAAGGATGTCATCAACGAGCAGACGACGATGGCGAGAGCGTTGAGCTCAAGAGTGGTAATCGTCAACCTCTGAGCCGCCCGATCAGAGCATTGAATGACCAAATATCCGACTTGGAAAGCGGTGATGACCTTGGTGAAGGTGTCTTGCTTCGACTTGTCCCATACTTCGCGCCTCGTTATATTCGGAAAATCAATGTAGTTATGACGGACGAGCCAGTGCAACTGCAAAGCGTTCACGGGAAACACAGTGCCGTCCTCGGTGTGAAGCACGAAGCCACCCATGTCTGCAAAAAAGGCATGTCGCATATGCCACTCCGGATGTTCGTCTCGAAAGGCAATGACGGATCATTTCGCTCTACTCCACTGACCAGCGGCATATGTAAGAACAAACTCTGGGCCGATTATACCAAGGAGCATCCATAGCATTCGGCGATAGATGAGCTGCACATATGTGTCTTTCGGAGCTGGCACATTTAGGCATAGCATGGTGTATGTGCTGATGCCGATGGTCACAAGTGATACCCAGAGGATATCGAATGTACCACGATAATTCGGCTGTTCAACCCAGCCCTTCGCTCGCAGCTTGGAAGCGGTGCTATATGCGAGTGGTGTCGAGTCTAGGACACAGGCATTTAGGCGGCCCTCCAATTCAGGGGTTGCCTTTGAACCTTCTGTATAGCCGACCAGGAGTAGCAATTGCAGAAAGACCAGACCATAGTGACGGAAAGTCATGGTGCGGACCAGCGCAGAACGAAACTGAAGTAGAAATTTGACGGGAAAAGATTTCAAGGCTCGAAGCAAGGCTCTCAGCTACTGCTATGTGGTTTATAGAAATTGGCGGGAGCGTCAACACGGCAGCTACCAGTGTTATTGGGGCGATTGTTGGGGCCGATTGCGTGGGCGCGCAGGAAGATATCAGCCACATAGTTTCAAGGACACAGTTGTGCATGCTCATCCCGAAGTTTTGCGCTGATGTTCATTGCGGCACGGTAACATCCATTGGACACGGGACCTCCCATGCAGCGGGTCCCAAAGCAAAGCACCTGCATAATCTCGCGGCTACAACCACAGGACCTTTAAAATCTGAGTGATAATAAGATTCGCTTCGCATGATGTACAGCAGCGTGAAAGTGTGCCCAGGTGGCCTAGCGGATGATAGGTCCGTTTAGCGCTTATCTGTAGCTGCTGAAACACAAACCGGCGTCCCGCTCAGGACTTCCAACGCAATCTGCCTAGCACGACAGCCTTTTGATCTTTTCTCTTTTTGCTATGTCTCGTGGTGCCCGAATCTACCCACAAAATCTATGGCTTCAGCATCCGCCGTTCTGAAGCCAATCCTCGGCACTCTTGCCGGTATCATGGGAGTATACGCTGCCTTCATTTGTCTCCTTACTGTGCCGACACTGCAGGACCATGTCATCTTCCTACACAAAGTCGCTCTTACATGGGGCCAAGACGTAAACGTCCCAGAGCAATGGGGGTTCTTGAGGAACCAAGTAACGCCTTTTCATTTAAAAACACCCGACGGGGAAACGTTACATGTTTGGCACATCCTGCCACTCGAAACCTATCGAAAACACCAAAAAGAGTTGCGCAAAGAGTCTACAGGGCTCTGCACCGACATCGACGAGCGACTGTCTTTTCGGCTGCTCAGAGACGACCCAACAGCGCAATTGGTGATCTACTTCCATGGAGCAGCTGGTACCCTTGGCTCAGGATGGAGGCCTCAGAGCTATCGAGCCTTGTCTGCGACTTCCACCAACGTCCACATCCTCGTCATAGACTATCGCGGTTTCGGAGCCAGTACAGGATGGCCCTCGGAAGAAGGCCTACTGATTGATGGCCAAACCCTAGCCAGATTCGCGTTGGAGAAAGCTGGTGTCCCTCCTGAGAGAACAGTCATATTTGCCCAATCTATCGGCACTGCGGTTGCCATTTCGCTCACGCACCATTACGCACTACAATCTCCACCAGTGCTCTTCGCCGGCACAGTACTGGTAGCGCCCTTTGCGGACGTAGCAAGTCTGACTCGCACGTACAAGGTTGCTGGAACTGTCCCTCTCTTATCGCCCGTGGCTTTTTTCCCGAAGCTTCTAGCACTTCTCAATCGATTTATCTTGACCAAATTTCCATCGAAGGAGAAGCTCGCCGATACCATTCGTCACCTTGACAGGGTAAAGATAGATGGTCGCCGGAGCAAGTACGACATCACACTCATCCACGCTGAAGATGACTATGACATTCCATGGATACACTCGGACGTACTGTTCTGGCACGCGGTCAATGCTACAATGGGGTCATCTTCGCCCATAACTTTTGAAGAATTGGAGAAAGCCAAAGCTGAGCAGAGAACGCCACTCGGAGCTGGTGGATGGGAGATGGAATGGGAAGGACAGGGCGGCATCGTAAGAGAACAGATCATAAAGCATGGTTTGCATGATCGGATCATGTCGTATCCTGTCGTGAGTCTGGCAGTATCGAGAGCTTTCCATAGTGAGGACGAGGTGTGAGAATGGACAGGACATTAGTAGTAACCAGCGTTGTGTTCGCGGCTCACGTTCATTCAGCATGGAATCCCTTTTGCGTGATGTAGCCAGCGTTGAGGTCGAAACTTTCATTCCCACGAATGAGTCCATACCGAAGTATCTCTTCGCTGTCTTCTTTCATATTGGAGGATACTTTCAACCGTGCTCATAACTCGTGAGAGCTCACGCAGTTGCTTTGAGTACTCCGTTACTACGAGGCCGTCATGGCGAGGCCATCCATCGATTGCGCGCTTCATTCGAGATTGGAGAAGTTCATATAGGTACTCGGTGAGCATATTCGCACTGCAACATCGAGATACTTGCTCAATCGTATCAGCTAGCACTGCTAGTCGCAGCGCTTGGGGGTGTGGTGGCTGGAAAGTGTTTTCACAAGCGAAAAACAAGAGCTCGGCTGTGAGCTTGGACGCCTTTGCAGCTTCCGACGCGTGCGCCATGACGTCTTCACCAGCTTGCACGAGCAACACAAAGCGGCTCCGCGGTGAGCACTCCGCAAAACATTATGACAGCTTTCCCCGCGTTCGGTAGGGTCCCATATCTCCTGAGCTCCCCTTGATCTTCATCACAATCCCGGAAGATATCCTTGAAGCACATCTCCCGCTCTCACTATCCATCATGTCGTCTGACGGTCCTGACAAGACGAACTACATCTACAATTCGCAACTTGTAAGCTCATCAGATGTACCTCGGCAATGGTGTACTAACAAAATCAGGATGCATTTACGTTGTACCACATCTCCAATGAGCATCATCACAGCGCAGTCGGCCCTGCGCTCCCAGCCCTCGGCCATGCGACTTCTGGCGCAGCAGGGACCGCAATTGCAAAGCTCATAACATACCCACTCGATCTCGTCATCACCCGCCTCCAAGTCCAGAGGCAACTGAAGCGCGATGGCAAGCATGCGCACTACACTGGAATACTAGATGCGATCGATACCATATACGAGCGAGAAGGAGGTCTGAAAGCGTTCTATAGCGGTGTGACCCCTGAGGTGATCAAGGGAGTAGCGGACAGCTTTCTGTTCTTCCTTGCATATTCGTATGTGAGGCAATCAAGGCTGAATGCGCGAGACACCGGGAAGCATCTACCAGTTCTGGAAGAGATTGGAGTTGGAGCCGTGGCCGGTGCCTTTTCCAAGTTCTGGACAACACCGCTTCAACAGATTGTCACCAGGAAGCAAACAGCAGCCATGGTCCATAACGATTCGCGAACTGCGCCGAGTGCAAACACGGTTGACATTGCGCGTGGCATCTTGCGCGAGAAAGGCCTGCAAGGCTTCTGGTCAGGCTACTCGGCTAGCCTCGTTTTGACCCTGAACCCGTCCATTACCATGTTGCTTCACAAGGTCCTTCTACGCTTACTCGTTCCAAGAGCGAAGCGCGATGACCCGGGTGCACGCATCACTTTCCTCGTTGCGGCTGTGAGCAAGGCCATGGCATCCACCGTCACATACCCCTTCTCTCTAGCGAAGACCCGAGCTCAGGTGTCTTCACAGAAGCCAACGTCTACTTCTGGCGAAATGTCAGAGACGGAGAAGCCGGGTGTAGACCGCAATTCCAAAGCAGCACACGCAAGGCAACGCACAGTCTTCAGCACGATTGTGCGCATTGCCGAGACGGAAGGCATCTCGGGCCTCTATCAGGGGCTCGGTGCAGAAGTTCTGAAGGGCTTCTTCTCGCATGGCATTACCATGCTGATGAAGGACCGCATCCACACAGTCATCATCAGCCTGTATTATACCGTTTTGAAGTACTTGCAAAAGTTCCCAAGCCCGGAGGAGCTGGCCAAGAGGGCTTCCGACGAAGCTAAAGACCTGTACGATCACGGTAAAGAAAAAGCAGGCGAAGCGTACACGAAGGGCGTCGAGATGGCGGAGCAGGCAACGGAGAAGGCCAAGGAAGTGGTTGCAGAGGGATCCGAGCAGGCTTCGCACCTGTACGAGAGCGGCAAACAGCACGCCAGCGATGCATATGCAAAGGGCGCTGAGCTGTCGCATTTAGCTTCGTCCAAAGTGCAGGAAGTCGCGAAGACTGGCTCTGAACAGGCTGAAGGGGTGCTTGAGCCGACCAAAAGTGCTGCCAGCGATGCCTCTGAGCGGGCTACTGGCGCTGCTGAAACAGGAGGAGATGCGGTAGCGAACGTTGGCCAGCGCGTCGGCGAGGCTGTGAAGGATGCCGACGTCAGAGACATCGACGGTCCTGACACAGGTATTAAGGAATGAGTGGTTGCTGAGGAACGGTGTTACGAAGCCTTCAGATTGTACATATACCCCCCGTTTAAGTTTCTGGTACATGGTTGTAATAGCCATCTCTTTTCAATGATCAAAACCTTGTGGCGTGTTTGGGTATTTGTTCTAGAAAGACTCTTGGGAGTGGCATGGTTGATCCTGTGACTTGGTGAATGATCTGAGGTGGCGCATGCGCTCTGCTTGCATGGATGCGTTGCTACAGTATCCCTGCGCGCTAGTGGTGCCAGATGCGTCAATCCGCCCAGCCCGCAACATGTTCCCCCACTGACTGACAGCACAACACGGCCGACCGCACTTGTGCGGGCTACTAACTACTAACCGGCACAGGAGCAGGAGCATTAATAGCACGGCGACGCAAGCGGGAAAGAAAGAGACGGGCAGCATATGGGCAGACAGTAGCGCATCGCTGTCGACAACACGACCGACCCTAGCAGCGAAACGGGCAGCGACGTGGAATAGAAGGAGTCAGGAACGACCAGCGCACGACCCCGCCATTAAACTCTCAGGACCAAGCCACGCGACGCACAATCGCAGTCAACAGCACTCGGAGAATATTATTTGGTTGTTGACGGCCGCAGTCCGCCAACAACACCTCGGCACCTTCTCCTGATCTGCAGGCGGCCGAAGTCGCACCTGTCGTGCGGCCACCATGGCGGACGAGACCCCATCTTCTCCCCCGAGCGGCGGATGGGCGAGCATACAGGAGGAGCTCGCCTACTACAAGTCGCAGTATGAGACCCTGGAGGCGGAGTTGCAGGAATTCCAGAACTCGAGTAAGGAGCTCGAGGCGGAGCTGGAGCGCGATGTGGAGGAGAGCGAGAAGCGGGAGCGCAAGCTGCAGGAAAAGGCAGAGCGCCTGGGATTCGAGGTTGAGGAATGGAAGGTATGCGTGGTCCTGGATTCGCATAGCCAAAGGTATTTTTACTAACACACATAACAGTCAAAGTACAAGCAGAGCAAAACGGAGGCCAACAACGCACAAAACACGCTGCAAAAAGAGATCACGGCACTTCGCGACGGACAACGCACGCTACAGCTCAAGCTGCGCGACATTGAAGTGCAAAGCGACGACTTCGAACGGCAGGCGCGGCACCAGATGTCCTCTCTGGAAGATGTGGAATCAAAGTACAACGTCTCAATCGAGCGCGCTGTCATGCTGGAGGAGGAGCTCAAGATTGGCGAGCAGGAGCGTGAGGGCCTGAGGATAGAAACCCAACGGTTGCGAGACGAACTATCGGACCTGCGGATAGAGTCAGAGATTGTACAAGAGAAGCTGCGCCTGGCAGAAGCAACCATCGAAAGGTATCACCAACGCAAGGTCTCGAACCATCTGACAGGAGACTCGTTGCGGCCACGCTCGCCAGCTTCGGAAGCATCGACGACGGCGACTACCCTCTCTTCTCCCACCGCGGCCTCGACTCCTCCACGCAACAAGGAAGCGCTTCGATCCGATACTACACCACCCTCACCGCCGTTGTCGGACGCGCCCGTCTCCACTCGGACAGTACCCTCTACGCCAATGCCCAAGCGCAAGGGATCGATTGCCCTCGACCCGGGTGCTACGCCTCGCGCTGGTCTGCATCAATCGAGACAACCAAGGCATTCGCGTGGCCCAAGCATACCCGCAGCACCGAGGCAAAGCATGGGCACGAGTGGGCGTGTGACACCGTCGATCAGGACAACGGCACCTGCGCAACGCGGTCCACGACCCAGTGTCGGAGGCAACGCGCCAGCAGCTGGTTTGCCGAGATCTGGTTCTCTTTACCAGATTCGAGGGCTGATTGGCAAGATGCAGAAACTCGAGGAACGGGTGTACTCCGCGCGCTCCAAGCTTCCCGCGCCGACAAACACGCCGCCACGAGCCAGCCCAAGGAACGGAAGCGCATTGGGACACCACGTTCCAAACAACGTAACATTGCGAAGCAGCAGGAAACGTTCCTCGCATGCGTCAGCAGCATCTTCAATCAACCAAGGAGCTACCGAATCTGGGGGTGTCAGCCGACTTTCGTTCGGCATGTCCAGCTCGCGCGAGCCGACTAGCAGCCGACCCAGCAGCCGCGCATCGGTATCATCCCAAGCCGGTCGGCCGGAGAGCAGGACTGGCATGCAGCGGCCCGAAAGCAGGAGTGGTTTGCAACGACCGGAAAGCAGAGGCAGCACAAGAACGCCGCTGGGTCATTACTCGAGCTCTTCCATTAGCTCACGCATACAACGACCGCGAAGCTCGTTGAGTGGCATTTCTGGCCACTCGCAAGCATTGTCCATGTCATTGCGAGAGGTTGACACCGGTAGCAACAGCGACGGAAGCACTGTCGCAACGCCAATAGCCCGAAGACTGACACTGGAGAAGTCGGGCATCCCCACACCGAGCGGGATACCAAGAAGGCAAAGTGGGGGTCGGAGAACGAGCTCTGGCCTGGATGGCGGCGACATGCTCCCCCCAGCACGGCCACGGAAAATGTCGACACAAGCCGAGGAAGAGACGTACTAGGACGGAGGGCAGATCCAGCGGGAGCTGCATGCAGATTGACGTGCATGATAGCTATAAATGTTCTCCAAGATACCATGGCGCAGATTGCGGCATGCGCAGCGCGTGCAATGCAGGTACCAGTTTTCAGGGTGGTTCACGCATCATTTGGACCATGACTGCACATAGATAGTTTGGGCCAAGGTTTGGCTGTTTGTGGACTTTACATATCGCTCAATACCATTTCTTTTGTCGAGGACTGTACAGTGCCTGCTCCGTGTGAAGACGTGAGGTTATTCTGGTGAGCGTGTCAAGCGTTAGGCGCTTGAAAATCTGGGGTAGTGTATGCACAGACGTGGTGTTGCTGCGAAAAGTCGTACGATTCTGATGTCAAACCCAGCGGTACGGTCCGCGACGCCGAATCTCGGGCGTGCAGCTCGGAATTTAGCCCATGCAGGACACTGTCGCATACTCATGTCTACATTGCTTCATATTCTCTTCCGACTTCTTTTGATTCCTGAAGACACACTTACACTCTAACTTGCGGTCAAGAAAATTTTGTCGCTGTCCCACGAGACCCGCCGGCTCATTAGCAACAGGCCGACAATCAATGGCCCCGAGGGCCACCACCGGATCAGTGCACGCGACTTCCCTGGCCTTGGGCATTCATTTTTTCTTGACAGCATGATGGCGACCAGATCCGATGTATGACAGCTGTATACCTCCAGATGTCACGATGTCAAGCGCCATGTGTGAAGTCGCACAATCATCGACTCGACTATGCCGGAGGGTTTTGGCGAATCAGAGCGCCAGAATGTCCGCAGTCTGACGGACACGGACTCCGAAAGCGACATGTCTTGATCGGAGGCGGAGACCCGAGAGACATGGTGTGGCAGATGCGAGATGCTATACTAAGCGATGCACTATGTGTGCAGCGTGCGGAGCCGTCGGTAGACACAAGTTGGTGTCAAAAGTGTCGTGAGCACGATGCGATGCGTGGGAAGGGAGTTTGAGATACGTATGCTTGTTGAAGTTGTTGGCCAACGGCAAGTTAAAAGCTGCTGGGCTGCTGCTGAGAGATAGCGAGGTGCTCAACCCGCAACTATTCGTGCTCGCCGTGCCTGGACAGAGAATGTTGGGAGCATGTCGGCACTAGTTCGTGCTGCGAGCTCAACGTTCTGACCATGTCGCTTGGACTGCAGCTTCGAGCAAAGGTTGCGAATCCCCCCACCCCCCAACGCTGAGCCTTGACTCGCAGCAATTAAGTATCTTCGAGAAGAACAAAAGCTCGGCTTCCGGACGGCTTCCGAGAGGTTACGGTGGCTTGAGGTTGGAATGACAGGGCGTCATGGGGGACGTGAGGCAGTCCCTTGCCGTCTTCGGCATCGTTGGCGATATGCAGGCCGGCCTCAGCTCAACAGCTCGGGACAGCTTGGGGTAATCCGCGCTCAGAAATTTATTACTTACATGTCCCCCGGTCTCACGCATGCCCTGCCCGCGCTGCTTGCTTGCTTGCTTCCTCCCATCCCACCTCTGATACCCGGTGCTGATTTGCTTCTGCTTTGCACTGCTTTGCACTGCTTTGCACCTTCCTCCCATCCTTTGGCTCTTTACTATCCTTCGTTGTTGTTGCTTCCTCCCAGGCACACGGCAACTAGAAGTAATTGAAACCGCCGAGTCGGAGAGCTTGTTGATCGGACCTTTTCCATCCCCGACAGCTTATACCACCATACCACTACATCTACTACTAATCTGCTGCTCCGCTCTCCCAACGGCAGCAGCTCTCCAGCCCAGAAATCGAGAATTGCAGTGAATCGCTCGCCGCAGCTGACCATCGTCGTCATCGGGGTTCGTTTCTACCATCTACAGACGAGAAGCTAGAGCTCTGGGAACTCCCTACCAATTTTGCCCGACATCCCCACCGCCTCCCGAATTTCCCCTCTCGACACGCGCCACCCCTTGTATGGGCATTCCTACAAACAACATGGCTGGAGCTGCACAGAAGGAAGTCAATGGCTCTGCCAATGGCGGGCCGAGCTCCTACGCGGCCAAGTTCAATCTTGCGCCACATTTTATCGGCGGAAACCACCTGCACGCTGCGGCGCCGGGCAAGGTCAAGGACTTTGTCGCAGCGCACGACGGACACACGGTCATTACAAATGTGAGAGCCACGGCCTGGGCAGCAATGCAATTGAGGCAGTCGGGGAATTTCTGTGCGAATTTCTGTGCTGACACGTCGGTGCTTACAGGTGCTCATTGCAAACAACGGTATTGCAGCAGTCAAGGAGATCCGCTCGGTGCGGAAGTGGGCATACGAGACTTTTGGCGATGAGCGGGCCATCCAGTTCACCGTCATGGCCACGCCCGAGGACCTGCAGGCCAACGCAGAGTACATCCGCATGGCGGACCAGTATGTCGAGGTGGGTGCTGCACGCGAAGCCTGCAATGCGCGGCAGGATGGCTGACAGAGCACACACAGGTCCCCGGAGGCACCAACAACAACAACTACGCCAACGTCGAGCTCATTGTCGATGTCGCGGAGCGAATGAACGTCCACGCCGTGTGGGCGGGCTGGGGCCACGCCTCAGAGAACCCCAAGCTGCCCGAATCGCTCGCGGCCTCGCCCAAGAAGATTGTCTTCATCGGACCGCCCGGTTCTGCCATGCGCTCGCTCGGAGACAAGATCTCGTCCACAATTGTTGCACAGCACGCCAAGGTGCCGTGTATCCCGTGGTCGGGCACAGGCGTCGAGCAGGTCGTAGTTGACGACCACGGCATCGTCACGGTCGAGGATCACATATACGAGCAGGGCTGCACCAAGTCGTGGGAAGAAGGTCTCGCGGCGGCCAAGAAGATTGGTTTCCCTGTCATGGTCAAGGCCTCGGAAGGAGGTGGCGGCAAGGGAATCCGAAAGGTCGAGCGCGAGGAGGACTTCCAGCAGCTGTACGCAGCCGCTGCCTCTGAGATTCCCGGCTCGCCCATCTTCATCATGAAGCTCGCGGGCAGCGCACGGCATTTGGAGGTCCAGCTGGTGGCCGACCAGTATGGCAACAACATCTCGCTTTTCGGACGTGACTGCTCCGTGCAGCGACGACACCAGAAGATCATTGAAGAGGCGCCGGTAACAGTCGCCCCCAACAAGACCTTCCAGGAGATGGAGAAGGCGGCTGTCTCCCTTGGCAGACTCGTCGGATACGTGTCCGCCGGTACCGTTGAGTACCTGTACTCGCACGCTGATGACAAGTTCTACTTCCTTGAGTTGAACCCCCGTCTCCAGGTCGAGCATCCCACCACCGAGATGGTGACGGGCGTCAACCTCCCAGCCGCCCAGCTGCAGATCGCCATGGGTCTCCCCCTCCACCGCATTCGCGATATCCGCCTGCTCTACGGCGCAGACCCCCACACTAGCTCAACCATCGATTTCGACTTCTCGAAGGAGGGAAGCGCACAGAACCAGCGACGACCAACTCCCAAGGGCCACTGCACAGCCTGCCGTATCACGTCCGAAGATCCCGACGAGGGCTTCAAGCCATCTGGCGGTACTATCCACGACCTCAACTTCAGGAGTAGTTCCAACGTCTGGGGTTACTTCTCTGTCAGTTCCGCTGGTGGTATTCACAGCTTCTCTGATTCGCAATTCGGTCACATTTTCGCCTACGGAGAGAACCGACAAGCATCGCGGAAACACATGGTTGTTGCGCTCAAGGAATTGAGCATTCGTGGTGACTTCCGAACCACCGTCGAATACCTCATCAAATTGCTTGAAACCCCAGCTTTTGAGGACAACACAATCACCACTGGTTGGCTTGACGAGCTCATCACTAAGAAACTGACTGCTGAGCGACCCGATCCAATGATCGCAGTCATTTGCGGTGCTGTCACCAAGGCGCACGCTGCTAGCGAGGCTTGCATCAACGAGTACAAGACTAGCTTGGAGAAGGGCCAGGTCCCATCCAAGGACGTTCTCAAGACTGTCTTCCCTATTGACTTCATCTACGAAGGCTTCCGTTACAAGTTTACAGCTACCAGGTCCACCATCGACAGTTTCACACTCTTCATCAATGGCTCGAAGTGCGCTGTTGGTGTCAGGGCTCTTTCTGACGGTGGTCTGCTGATCTTGCTCGCCGGAAAGTCCCACAACGTCTACTGGAAGGAGGAGGTTGGCGCTACCCGTCTCTCCGTCGACGGCAAGACCTGCCTTCTTGAGCAGGAGAACGACCCAACTCAGCTCCGCACACCATCTCCCGGTAAGCTCGTACGCTTCCTGGTTGAGAACGGCGACCACATTGGCAAGAACCAGCCTTTTGCTGAAGTCGAGGTTATGAAGATGTACATGCCTTTGATTGCACAAGAGGATGGTACCGTCAACCTCATCAAGCAGCCAGGTGCCACTCTTGAGGCTGGTGACATCCTCGGTGTTCTAGCCCTGGACGACCCATCCCGAGTCAAGACTGCGCAAACGTTCCTTGGTCTTCTTCCAGACATGGGAGCTCCCCAGATCATGGGCAGCAAGCCTCCGCAGAGGTTTGTGGCTCTCAACAACATTCTCCAGAACATCCTTCAGGGTTTCGACAACCAGGTCATCATGCAGAGCACACTCAAAGAACTTGTCGAAGTTCTGCGCGACCCCGAGCTCCCTTACGGCGAGTGGAATGCGCAAGCCTCTGCTCTCCATGCTCGCATGCCTCAGAAGCTTGACACCACGTTCTCTCAAATCGTGGACAAGGCACACGGCCGCAGCCTGGAGTTCCCTGGAAAGGCGCTCAGCAAGGCTTTCCAGAAATTCTTGGATGAGACGGTCGCAAAGGGTGACCGAGACCTCCTGAAGGCCGCACTTGCCCCGCTGACCGATGTCATTGCTCGCTACTCTGAGGGCCTCAAGGCTCACGAGTACGCAACCATGACTAAGTACCTAGAGATGTACTACGCTGTTGAGCAGCTCTTCTCTTCGCGCAACTCACGAGACGAAGAGGTTGTTCTCAAGCTACGTGATGAGAACCGTGACAACATCTCCAACGTTGTGCACACTGTCCTCTCCCACGCCCGTGTCAGCGCGAAGAACAACCTCGTGATTGCCATTCTCGAGTTGTACCGACCAAACAAGCCTGGTGTTGGCAACATTGCCAAATACTTCAAGACCACTCTCAAGAAGCTCACCGATCTGGAATCGAGGCAAACGGCCAAGGTCTCCTTGAAGGCTCGTGAGGTTCTCATTCAATGCGCCATGCCTTCGCTCGAGGAGCGTACCTCCCAGATGGAGCACATCCTCCGATCGGCTGTTGTCGAATCACGCTACGGCGAGAGCGGTTGGGACCACCGTGAGCCCAACTTTGACGTCATCAAGGAGGTTGTGGACTCGCGCTTCACCGTCTTCGACGTCTTGACCCAGTTCTTCGTCCACCAGGACCCTTGGGTTGCCCTTGCTGCTTTGGAGGTGTACACTCGCCGTGCTTACCGTGCGTACCACCTCCAGCAGATCAACTACCATAACGAGGGCGAACAGCAGTGTCTCTTGTCCTGGGACTTCATCCTCCGTAAGGTGGGTGAGGCCGAATACGGTCTCACTGTTGAGCCATCTGAGCCGGGCACACCCATGACTCCAGGTTTCGATCGTGGCCCACCTCGTATCCACTCGCTTAGCGACATGTCTGCAATCAACAACCGCTTTGAGAACGAGCCCTCGCGCAAGGGTGTGGTTGTCCCCGTTGAGTATCTTGACGATGCGGACGAGCTTATTGCTAAGGCTCTTGAGCTCTTCCCTACTATTGGTGCTAAGAAGGGTGGCTTGAGCTTGAGAGAGAACCTCAGCTTGAAGCGTACTCCTACCTCGGGTGCGCTAGACACAAAGGCTGGCAACGATGAATTGACTGGTGTGCTAAACATTGCGGTCCGCGACATCGAGAGCTTCGATGACAAGGAGATCATGGATCGCATTCTTCCCATCGTGGAGGAGTACAAGAGCGAGCTTGCTGCGCACCGTATCCGCCGCATCACCTTCATCTGCGGTCACAAGGATGGAACATACCCCGGCTACTACACCTTCCGTGGACCTACATACGAAGAGGACGACAGCATTCGTCACGTTGAACCCGCTCTTGCCTTCCAGCTTGAGCTTGGTAGACTCTCAAAGTTCAACATCAAGCCTGTCTTCACCGAGAACCGCAACATCCACATTTACGAGGCTGTTGGCAAGGGCGCGGAGAGCGACAAGCGCTACTTCTTGCGCGCTGTCGTTCGATCAGGTCGTCTCCGGGAAGAGATTCCCACCGCCGAGTACATGATCTCTGAGACCGACAGGTTGATGACTGACATCTTGGATGCCTTGGAGATTGTCGGCACTTCGCAAGCTGACATGAACCACATCTTCATCAACTTCTCGCATGTCTTCCCACTGAACCCTACTGAGGTTGAGGAGGCTATCGGTGGCTTCTTGGAGCGCTTCGGTCGACGACTTTGGCGTCTCCGCGTCACTGGCGCAGAGATCCGTATTATTGTTACTGATCCTCAGACTGGCATCCCATACCCACTCCGTGTCATCATCACAAACACTTCAGGCTACGTCATTCAGGTTGAGATGTACGCTGAGCGCAAGTCTGAGAAGGCTGGCAAGTGGTTGTTCCACAGCATCGGTGGCACCACCAAGATTGGCTCTTTCCACCTCCAGCCCGTCTCGACGCCATACCCGACCAAGGGTGCTCTTCAGCCCAAGCGTTACAAGGCTCATCTCATGGGTACTCAGTACGTCTACGACTTCCCTGAGCTGTTCCGCCAAGCTACCGAGAACGCCTGGCAAGCAGCCATCAGCAAGCACTCATACCTGCGAGACAAGCTGCCGGCCAAGGGAGAGTGCCTCGAGTACTACGAGCTGGTGCTTGATGAGAACGACAACCTTGCTGAGGTGAATCGCGACCCCGGTTTCAACACCATTGGTATGGTTGGTTGGATCGTCACGGCCAGGACACCTGAGTATCCTCGTGGACGCCGCTTCATCATCATTGCCAACGACATCACCTTCAAGATTGGTTCATTCGGTCCCCAGGAAGATGCTTTCTTCCACAAGTGCTCAGAGCTCGCACGTAAGCTGGGCATCCCACGTATCTATCTCTCGGCCAACTCTGGTGCTCGTATTGGTCTGGCTGAGGAGCTCATTCCTCACTTCTCCGTCGCCTGGAAAGATGTTGATAGGCCAGAGGCTGGCTTTGATTATCTCTACCTGACGCCTGAGAAGTACGCGCATTTCGTCGATGGCAAGCGCAACGATGTCATCTGCGAAAAGATCGAGGTCGACGATGAGACGCGATTCAAGATTACGACTGTCATTGGTCAAGAAGATGGTCTTGGTGTTGAGTCGCTCCGCGGTTCTGGTCTCATTGCTGGTGAAACGTCCAGGGCTTACGAGGATATCTTCACAATCACTTTGGTGACTTGTCGCTCAGTTGGTATGTATTTCGCCATGGATCAAATTTCCATTTTACTAACAAACATTAGGTATCGGTGCTTACCTTGTCCGTCTTGGTCAACGTGCGATCCAGATTGAGGGTCAGCCCATCATCCTCACTGGTGCACAGGCCATCAACAAGCTGCTCGGTCGTGAGGTCTACACTTCCAACCTTCAGCTCGGTGGCACTCAAATCATGTACCGAAATGGTGTGTCGCACATGACTGCCGACGATGATTTTGAGGGTGTTTCCAAGATTGTCAAGTGGCTGTCATATGTGCCAGACAAGAAGGGAAGCCCAGTTCCTATCTCACCTACTGCCGACGACTGGGACCGCGATGTCGCGTACTACCCACCTGGCAAGGGAACTGCCTACGACGTCAGGCACCTTATTGCTGGCAAGACTGACGAAGACGGCTTCCAGCCTGGCCTGTTCGACAAGGACTCCTTTGAGGAGTCTCTCGGTGGCTGGGCCAAGACTGTAGTAGTCGGTCGCGCACGTCTTGGTGGTATCCCCATCGGCGTCATTGGTGTTGAAACTCGCTCTGTCGAGAATGTCACACCCGCCGATCCTGCCAACCCCGACTCTATCGAGCAAGTCACCTCAGAGGCTGGTGGTGTCTGGTACCCCAACTCTGCCTACAAGACTGCCCAGGCTATCAACGACTTCAACCACGGCGAGCAGTTGCCACTCATGATTCTCGCCAACTGGCGTGGTTTCTCTGGAGGTCAGCGCGACATGTACAACGAAGTTCTCAAGTACGGTTCGTACATTGTTGATGCTCTTGTCAAGTTCGAGCAGCCCATCTTCGTCTACATTCCACCTTACGGCGAGCTCCGTGGTGGATCTTGGGTCGTCGTCGATCCCACCATTAACCCACAGTACATGGAGATGTACGCAGATGAGGATTCGCGTGGTGGTGTCCTGGAGCCCGAGGGCATTGTCGGCATCAAATACCGCAAGGAGAAGCAACTGGAGACCATGGCTCGCAACGACCCCACCTATGGTGCACTCAAGCGCAAGCTGAACGACCCAGCGACACCCAAGGATCAACTGCAGGCCATCAAGGCGCAGATGAACGAGCGCGAGAAGACTCTTCTCCCCATCTACGGCCAGATTGCTATCCAGTTCGCTGATCTCCACGACCGCGCCGGTCGCATGCAGGCCAAGGGTGTGATCCGACAAGCCCTGCGATGGCAAAACGCCCGCCGCTTCTTCTACTGGCGCCTTCGCCGCCGTCTCAACGAAGAGTACATCATCAAGAAGCTTGTCGCCGTCGCACCTACCGAAGATATAACTAGCACCCGTGCCCGTGGCCTCGAGATGCTCAAGGCATGGTGCAACATCCCAAACTTCGCGACCGACGATATGAGCGTTGCGACATGGTATGAGGAGAACCGGCAGAACGTCCATGAGCGCGTCCTGAAACTCAAGGCTGAATCGACGTCTCTCAAGGTCGCGCAGATGATCAGTGAGGACCGGGAGAGTGGTCTGCGAGGTGTGATGAAGTTGCTGAGCACGCTGCCAACGGCGGAGAAGGAGCAGGTGCTCAATATGCTCAGCAGGGCATAGACGAGCGTCTAAGGGGGATGTACAGTGTAAAACAGGGTGTTTGTGGTCCTTTCATGGCATTTTTTCTTTGCGGTGTTAGGACTAGGGACTGTTGGAGGAGATTCATGATTATGCTTTTAGCGTTTTTTTTTAATTTTGTTCTGGCTTTCTTACTTTATTGTAAAAGCCTCAACGCACACATACGAAAGTAGACGACGCGATGCAGGGCCGGGATGGGGAGGTATTGGGAGGTACTGAACTATTCTTTCGCGTCTTGTAGGCAATCGAATCGAATACTTGAAACCATGATCGTAGCCTAGTTCGCATGCCAGCATGATAGTTTGATTATAGGAGATCATCATGGGCATGACCAATTGTTCTTCGTGGTGCTCTCGCCGATATGGAACTCATTGATCGTCCCATGCGGCTAGCTTTTTGCGGGGAACTCGGCCATATACGTCACCTGCCTCAGGAGATAAAAAACTGCGAAAGTATCCACCATAGAACCCCGCCGCGGATCAAGACGACATACTTTACTTTTTCTAATTGCTTATTCTTTGAACATCATCTTTACTTACATCCCCCCAAACTACCCGCTCACGTGGGACAATCGGAGTACTTAAACCACCAACCGAGAAGAGGAAAAAGCGCTGCACACCCGAACCAAAACTTCACTTCGCTTGACTTATTCAAAATGGTCTACACCATCGTCGTGCACCTGTACGCCAAGCCCGAGGCCGAAGCCATTGCCAAACTCAAAGCCAAGCTCGTGGAAGCGAGTCAAGTGTACTCCAAGGACAAAGAGACGCTGAGCTGGTTCGTCATGCAGGACACGGTCGATCCGCGTGCATTCACCATCGTGGAGAGGTATTTGAAGGAATCTGTACGTTGAAACTCTCCCTTCCCCTCCCATTGCTGCTGCGAAGAAACAAAACTAGCACGTGAATTCGATGGTGTTTTGTGCTGATGAAGTGTCAAAATCAAAACAGTCGCAACAATACCACCTCAACAACCCGTATTGGAAGACGTTTGACCCGTATGTGCTGCCGCTGCTGGAGAAGCCGATGGATTTGAGTAGGCTGGAGGAGATGGATACGAAGACGAATGTGTCGGTGCATATGCATGAGGATGCGTTGGAGGATCCGACGGTGGGGAGTATGTATAGGGATGCTGAGTAGGGGATTTGGAAGCTAGACATTCAATGAGAAAGGAGATTAGTCGAGACACATGTAGCAACGCCAATGGTGCAAATAGTGCACATGTCCAAGCAAGAGATTATTCATCGAGTTGGACGCGCAAGAGGCAAGAGCATGTCAGAGAGGCTTGTGTCTCTTTGCTTTTACCAGAATTGCACCAATAACATCCGCTCTCTGGTGTACATTTCAGATGCATTTCTCCTCCGCGGCCATTCACACACCAGTACAGTCAACCTTCCTACAACGGCAATACGGGTGGAGAAGTGTCGATTGCAGCGGCCTAATGACAGCGGCGCACTGCCGCCAGCACGAATCATCGGCAGCCGCCATCGTCCAATGTGAGCGAAAGCGCGCTGTGTACAGCGCCGCATGACATGTCGCAGGTCCGTTTTTCATTGGCGGGCACATAGCTCGGTCAGCACGGGCCGAGCACCTGAGCCGGTGTTTTCCGATGACGGCATCCGAGACGCCGCTGCTTCCGACGCGTCCTTTCTGAAATGTCACCGGGCTCCTTCCGATCCGACAACACCAGCTTTTTTTCATGGAGATGACGACGGATGCAGTAGTGCGTCCTGAGAAGAGGCGCAGGGTGGATCGCGTGATTGCGGCTTGTGATCTGTGTAAGAGGCGGAAGGTTAAATGTGATGGTGTATGTGTTGTTTGAGTCCAGGCATGGGAGGCTGCTTCCGTTGTCGGATGGACAGTTTGTCCACAGTGACTGACTGTGTTTAGGAGCAGCCGTGCGCGTATTGCGTGAGGAAGAATCTCGCTGCAACGTGTTCGTTCACGCCTGCTAAGGAGCGTGGTCACTCGACTTGCAATACACCTAATAGTGGCGGAACCAGGCATGGCGATAATCCTCGAAGTCGCGCCCATAGTGAGACCAACTTGCGACATCCAAGGGACCAGCAGAACATCCCTTCTCATACCCGTGCGCCAATACCTGAATCCCAGACGTCTTTATCTCCTACTATGAGCAGAGACGACCACCTCGGGAGCGATACAGTGGTTCCGTTGGAAGGCCGCATCCTCCGTGATGCTCAGGGAAAATTCATCTTCATTGGCGATTGTGCTCCACTATCATTCTTACAAACCGTAAGGCATCTTATATCATCTGAAGTAGGCTCAGATGCATTTGCAATCCAGGCCTCACGCGACTCCATCATTGAAGTCGCTCGTGCAGAACCTCTAGTTGGTCGATTGCCACCTACACATATTCGCCCCGAAGAGGTTGAGATCCTGATTCACGAATACGTTGCGGCTACGAGCGGACTCGTCGATCTTTTTGAGTATCAAGACTTGATCACGGAGATGAATGTATGGGCCAGACGTCTCTCTGTGAGCAACCCCGAGGATGCCGCTACTGCTGTCTTCTACCTTGTGGCTGCCATAGGGATGCAAGAAAATGAGGAAGAGAGAGCCGAGCTGTGGTTTGATTATGCGCAAAATCTACTCATGAAGCACATGTGCAATAGCATGAATGTCGCGACCGTGCAAGGCTTTACGCTTGTTGCTGTCTACATGCTCAGGGCTTTCCAGCCTAATGGCGCATACCTGTACTTCTGTGAGTAACTCTTTCCGCTCCTCTAGACTCAATCATGCCGCTCGTACGATTCCTCGGTCACTAACTTTAATGCTAGCCTTGGCTGCTCGGACGGCCTACGCAACCGGCCTTCATAGAACTGAAGTGAATGCCTCCTTCGGTAGCTCTATCAGAAAGATGAGGGACTGCATCTGGAAGAGCCTTCGAGTTGTGGACATGGTCATCAGTACTGTACTCGGGCGGCCACCTTCAACCTCCGACGTCGATTGTACCGTCAAGTACAGTATTCCTGAAAGCGACCAGATCCAGTCAAATGTCTTGGACCCTAGCGTACAAATATTCATGATCATTGAACGCGTCGTGGTGGAAGTATACTCTCGCAAGCGGATCTCCATACGCATTGCCGACTATGTGTCACGACAGCTCAAAGGCTGGGCTTCGAGATGGCTACTGGACCTGACGAAGCTTACGGTCGAGCACAATGTAGTCTCACGGAGCACCGTCATTGGTGCATGCTCTACCTTGTGCTCGTACTACTATGGCATCATGCTATTAACAAGGCCGTTCCTGATTTACGAGATATATGAACATCTAGGCGCATCCTTACGTGGTGGAGGTACGCAGAACGAGCATCGGCAAAAGCGTAAGTACGCTGATGCTGCTTTAGACGCTGCCGCTTCATTCGTTGAGACATTGCGGGCGGTCATCGACACTGAAACCATGCCACGTCGCATGCCTCTGATAGTGTGGGTTATATTCACCCTTATTTCCACTCATATACTGACTGTATCAGACCTTGGCTGTTTACGACTTCGCTCGTCCTCGCTGTTGGTGTTCTCGGTCGATCCGGCCTTATCTTTGAAGACAACTGCCTTGCATCGATCCGCTGCTTGGACTATTTCGGCAGAACAGACCCACACGCACGGCAATACTCAATCATCGTCCAATCTCTTCTAAAAACAACTTCTGCACACGCGAAGGAGAGGGAAGTGGCACAACGCTTACAGCGAAAACAAGCCTCATCCGAGCTGTTTGGTTTGCTACCTTCTCTATCCAACCCAGTTGCCCGAGACTCCCCACGTCCTCCTAGTCATGGCCAGAATACACCCGGCCCGATCATGTCGCAAAACCCAGAGCAAGACGCCGCCCCAGTCCCAGCCCAATACGACTGGACTATGTACGACGCAGACTTCTTTGCGCTGCCGTGGTCTAGTGAGAATGACCAAGGGCTGCAGGATTTCCTCCAACCCGGCACCCACAACTTTGGCGGTGAAACGGTTGCCGACATACCGCTATTTCCCATATATGATCAACAGATGGGCGGTGCCTTGGGGCAATAACTGTGCTTTGCAACAAGTCTACTAATGCCGCGCCAGGTCACGGTGCGATCGCAGCTCTTTGGACGTATTGTGCATTCGATGAACGAACTGAACCTGACACCATAATCCTACGCTGGCTGTTCCTCCGGTGCGACTGTCGTTTCGAGGGTTTCATCTCTTGAAGTGCGTAGGAATGGAATTAGTTTTGTGCCTCCAGTACCGACCAGCTCCTTGGTTTGTGGCTCTTCTTTCGCCAACTTGGTCGATGCCGATGCGATATCTCGGCGATCGATCGAGCTCGCTGGTTTCGGCATTCGACTTGGGATGATAATGTATCGTGTGACCAACGCAATGTGCTTGTCCCGGAAACCGCTCAAAGCTGCAACCGCTTCGTTGAATGCCGACAGGAGTTCGATATCATCGCGGTGGCTGTCGACGTAACTGCGGATGTTCGCGATGCTCTCGACATCGTTGAGGAACCGTGCGTGGGGTCCGGGCATATACAGGCGCATCTCTGCATGGAATCCACTACACCGGGCGTGGTTGACTGACAGGACTGCGTCGCAAAATTGCAGCAAAGAGCTCTGGCCATTGCTCCCGCCCCTGTACTTCCTCCAAGACCCCTTTCCATCTCCCTCGTCATAGAAGACGCCATCCGGTAAACCTGCAGCCTCCATGCCCATACTTCCGGCCAGGAAAGGGCGAATCTCGTGATAGAAGCGTTGCGGATTGCAGCGCTCATCCATACGCTCTACTAGACCGCCGATGTCTTCCATACTGCTTCGGAACGATTTTAGTGAGTCGACGATGGTTTCGCGATCATCCATATCTACAGCGTCGATAGCAGCGAGCATTGTCTCGATCATCGGACCAGCTCTTGCTTCCATCGCATTCGATATGATGAAGAACCACGACTCGTCATCGCTTCCAGATGCCGTCTGCAGCGCCACAAGGTTGTCTGGGTTGGTAAAGTCTAATCCTTCTTCGAGTGGCCGCCAATTCCAGAGGTTGTAGGATGCGTAAGTCGCAATAGGGTTGACTTCGAGATGTGCGGCGGCTTTGAGGAATGGGATTGTGATAGCAGGCGGAAGTCGCTTCGCTAAGGTCAGTATCACATGTTGCATGGTCATTCGCTATGCCTTATCTCACCTCGGATGGTTCCGGACCTGCCCAGATATAGCCTTGTGCTATCAGAGCCAGCATTGAGTACGCCCTTTGCCATTCAGCTTCAGTGCTGAGGAGTGACGTCGATAGCACGGCAAGCTCATCGACACGATGTCTGATGGTTTGCGTTTCGATCAGTGAGGAGATTTGCTCGATGATGCACTCCCATGGCTGGTAGTATGATTGTGGAAGTCGGCTGAGAGGTATCTGTGCGGGTAGGAAGCCGTTCTTTGAGATGCCATACTGAGACAGTGCTCCAACGGAGGGAAGGGTCTCTACTCTATGAGGGCTCATGGTGAAAGAGGCTAGGTGGTAGAGGTACTAGAGGATCGAGCCGGAATGATACATCCATCAGGGAAACGGCAAAGACCGCATTTATCATATTCAAAATCAGCGAGACCCACTACGCTCGATTACCACACCGATACATCTTGAGGCCTAGGTCAGGAGGATTTCTTGCGCTAGCGCGTCGGAACCGTTCCGACGGCGGATGATCCGACACTACGGACGGATACAAATTTCTCGATGTGGCGATCCCCTAAGAAGCCGCAGTAGTCCCTTACCGCCCACGATACAAAGGTGTATTTATTTCCCACTACGGGCAGCCTTCAGTATCAATCATCTGCTCAGCTGCAACCACCAACCCCAATTCATTTTCTATAACTCTACTCACCGGCCATACCTCATCAGATTCTTTGTTACAATGGACGCATCCGCTGCCATTAGCCAGCTCCGCCAAGGACAGAAGCCCGAATGGCCACAGAACGCCAATACGTCAGACTTCGCCAAATCTCTAGACAGCAGCAGTGAATTCCCAAAGACATTGCGCCATGAATACGTGGTTCCGACAAAAGCACAATTGAAGAGGAAGACACTCAACGACGATGCACAAACCGCTGCCAAGGCGTCAAGTAGTGATGACGAGGGCATTTACTTCTGCGGCAACTCTTTAGGCCTCCAACCCAAGGCTGTCGGCGAATACCTGAATGCGTACCTGAAGACATGGGGATCTATTGCCGTTGGCAGTCACTTCACACCCATGGCCGACTCGCCGCTTACACCGTTCCAAGACATGGCAGCAGAGTGCGCAAGGAGAATGTCTGACATTGTCGGTGCATCCCCTTCGGAGATCGTTGCAATGAACACTTTGACCATCAACCTGCATCTTATGATGGCGGCGTTTTATAAACCAACAGAAAAGAAGCACAAGATCATGTGCGAGTGGCGACCATTCCCTAGCGACTGGTATGCCATCGAGTCGCAGATTGAGTGGCACGGTCTGGACCCGAAGAAGTCGATGCTCTTAGTCAAGCCGGATGACGGCTACCTCATGACCACGGAGAGTATTCTCAAACTCATTGACCAGGAAGCGGACGAGTTGGCGTTGATCATGCTCCCGGGTATCCAGTACTACAGCGGCCAGCTCCTGGACATCCCGACCATCACTACACATGCGCGCAAGCACGGCATCACGATCGGGTGGGATCTGGCACACGCTGCTGGCAACGTTGAGCTGAAGCTGCACGACTGGGATGTCGACTTCGCATGCTGGTGCACCTACAAGTACATGAACGCCGGTGCTGGCGCCATCGCTGGCGCATTTGTGCACTCCAAGCACGGCGACAACGGGTCCAATGTAGGTCTGAAAGGCTGGTACGGTCACGACAAGTCCTCGCGATTCCTCATGGACAACAAATTCGTCCCCACGCCTGGCGCGCAGGGTTTCCAATGCTCGAATCCCTCCGCCGTCGACCTGACATGCCTAGCTGGCTCGCTCAGCGTATTCCAAAAGACCTCCGTCGCGGACCTGCGATCTCGATCCCTTCTTCTTACTGCATATGCTGAGCATCTCCTTACTCAAATAGCATCGCGGAACATCAAGGACGGCAACTTTCCCTTCCAGATTATCTCACCACTCGACCCCAGATTCCGTGGCGCACAGCTCAGCGTGTTACTGCAGGAGGATGTCATGGAAGAAGTCTTTGCGGGTCTGGAAGAGAACGGTGTCATCTGCGATAAGAGGAAGCCAGGCATCATTCGCGTGGCGCCTGTGCCAATGTACAACACTTTCGAGGATGTATACAAGTTCATGCACATTTTGGAGGGTGCGTTACAACCGAAGGTTGAGCAAAAGACTCAGGCGCACGGAGAAGCGCTGGAGGCAAGATTATAGTCTAGCTCGCATGTTCGCAGCGGCTTAGGATAAGATAATGAAGCAAGCTTATGTCACATTGTCTAGCGTGGTGCATAGAGTTTGACATGTCATTGCACACATACTTGAACGAGAACCATCGGTTCCAATTCCGCATGCGCCTCATGACACAGAGTTGGAAAAATATATGCTTCATTCGTGAGGGGTATCAAAGGAGCGACTAAATCATCAAACTATCCATCAATTCCCACCTTGCCACATCTTCTCTCGTACGTTCCTCTACCATTCTCCTGTTGTTCTGCGATTTCCAATTTACAAAAGTGCCATAACCATACCGAACGCGCCAAGAGCAAGAGCAGCACCAATGGTTGCGGTTTGAGCCGGCGCTCCGCCCTGAGCAACAGGCTGAGGTAAATTGTTGTTGCCGCCCTGACCGTTCCCACCCTGGCCATTACCGCCCGTGGGAGTGGGAGGGGCCAGGGTAATCGCAGCAGTACCAGAAGTGACAACGACGGGGCCTCCTGATCCACCAGGGGCTCCAGGACCTCCCGTGGGCGTGGGGAAGCTCGAGAGAACGCCGCTGCTGTAGGCAATGGTGCTCAGGTTGCAGCGAGTGAGAAGTTCGCGCACATCTGGAGAGTAAGTTAGTATAGATGGGGTTGCTTCGGGTAAATTATTACATACCTCCGACGTCGGGGCGGTCGTCGGGGTCGTCGGGGTCGTCGTTGGGGTCGTCGTCGCGGTCATCTGGCCTTCGGAACTGGGCGACACAGGCATCACATGTTGGGATGATGGTGCCGGCGTTGGAGCTGTTGCAGATGCAAGTGAGTTCGGCAAGATCGTCGTCTACATGATATTAGCCTTGGCCTAAATTCAGGATTGAAAGGACATACTGGTTTGGAGATCACACTGTTGTGTGGTGGATACAAGGCTAGAGCAGACTCCACGGCACTCGAGGGGAACGTCATTCTCGCTGACGCCAACGGCAGCGGTGGTAGCAGCAATGGCGCTGAGAAGTGCGATCTGTTGGAAGAGCATTTTGATGAGGTGGAGCTTGAAGTGCTGTGGAGTGGTTTGTGGTTGTGTGTATGTGTAAGATGTTTATGAGATTTGAGTTGTTGATATCGAGAATAGTGGGCGCCGTTTCGAATCCTTATATATGAAGAAGTTCCATGAACGCCAAATAACAGGTCCTTGAAGCCAAGAACAGTCAGCCTTGTCTAACAGCTGTCGTCGTAGACGGATTACCTGTGCACCAGGTGCCAAACCTTCTTTCTTGAGGCTCAGATTGGTGCCAAGAACCCCATGATGCGCGCCGAGAAGGCCCAAGTACGTTTCACAATGCTAGTGTTCACTACACAAGACCGAGATCTGCCAGAACGTACGTGGCTACAGTACGCAGCCTTACATGATCTAAAATGGAATCCGGTCGCGCGATCTTGTTAACCCAACAGCAGACCGCACAGAGCGTTGTAATAGCTGTCGAAATATAACGTTCGTGGCATCTGACTCAGCGTTGCGCGACGATGAATCCCTGCTTTGGAGACCGGGGCCCCAAGCGTCAGGACACCTGCGATGGACTGTAAGTAAACGCTTTCGCATGCTGCTATGTGAATGCATAGGCTAGCCCTTGGCAGTTGGAAGCAAGACTTGTTCGGAGGCTTTGGAGGAGGTCTGAGGGCTGACAACTCACGATCGACAGTAAGCTCAGCCTCGAGCGACGTTTGTGGCAACGCAAGATGCCGAAAAAGGAGCCGGGATTTGAGGTCTGGTGCTCTAGGTCGTTGGCACATGATTTGGGTCCGGCCCGAATAGCATTGCGCAGCAGCTTCGGATTGGTCCTTGTAATGAAAAGTCACAAAAATGCAAACATGCTTTCGGTGCACTGCCGGTAAGGCTGTGTATACATAGCGTTCTTATTATAGCAGATGAAGTTTGTTGCTCGTCGCGTCTCTGTCTGACAGCATACTACCGTGAGATCACGTGAGGGCGCATTTAACGATGTTCAAGATTGGGTTAGCGCAGCTTTCTCGTCAACTTTCCCGTGCGATGTACACATGAGCCGTATTAGTTTGCTGCTATCTCAAGCATCGTCAGCAGACACCTGCTCGTAGCTATATTAGCAGCCTCACATCTACATCCGAAAAGTATCATCGGCCTACTCCACTAAATTGATAGCCTGGCTTCCTGATGGTGCCGTTCAGCCTTGATTTGGACCACCGCTTTTCGCACGAGGCGTACGCACCTCTATGATTGCCATCCATCTTACTCTATTCGACAGCCTTGCGAGGTGATTCTTAAGCGCATGCACTTACACCCAACACGAGAGGGTGATTCAGTCACAAATGCTGCTTTAGCAACACTCTTATATGCACCACAAATCTCTATCGAGAAGAACTATATACGCACCATCAGCCATGTCTTTCACACGCATCATCGTAACGCAAGCCGTCATCGAGAGGGGCCACGCATCATCAACGACAACTCCGCATTATACAGAAACACCCTTGTAGCCATACACGAGTATGCATCTCTTTCATGAGCACGCTTCTGCTTCGGTGAAGGGGGCTGTTGCTTTGCTGCCATCGCGACGATCGTCAGAAGCGTCCGTAAGGGCATACGAGCAGTCTGTGTACCCAAGTCTTACGAGGTCGGTCTCATACTAGCAACACGCCGTATGGATGCCAGGTTGTTGATGAACGATGATGCGAAGGATGCAAAGTCATCCCCGAGATCGACTTTCGGCGGGC
>Ga0265780_10002252_pt1 | contig 26451 bp, 20 predicted proteins | sample P1T30metagenome_FD_192432 | JGI IMG/M metagenome (GOLD analysis project Ga0265780, IMG submission 192432) | Plant litter microbial communities from East Loma Ridge, Irvine, California - P1 T30 | ecosystem: Environmental > Terrestrial > Plant litter > Unclassified | place: USA: California...
TGTTGTTGCCCTCGCCGTAGAGGGGGACGTGCACGTCGTCGATCAGGTTCGTGACGAAGAGCGGGATGACCTTCTCGGGGAAGTGGTACGGGCCGTAGTTGTTGCTGCAGCGCGTGATCGAGACGTTCAGGCCGTGCGTGCGGTGGTAGCTGCGGGCGAGCAGATCGCTGCCGGCCTTCGAGGCGGAGTAGGGCGAGTTCGGTTCGAGGGGGCGGTCCTCGGCCCACGACCCCTCGGCGATGGAGCCGTAGACCTCGTCGGTCGAGACGTGGACGAAGCGCTTGAGGTCGTTGCGCAAGGCGGCGTCGAGCAGCTGCTGGGTGCCGAGGACGTTGGTCTCGACGAAGATCGACGCGTCGCGGACCGAGCGGTCGACGTGCGATTCGGCGGCGAAGTGGACGACGGCGTCCACCTCGGGGAAGAGGCTGTCGAGCAGGGCCCCGTCGCGGATGTCGCCCTTGACGAACGTGTAGCGGGGAGAGTCGGCGACGCTCGCCAGGTTGGCCTCGTTGCCCGAGTAGGTGAGAGCGTCGAGCACGACGACCTCGGCCCCCTCGAGGCCGGGGTAGGCGTCTTCGAGGGTGCGGCGGACGAAGTTGGAGCCGATGAAGCCGGCTCCGCCGGTGACGAGGATTTTCACAGTGGTCCCTTGGGTCGATCGCAGGCGGTCGATCCATGGTAGCGGAGGGCGCCTCCCGCCTCTGCTGACCGGACGCGTGCTCCGTGTCCGCTCGGAGACGTGCGGAACCGGGCGGGCCGGTAGGCTGCCCGGGTGCAGATCCGCGAACTGAAGATCCCAGACAGCTACGAGATCACGCCGAAGCAGTTCGGTGACGACCGGGGAGTGTTCCTCGAGTGGTACCGCTTCGACAAGCTCGCAGAGGTCGTGGGGCACTCCATCGACCTCCGTCAAGCGAACACGTCGGTCTCCAAGCGGGGCGTCGTCCGCGGCATCCACTTCGCCGACGTCCCTCTCGGCCAGGCCAAGTACGTCACGGCCACGCACGGCGCCGTGCTCGACTACGTGGTGGACATCCGTGTCGGGTCTCCGACCTACGGCCAGTGGGACACCGTCCTCCTCGACGACACCGATCGCCGGGCCATCTACATCGCCGAAGGGCTGGGGCACGCCTTCGTCGCCCTCACCGACGACGCGACCGTGAGCTATCTCGTCACCGACACCTTCAACGCCGAGCGCGAGCACGGCATCGACCCGCTGGACGGCCAGATCGGTCTCGTCTTCCCGGCCGAAGCGGGCGAGCCGCTCCTCTCGCCGAAGGACACCGAGGCCCCTTCGCTCGCCGAGGCGGCGTCGGCAGGGCTCCTCCCCACGTGGGACGACATGCGGACGTACTACGCGTCCCTCGACGGAAAGGCGGTCTGACGTGAAAGGCATCATCCTGGCCGGGGGTTCGGGCACCCGACTCTGGCCCATCACCAAGGGCATCTCCAAGCAGCTCATGCCGATCTACGACAAGCCGATGGTCTACTACCCCCTGTCGACGTTGATGATGGCCGGCATCCGCGAGGTCCTGGTCATCACGACCCCCGAGTACAACGACCAGTTCCGTGCCCTGCTCGGCGACGGCTCGCACCTCGGCATGACCATCGAGTACGCCGTCCAGCCGTCACCGGACGGTCTCGCACAGGCGTTCATCATCGGTGAGGACTTCATCGGCGACGATTCGGTCGCGCTCGTCCTCGGAGACAACATCTTCCACGGCGTGGGGCTGGGGTCGAACCTCAAGAAGAACGCCGACGTCCAGGGGGCGACGATCTTCGCCTACCACGTCTCGGACCCCAAGGCCTACGGCGTGGTCGAGTTCGACGAGGCCTTCAAAGCGGTCTCCATCGAAGAGAAGCCCGCGGTGCCCAAGAGCAACTACGCCGTACCGGGGCTCTACTTCTACGACAACCGCATCATCGAGATCGCCAAGACGATCGAGCCCAGCCCCCGTGGCGAGCTCGAGATCTCCACGGTCAACGAGCGTTATCTCGAAGCGGGCGACCTCCAGGTCCAGGTTCTCGATCGTGGGACGGCCTGGCTCGACACCGGCACCTTCGAGTCGATGATGCAGGCGTCCGAGTACGTCCGCGTCATCGAGGACCGTCAAGGGCACAAGATCGGCTGCATCGAAGAGATCGCCTGGCGCAACGGCTGGATCGACGACGAGCACCTGGCCGACCTGGCCGCGCCGTTGGCGAAGAGCGGTTACGGCGTCTATCTGCAGAACCTCCTGGCCGTCTGACCGGCAATGGATCTCGCTGACCTCCTCGGCCGTGCGACCCTCGAGGTCGAGGCGGCCGCCCAGCGGGTGAGTCGGCTCGAAGCCCGCGTGCGTGAACTCGAAGTCGAATTGGAGGCAGAGTCGCGCGGCGGTCGGGGCCCGTGGCGTCGACTGTTCCGTCGATGATCCCGCAGCGCACGACAGACGACGGTCAGCTCTTGGCCGTGTTCCCTCACTACCCGGACAACCCATGGCACGAGATGGTCTACCTCGGCTTGCGTCGCCGGGGAGATCGAGTGTCAGGTGTCGGGCCGTTCTTCTCCGTGGACGAGTTCGTCGGGCAGCTCGGAGGCGAGCTGCCCGACACCTTGCATCTCGGGTGGTCGACGCCGGTCACCCAAGTCGTCCCGGATGTCGTGACGTCGATGCAGCGAGTCCAGCGATTCGTGGACACCGTGCGCGAATTAAAGGGTTTGGGCGTCCGGATCGTCTGGACGGTCCACAACGTCGTCTCGCACGAGTCTCACCATGTGACCCCGGAGCTGACGTTCCACCGCCTCCTCGCTGAGACGGCCGATGCCGTGCACGTCATGAACCCGAGGACGGTCGACATCGTCGCGCCGCTCTACGTTCTCCCGGCCGAGAAGGTCGTCCAGATCCCCCATCCCAGCTACGACGTCGTTCGGGGCACTCGCGGAAGGCATGGGGGAGGAGGCCCGGTCCGCCTCCTGGCCTTCGGCGAGGTCCGACCTTACAAAGGCGTCCTCGAATTCGCACGACTCATCGACCGAGCACGCCGATCCGGAGTGGACGTCGAGCTGCAGGTGGCCGGTCGCGTGGGAGGCGCGTTCTCTGAAGCCGACGTCCGACGACGTCTCGAGGAGAACGACGGTGTCCGCTTCGAATCCGGTTTCATCGAAGACCCCCGTGTGTCCGAAGTCTTCGCTCGTGCGGACGCTCTCGTCCTCCCCTACGAACGAGGACTCAACTCGGGTGTGGCCCTCCTTGCAGCCTCGTACGGCGTGCCCATCCTGGTCGGGCGTGCCCTCCGCGACGACTGGGTACTCGAACCCGATTGGCAACTACCGCTGTGGATGCCCGGCTCGCAGGCTGCCGACGAACTGACCGCGCTGACAGCGGCCGTCGATCGTCTGTCGACGGGACTGGCGGATCTCGGAGAGTCGGCGTCGGAGGCCGCGGCGGATCGATCGGCGGCCGTCCTGGCACCTCGATACGTCGACCTGTTCTTTCCTGGTCTCGTGCGGAGGTCCTGAGCGTAGGCGAACGCGCCGTCCGAGAGCGCGCATCCTCAAGAGCGGTGCGGTCGGGCCACCATGTTCGACACGGCATCGGCGAGTCGGACGACCTTGCGAGCGTTCGTCGCGTCCAGGGTGGCTTGCAGGCGTCGTATCTCGGCCGTGAGATCGGACTGATGGGCGAGGAGGGCCGCCTCCCGTGCCTGGCTCTCGATCGTGATCCGGTCGAGCTCGGCGAGCATCTCGTCGAGTTCGAGTGCGTTCTCGGCTTGCTGGCGTCCGAACGAGGCGAGTTCGCGGGCGCGCTCGACGCCGAACTCGACGTCGGGGTCGCCCGGGGCGATCGCGTGGGCCGCGAAGAATTCGGGCAGGGTCCGGTCGAGTGTGAACGGTCCGCCGTCGAGTTCGTCCCGAAGGGGGTGGCGAGCCGCGTAGAACGGCAGCAGCACACCCTTCTTCAGTCTCGCGTAGTCGCGCATGCCGTGATGGTTGGGACTCGGACGAAGGTGGGGGCTGGCCTCGTAACCGGCCCCGGCCATCTCGACCTTGTGTTCGAACTGGCGCCAGGACCGCCACGGGAGGTGCAGGACCTCGAGGGCCAGCTCCGGTGGCGGGGCACCGTGACTGGTGATGCTCACGAGGTGGTTGCCCTGGACGACCGTCACGTCCGGGTCACCGACGTGCACGGCATTCGTCGTCGGTTGAGCGAGGACACCGACCGTGCGGAGTTCGTCGTTCGACCGTCCGTCGCGCCAGACGAGCCGTTCGAAACCGGCACCCGACTCGGCCACGGGGCCGAGGAGGTTGACGACGCGCACACCGAACGACCCGAGTCCGGGATCGATGACCTCGAAGACGTCCTTCAACGACCGAGAGCGGTCGACGGGCACGATGAACTCGTCGGCGTCGGCGTTCACGACCCAGTCGGCCCCGTGTTCGGCGGCTGCCTCGCGGGCCATCCGCGTGACGACCTCGCCCTGTTGCTTCTCGTGCCGGTGGTCGTGATGCAGCACCAGCGAGCCAGCGGCCTCGTACGCCTGCAGGATCTCCGTCGTCCCGTCCGTCGAGGCGTTGTCGGTGACGATGATGACGTCCACGCCCTGGGCCAGGTGGTAATCGACCCACTGGGTGATGATGTCCGCTTCGTCGCGGACCATTGCTGTCACGGCCAGTTTCATGCTGTCTCCTCGGGCATGGGACGATTCGGGTCGTCCGACATCATCGCTGAACACGGGCGCGGAGGCTCAACCCGACGCGGAGCGCGAGCCGCAACGGCCAGAGCCACCAGGCCGCGTATTTCCGGGAGAGGAACCGATAAGCGCTGCGGTGGTGCTCTCGTCGCATCGCGACCGACTCGTTCCGCGTCGAGTGGGCACCCACGTGGGTGACGTCGGCCCGCGGCTGGTACACGTTCCGGAGCCCCGCCCGACTCAGTCGCCAGCCGAGGTCGACGTCCTCGAAGTACATGAAGAACGAGGTGTCGAAACCCCCCAACCGGTCGAAGGCATCGCGTCGGATGAGGAGACACGCGCCCGAGAGCCAACCGACGGTCTGGTCGCCCTGGTCGGGACCCGGGCCGTGGTATCGACGGGTCCACGGATTGCCGGGCCAGACGTCCGCGAGGACGGCATGCCCGAGACCCGTCCGCAGGGAGGGCAGGGAGCGGGCGGAGGGATAGGCCTCGCCGGTGGGCTCCCAGATCGCCGGCCCGACCGCGCCGATCCGTGGGTCGGCGTCGGCCGTGGCGACGAGGACGTCGAGAGCACCCGGGGCCAGCACGACGTCGGGGTTCGAGACGAGCACGTACCGGACGCTGGGCGGCAGGCCCTGCGCGGCGACGTTCACCGCGCCTCCGTAACCCGCGTTCCGTCCGACCTCGACGAAGCGTGCTCCGGCCGCCTCCGTGGTGAGCCGGGCCGCGTCGGGATCGGCCGAGGCGTTGTCGGCCACGACCGTGAGGACCACGTCGGGGTGTGCGGTCGCCGCAGGCACGGAGGCGAGGAACTCGCCCAGGAAACGACCCGAGTTGTAGCTGACCGTGACGACCGCGACGGTCGGCGCTGAAGGGAGGCTGGGGTCGTTAGGCATGATTTCTCTGAGGATCGATGGCGTCTCGTGTCCGCCGGGACGACGCCCGGCTCGAGTGACGGCTCGGGGCACCAGTCTGGCATGCGTGCACGAGCCGGCCGTCTATGACGGCCCCGAGGACGACCAGGGCCGGAAGGCCTCGGCCAGACGGTCGTCGCGGACGAGATCGTCGAGCACGGGACGGGGGGAGGAGTAGGCCCGCGTGACGAGTTCGACGGCCCCGGGGTCGTAGCCCTGACGTTGCATGCCCACGACGTTGGCGCCGTGCAGGGTGGCCGGTGAGCCGTACGCCTTCGCGAACGGCGGCACGTCGCGCGTGACCACGGAGGACATCCCCACCATGGCACCGCGTCCGACGCGACGGCCCTGGTGGACGGTCGTGGCCATGCCGAGATTGGCGTCGGGCTCGACCACGACGTGGCCGGCGAGCAGGACGCTGGAGGCCAGTGTCGCGCGCGAACCCACGTGACAGTCGTGCGCCACGTAGGCCTGGTTCATGACGAAGGCGTCGTCGTCCACCCTCGTCACCGACTTCCACCCGTGATGGACCTGGGCTCCCTCTCGCAGGACGACCCGATCGCCGATCACGACGCCTCCGCCCGCGGGATCGTCGTCCGTCCTCGGGTGCGCCCAGGAGCGCACTTCGGGCGGAGCACCGACCTGGGCCCCGGCACCGAGCCAGCTGTCGTCGCCGATCCGGACAGGGCCCGTGACGACCACGAAGGGACCGATCGTCGTACGTGAGCCGATCGTGACGTCTCCGCGGATGACGGCAGTGGGGTGTATGTCGCTCACGGAGTCCTGTCGGTTCGGCGGTCGGAGTTGGGGTCGAGGGGCGGCTCGTCGCCTGCGAACAGACTAAGTCCAAGCTATGTTGGACAGCGGTGTGCACGCACGGTCACCCTTCACGTCTCAGAGGAAGCCCCATCCCATGATCCCCATCACGAGCGTCGATTTCGGAACCGAGATCGAGGAGTCCGTCCTCGCCGTCCTCCGGTCGGGGATGATCGCGCAGGGGCCCAAGGTGGCCGAGTTCGAGGCCGCCTTCGCCGAGCGGTTCGGCGCTCGTCACGCCGTCGCCGTCAACAACGGCACGACCGCGCTCGTCGCGGCCCTCGAGGTTCTCGACCTCGGCCCCGGCGACGAGGTCATCACGACGCCCTTCACGTTCGTCGCCACCCTCAACGCCATCCTCGCGACCGGGGCGACGGCGCGTTTCGCCGACATCCGTGAGGACGACTTCAACCTCGACCCGTCGTCCGTCGAGGCGCTCGTCAACGACCGGACCCGCGCCATCATGCCCGTCCACCTGTACGGGCAGATGGCCGACATGGTCGCGATCTCCGACATCGCCACGCGCCACGGGCTCGCGCTCGTCGAGGACTCCGCCCAGTCGCACGGGGCGAAGGTCGGCGAATCCTTCGCGGGGACCTTCGGCATCGGCACGTTCTCGTTCTACGCGACCAAGAACATCGCCACGGGCGAGGGCGGCATGATCACCACGTCCGACGACCGAGTGGCCGATCGTCTCCGTGTCCTGCGCAACCAGGGCATGCGTGCCCGCTACCAGTACGAGTTCCCCGGCAACAACTACCGGCTCACCGACCTTCAGGCCGCCGTGGGACTGCCGCAGCTCCTGCGGTACGACGAGGTCGTCCGTGCCCGTCAGGCCAACGCCGCCCTCCTGTCGGAGCGACTCGAGGGCGTCCCGGGCGTCGTCACGCCCCGAGAGCTGGCCGGGCGTCGTCACGTGTGGCACCAGTACACCGTCCGCGTCACGCCCGAGGCGGGTGTCTCGCGTGACGAGATGGCCGCGGGCCTGACCGAGGCCGGCGTCGGTTCCGGGGTCTACTACCCCGCCCTCCTCGGGGACTACGACGCCTACCGGGACCACCCGAGGGTCGCGCAGCACGACGAGACGCCGGTCGCCGCCCGCATCGTCGGCGAGGTCCTCTCGTTGCCCGTCCACCCCAACGTCGGGACGGCGGGCATCGACACGATCGCCACCGCCGTCTCGGCCGTCGTCTCCACCGGTGCGCGTCGATGAGCCGTCAACGCATCGCCCTCGTCGGCGCCGGGGTCATGGGCAGCCACCATGCCCGGGTCATCTCGCAGTCCCCGTCGGCCGACCTCGTGGCGCTCGTCGACCCTTCGCCCGACACGGGGCGGCTCGTGGCCGACCGATACGGCGCGCGGTGGAGTCCCGAGCTGCCGGACCTCGACGACGTCGACGGGGTCGTCGTCGCCGCACCGACCGAGTACCACCGGCGGATCGCCCTGGACGTTCTCGAATCGGGCACCCCGTTGCTCATCGAGAAGCCCGTCGCCGCCGACCTCGGCGTCACGCGCGAGATCCTCGCGGTCGCGGACGGTCGCGACATCCCGCTGATGTGCGGGTTCCTCGAGAGGTTCAACCCCGCCGTGCTGACGGCGGCCTCCATCGTCGAGGCGCCCGTCCACCTCACGGCCGTGAGGCACTCGCCGTACGCTCCCCGCATCCGAACGGGGGTCGGCTGGGACCTCCTCGTCCACGACGTCGACCTCGCGCTCCGCTTCCTCGGTGACGAGCCGACGAGGGTCCGATCGTCCCTCGGTCACTTCCACCCGACGTCCGGGCCCGACTCCGAGGACGTCGCCGAGGCGGTCCTGGGTTACGCCGACGGGGGAGTGGCCCACGTCTCGGCGAGCCGGGTCGGCCAGCGCAAGATCCGGCAGCTGTCCATCTACGAGCTGGACCGCCTCGTCGAGGTCGACCTCCTCCGCCGCGACGTCACCGTGTACCGACACGTCTCCGAGAACTCCGCGGACGGCGAGGGGCGTGGTTACCGTCAGCAGACGGTCATCGAGATCCCCGAGATGCTGACGTCGCAAGAGCCGCTCACGGCTCAGTTCGAGAAGTTCCTGTCTCTCGCGGCCGGCCAGGGCGATGCCTCCGCGGAGCGCGCCTCCGTCCTGCCCGCGCACGTCGTCGTCGACCAGGTCATCTCCGGCGGGCTCGGGTGACGGTGGCGTCGGACGCCGAACTGGGAACGGACGGTGCGCCCGATCCCTCGTCGGGGATCTGGGGCCGGGTCCGGTCATCGCCGGTCGTGCGGTACCTCGCGGTCGGAGGGTCCGCCTTCCTCGTCGACCTGGGGCTGCTCGCACTCTTCCACGAAGCCTTCGGATGGACGCTCTGGGTCGCGACCGGCTCGGCCTTCCTCCTCAGCTTCGTCTACACGTACACACTGCAGCGACTGGCTTTCGGCTCGAAGCTCCCGCACGGGAGCGCCCTCCTCCGGTACACCCTCCTCGTCGGAGCGAACACCGTGGTGACGGCGGTCCTCGTCTCGGTGGCGTCCCCGGTCGTCGGCTGGGTCGCGGCGAAGGTCCTGACGACCGCGATCACGACGGTGTGGAACTTCTTCGCCTACAAATACTGGGTCTTCGCGACCCCGACCACAGGGCATCGAGCCCTCGACGGCCACGAGGAGGCCCCCTGATGTTCCGAGGTGCCGTGGTGGCCGCTGTGGTCCCCGCCTACAAAGAAGAAGCGATGATCGAACGGGTCATCGAGACCATGCCCGATTACGTCGACCACATCGTGATCGTCGACGACTGCAGTCCCGACCGTACGAGTGAGGTCGTCCGCGCCTCGTCCGATCCCCGCGTCGACCTCATCCGTCACGAGGTGAACCAGGGCGTGGGCGGAGCCATCATCACCGGTCACACCCGGGCCATGGACCTCGGCGCGGACGTCAACGTCATCATGGCCGGCGACGCCCAGATGGACCCGGCGTTCCTCCCGGACCTCCTCGACCGTGTCACGGACGGGGGCTACGGGTTCGCCAAGGCCAACCGCTTCTTCTCACCCGAGTCCTTCGAAGGCATGCCTCGCTACCGCGTCCTCGGCAACATCGGGTTGTCGTTCATGACCAAGCTCGCGTCGGGTTACTGGCACCTGTTCGATCCTCAGAACGGCTACACCGCCATCCGGACGAGCGTCCTCCGGCGACTGCCGCTGCAGAACGTCGCGAGACGCTACTCGTTCGAGAACGACCTGCTGATCCATCTCAACATCCTCCAGGTCCCTGCCGTCGACGTCCCGATCCCCGCGGTCTACGGAGACGAGGTCTCCAGCATCAAGCTGAGCAAGGTCGTCCCCGAGCTCGTGAACCTCCTCGGCAAAGGCTTCCTGCGCCGCATCTGGTATCGCTACGTGCTGTGGTCGTTCAGCCCGATCGCGCTGCTCCTCGTCCTCGGTGTCGTCCTCTTCGGCTTCGGTGTCGCCATCAGTATCTGGATCGTGTTCTTGTCGGTCACGTCGGTGATCGCGACGGCAGCGACCGTGATGCTCGCCGCGTTGCCCCTCATGATCGGCACGCAGCTGCTCATCAGTGCACTACAACTCGACATCCAGGCCAGTCCCGACACTCCGGACGCTCACCCGTTCGGCCCGCAAGAGGACGCCGCGTGAGAGCGGCGGACGGGCGCGGCAGAGGTCGTCTCGCCGGAGTGGCCCTGGCGATCGTCGCCCCGCTCCTCGCGTTCGTCGCCCTGATGTCGTGGGGGCTCTCGAGCCCCGTCGGCTCCAGTCCGGACGACGACTTCCACCTCGCCAGCATCTGGTGTGCCGCGGGCGACGAGGCCAGGACCTGCGAGCCCTCTCCGACGGCGGAGAACCGGGAGATCTCCGAGAAGCTGCTCAGATCGCACGTCTGCTTCGCGTTCTACCCGGACGCCAGCGCCGCCTGCCAACCCGGAGACCTCAGCGACGTCCAGGCCCCGCTGATCGACTCCGAGCGCGGTAACTTCGCGGGACTCTATCCGCCCGTCTTCTACGGCACGATGTCGCTGTTCGCGGGCGACAACCTCGAGACGTCGGTCCTCGTCATCAGAGCGGTCAACTCGTTGCTGATGGTCGGGCTGATGACGGCCGTGGTCGTCGTGGCACCGAGACGGCTTCGGATGCCCGCAGTCCTGGGAGTCGTGGGCACCGCGGTTCCTCTGGCCGTGTTCATCATCCCGTCGACCAATCCCAGCAGCTGGGCCATCATCTCGGCGGCCACGCTATGGCCTGCTCTGATGACCTGGTACGCGTCCACCGGGTGGAGACGCGTGACGTCGGGAGTGCTCGCCACCCTCGCGGTCTTCATGGGCGGAGGAGCTCGGGCGGACGCCGCACTCTTCGCGGTCCTCGCGATGGTGGCGGTCGCCATCCTCTCGGCCGAGCGGTCGAAAAGATTCCTGCTCTCGTCGATCCTGCCGGTCGCCCTGACCGTCGTCTCGGGGCTCTTCTTCCTCTCGGGGCGACAAGGCTCACAGGTGGGCAGCGGACTGCCCAACGCGGATGGTGACCAGCGCGGGCTCCGGTTCCTGATCGGCGAGAACCTGCAACAGGTGCCGTCCCTGTTCGCCGGCATCTTCGGCAACGGCTCCAACCTCGGATGGCTCGACACCACGGTGCCCGCCGCGACGTGGGTCCTCGGTCTCAGCATCTTCTTCGCGCTCGGTTTCGTGGGCATCGGCGTCGTCGACACACGAAAGACCGTCGTGGTCGCCGCCGCCTTCGCGGCGCTCTGGCTCGTCCCCACGGTGCTGCTCGTGCAGACCAGGGCTCTCGCGGGTTCACAGGTGCAGCCCCGGTACGTGCTCCCGATCGCCGTGATCCTGCTCGGCCTCACCTTGGTCGCGACCCGAGCCGGGCGGCCACGGCTCGGCCGCGGGCAGATGGTCTTCGTGATCGCGGGCCTGAGCCTGGCCAATGCGCTCGCTCTGCACGGCAACATGCGGAGGTACATCACCGGGCTCGACGTCGACGGGTGGAACCTCGACTCCGGCCTGGAGTGGTGGTGGCCTGCGGCCCCGTCACCTTCGCTCGTGTGGGTAGCCGGATCGGCGGCGTTCACGCTGTGTCTGGTCGCTCTCGCGGCCGTGCTCGAGCGCTCCGCCGAGCGAGACCTGCCGGGGAGCCCCGACGTACGGGGGCACGGCCGGGTCGAAGCGGTCGATCAGGACGACGAGTGGACTCGCCCGGCCGTCAACGCCGTCTGACCGGCGACACGTCCGAGTAGGCGCTCAGGTGGGCCTTCGCGCAGTGGCCCCAGGTGAACTCGCGTGCCCGCCGGCCGGCCGCGTGCGCGAGGACGACTCGCTCGTCCGGATCGTCGAGGAGTCGCCCCAGGGCGTCGACGATGCTGACGACCTCGGGTTCGCAGTAGGCCACGGCGTCACCGCCGACCTCGGGCAGGGCGAGCCGTCGGGTCGTGAGGACGGTTGCCCCGCACGACATGGCCTCGAGGACGGGTAGACCGAACCCCTCGCCGGTGCTGGGGTAGACCACCACCGTGGAACCGCCCAGGAAGGCCGACAGGTGGTCCAGGGGAAGGTAACCCAGGTGCCGAAGGGGCGCACCCTCGACGTCGCCGACGGCTTCCAGCTGCTCCCGTGCCGTGGCGTCCCACCCCAGCCCCCCGGCGACGAGGAGGGGCGGGACGTCCGAGGAGCCTGCCCTCAGGCGCCCGTGGGCTTCGACGAGCGCGGGGATGCTCTTGCGGGGCTCGACCGTGCCGAGGAACGCGATCCAGCCGAGCTGGGGATCGAGACCGTGGTCACGGGCGAAGGCGGCGACCGCGGCGGTGCTGGGCGGGGCGAAGACGGTCGGGTCGACTCCGTGCAGGGCGATCGTCACCGGTCCGGCCGCCGGCCCGGTGAAACGGGCGATCTCGGAGGCTGTCGCCCTGCTGGGGGCCACGGTACCGGCGGCCAGGCGCCGACCCAACCTGATCCAGGTCGTGAAGAAGGATCGCTTGAGGAGCGAGTGCTCGTGCGGCGAACTGAAGAACGTGGCGTCGTGCACGGTGACGATGCTGCGACCCGCCGCGAGCAGGGAGAACGTGTAATGGGGGGAGTGGATCAACCGGGCTCGTCGGCGTCGAGCCACGAGTGGGAGGCCGATCTGCTCCCAGAGGAGGCGCAGGGGACGCACGTCGACGAGTCGTGGTGCCGCCACGTAGTGGTGGTGGGGCGCCTGCGCCACGAGCCACGGGATGTCCGCGGCCTTCACGACGACGTCGATGCTCATCCCTTGGTCGGTGAGACCGCGGAGCAACCCGGCGATGTATCGCGCGACCCCTCCTTTGTTGGGAGGGAGCGACGTGGCGTCCAACAGGACGGGGGTGCGCGTCGGCGCCATCAGGCGGTGAGAGCCCGCGCCGCCGCCTTGATGCGGATGACACCGCTCGCCTCGTCGTCGTCGGCGACGACGAACCGTGCCGCCTGTCGCTGGATGGCGATGTGCGCACCGCTGGGCTGAGCGAGGAAGCTGTGGACGAAGTACGGCCCCCCGCCGAGTCGGACGTCGGTCAGGCGGTACTCGACGGCCGCGGTTCCCCGAAGGGGATCGTGGACGAGCCCGAGCATCCTGCTGTCGGTGCCGTAGACCTGGGTTCCGAGATTCGTCTCGATCTTGAAGCCGCTGTGCCACCGGTCGAGAGGAGTCGTGTGGCTGAACTCGATGCGGACGAGGATCGTGTCGCCCGGCTGCACCTCGGCTCCGGGCTCACGTCCTTCGACGATCACCTCGGTCTTGGTCACGGCTCCGGGATTGGCGTCCTCCTCGGGCTCCGCGGCCTCGGCCTCGGCGATGCGACGCCCCTCGAGGATGTCGCGGAAGTTCTTGACCGCGTCGGCGGCGGACCCTTGGAACTTCACTTCGCCACGGGACAACACCACGGCCTGGTCGCACAGTTCTTGCACCTGTCCGAGGGAGTGGCTCACGAGGATGATGGTCCGGCCCTGTTGCTGGAATTCTCGGATCTTGTCGAGGCACTTGCGTTGGAAGGCCTCGTCGCCGACCGCGAGCACCTCGTCCACGAGCAGGACGTCGGGATCGGTGTGGATGGCGACGGCGAAGGCGAGACGGACGTACATGCCCGACGAGTAGAACTTGACCTGCGTGTCGATGAAGTCGCCGATGCCGGAGAACGTCAGGATGTCGTCGAACTTGTCCTCGGTCTCTGCCTGTGACAGACCGAGGATCGACGCGTTGAGGAAGACGTTCTCGCGTCCCGTCAGGTCGGGGTGGAAGCCCGCGCCCAGCTCCAGCAGCGCCGCCAGCCGGCCCCGCCGCGTGATGGTGCCCTTCGTGGGCTCGATGATGCCGCCGATGGCTTTGAGCAACGTGCTCTTGCCAGAGCCGTTGGGGCCGAGGAGCCCGATCGTGGAACCCGCGGGGATGTCCAGCGAGACGTCTTTGAGCGCCCAGAACTCTTCGCTGTGCCGACGTCCGGCTCGCCCGAGCGTCACCAGGCGTTCCTTGAGCGAGTTGTCCTTCCTGATGACGAACTTCTTGGACACGTTCGAGATCGACACGACGGTCGGTCGGGTGTCCGTGCCGTCGAGTCGTCCCGGGGCGTTGTCGTGCGTGATGCTCATGGTGTGGCGTCCTGTGTCTCTAGAGTTCTTGGGCGAAGTTGCCCTGCAACCTCGCGAAGACGCGGTGGAAGGCGTAGACGAGCACGAGGCCGATGAGCATCGCGATGCCCATCCGCAGCAGGAGCTCGTCGGGGTACGGGGTATCGGCGCCGCCGATCCAGAAGGCGCGGTGGAAGCCGAGGACGGCGAGTGTGATCGGGTTGTCCGTGTAGAGCTGCAACAACCAGCCGTGGCTGGCGGCCAGGCGGTCGGACACCATGCTCCAGGAGTAGACGATGGGGGAGGCCCACATGGCCAGCATGAGCAGGACCTCGACGAGGTACTGCATGTCGCGCAGGTACACGTTGAGTGCGGCGAGCAGGAGGCCGAAGGCCACGCCGTAGATCAGGACGAGCACCACGGACGGGAAGAAGTAGAGGATGTCCCAGTGCCAGGGGATGGCCCCGGTGACGATGGTCGCGCCGACCAGGACGACGAGCTGGATGCCGAAGTTGAACAGAGCCGAGCCGATGCTCGCGAGCGGGTAGATCTCGCGTGGCGTATAGACCTTCTTGATCAGGCCGCCGTTACTGACGATGGACGACGTCGACCCCGCGATCATCTCGCTGAACAGACCGTAGATCGTGAGCCCCGAGAAGATGTAGACCGCGAACTCGGGGATGCTCCGCGCAGCACCGAGGATCTGCCCCATCACGAAGTAGTAGATGATCAGCTGGGTGATCGGGCGGATCAGGGTCCAGACGAAGCCGAGCGCACTGTCCTTGTACCGGGACTTGAGGTCTCGGCGGATCAAGAGGTCGAGCAGTTGGCGGTGCGCGAAGATCTCGCGGACGATGCCGAAGGTGCCGCCGAAGACCTTCGAAGGCTGCCCGGCCACCACCATGGGTTCATTGTCGAGTCGAGCAAACCTCTCGTCGGGGGTCGTGCTGGGTGTGGTCGTTGCCATGGGTCGAGACCCCTTCTACGTCAGAACTGAAGCACTCTACCCCGCCGCGTGTGGACACCCGGCGGGGCACGGAACGGATCACAGGCCGTTTTTGCTCGCCCGTACGGTCGCCAGCCGGTTGCGCACCTTGCTGCGGAGCACCTCGATGCCTCCACCGTCCGTGACGTAGTGCTTCGCGAGGGCGAGATCCCGGCCGAGGCCGTGCCGTCGGTTGGCGATCTCGTGGAACTTCTCCTCGCTGCTCTTGGCGACCTTGCCCTTCATGGTCTTGATGCGGGTGACGGGAGTGCTCTCGAGTGCCCGGTCGGGGGCCACGTGCGGGTCGCGGCAGAACTCGACCAGGGGGGCGAGAGCCTTCTCCCAGGTGAAGTCCTCACGCACGCGGGCGACCGACTCGCGAGCCGCGGCGGCTGCCTCGGTGTCGTAGAGGACGAGTTCGAGCGCGTCGGCGAGGGCCTCGACGTCGCGCTCGGGGACGGCGACGCCCATGCCTTCGGCACCCACGAGGTCGCCGAAGCTGTCGCCGCGGGTCGTGACGATCGGCAGGTTGGCCCACATGTAGTCGAGGATGCGCGTGCGGAACGAGAAGGTCGTCTCGATGTGGTCGTAGTGGGTGCTGACGCCGGCATCCGCCTCGAGGAGGTAGTTGGCCCGGTCGTCGAGGGCGACCCACTGCTCGTTGAAGAAGACGTTCTTGCCGGCCACGCCGAGCTCGGCGGCCAGCTGTCGGGTCTTCGCGACGATGGCCATCTCGGGCACGTCCGGGTTGGGGTGCGCGACGCCGAGGAAGAACAGCCGCACGTCGGGACGGGTCTCGGCGAGACGGGCGACGGCACGGATCAGGGTCATCGTGTCGAACCAGTTGTAGATGCCGCCGCCCCAGATGACCACCTTGTCGTCGTCCGAGATGCCCGGGACGACGCCGCGGATGGCCTTGCGGACATGCTGAGGCGGCGCGCTGTCCATGCCGAAGGGGGCGATCGCGATGAGCTTCTCGAGGTTTTCGTCGGCGGCGTAGTTCTCGGGGTTGATCCGGCCGAGCCCGGCGAGCTGCCCGAGCCAGAACAGTCGTTGCCGCTCGGAGGCGCAGAGGAAGAAGTCGGCTCGCAGCAACTGCTCGTTGAGGACGTCCGTCGCCGAGGCGACCTGGTTCTTCCACTGGGCGAGACCCCACTCGCGACCCTGCTCCAGTTGCTCGAGGTGCATGGGGTCGTACAGGTCGGCGACCATGATCTTCTGCGACTTCTTCAACGTCGTGAAGTGGTGCAGGGCGTGACCCTGGAACACGATGACGTCGGCCCACTCTTCGTGCTGCTTCATCTCGTGTTCGTTTTGCAGCCGGACCCGTGCGACCTCGAAGGCGTCGGAGCGACGATTGGCCACGTTCCAGGTGAGGAGACGGACGTCGCTGTGCTCGGAGAGCGCCTCGCTGATCTTCCAGGCCCGCATCGCCGGGCCGGCCATCTTGTCACCGATGGCGTCACCCGTGATGACCAACACCTTCGAGCGCTCGGTGTGCTCCCTGATGTCGAAGGCGTCGACGATCGACCGGAAGCCTTCGAGGTAGTAGGGGTCACCGAAGAGGGGCTTGAAGATGTCACCGAAGAGACGGAAGACGTCCGCGTCGGTCTTCGTGCGTCGGGCTTGGAGGTCGTCCCTGGTCGCCTGGAGGTCGGGAAGCTCTTTCACGAACTGGTCGAGCGCGAACAGGCCGGCCACGGTGTCTTTCGACACCGGCGTCTCGGGGTCGAACTCGTCGTCGGCCCCGACGAAACGCCGGATGTCGAACATCTCGGAGTCGAGACCGCTCTTCGCCACGGCCCGACGGGCCAGCAGGGCGAGCGCCCCGGGCAGGAACTTCGAGAGGCTCTCGTCAGAGAGGTTCTTGAACAGCAGCATCAGGGCGTTGCGCTCGAGGAGGTACATCTCGCGGTACTCGCCGAAGCTCTTCATCGAGCCGTGGTGCTTGTGGTAGACGATCGACTCGGGCGCGAACCGCACACGGTAGCCGAGGATGTTGAGACGCCAGCCGAGGTCGACGTCGTCGTAGAACATGAAGAGGCGCTCGTCGAAGCCGCCCACCTCGTCGAACACCGACTTCCGGACGAACAGGGCCGAGCCCGTGCCGAAGAGGAGGTCCTTCGGGGTCCCGAACGATCCGTCGTCGATCTCGGTGACGCGGTCCTTGTAGCCCATGCCGAACCAGGTGAGACTGCCCTGGACGAAGTCGATGGCCCGTCCGTCCCAGTCGAGGACCTTGCTGCCGACGGCGGCCACACGAGGGCTCACGTTGAACTGCTCGAGTGCCTTGGAGATCCACTGCGGTCCGGGCTTGGCGTCGTTGTTAAGGAACGCGACGTACTCGCCCTTGGCGCGGGACGCTCCGAGGTTGCTGCCGCCCGTGAAACCGAGGTTCTCCTTGGACAGGACGATCGTCACGTTCGATTGGCCGCCGAGGGCGGCCTTGAGGCGCTCGGGGCTGTCGTCGCCCGAGCCGTTCTCGACGACGATGATCTCGAGCTGGGCGCTCGGCCACTCGACGTCGTTGAGGCGAGCCACGCACTCGAGCGTGTCGTCGGTTCCTCTGAAGTTGACGATGACGACCGAGACGACACTGGACGAAGAAACTGGCAAGACACGGACTCCAAGACGTCGGAAACACGGGGGCGAGCCCTCTCCGGGCGATCCAACTATAGCCGCGGCCTTCCGGGGCCCGATCGGGAGGCTGCTTAGATGGCGTCGTGGATGCCTCTGTTGTCGTCGTCAACTGGCGACGTCCCGACCTGACCGCTGCGTGCCTCCGGAGCCTGCTCGCCCAGCGGACCGAGAGATCGTACGAGATCGTCCTCGTCGAGAACGAGGCGGAAGAGGGCGCGGTGCGGCGCTGGCACGAGGAGTTCCCCTCGGTGGCCGTCGTCGAGGTCGCTCACAACGCGGGTTTCGCCGGGGGGGTCACCCGGGGGCTGCGGGCGTCCGGCGGTGAGGTCGTCGTCCTCGTCAACAACGATGCGACGGTGGACGAGGGATTCCTCGAGGCCGGACTCGCCTGTCTCGAACGAGGAGGGGCGGATCTCGCCGGTGTCGCCGCCCGCGTCCAACTCGAAGGCCGGTTCGTCCGCGTCGAGGGCGGCCCGTCCGACGAGGACGCCGTCGGCATCGACGGCACCCGCTGGCGTCGGGTCACCGGCGTCGGCGTCGAACTCGTGAACGGGACGGGAACCCTCTTGACGAGGGACGGGAACGGCCAGGACCGCGACTGGCTCCGCCCTGTGGCCGAGCTCGAGGAGCACGCCGACGACCCGTTCGGATTCTCCGGCGGGGCCGCGTTCGTCCGGCGGCACCACCTCGAGGCCGTCGGTGGGTTCGACGAGACGATCTTCATGTACTACGAGGACCTCGATCTCTGCTGGCGTCTCCGCCTGGCGGGAGACCGCATCGGTTACGCCGGAGAGGCCCTCGTGGTCCACCGGCACGGCGGCAGCTCGTCCAGTTCGAGCGTGCTGGTGCGCGAACAGAGCATGCGCAACAGGCTCGTGGTCGTGGCGGCCAACGGCAGCAGGCGCATGATCGTCCGTGTCGTGGGACGGACGGCCGGGCGGTTCGTCCGGGACGCCCTCCGCCCGGCTCGGGCGCACCTTCCGCTCTCGGCCTGGCGGCGCATCGCTCGGTGGCTGCCCCGGGCACTGCTGGCGTCAACCCGTCGACGCAGGGCGAGCGGTGTCTCCGAGCGGGAGCGCCGGACCCTCGAGGCGGCGTTCCTCTCGCGGTAGCCCCGACCGACCGGCGGGTGGCGACAGGACCGCGCGTCGCCCGACCGGGGGGTGCCGGGCTGCCTCGTCCCGGTATCTTCCCGCGTTAGTCTGTCTCGACGCGGGCGCGGCCCTCCGACCAGCAGGGTGGTCGGCTCACCACGTCCTCGCACCCGGCTCCAGGAGGCCCCGTGACCCGCACACCGTTCTCGATCGCCGCCGTTCTCGCCGTCGTCACGACCCTTCTGGTGGGGCTCGTCTCGTTCTTCCCCGGCACGGCGGCCGTGGCCGTCTCCGGGGCCGACTTCGACGCCGGCAACATCATCAGCGACGAGGTCTACTACAACGCCTCGGCCATGAGCGAGACCCAGATCCAGACGTTCCTCGACACCAAGGTGGGCTCCTGTTCCAACGGCAACTGCCTGAACGTCGCGAAGATCGACACTGCGACCCGCGCCGCCGACGCGGTCTGCCGCGCGTACCAGGGAGCCGCTCGCGAGCCGGTGTCCCGCGTCATCGCCAAGGTGTCCCAGGCCTGCGGCATCAATCCGCAGGTGCTGCTCGTCACGCTGCAGAAAGAACAGAGCCTCGTCGAGGGGACGACGGCGCGGGCCCCCTCGGCGGCCCGTCTCGAACGGGCGATGGGCTACGCCTGCCCCGACACGGCGCAGGGAGGCTGTGACCCCTCATTCGCCGGTGTCTACAACCAGCTCTACAAGTCGGCGTGGCAGTTCAAGCGGTACTCGAACCCGCCAGGGACCTCGGCGTACTTCACCTGGTTCGCCCCGGGGAAGACCGTGGACGTCCAGTACAACCCCAACGTCAGCTGCGGGACCAAGCGCGTGACGATCGCCAACCAGGCGACCGCTGCGCTCTACTACTACACGCCCTACACCCCGAACGCCGCGGCACTGTCCGCTCTCAACGGCGTCGGGGATTCGTGTTCGGCCTACGGCAACCGCAACTTCTGGGTCTACTTCACGACCTGGTTCGGGTCGACGAAGCCCGTCGGTCAGACGGTCGGGAACGTGGACTCGGCGGCGGGTGGCTTCGGCTCCGTGACGGTGTCCGGATGGGCCCTCGACAAGACCACCAGCGCCTCGATCCCCGTCCACGTCTACGTCGACGGCAAGGGCAGAGCGGTCACCGCCTCGACGTCGCGTCCGGACGTCGCGCGCCACTATCCCGCGGCCGGGCCGCTGCACGGGTTCTCGACCACCGTCCCGGCCGCCCCGGGCACGCACGACGTGTGCGTGTACGCCATCGGCGTGGCGTCGACCGACCTCGTCTCGTGCACGACGGTCACGGTGCGTGACCCGTCACCGGTCGGATCGTTGGACGTCGTCAGTGTGGGTCCGGGTGGTGTTCAGGTCGCCGGCTGGGCTCTCGACCCGGAGACCGCCGACCCGATCTCCGTGCACGTATACGTGGGCGGCGTGGGCCGCGCGATCCGGGCCGACGGGATGCGACCGGACGTCGCCCGGGCCTACCCGGACGCGGGACCGACCCATGGGTTCACGACGACGGTCACCGCCTCGCCAGGGCCGCAGCAGGTCTGTGCCTACGCCATCAACGTCGGCGCCGGCACCACCACCGTGCTGGGCTGTCGGACGGTCCAGGCATTCGGGTCCGACCCTCTCGGCAGCCTCGACTCCGTGACCGGCGGCAGCCGCTCGCTCACCGTGTCGGGTTGGGCCCTCGACCCCGATTCCGCGGGAGCCGTCCCCGTCCACGTCTACGTCGACGGGGTCGGACGTGCGGTGACGGCCGACCGGGGTCGCAGCGACATCGCACGAGCCTTCCCGGCCTTCGGCGCCGACCACGGATTCTCGGTGCGCCTGGACGCCACCCCCGGTGACCACCAGGTCTGCGTGTACGCGATCAACGTCGGACCAGGGTCCACGTCGACACTCGGGTGCCGCACCGTGTCCGTGACGGCCACGTCGCCGGTCGGGTCGAGCGACGTCGTCCGAGGCGCGGTCGGGGGCGTGCAGGTGGGCGGCTGGGCGCTCAACCCCCAGGCGCCGACCGAAGTGGTCCCCGTGCACGTCTACGTCGACGGAGTCGGCACGGCGTTGCTGACCGGACGTCCGCGCCCCGACGTGGCGCGAGCGTGGCCCGGCGCCGGCAACGATCAGGGGTACGAGGCGGTCGTGGCCGCACGGCCGGGCTCGCACGACGTGTGCGTCTACGCCATCGACACGCGCGGCGGAGCCAACGCGCTCCTCTCGTGCTCGACCGTGGTGGTGGCGCGATGACGGAGGGTGCGGAGCAGCTCGTCCGGCCGCACGCCGAGGGCGACGTCAAGGACGTCGGAGCGCCACGGCCCTCCGACGTCCGCCCCCGTGCTCGACTGGAGGTCACCGTGACGGTGGCGGTCCTCGTCGGCGCGGCGCTGGTCTCCTGGTTCCGGCTGCCGGCCACGACGCGGGGCACACTGTGGGCCGAGGACGCGGCGCTCTTCCTCCAGCAACGACTCGACCTGGGGCCGTGGACGACCCTCGGCACCCAGTACGACGGGTACCAGCACCTCCTGGCGCGGCTGCTCACCGACGTGGCGGTGCTCGCACCCGCCGACGACTACGCCGTCGTGCTGACAGCACTCGCCTGCGCGGTGGTGGGCGGCGTGGCGGCCCTCGTGTTCTTCTTCACGCGGGGTTCGGTCGCGTCCCCGGCCACCCGCGTCGTCCTCGCCTTCATCCCGGCGCTGGTGCCCCTGGGGCCCATCGAGGTCTCCGGGAACCTCGCGAACCTCCACTGGTACCTGCTCTACCTGGCGCCATTCGCGCTGCTCTGGCGTCCTCGGACGGCTAAGGGCAGCGCGGCCGTGGCGCTTCTCCTCGGTGTCGTCGCGCTCTCCGAGATCCAGGCGGTCGTGTTCGCTCCGCTCGTCCTCCTCGCCCTGAGGCACCGTCGCGCGTGGCCGGGCATGATCGCCTTCGCCGGGGGGCTGGCCGTCCAGGTCGTCACGAGCCTCACGAACCCCCGCGTCCGACCGGACCTGCCGGCCTCCGACCCGGTGGACGTCGTCGTCGGGTTCCTGACGCAGCCCGTCCTGGGCACCTGGGCGCCCGTTCCCGACACGAACGCGGCCCTCATGGTCTTCCACGGCGGGGTGCCTCTCGCGATCGCGGCCTTCGTGCCCTTCCTCATCGCGCTGGTCGTCGCCCTCGCCACCCGCTGGCGAGCCCGGAGCGTCCTCGTCGTCACGCTGGCAGTCGGGTCGGTGCTCGTGTGGACGCTCGACGTCACCCTGAACCGCACCGACCTGATCGATTTCGGCACCCGGGGGCCGAGCATCGTCGCCCAGGTCGGCTACCTGCGCTATGCCGTGGTGCCGTCCATGTTCTTGCTGGCGGTGCTGGCCCTGGGCTGCGACCGGCTCGTCGCGTCGACCCGGGCCGCCCTGCGCGTGCCGGGATGGGTCGTACTCGTCGCGGTCGTGGTGACGCAACTGATCTGGTTCGTCCCGTTCAACACGGTCCGGTCGGCAGGGCCCGAATGGGATGACGGAGTCACCGGGGCCGTCGTCGAGTGCGAGGCCGGAGCCGAGGAGGCGCGCATCGCCGCCGCTCCCGGCGGGTGGGGCACGACGGTGGACTGCGACGGCCTCGACGACGCGAACGCCCCCCTGCCCTGAGGGCCTCTGGCCGAGGACGAGATGCCCTGAGGGCCTCCGGCCGAAGACGAGACGGCGCCGACGGACGAGGTCCGTCGGCGCCGTCTCGTGCTGTCGGCGGTCCGGCTCAGTCGAAGACGTTCCAACCGGACCCGACGACGGCATAGGCCGCCAGGCCGGACTTGGCGGTTCCCGTCCGTCCCGTGGCCGGGTAGTACCAGAGCGTGCCGTCGTTCCGGACGGCGAGGACGTCGCCGCCCCGGCCGGCAGCCGTGTCGCCCGTTCCACCGACGACGGGGAAGGCCGTCCAGCCGTTGCCGACCGTGAGGGGCGAGTCGGCGACGGGCGCGGCCCCGGACGACGACCCCGTACCCCTGAAGGCCACGAGCGAGCCGTCGGTCTTCGTGGCGAGCACGTCGGCTCGGCCGTCCCCCGTGCGGTCGCCCGTCGAGACCGGAGTGTGCTGGCCCCTGTTCAGGACCGGCACGGTCACGGCGGGACCGAACCACACCGTCGAACCCGCGGCCCGCGGCACACCCGGGAGGACCACGTTCCGGCCGTCGTTCAGCGTGACGAGGAGGTCCGCCCGGGAGTCCCCGGTCAGTTCCGCGACGCGGAGCTGACGGATTGCGGCCCCGTCGATTCCCGTGACCCGGGTGGGGGCCCCGTAGGACACCTTCGAACCCGAGCCGGTGCCCGGGTAGATCCACACCGAGCCATCCGTGCGCTTGCCGATGAGATCGCCCTTGCCGTCACCCGTCAGGTCGGCCGAGGCGACGGTCTGGAAGCCCTCCCAGCCCGACCCGATGACGGAGCCCGCCGAGTACCCGCGGTTGGTCCCGCCGCCGTTGCCCTTGCCGGGGTACGACCACAGCCGTCCGTCCCGGCCGATGGCCACGACGTCCGCCGACCCGTCGGTCGTCAGGTCACCCGCTCCGATGACGAGGCGGAAGGTGTCCCAGCCGGTCCCCACGCGTTGGCCACCGCCGAACGCGTCCAACTGCACGCTCGTGCCGGCGAAGAAGTTCAGGGCGCCGGTCTGGGTCTTGGTGAACAGATCGGCTCGTCCGTCCTGGTCCGCGTCGCCTCCCGCCACGAGGAGGTCCGAGGCGGACATCCCCGCGTTCGGCAGCGCGTCTCCGCCGACGTAGGAGGTCCCCTGCCCGCGGTAGAGCGCCAGGGCGCCGGTCGCTCTCTTCGCCACGAGATCGTCCCGTCCGTCACCGTCCATGTCGCCGACACCGACGACCTGCGCGAAGGCGTTCCAGCCCGATCCGATCTGCGTGCCGGCCCGGAGGGTCTCTTGCCCGGAACCCGCACGGCCGGTCCCGGCGTAGAGCCACAGGGTGCCGTCGGTCTTGCGCGCGACGAGGTCGGTGCGTCCGTCGCCGTCGGTGTCACCCGCGGCGATGACGTCCGCGAAGATCGACCAGCCCGATCCGATCTGGACGCCCTTGCCCAGGCCGGCGCCGGTGGTGGGGCTGGCACCGGTGCCCGGGTAGAGCCAGAGCGTGCCGTCCGAGCGGCGGGCGACGATGTCGTCCTTGTCGTCGCCGTCGAGGTCTCCGGTGAGGAGGATCTGGTTGAAGACGCCCCACCCGGTGCCGATGCGGGTCCCGGCGGCGAAGCCGACGCCCGCTCCCTTCGGACCGTCCGTGGCGTAGAACCAGAGCGTTCCATCCGGCTTGCGGGCGACCAGGTCGGGACGTCCGTCGCCGTTGAGGTCGGCGTTCCCCACGACGGATCTCGTGAGGGGGACACCGGTCAGGGCGAGCTGCTGCAGGCCGGCCATGGTGCCGTTGAAGACGTCCGAGTCACCGGGGAAGGGACCGGTGCTGGAGTACTGCCACATCGTGTAGGCGGACCAGCCGGACGGAAGCGTCCCGGCTCCCGACGCGAGGTTGGCGGGGTACCGGGCGATGAACAACGGGTTGAGGCTGAAGCCGGCGTTGTTGCCCGTGCAGCGCGTCCACCAGTCGGTCGTCGTGTAGATCGCGGGCCGCGCCCCCGTCAGGCTCTGGATGCGCTGCGAGAACTCGCCGATCCAGGAGACCATGGCGCCCTGGCTCAGGCCGTAGCAGACGTCGGTCCCGTCGCTGGCGGCGTAGGGGTTGTACTCGATGTCGAGCAGCGGGGGGAGGGTCCGGCTGTCCCCGGCCCACCCGCCACCGTTGGCGACGAAGTAGTCGGCCTGCGCCGTGGCCGACGAACGGTTGGGCACGGCGAAGTGGTAGGCGCCGCGGATCATGCCCACGTCGTACGCGCCCCCGTACTGCGACGCGAAGCGGCTGCTCTTGTACGTGAGGCCCTCGGTGGCCTTGACGTAGGCGAATCGAGCCCCCTGGTTGTAGACGGAGGCCCAGTCGACGTTCTCCTGCCAGGCGCTGACGTCCAGCCCGGGGATGCCCGGCGGCGTGACGGCTGCAGCGCGCGACGACGACCCGGTCGCCTCGGGAGTCTGCGCCTCCGCGGTGGAACGGCGTTGCGACGAGTCACCCCCGGAGCCGGTCGGCGTCGCGACGGTGGGGTCGAGCTCCCTCACCGTCGAGCCCATGGTGTGGTCACCGGCCGCCGTCATCTCGTCGAGGGTCGGGTCGGCGGTGGACAGGTACCCGGCGTCACCCGGCCCGGCGGACGCCTCGGCAGCCGCCGCTGAGGACGAATCCTGCTCGGGCTCCGCCTCCGACGGCGGTGCCGAGGGCTGGGCCGTGGCCGAGGGCTGGGCCGTGGCCGACGGCTGGGCCGTCGGGACCGGTGTGGACCGTGGGTCGGACGCTGCCACAGCAGTCGTCGTTCCCGCGCTCCAGGTCACTGCCACGAGCAGGGCAGCGAGGGCTGCCGAGGTCTTCGTTCTACGCGTCACGCACGTCTCCCTGATGATGTGTGATCTGCAGGGCTCGATCGTCGACGACCGGCCCCCCGTCCCTGGAGCGTACAGGTCGGTACTCCTTCCTCTCGAGCCCTCGATCGGGTGGCGACGACAGAAGAGGAGGCGTTCGCACGGCAGTCTCGGGGGCCGTCAGGGGGCACTCCGCGCCATCGCCCGGCTCGGGGACACCGGTAGAGTCTGTTCGTCCCGATAGAGCAGACGGGGCGGCCCAGCATCACGGAACGGAATCCCGCCGCATGACCTCCTCCCACACCGGCGCAGGCGCACTCGTCGTCGTCCCCACCTACAACGAGTCGGAGAACCTCCCGCTCATCCTGGGGCGTCTGTTCGCCGCGGCCCCCGAGATCGAGGTGCTGGTGGTCGACGACGGCAGCCCGGACGGCACCGGCGAACTCGCCGAGACGATGGCCGCCGCCGATCCGCGCATCCACGTGATGCACCGCACGGGCAAGCTCGGCCTGGGCTCCGCCTACGTGATGGGCTTCGGGTGGGGGCTCGAGCGGGGCTACGACGTCGTCGTCGAGATGGACGCCGACGGCTCGCACCCGCCCGAGAAGCTGCCCGAGATGATCGCCCTGGTCAGCGAGTCCGGCCCCGGCACCCCGAGTCTCGCGATCGGCTCGCGGTGGGTGCCCGGAGGCTCGGTGGTCAACTGGCCGGTGTCGCGCCAGATCCTGAGCCGCGGCGGCAACCTGTACGCGCGCCTCGCCCTCGGTCTGCAGCTCAAGGACGTCACCGCCGGGTTCCGTGCCTACACCCGCCAGGCACTCGAGGCGATGGACCTCACGGGCATCGACTCGAAGGGGTACTGCTTCCAGGTCGACATGACCCTCCGCGTCCTCGACGGCGGGGGCACGGTCGTCGAGGTGCCCATCGAGTTCCGTGAACGCGAACTCGGCGAGTCCAAGATGAGCCAGGCGATCGTCGTCGAGGCCATGCTGCGCGTCACGCAGTGGGGGTTCCGCCGCCGGGTGCAGACCCTGCTCGGCAACCGCCCCGGGCCCCGCTGGGTCGTCGAGGACTGACCCCGACCGGGGGCACCGGGCGTCGTGCGCGGTCGGCGGCGGGGTGCACGAGCCGACCCGCGCCTCCTATCGGCGGGCGGCCTGCGGCAACCGTGACCGCCACGACCGTTTGCGGGCCGCGATCGTCGCGATGGCGACGAAGGTCATGAGGGTGCCCTCGAAGAGCACGAAGCTCTCGGCGACGGCCGTCACCCCGATCAGCACCAGCACGAGAGCCGGCCAGACGTAGGCCACG
>Ga0265780_10002254_pt1 | contig 26435 bp, 20 predicted proteins | sample P1T30metagenome_FD_192432 | JGI IMG/M metagenome (GOLD analysis project Ga0265780, IMG submission 192432) | Plant litter microbial communities from East Loma Ridge, Irvine, California - P1 T30 | ecosystem: Environmental > Terrestrial > Plant litter > Unclassified | place: USA: California...
TGGTGGCTATACCATGGGTTCCGTAATCATTGCTCCCCTCGGCGACTCCGAACGTGAGTCGAAGGCCGCCAGGGGGGGGGCGGAAGAGTCACAGGAAGTGTAATATGTACTGTTCCCGATCTTATTTCCATATTGGGACAGGATGGCGAGGGGATTGGTTCCCAAGACCTTCGATATGGACTTCGCGTCAATGTGATCGCCCTGCCAGCGCATCCGCTCTAGAACACTGAACAGGGCATCAAAGTTGGAGGTCCGCAGGGGTTTGGCCTAAACATTCCAGTGATCAGTATCGACAACCGATTTACGGAGGCACATAGTGTCATTAAGGAGTTTGGGAAGTTGTACGCCAGTCGTACTTGAAACAATCTGTATTTTGTTCCAGCTACATTCTTAACGATACTGTTGGTATCAAACCTCGGGCACAGCACAACCCCAAGAAAACTTCGAGACGACAGAAGTACTTTCTCATGTGCTTGTGTAAAACAAAAAGGGCATCGAATTAAGGTTGCGCTTAGTGAGTCAATATAAGCTGAAGGATGTTGTGCATACGCTATGGGCAATTATTCACTCCGCTCCTAGCGAAACCTGATCTTTCCAGCTTCGGGATGATACCATCCACTTCCTCTGCAGAGAAATCAGAGTATGATGCGGTCTCCTGTAGGCACGTATGGTTAGTGAGGTGCAGTCACCGGTGAAGAAAGCGGGGTACTCGACCAAGGAAACCGCAACAAGTCGTCTCGCTTGCAATCACTGGCCACCTCTTCTTCTTGAATTTGTTGGAATTTGCTAGATCATGCAAAGTAATCTCGTGTAACCTCAGGTATCAATTTTGTTCGTGCCCTCAACGAGCACGAGCCTGCTGCTTGTCATCATGCAGGTGGCTACGTGCATCCACAGAAGCGGAAATGCATGGCGTGACGATGATTAAATACATAACCCCTCTTTCAGCCTTCTCTCATAGTCAAAATCTCCATCTTTCTTCCTATTATTATGGAGTCATTGTTGCATTTCTCCGTCTCTCCGGTGCTAAAGGAGGCTGTTGAGCTCCGAATCGACGAGCTAGGCCGCGCGAAAGATGCCTTCATAAGCCATTACCAGCCTGATGATACGTCGGCAGCGAATGGCAACACCATAGCAAGGGTCAAGGAACTACTCGAGGAGATCACCGCACTCAACCCCGAGCTCGAGAACGACGACGATTTGGAGATCATGGCTCGTTACATTAATCAAGCCTCGACCAATCATGCTGTATCAGAATCGAAGGTACTCAAGTTTGAAGAGCAGCTTCAAGGAAAGCTTAGCAGGCATCTGAATCGTCTGGAAGTATCTACGCTACACTGTCAGCTGCTGAGAGAAGCCTTGGACATAGGATGTACCGATATCTCAGCTTTCGATAAGCCTGAAAGCATCGACTTGGAGGATGACTTCGAAGTGGTGGAACAAGAGTTGGATGAGGTGTTGGAGAGGTTCGAGAAGGAGACATTTGCCGCCGGAAATACAAATGCCGAAGAAGTGAAGGCTTACCTTTTTGGCCTTCTCGATGACGAAGGGGACTCGTCAGGGCTCGAAGAGCTTCGGGACGAACTACAGACATTCGAAACAGAACTCCAGTCAGACGGCTTGGAAATGGATCAGGACTTCCTGATGTGGTGTATCTTGGACCTTCTCAAGAACGGACTCATCAGTGAGAAAAGGAAGAAGACACTTGAGGCCTACCTACAGTCGCCTATAGCACTGCGCGAGCTTGTGTCAGTCCTGAACATAAAGCCTGTTCGTAACTTTGCTTACAAGGACACCGACAAAGGGCTACCCGTCACAGCACTGCAGAATGTGGAGGGCCAATACTCCGTCGTCGTCGAGGAGGGGATCATCGACTCACTGTTCTTACACGCACTGGGCATGCGTTGGGCTATGAAGCTCAAAAGCTCTCTCAACCAGTTCAAAGTCGACAGCGCAGCGTTCACGTATTCGGACCTATCCATAGAGGAAACAGACAGGCGTTCATACTTTCTCAATCGAGACCCTGGAGAGCTCCCGCCACTGAATGTCCCCTGCTCAATCTGGCCACCAGATTACCCACCCGTCCCTATGCCGCCCCCGCCAGGTATGCCCCCGGGCATGGGCTTGGGAATGCCCCCTCCACCGCCTCCTCCACCTCCTGCCATGATGAGTCTACCTTCCAGGAAAAAGGACAAAGTAAAGTTGAAAAGAAAGTCGTACTATCCGCCGCCACCTCCACCTCCGCCCGGCTGGGGAAGTGTTGCACATGCGAGGCTTGATAATTATACAAGCGCATTCTTCATGTCGCGTCTACCGACCGAGGTCGGGAGCACCCCAAATCTAAAACCCGTAGAGGAGGTCCAGGCGAGCCTGATGAAGACACTGGCGGTGGAAAGAAGTCTTCGCAATGGGCTTGACGGCCAGGCGTATGCTGGCTCCGCTCATTTCAAGTCGTTGACCTCCTCGCTTCCACATCAGACCATCCTGACTGTGCTCAAGTTCCTCGGTATTGGCCAATCTTCCCTGGATATGTTCGGAAGCTTCCTGTCGGCCAAACTGAACATTGGCCCTGCGGCTCCCGGAGCTCCAGATCGGATTCTGCCACGTGCTCGCGGCGTATCTGATGGGCATGCTCTTGAGTTGGTCTTCACGGAGGCAGTCATGTTCTTCCTTGAGTTGGCCGTGCACAAGAAGACAAGCTCGGTCCTGTACAGACTCAAAGACAGCTGCTACTTCGTTGGTAATGACGAGGAGTACAAGCTATACCAATTCGAGGTCAGCAAATTCGCCAACATCATGGGCCTAGAGGTCGAAATGGAAGATTCGCAATCGATTGGCCTTTTGAGCCTCGATACGGGTATCGACACCAATCAAGTGATCACGTACGCCCATCGTATCAAGAAACAGCTGCAGGATTGCAAGAGTGTGCTCGAGTGGGTCGGTCTCTGGAATAACACCCTTGGGACATACGCCGCGCACCTGTTTGGTCCGCTCGCGAATGTGTTCGGCAAGGCGCATCAGGAAGAGGTCAAGAAGGCATACAATGTCATGTACGACATCGTCTTCGACGGCGGCAGTCTGACCGCACACGTCGAGCATCTCCTAGCCACATCTGGCCTCACCGACCCACCCGTCTCACTCGATGCACTCATCTACCTCCCACAAGCCTACGGCGGCCTCGGCGTGAAGAATCCCTTCATCACGCTAGGGCTCGCCCAACAACTCCCCGACAACCCCGACGCAGATCTCAAAGCCTATCTCGAAGAAGAAGACCTGTACTACAAACGCGCTGCTGAAAACTACGCCCTCTTCGACGCCAACGTGTACGCCCGCAAACTCGGCTACATCTTCAACAACGACAAGGCGCGCATCGATGCAGCGTTGGGTCCAGGCCGCGACCTCACTGTCTTCATGACAAAAGAAGAACTCGTCGCAGGTCGCGAGAAGACTACGTATCCCAACCTGCTTACTCCTCCAGGGTACCCGTACATGTTCACGTCGACTAAATTGCCGTCACTCCACGATGTGTACCGCGCCATGCTCTCGGAGCCGAAGGACGAGATGCCCAAGAGCGAGAAGATCAGGGATGAAGTTAGACGGCTGGGGGGCAATGGCGACATGGAATCTTGGGGCAGCTTGAGCGCTGAGGATAAATGGGTGTTGCAGTTGTACGGTGATGAGTGCTTTGAGAAATTTGGCGGACTAGAGATTTGGATTGGGGAGCATGTGCCACAGGAAGTGTTGAAGTTGGTTAGAGGTGTGACTTGGGAGGACGACGATGGAAGTACCGTTAGCGACATGACGGAGCCTTGATAAGGCTGGATTTGGGAGAGAAGGGTAATTTGTTCTCGGTGGAGGGTATGTTTTCTTGTACGCTGTAATGTGACTACGTTCGTATGATTAACGATTACAATTTCTTTGTCGTGGACGCGGCCGCTTCGTAGTAGATGAAGAGTGCTTGTGCTTCCGCGTGTAGAAAGAGTCAGCAGATATGTTCCACGTGATGAGTTTGAAATGTTGGACGGGTGGTAGCCTTGTCTGATCCATGATTTTGTGACAATTTCCAGCATTCCAATACAAGGGAGCTTGTACATATATAGTGCAAAGATACAAAGCATATCGCGATATGCTTATTTGATCTTCTTGTTCTTGAGCTTGATCGTCTCCCCGTCCACAAAGATACCCTTGCCCTTGTAAGGCTCTGGTACCCTCCACTTCCGGATATTCGCCGCAAATTGCATCACAACCTCCCTCTCCGGTCCTTCGAGAAGTAATCGCGTAGGCTGCGGGGTACTCGCGACGACGCCTTTTGGTATGCCGAGCTCGACTGGGTGAGAGTAGCCGACCTTCAGGTTGACGAATTTCTGCCCTGGGTATTCGGACTTGACAGTGGTAGCGGTGTTTTCGACCGAGGCACGGAAGCCGACACCGACGAAGCGGAGAATAGAGCTGTGTCCCTCGCTGACGCCTAAGATGTGGTTTTGGAGGTATGCGCGGGTAGTCCCTAGAATTCTCAGCTTGGAGAACTTTCACAATGAAAGCAATCTTGACCCACCCCACATAGCCTTTTGCTTCGCATCTGTCGAATCTTGTATCGACAATGTCGGCCCGGGCAACTTTGGGTCTTGGTCGATCTTGATGTAGGGCGGGACGTCCATTGAGAGCTCTCCGAGTGGGCCCTTGATGTGTACTGTTGACATGGCTTGCGTTCTCGTCCCCCTACCCTTTGCCGAGGGTGCTACTATGTTGAGCGTGACGCCTTGCGGTACTGAGAGCGGCAGGGAGCCGATTTTGGACTGGCATGGTGAGGTTGTAGTAAAATTCCTAGATGCGGGCGTGCGGAAGAGCGCGGGTAAAAGAAACGTCGGAATTGAGTCTGATGGTTGTACTGAAGGTCGCGATGCCCATTGGGCGCACCGCCGTCGTGCTGGGGCAAACATGGTGTTGATGCTTGTGAATGGCTTAGTCGGAGATTTTCTACGATCGATGTTCGCAGGGTCGTCCAGAACACGTGATAGCGCGATCCTCAAAACTCCGAATGTTCTTTGCCCCACCATAACCACCACCACTTTGCTTCACAACCCTGCCACTTCCAAGTGGGCATGCTGTACCATATCGTGCAGCGCATCGTACTTGATTTCTATGGTTTCTGCGTCTCAGTACTGCTACAGCCGTTTGCTCGTCAACTAACCTCGCGTCCACTTACCCTCGCAGCTGGCTTTTACCTCGCCATTGCAGCTATCAAGCCTCTTGCCGCCAGACGACTCGTGCATCATCCTTCTCTTACCACAAGTCTCATAGGTACTAGTTCCACCAATGACTGACCCCACTGACCCTCTTCCTCTGCTCGTATTACTTCTTCTCCTCTACATTCTCATTGTTCAAGGCGACCATACCGGCGGTTTCTTATTGTTTGCAGTCTGGCTGATACTCCTCAGCCACGGCACGAATCAATATGAAGTCGGCTTTCCCAATCACGATCTCTAGTGCGCTCACATTGCTTCTCTCATCCGTCCAACTCTCTACGTCACAATACCATTCGCCGCCCGCAAATGCTGTTCCGACAATCGACGTCGGTGCTCTTTTCCAACACACTACCTCAAGGAACCAGAGGGTGATAACGCAAGCCGTCGACTTCGTGGTTTCGATGCAGACAGCGCCAACATGCACAAGAATGGCCGCTTCCCACCTGATGAACGAGTGCAAGCTGCTCGAAAACGCACCTGACTTTGCCAAAGCTCGGCCCGAAGCATATCTGGACAACGTCAAGACCGAATATGCTGCCAAGCTTGCAGTATGCGAGTTGCTCAGCGCTCAGCCGCACAACCCCACACCGCCGCCGAACTGCGAAATGCTTGTGCCAACTTCGAAGGCTTGCGGTCGGGGTGGCACGTGGTGGTACTCGCGACCTGAGACTTCCATAAACGACAAGCAGTGCTATCCTGAAATCAAAGAGTATCAGTACGCCCAGTGTCTCAAGACACTCCAATCCTCGCCGCAATACTGGACGTCTTTCAGCAACGCTCGACAAAATGCGGTCGTCATGTGTCAGGCAAGCAGAGATGCCATCGAACGCGAAAATCACCTAGAAACGTTCAAGAACCTGACCCAGGTCATGGGTGCTGTTTCTTCTGCCATGAAGAAGTCTACTGAGGAATATGAAGCATTGATCAAAGATCAGAAGCAGTTTGCAGATGAAGTTCGGGAGGCCCAGGATCGCTTCAAGGAAGACGTGCATGCCGTGCAAGAGAAAGCCCTCGCAACTGTAGGCACGCTGGACAACAAATTTCACAGCTTTATGGAGACGTCAATGTCTGATCTCGCGACAGCTCTGGCAGACAACCAGAGCAATGAGATAGCCAGAATTCGCCAGGAGATGCAAGCATTCTCGGGAGACTTGATGGCAGAAAGCTCGCAGTTTGCAAAGTTCTACAATGATCAGCTGGAGGCGCACCATGAGCAGGCTCTTGGCAGCCTTCAAGCCAATCATGAAGCACAAGTTGACAGCTACAACGTCCTATCTGGCAGAATGAGCGAAATTCACAACACTGCCGATCGGACTAATTATGCGGCCAATGCTTCTTTGAACACTATCATCAGCATTGAAGAACAGCTGGTGAACCTCTCTGGCCAAGCGGACCATATCGCTCAAGGATTCGCCTTCTTCAGTGCACTGCCTCAGCTGCTATCATCCCTGTTGCGCGGCGTCGTCGCAACGATTGGCATTGTTTTTATGTTTAGCGTGCTGAGCAAGATCGACAAAAGACTAGCCAAAGATGCTGCTGGTACTTGCAGCCTCTTGTACTTCTTCCACCTGTGCGGACTCTATCAATGGCTTGGAAACCTTCCTACTCTGGCCGCCTCCCTCCACCAACATCCATGGGTATCCATCGCCACAAACCTTTCGTCGACCCAGAAGGCGGCTGCTCTCATCATGCTTCTATGGCTCGGTGCCTATCCCGTCAGATGCATCAATTTCTATCTCGGTTCCATGATCAGTGCTGTCGTCAGCAAGCTCTTGGGATCGTATTGGCTGCAACATTACAGCAACGATGGTGGCTTCGGCCTCCTACCCAGCATCGAAGTACCAGCTTCTAGTGCCTCCCACAAGGCTGATCGCTTCGACAATGACTTCCTCAAAATCCAACCTCTAGCGCACACTCAGCGCTCCTCCAGCCCAATCGAGGCGTGATGTCTGCTTCACACCAGGCGCATCATTTTCACGATCTCTCCTCTCGGCCGCGTCAGAACTCGATATCATATACAACTACATCACACCTTGAACATTTACGACATATCGACATACACTTATGTTTTCGACATCGCCTGTTTCAGCTACGCGTCACGATATTAGCACAATACCTTTCTCGAGATTTATTTGATAATTACAGCATATCTACGGCGTCAACAGCAACTGCATTTACTTCACATTCCGCATCCGGCGCATACACGGCAACATAAAAGCGCATGGGGCACAAGCATCGCTAGATGGCTATTGGCATTTACCTGAAACTCCCTCTTTCTTTCTTGGTGCAGGCACATGGTTTATCATTTACCGGCGAGGGATCCATTCGGGGTCGGGAGCTTCATTTACTTCACTTTACATATTCAATTCTACGATTTTTTAATTTTTCATTGCAGACTACCTGATTGTGAGGTGACGTGAAGTCCAAGCTATCGCGCAATCATGTAACCATTCTTCAAATTCCTGATCAATCCTCCGCGTCATCTGGCAACTCCTCAATCCGCCCCGAGAGATACGCCGCCTCGACCGGATTCTCCACATTCATGACACCCGTCGCCTTGAGCCTGTTCATTATTAGCCAAATCACGATGCCATCATTGAATTCTCATACCGTTCAAACAACACAAACAGCCTCTCCGCCTCCCTCTCCTTCTCCTCCTGCGTCATCGGCTCGCTCTCCACCCTCTCCTCCCGATCCAGCCTCTGCCCCGTAATCGGATTGACCGGGATGCCCTGCTCGCTGCGCGCATGCTTCTGCACCTCTTCCTCAGGCATGGGGATATTATTCGACATGAGAAAACCCGACGCGAATCCGTAACCTACATTCTGCACAAACTTCGCGGGTTCTTTATTCGACAGCTCGAACAACATGCTCGATATGGAGCCGCGCAGATTAGGCGTCGGCGCGGAGGTGGTCAGATTGAGCAGGCGCGCGGACAGGGTATTTGATTTGCCAAGGGGTTTGTCGCGCTCGTCGGGGGTGGGGAGGATGCGGGTTTGCATGTGTTTCCTGACGAGTTCTGGGGCGATTTCGTAGATGCGGCGGATGAGGGTGAGGACGGGGGCGACGGTGGCGTCGAGCTCGGCGGCGGGGTAGGCGATGATGGAGGCGTCGAGGATGGCGATGAGGTGCTCGGCGTTGCATTTGGGGTCGAAGGAGGGGAAGGCGGCGTTGTGCCCGAAGGAGGCTTGTTGCTGGCCTTTGCTATCTTCGAGATCGAGGTTGAGCAGCGCGTTGACGAGGAAGTTGGTGGGCGCGGTGAGGGGCGGGTTCGGGATGCCGCGGCGGACAAGGATCTTGAATAGGTTGGGTATGGAGTTGGAGAAGTGCTCGGTGAGGTCCGGGTGGAAGTGGGTGATGTTGAAGAGCAGTTTGGGGGTTTCTGACAGCGCCATGAGCTCCATTGGGTTTGTATGCTCCTGCGAGGGCTGCCGTGATGACTTGGAATATTTCTTCGCATGTCGGGCTATGGCGGCGTTGATGTTGTCTGCCAGGTGGTTTTCGCGCACGAGTTGTGGGTAGTCGAGGGTTGTGTCGTAGGTGGTGAGGAAGAGGACGCGGGAGATGAGGAACTCGTCGTCGGCGCTTTCGCTCTGCTGAGGCATCAATACACGTGAAATGACCCACAAGACTATATATGCGCACCTTAAGCTTCTCTGCCGCGTGTGGTCCATGTCCTAGGTCTACCAGTATCTGGCGCGTCTTTGGCTGCAGAAGTAGCGCATTGGCTATGCACCGCAGCGCCTCCTGGGAAGTGGATGTCTCCTTGCCTTCGAAAGCATAGCGGCCCAATGTTTGCAGACCCTTTGTATCTCAGCATAGTCCTCCGAGGTTGTGCTGGTGGTCAACATACGTCCTTTGTGAAGATGGGCTCTGAGTTCTCGACGGCACGACCGTAGACTTTGAGCTGTTCAAGAAGCTGCTTCTTTTCTAGTCAGTTGTTAAGCATGTATACATGAGTGCAACCGAATTGCAGCTTACGCTGAGTGGACAGTGTCGAGTTGTCAAAGCCAGTCTTTAGCTCAGACAGTATTCGGGACACGTCGTCTAGTTTTGCTATGGTGGGTTAGGACATTTTGACGGTTTACAAGATTTATGCAAATGTTAAATACCTTTCCCTGACTTTTGCGCGAACATGTTGCTAGATATCTGGCGTAATGGTTCGTGGTGCAGCATGGAGCTCTGAGATTCATGCCCCACCAGGAACGCGGAACCGCGGTCATGGACATGATGCAGGGTCCACCATAGGCCGAAGACGACCAAGGTGACGGACGCGTACAGGCCCCAGGGGTAATGATACTAATAACAGTCGCACTATTCATCGTGCAATATATGTAGACATGGGACTCGCAGACTTTTCAAGTATGTCGCGTGACAAGAATGATGTTCAATTGAAGTGACTTTGCACGCCACTTGAGCAGTGACAGTGACAGGGACTTGGGCAGTGCATTCAGAAATCAACCGACATTTCATATATACAGTGAAATGGCTGCCTTTCTGTTTCGTCGCCAGAAACAACGTGAGCGGACAGCTCGTTGCTGGTGGGATGGCAATTTAGGTCTAATTCGGCTTAGCTCCATCCGCGGCGCGAACGTGCAGGAAGGTACGCGACTAGCGTGTTAAGCCGGGCCCTTCTCACGCGTACGACGTCGATATCTTGTTCATTTGGCCCTGAACTGCTGCTCATGTCAAGCAATGCGAGCACAACTATTCACTTTGTCTGTTTGTTCTGTTAGTTTCCTTCTAGCATAGCCATGGTGTTTTCCAAGTTTGATTCCCTTTCTGTTCGACCACCCACCCCCCCAAAAGATCTCGAAGATCAACCCCAGGCAGCCGACGAGGCGCTCAACCAATTCCTCGAGGACCCTTTCGGCGAAGCGCCCGCGCTGCCCAAAGTTATTGCGACCACCAAGAATCTGCTCAACACGCCGGAGCAGTCGCCCTCTTCAGACATCAGCATACCCTCGAGCTCCGCTAGCAGAAGGAAGCGCGTCAATTTCGAGCTCCAGCTATGCACTACGCCCCACAACAAGACAATCACACGGTCTTGGACACCTTCACGTAGCTCTCCATTGCGGCCGCTACCCCAAACGCGCGTTTCGAGGCCTCTAAAGTCGATCCTCAAGCCCTCGGACGAGACGGCGACTCCTCCACCCAACGACAAAGGCGCCACAGCGCATAAATTCAAGACATTCGCAGAGATGCTCGAGTCAATAGTCAAGCTCCTGGCTTCATCAGAGCGGCCGTCGCGGATGGACGCATATCACAGCCTGCAGAGGACCATGCAAGCCTACGACAAGCTGCCCGACGAGCAAGCTCTGAAGCGGAAAATGTCCCTCCTGACCCAGTTCATCCGACGCGACATACAAGCGCAAAGTCCGACCGGGACTGGCCTCGACTCACAAATGGTCGGCCAGGCTCTCAAGCTCCTCATGGCTCTGTTTCGAATAACGGAAGCGGCAGCAGCCATGGACGATGACTTCTGCGCCTTCATCGTCGATCGCAGCATACAGGTAGTAGCGGACAGCGCTATGCCCAAGGTCGTTGTGAACTCCCATCTGGCGTCTTTGATGCAGCAAAATTTCCGTCCGAAGATCATGACCAACGTTCGCGTGGAGAAGGTACTGGACGTATTAGACACGGTTCATGAGCGCGTTGGTGGCTTTTCGGTTCAGGCATATCGCATACGCATCTTGCGCAAGCTGATCCCACAGCGGCCCGACGTCATGATCAAACATACCGAACGCTGGTTCAAGCACCTGCTCAAAGCTTTCACGGCGACACAGAAAGACATCAACCAGAGTGCCCTGGACATGGCACTGACTGCTGCAAAGACCATCGGGGACGACTGCCATGTTGCTAAATCCTGCCTAGCCATACTCAATCACGTTAGGAACGATGGAGCTCCTGTAGTGAAAGCCTTGACAAAAGAGCTCGAGAAGATGCTAGGAGGTGAGCATGCTGCTCTGGTACCCCAAATATGGGCCGCCGTGACCGTCTTACTGCGGGGCTCAATGAGCAGCGAGGCGTTCCCATCACTCAAGGAATGGCTGGAGCTCTTCCAAAAGTGCATAGCGTCTTCCAAGGATGCGGTAAGAATACAGACGAACGTTGCATTTTGCTTCCTCCTCTATGCCGTCAATCTCGGGCCTGACACTACTGATGGCTGGACAAAAATGTTTCTCAGAATTCCGCAGCACCAATTTCAACGACATGTTCCCCCAAAAATGCAGGAACGCAACGTTGTATCATCTGGATACCTCACCCTGCTCTACTACGCCTTCCGACCAACGGCTTCTCACGCCCAACTCGATCGTTATTGGCGAGAATTTGTTGCCAACTTTTGGACAACATTATTGCACAATACGACAGGATCCGTACATACCGTTGCCGCATGTCGTATCGTTTCAGCGCTACTGAATGGAACACGACGACCGTGGTACGAGCAACGAGCTCTAGATCAAAGACCTCAGGCTATGATTCAGCCTGGTGAACTTCCGGTGCTCGATCCGAAATGGGTGCGACGGTCGCTCCCCGATATCCTGCCTTTGGTAGAGACTCTACTGGATACAACACCTTTTTCTGAAAAAGAAGAGCAAGAAGACGAGCCTGTAAAGACAATGTGGCTTTCAGTTCTTACATCTCTGGTCGAAGCAAGCAGCAAAGAAGTGATGGCGTCAAGTGAGACAAAAGATGCCATGGCCCATATCGTCAATCTGATTCGTCGCGTATGGGATAGTCAAACGGCACAGCTGGCTGTAACACAGCAGAACGAGGACACCTGGGCGAACAAATTTTGTTTCCTCATTGAAAGTGTTGTCCAGAAGCTTGGCGCTTTTCATTTCGCAGAAAAATCCCTTGTACGGAATGGGTCAAACGAGTTTGAGGTCGCCTCTACGCCATCACACCGCTCACGCCATCACTGTACACGAATATCGCCCCTGCTCTATTGTATCGATTTGCTGGTCAACCAGTCCGAGGGCAAACTGCCTGATGCCATTCGCTTACGAGCCATCAATTTGATGCTGGAACCTTGCTTCAACTCTCGAAATATCCGCCTCGGCAGATTAGAACTCCTCCGGGAGTGTTCAGCTGCTGTTGACAAGTCCTTGAGCACAGCCTTTGCTCCAAGCTTTTGGACGTCCATTGCATCATTACTGCAGTTGTCTCTGCAACAAACCCTTTCAGACTCATCCGAGCCAGGAACGAGGCCGTTGGGGAAAGAGTATGAAATGGTAGTTGACGTTCTCGAACTAGGGTCCTCATGCCTCTCCACAGAAGCCCGGGGTCACGAAGTTCTATCTGTCTTCATTGAAACTGTTCGAAAAGAGGCCGGAGAATCAGCAATAATTCTCGCCGTCATTGAAAAAGTCTCGGATCGTGTACTGAAGGCTACACCCAACGGGGAAGAAAAATCGTGCTTGCCCTACATTACTACTCTACTACAAAATCTACCGAAGCAAACCAGTCGGAAAAGCCTCGAGCAAGGACGACAGATGCTTTGGCCCTCATTACCAGCCATCGGCAGGCATCATGACTTCGACCCCTACAACCATCTCTACGCTGCCATTATCTCCGTAGGCACTGCTGCATACCATAAGCTGGACACTGACAAGGTTGATGCTACTGGGAAGTTTCTTGCTGCTTTAGCCAACTCGATCAAGCACTGCGCAACGTCTCTTCTCGCTGTCTACCTTCGCAAGACCCAAGATGTCATCCGGATGTGGGTTCAGGATCCCGACCGTAAAATGCATAGCTCGGCGCAATCGTTGAAAGCGCTGCATGGCGAGGTACGTGGAAAACTTCCTTTCAACTAACAGTCACTAATTTTGACAGGTTGTGGGCCTGTGGATGGAAGTGGCTAAGGCTATTGAACGACTGCCGCGTAAGGATGGGCAGTTTCTGTCACATCTTGAGCCCCTCATTACTGCGGGGTTCGTGAGCAGGCGTCGAGATATCGTGAACATTTCCATCGCGACATGGAACAAGACTTTCGGAAAAGAAGAAAGCTTGCGATATCCCTCTCAGCTCGAGCAAGCCTTGCGTCGCCTCCGCAATACAGTGGAGCTCTCTTTACCGTCTCTGCCAGCTCTGGAAGGGGACGGTGTTGATAACCTATCTTTCTACGAATCGGATAGTAACAACGAAGAGGCTCGGCCAGCTTACAAGAGTCCTCGTGTCCGAGAGTCGCCTTTGAAGATCATCAGATCTGCTCGCAAGACTTTACCACGTTCACCGGCAATATCGACGCCAGGAAGCAGAAGGAGTTCGGCACGCCAAACACCAAAGGTTCGCTTACGCCATGACAACTCACAGATCCAGTTCGAACCCATCGTATCGTCACCCTCGAACCCCTTCAACCAAGAGTCACAAGTTTTGACAGAGCGCCAGAAAGAGATGATCGAGCGCCAGAGGCTTTCTAGCGGCCTGTTTGCAGACATGGGGGCGCCATCACCTCAACCCAATACCGCCCCATCGCCAATGGAGCTGCAGTCGGATGCGCTGACCGCGGATGATCTGCCAATGACCAACGCTCGCACGACCCCATTGAAAGCTTTGGCTGCAATGGGACCAATGGATGCCTTCCTTGGGTCTTCTCCTACTCCACACGCTCGAAAGAATACCCGAAAGATTGCTAGCGATGATACAAGCCTGGCTACCCCCACTGCTGTGCGAACGGTCAAGCTAGCCAACGACGACGACCTAGGCTCTTCTCCACCTCGATTTGAGAAGGCAAGTGCAGTGAATAAAGGGCAAGCCAATAGCGACGTTCTTGTTGGGTCAAGTTTCGAGTACCGACAACCAGAAACTCCTTACGATACATCATTTGACGAAGGTACCACCATTGACGAGGATGCCCTTCTTGACGCTGTGGCCAAGTGTGCGCAGAACGAAGACCCATCCGAAGTTGAGCCTTTCTCAGATGTCGTCATGTCCGATATACCTAGTTCAGCCATTGACGTGCAGCTTACAGCGCAACTCGATGCTGACATAAAAGCACAAACAGCAAGTGGGACTGAGAACACAGGCAAGCCTGCCCCAGAATCAAACAATGAGTTTGTTGATGCCGCTTCCCAACCGCAATCGTCGGTTATTCATATCGATCTAGCTGGGAGCGACACAGAGGTCGATGAGTCGGAACCCCCTCTATCTATGACCAAGAAAGCCTCGCGTGGGTCTAGAGTGGACACGAGGAGCACAAGCCGGGTTGGTGATTCCTTCGATAACACACCAAGGTCCAATAGAGGGATGCCGCAGTCTCAGAGCGTTCGGCGCTCTTTCCGTCATTCAGGCACTCCGAGTCCTCTACTATCGCTTGGTGCCAAGAAACAACGCAAGTCGACACCAGCAAAATCAGTGACACAGTCGAGAAAGGCTGCAATGGAAGAGCCAGAAGAGGAGCCGACCTCTACAGAGCCGGTCACAGACGAACAGCGAGACTCAGAGGCCATGCTCGACAACATTGTTGTGGACATGTCCCCTAAGAAGCGCCTAGCTAGTGGCAGGAAGCGCAAGTCCACAAGCGATGCAGACGTTGTTGTCCCCGAAACTCACCGTAAGAGGGGTCCGGTTCGGCGCTCGCAATCCCTGCTCAGCCAAGTGGAGAACTCCCAAGACGTGCTCGTCGAGGACACTCCTGCGCCCAAGCGTGCTCGCCATTCTGCCAGCCAGGACGTCAGTGAAGCTAAGAACTCACAAGCGCAGACTAAGCGTCTCAGCCACGTCCAAGTCACGCCGAAGCGTTCGTCAGAATCTGGCCGCGGCAGTTCACTGGCCGGTTCTACCCCTGCTCGAGAGGCTGAATCAGCACGTGCTATCCGCGAACCTTCAGCGTCACAGCAAGCCGGTAGTGCAGCGATGCCGAGCCGATCATTCACAGAGCGCGTTATCCTCACGCCACGAAGCATTATCAATCAGCTGAAGAGCCTGAAGGACTATCTCTTTAGTGCACCGCAACTTGTGATTGGACGTGAGGAGGAAAGGGAGATTGATGACGCGCTGTTTGATATTCGCAGGAGCGTTTTGAAGGCTGGATTGAGGGGGGAGAAGGATGGGGAGCGCAAGTGATGGGTCTAGCGTGGGATGTTTGATAGAGATGACGAGTTTTCAAGAGGTATAGTGTAGGATACGGAACATGATTATCGGACGATGAGGGCATGAGGGGGCGAAATGGGGATGATACCACTGTTAGGAATAGGAATTGAATATATGTCAACAACTGTGAGTACAGTACTCCTGTAGTGAACTTTGCAAAGCCCCTCGCCTATGGCGGGTATGTCGATATTGTTTTCGCCTTCAAAGGGCCGGACCTGGTCACGCCTCTTCACCATTTGTTCACCAGAATGCTGGGCTGTACGACAAACAGCTACACGTCGACAATATAATGGTCATGAGTCGACCAAAGCGGATGCTGCCGCGATCGGCCCGCTGGTATCCACAGCTACGTGGCCCAGAATGAAGGCCGGTCAATGCAGGTGAATTTATTTTAGCGGTAGAAGATGCACAGAAGAGCGGGTAGTGTCTTGGGATTTCCAATGATTTACAAAGATGTGGCATAAGCGAGGACGAGGCAGTTCACCTGAAACGCGGATGCGCGTTTCATGTCTAGGTGCATCATAGTGGGGTTGAGCTGTTGGTCGAGCTACTGCCCCTCCTTCCTTCCATCATCAACTACATTAAGCCAACCACGCCTCTTGTGTCCATTGGTAAGACTTTTCCATCGCTTGCTTGTATATCAGGCAATTGATTGCGCGTTGTAGTAAACAATAAGACAAGCACGTCGGCTGGATATCAGCTCAACCTCGTCAATACACCGCCATCACCTCGAACTAGACCCTACCTTTACATACACTCATCATGGTCGACCGTGCCAACCGCCCCAGCGCTCTGAGCGCACCCAAGGCCGAGGCACCTGGAGCTCAGGTCGAGATCATTGGACAAGGTGGGGGCCAGAAGGTCGTCGCCACACTTGCGTCGGGCGAGAGTGTTGAGGTGTTGCTGTTCGGAGCTACCGTGACGAGCTGGAAGAGCCATGGCGGCAAGACGGAGAACCTGTGGTTGAGCGAGAAGGCAGACTTGACCGGCACCAAGGCCGTCCGCGGTGGCATTCCCGTCGTATTCCCAGTAAGTTCAAACATTGAGATGTGAACATTTAGATGGAGCCTAAAGCATCATGAACACCATCTGACAGCTGTCACCAGGTATTCGGCCCCCCACCAAAGTCAGGCCATGCTACCTCGTCGCTCCCACAGCACGGTTTCGCTCGCGCATCACGCTGGGAGTTCCTTGGCAAGTCCGACACAGAGGCTGCCTCAGAATCAGACTCGGTCAAGCTCGACTTCGGCCTCGACAAGTCGGGACTCAGCGATGAGGCGCGCAAGGCGTGGCCTCTGGACTTTGGCCTGGTCTACAGCGTCACCCTGAGCAAGGGCAGTCTGCAGACTATGATGACGGTCCGCAATGAGGGCGAAGAGAGCTTCGAGTTCCAGTTCTTGCTGCACAGCTACTGGAAGATCTCGGTGGGTCTACACCTTCCTCTCATTCTTTCTACATGGGTTGCTAACCTGCTATTTAGGACATCTCCAAGGTCAGCGTCACCGGCCTGTCCGGCACCGAGTACGTCGACAAGGTCCTCGACGCAGGCACATACCAGCAAAAGGACAACGCCCTCAAGTTCACGGGCGAGGTCGACCGCGTCTACAAGGCGATCCCCCAGGACACCACCTCTATCCTCGAGGACGGCAAGCCCCGCTTCGATGTCATCCGCGACAACGTCAAGGACACGGTCACCTGGAACCCGTGGATCGAGAAGGCAAAGGCCATGGGCGACTTCTCGCCAGACGACGGCTACAAGACCATGGTCTGCATCGAGATCGGCGCTGTGGACGGCTGGCAGAAGTTGGAGAAGGGCGAGGTCTGGGAAGGCGGTCAGTTGGTCAAGAGCTTGCTGTAAGCGGCTTGTGTGCAGGGCTCTCGGAAAGCTCGAGGCTGTCTGTGGGGGCTACAAAAATGGCAAGGAATTGGTCTAGACGACTGAAGAATCTATTTCCGGGGCAAACAAAGAATTACAGCAGCACCCTTGCTTGATATGTGTATGCGAAGCCTAGCACAAGATAGAGATTGTGGAAATTGCACATGTACGGTAAGCAGCCAACAGCTTCAATGAGCCAATGAATCTGCCGGAGACAGCAGCCGCATGTTGCTTTTGTAAGGTGGTCGTATACGCCCCGATGACATGAGATGGGGGACCCTTGTCTTGTCATCAGCCCTCTCCCGCCATATCCCTACAGCATTCACCACAACAACATGGCATGACAACAGCGAGCGCAATCCACCTCTGCCGGCAATGCGCAGTCAAAACAAACACACTTTGCATCGTGCTCTGTATTGCCTGAGGCCTTGGGCAATCGACTGACCGCACGTCACCTCGTCTCCATAACAGACCCGCAGCTTCCCCGCAAATCGTCGCACGCACTACATTCCGTCACCCCAAGTTCACCGGCGTGTTCTTCACCGGCTTAGAGTCGCATGCGTCTGGGCATTCATTTGCCGCCAATAGCACATTTGCGCTGTCAACATAGCAGTTGTTGTGGTGCCTTAAGCAATGCGTGGTTGAGGGACATCGGCTTTACACAACGAACGACCGCGAACATCACCGAAACATGTCGCTAATACCATATGCGCCCGCAGAGTCCCGCGAAATCGTCTTGTAAGCTTTACAAAGCTCCCTGTAACCTTTCTGTATCCTCGCACAAAGCTAATAAGTGCACCCAGACGCCATGGCTCCGCAGTAGTAGTGTACGACCAGCGCTCCAGACAACTTTCCCTCCGCGATGCGTCCCGCTCTTCCATAGTCGACGACACGTCGTGCCCATACTGTCGCAGACCATATCGCGATCCCTCACCACATTCGGACGATAACAGCGATCATGCACACCCACCACGTACCCCACGTGCAGGAGGCATACCCGACGCGGAGAATGGCTTCGTCAACCCAGCATATTTCCAGATGCTGCGGAGAAGCCAGCCTGGCTCGGCAGACGTATCACGGCCTTCATCACCACATAAACAGCTTGCCCCCGCACCTATAAGTGACAGACAAGGCCGGTTTCAGTCTCCAGACGGCGCGGAATTTGTGGGCAGTGCACCGGTGCCTCCACGGAATATATCAGCCAAGGCGTTCAGCCCGGACTATTTCAAGACGTTCTTTGTGGAAGAGAGAGAGCTGGGGAGAGGGGGTAAGGGCGTCGTGCTCCTCGTGCAGCATGTCTTGGATGGCGTTCAGCTGGGCAAATTCGCGTGCAAGCGCGTGCCTGTGGGAGATGACCACGAGTGGCTTGAGAAGGTCTTGATCGAAGTCCAACTCCTGCAGAATCTGTCGCATGAAAATCTCGTCTCATATCGTCATGTGTGGCTGGAGGACTTCCAAATCTCCAACTTTGGACCGAGCGTACCGTGCGCTTTTATCCTGCAGCAGTATTGCAATGCTGGGGATCTACACGACTATATCTTGGACTCGGCGAGGACGAAGATTACGAAAGAGCAGATGAAAGAGAGGTTGAGGAGGAGATCGAAGGGCCAGCTGGAAGATCCGCAGGATATCCATGGGCCGCGGCGCATGCACTTTGAGGAGATCATTTCGTTCTTCAAGGACATTACTTCGGGGTTGAATCATCTGCACGCGAATGGGTACATCCACCGTGACCTGAAGCCCAGCAATTGCCTGCTCCACAACACTGGACACAAAATCAGAGTTCTAGTCAGCGACTTTGGCGAAGTGCAGTCTGCAAACGTCGCCAGGAACTCGACCGGTGCTACTGGGACCATATCGTATTGTGCGCCGGAGGTGCTTCGTCAAGAGAGACCAGGCGGTGCATTTGGCAACTTCACAACCAAATCCGACATCTTCTCGCTAGGCATGATTGTCTACTTTATGTGTTTTGGTCGACTGCCGTACCGTAATGCCGATGGCATAGACGAGGATAATGAGGATCTGGACCAACTAAGAGCGGAGATATCGACATGGGCGGGCATTGACGACGAGCAGCGTGTGCGATCAGATCTACCGGAAAAGCTGTACAGGTCACTAAAACGCCTTCTCGCTTTACGACCAGATGACCGTCCAGGCACCGAAGAGATCATGCAGGTCCTGAAGTCACCAGCGTTGTTTGATGAGTTCAACACATACGGTGGCCCGTCATCCGATCTCGAAGATTTTTCTCCACGCATCAGTCGAGCGGATACACCCAGTCCATCACCCGAATCCCACAGAAAGCGTACATCTATACATTACACCCGACCAGGCCGATCTAATCTCAGCGCATCAGTCATGGACCGATCGCCTAGTCCGCCGCAACCAGAGCCCATGAAGAGGGAATCATCGGACGAAGGAGCCGTTATGCTTAGACACAAAAAACTAGAATTCCCACCCCCACAGCCCATGGCCCGTACACCCTCGCCACAGAGACTCATGCTGCCTCCACCCCCTCCGCCAAACGCCATGTCTCGCATCCGCCTTGCCCTCGGAAATCCATTGTTCATTGGCACGACCAAGATTCTTTTCTTCTGCATCAAAGCATACACTCTCCTTTCTCCGTGTCAGCCATTCGCCGCGGATCCACGCGTCGCATACCCACTGCTTGCGTTTGCATCAATCGACTTTGTGTTTCTGGGCCTAGCGATTACGGTTGCAGGGAGACATGTGCGGCTGGACAGTCTGTCTGTAAGTGTGGTTTTGCTGGCGATGCATGTGGCTGTTGTCGGTGCGGCGGTCAGGTGGGATGGCTTGTGTGCGAGGAGACAGGTTGCTTGGGCGGGATTCTGAGGGATGTGGTGTTGGTTTAGATTTGAGATACCTCTTTGTTTTTGAATATGAATATGAACGATAATTATTGTGCATTACACGGTTTTCAGATGATCCCGAGATGGATGTTGTGGATTCAAACTGGATGGCTAGTTCCACCTTATGAGTGTTCTGGACGATGCATACCAGTTCATGAGACTACTGTGACATGCGAGAAGCACTAAGATCTCGCAAGTTCATGCGAAGGGCGAAGTTTATCAGGTGTTCTAAGCGTGGGGCTGGGAACGACATCACGGGTGGGGCCCGTGCTAGCGTTGTGCTGGCGCGCTCTAGTTTGTTTACGAACAACAACAGCACCTCAACTTCAATTCTCCATTGCACTTTCCGCAAACGCGTCCCATACCACCAGGTTTTGCACGGGCTAGACAGTCTGTTTGTTCTACCTTTTGGAGCAGCAGCCTTTTACGCAGCATCTTTTCACTATACCCTATTAACGTATTCACGACGCGACACGCTGCACAATGCAATCCTCCCCTCCTAGCACCGCTGGGAAATCACGCACTCTCCGAGAACTCTCACGCAGCTTGAGCCACAGCCCCAGAGCCATTCCCTCACCCTCACCACCACCAAGTGACTCGAACCCCACACAGCGGTCTGGCTTTGGCGAAGACACAAATTCCGAATTCTTCAACGATCCCGACTTCTTGCACTCTACACAACACAGGATCGAGGACGAGACAAACAACACCCTCCCACAGTACGCGCGTATACGGTCAACGGCGAAGAAGGTCAACGCGTGGCATATGCTTCGCTCAGAGCAGCCTGTGCCAGACACGTCAATGGTCAACAAGGAGTTTGGCGACTTTGACCAGAGCATTTCTGACGAAGAAGAGGCCATGTCGGTAGAACAGGCGCGTGGGAACGGCCGTAGCGCCCACGGCACGCCAAGCAAAATGAGCTCCCACTTCAACAGCCTCTACGACATCACGCCGCCTAGCAACCGCACGCGCAAGTCTTATGCCGCCGAGACCGGAAGCCTCCGACGCGACGCCCAGATTCGACGCGCCTCAAGGAACGACCTCGACACGGCGTCACCACGGCCGGCAAGCAAGCGCAATTCGCCAGCCCCGCCTGCTAAGCAAGATCGCAGCCGTACCTCACTCGCCCAGCTGCACGCGAAGCTCTCCGAGGACGAGTCTTCCTTTATGGACCATAGGCCGCCCACACTCACCATGGAGTCGACCAAGAACACGCGCTGGGGCAATCGGAGCAGGCACACGTCCCTCCAGATTGACGGCACAGTAGACCCAGCCCCGCACAACAGTGCAACACCCCGAACACGAGCTGCTGCCGCCCAGAATGCGACTGCGCAGTCGTTCATTCTGCCCGATCTTCCCAACCTCACCGAGCTGGTCTCTGGCGTATTCGAGGATGGCACTCCCGTCTTCTCCAAGACTATGCCCGCACGTTCGCGATTTTCTGCGCCTCCCAACGGCGGCCGGAAACCTCAGTTCACCCCAATTGAGGGCGTCCCGATTCCTGATGAGGAGAAGGCCATCTTTGCTGCGCTTCAACTGCTCCAGGACAAGGTCGCGGAGATGGAGCGTGAGCGTGCCGAGGCTGAGAAGAAGATCGAGGAGCAGGATTTGGAGCTGATCGAATTACGAGCAACGACACAGGCTCAAGAGAAGCTTCGAAGAAATGATAGTGGACAAGATTCGGATGCTGGGAAGGGGCACTGGAAGGTCGAGAAGACGCGTAAGTTTTGTTTGAAAAGTCGTGAAAGCACGGACTAACTTGAGTACAGGCCTCGACGCGACTGTTCAAACCCTTCGGACAAAGCTCGATCGAGCGGAGCGAAAGACTGCGGTTCTGGAGATTGAGAAGAAACGATTGAACTCGGAGCGGGACAACATGGCCGGACAGCTTGGTGTTGCATTCCAGACATGTGAGGAGCTTAAGAATGAGAAGACTGCGTTGGGCCACGAGAACGATGCTCTCCGAGAGGAGATCGATGCCCTTCGAGCTGAGAACGAGACACTCCGCGACCAGCTGGATCAGGAACACTCTCAGCACCGCGAAGAGACCACCAAGCTCCGCCGCCAATTTGACCAGACCGCAAATGCTACGGATAAGGAGAACGCGACCCTCCACGCTGAGCTTGCTCGTATTCGCGCCAAGCACGATGACAACACGCAACAATTGGCTCGCAAGGACATTGAGTTGCGCAAGGCGCGTCAAGAGCAGGCCGAATTCGATCGCTTGAAGAACGACCACGAATCGCTCAAGGTTCAGCTCGCAAATCTCAAGGCCAAGCGCGATGAGGATGTCAAGCGCTGGTCCCGTCAGGAATCCGCCTTGAAGTCTCAAGTTGACCGACGTGACGAGACGATTCGACACTTCCAGGATATGACCCAGGAGCAGACCAACGAGGCGATGAGACTGGACAACGACAACCTCCGGCAAGAACTTGCGCAGCTTTCTGCGCAGTACGAAGACGACAACGCGAAATGGGCACAGAAGGAGATGTCCATGAAGCGTAAGATCAAGCAGCGTGAGGAGGCGGCTCGTAACACTATGGACATGACGCGCGAGGTGCTGAGTATACGCGAGGCCAACAACCAGCAATTCGATGACAATCCCTATGCTATGATGAGGGGCAAGGAGGTTGCGCAAGAGGATACCTTCCAGCGCAAGCCTACCTACCGCCGCGAAGACACGCGCACTCGTATCAGGAACCGCGTTCAGCAAGAAGTCCAAAACAGCAAGGCTGCGAACACATCACAGGTTGCTAGCCAACTTGAGGAGAGCCCACGCAAGTCATACACTGGAGTGTCGAGGTTCTCTCAGCGTACTTCTGCACAGGCGGACCAGCAGCGTAGCTTCTCTGCACCGATCAGGGGTGATAAGAACGCTCATGTCACGAGCGACGTCGAGTCCACTACCGACCTTTCGCTTGCTCCTCGCGAGACGCCATATACTTCGCGAAGCGCTGTACCTAGGAGGTCCGCTTCTACCGTACAGCCTCCCGCTGATCTGGATCTCACGGAATTGAGCTACATCGACAGCGCCCAGATCGCTCAGCTTAGACGTGCACTTGAAGAGGAGCGGGCTGCTGCCCGTAGGAGGGCGCAGGGGGCCTCAGAAGAGGATGAACGTGACGATACTGTCCGTTCTCAGCGACAGACTCGCGAAGACACCGTCCGATCCCAACGACAAACCCGTGAGGACACTGTCCGATCTGTTGCGTCCGCTAAGAGCGAGCGTCGGCCTTCCCTTCCGCGCAAATCCTCTCTCAAGGATGCCACCCGCACCAACGTTACTCAGTTCGAGGAGGACGTCACCGGCAACATGTCAAACCTGGACGCGGATGCTGAGGCTACGCAGACTAAGCAGTCCGCTTTCGATGCGTCCATGCTGAGCAACACCAGCCGCCGCCGACGCAGCGCTCCTACTGAGATGACTTCTGCGTTCATTGTTCCCGACCTCAAGATCGACAACCGCAAGCAGACTACGGCTACCATCAAGATCTCGCATAACGTGAGCAGCAAGGACCATGACAACAGCAACTGTACTGTATGTCGCCGCGAAGGTCTCACTTCCGCCACCGATGATCTCCGCGTGCCCAAGCTGGTTGCTGTGTCATCTCGCATCCCAGACGATGCTGATGCTACCATGCGTCCAGCACGCTCCCCCAAGGAGGCTCTCGCCCTCGTAGTCAAGGAGCTGAAAGACGAGCGATCGCATCTGCACATGGAGCTTGCCGTTATGCGCGCCATGCTCGAGTCCCACGATGCCAGCCTCGGAAACCGTAGGCGTCGTGAAATCAACGCCTCTATCCAGGACATCCTCCGCCGCCTCGAGATCAAGGACACCCAGATCTACAACCTGTACGATGTCCTCGAGGGCCAGCAGAATGACGACCTCACCGAGCTGGACGTCGAGAACATCACCGAGCAGATCCGCGCCGAGGAGGACAAGACACAGAACGAGCCGGAAAAGAAGGCCAAGAAGGTTACCATCCGCAGCTTCGTGGACGACGACAGCGTCGAGATGGGTCGTGGCGTCACGGTCAACATGGACGGAGAAACGGAGGAGTTGCCGTGGGAGGGCTTCGAGGATACGGGCATGGAGGGAGATGAGAGCTATGGCGCGCTTGCTGGATGGAGGACTGGTGCGCACTAAATAACGTTGGTGCTTTTCTGGATGGAGGAAGGTTGTTGGATATGGTGAGGCGTTACGGCATGGCGTATTTTCTGGATGATGGATTGGATTGTGCATTACTACGGAGTGCTTTTTGGGTATGGTACGGCGCTCCCACTTTGTGGACTCCTTTTTTTTCTGAGAAGGTTGATAGTGCATGCATGGACTGTCCTCTTTGTCTTTCTTTTTCTTCTTTCTATGACATCCTGTGTCGCAAATTTTTCCTCGTGCTGTCTTATTCTGATTGCTTCGAGTTTTGACGCCTTGACTCGCCTGCGGGGGTTAGAGTTGGCATCGCTTGGGGTGGTTGGAGGAGCATGGATGGAGATGGAGTTGCGGTACTTGAGGGCGTGGTTGGGGAAGGGTGATGGGGAGGAGAAATTGATATTGAGAATGCCATATACTCTATATCAAGTTCTCAACATGACTTTTGCGATGGTTGCACGAGTGCTCCTAACTTCCATTTGCGCTATCTTTCATGCCACCTAGTATTGCCTCGATACAAGCTTCCGGGCAGAGTGGATGTGTTGCACAAAGAAAGACAAGGTGGACGTTAGACACTGAAGTTGTCACAAAAGAGTAAAGTATACGAAGCAGCCAAAATTTTCACTCTATGCATGTACATTCGGTTAATCCGGGGTTAAATCATACCGAATAGTGTGACAGCCTGCGCTGGGACAGAGAGGGCTAGTTGTTCTCGTCAAACGATTTAAGGGCATCTTGGGTGATATCGCCTGTGGTTTCCTTTGGATCGATGGTCACTTTGGCTACAATTTTGTGGCTATCTGCTTGCGCACTCTGTCGAACGCCCTTGTTCTCAGCATTTTTGTTCGCCTGGAAGATGATCTCTTGGCGTCCGTCCGGTAGCACGGAGCCTTTGTCCACGCAGAAGTTGTGCTTTTTGTCGTTGTTGGGAGTCTTGGACGGCCAGAGTCGCTGGCCACGTTCCGTGCTGGAGATCTTCTTCGAGATCTTGCCAAGTGGCAGAGACTCAACAAATTGCTTGAAGATGGATTTGGAGATGGGAGACATGCTGGAAGAGATCTATCTTGGTCAGATGTAGTTGGAAGTGCGAGATAGGGAGAATTTAGCTTAGTGCTGGCCTGATAAAGCCGGGGGATGCTCTATTGTGGTATGATGGGTTTGCGAGAAGAATGGGAATGCTGTCGATGCTGCTGACTGCAAAGGAGGTATACACCCACCTGCTTTATACAGCTCCTGTCATCTTTGGGCAAGAAAAATCTCACCTACGTGATATTCATTGCAGGTGATACATGTACAATTGCGGCGAGGGCTTGGATGTGATAGAGGTCAGACACGGCCATGGTTACGCCGAAACTCTACTTAGCCGCTGGGCACACAGTACATCAAATCTGGACTGTTCCCTAGGCGCGCGGTCAACTCAGCAAATAGCGAGTGTTGGACTCTAGAGTAAGGTACATACCGGTAGATGCTGAAGAATGAAGTGATCAGAAGGTCCGAATATCTGCTTCATTTAGGCACTTCCATGGCACGAAATCGGACCGAGGACATGGACTAGCAGGTGGAGTGGATGTGTAGCCGCCGATACTAGCTATTTGCAGTGACGATCTGGCGCTTGACGAAACAAATTAACGCGCAGTGTCTGAACGCTCGAAGCGCGCTGCCAAAAATACAGCAGAACGAATAATGTGAAAGAAGCATCCCAATCGGGCTCATCGAAGTCGAGAGGCTAGCGACGTGCTCATCACCTATGCAGGTACGCGATAGCTGCAAGCTTAGCGGCGCATCTCATCACCTTCCTCAGTTCGATTCATCTGTCCATGCAATAGTTTGTCTCACGATCAACCCTTCCAACAATGGCACTTGGCCGGATCGTGGCAAGCATTGCGAAGCGGTGCAATCTTCGCAAAGCACACACTCCAGAGCACAACCGTGGTATGGCTTCCCATTCTCTAACCGACAAAAACCCTTTGTTTTGCTACACCAGCGGACGATGGCTATGGAATGAGCGTGAACAGCTGGAAGCCCGATTTCGACGTTTCGACGTACCCAGTCTCCAGCAAGCGGCCTGCCAAGCTGTCGGTGCGAAGAGGTGTGTCTCCATCGAGAAGATTGGGGAAGGCAACTACAACAAAGCATTTCGCCTGGAAATGGAGGATGGCCGAAAGGTCATTGCGAAAGTCCCCCACCCTAACGCTGGT
>Ga0265780_10002255_pt1 | contig 26429 bp, 28 predicted proteins | sample P1T30metagenome_FD_192432 | JGI IMG/M metagenome (GOLD analysis project Ga0265780, IMG submission 192432) | Plant litter microbial communities from East Loma Ridge, Irvine, California - P1 T30 | ecosystem: Environmental > Terrestrial > Plant litter > Unclassified | place: USA: California...
TCGGCCCGGAGGGCGGCCTGCGGCTCGACCACACCGTCCGCCCGCGGGAGGCGGCCCTCGACCGCTGGCGCAGCACCGTCGCCGAGGTCGCCCGCAGCCTGCACGCGACGGCGGCACCCTCGGCGCTGCTGCGCTGGGAGCTCGCGCGCACGACGGGGCTCGCCCTGCTCACGACCTTCACGGGCGGGCCCGCCGAGCCCGCCGGCGGTCCGCTGGCGCACCGAGCCGTGCGCACCGCGGCCGAGCACCTCCGCGAGAACGCCCACCGGGCGACCGGCACCGACGCCGCTGCCGCCGCCGCGGGCCTCAGCGTGCGCGGCCTGCAGCAGGCGTTCCGACGCACGCTCGGCGTCACCCCGACCCAGTACCTCCGGGGCGTGCGGCTCGAGCGGGTGCACGCCGAGCTCCTCGCCGCGACTCCCGGCGGCGGCACGCTCGTCTCGGAGGTCGCCCGCCGGTGGGGCTTCGCGCACCTCGGCCGCTTCGCCGGCACGTACCAGCAGCGCTGGGGCGAGCACCCCACCGACACCCTGCGCCGCCGCCCCGCGCCCCGCGACTGAGGCGCGTGCGTCGGCGCGTGCTCCGCGGACAGGTCCGTCCCCCGAAGGGGGCCGTTGTCGCCCCGGCACCGAGGCGGCAGAGTGGTCCCGCAGCCGGGGAGCCCCGGCACCACCACCAGGGGGACGACATGGACGGCACCGCAGCGAGCGGCGAGCGCCTCGAGGCGACCGCGCGCACGGACCAGCGGGCCCCGCTGACCGGCGTCCGCCCCCCGCGCGAGCGTCCCCTGTCGCGCCGTCGCGCCCCGCGGTTCTTCCTCTCGTACCTCCTGCTGCCGAACGACGGCACGGACCCGACCACCCCGCTCGGCACCTGCCTCGTGCTGCGCAGCGTCGGCGGCGTCGTCCCGCGCCGCGTCGTCGTGGACCTGCCGGGCGGCACGACGCGCACGACGCAGCGGCTGCTCCCGGGCACGGCGGTGGGCGTCGCGACGCCGGTCGAGCTGCCGGCCCTCGTCGAGCTCGGCACGGTCTTCGTCGAGTGGGAGGCGCGCGACGGCGTGCGCCGCACCGCCTGGCTCCGCGTGCCCCCGGTCCCCGCGCGCTACCGCAGCCGCTCCGCGTCCTGACCAGCGCCTCCTGACGGCCGCCGCCTGACGGCCGCGGCCGCGCGGAGGCCCGACGTCAGCGGATCGTCGTGACCACGTCGACGAGGCTCGGCGACGGCGGTGCCGAGCCGAAGCCGAAGCGCACCGGAGGCCACAGCCGGGCCATCGGGCCCAGGTCGCGTCCGTCGTCGCTCGCCTCCACCGCCCGCAGGTGCCGCGCCAGCGTCACGCCGTAGTGCTCGAGGCGGCCGCCCCCGGCCGAGCCCGCCGTGCGGGCGCCCCGCACGAGGACGCGCGCGACCGGGTCGATCGCGCGGAGCCACGCGGGGTGCGTGGCGAGGCGGCCCGGCACGAGCCGGAGCAGCATCCCCAGCGCCGAGACCGGCCCGACGGTGAGGCGCAGGTGCAGCGCACCGGCCTCGACGGCCAGGCCGCCGTCGACCTTGCGCCACGCCACGGGGACGACCCGCACCTCGTCGAACGAGTACGTCGACGACACGTAGTCGGCGACGGCGTCGCTCGGGGCGAGCAGGAGGCGGTGGCCGGCGGCGTCCTCGACCATCACGTCGGCGAAGCGGCCGAGCGGCGAGCGCTCCCACATGCCCACGACGACGCGCGTGCCCGAGGCCGTGCCGAACCCGGCGATGCGGCCCTCGAAGCGGTCCTCGCGCCTCCTGCCGGCCACGGTCAGTAGCCCTGCTCGACGTCGACGACGCCCTCGGCGTCGCGGCCCTCGGCGAGCGCCTCGACGTTGGCGCGCACGCGGGCCTCGAAGAGCGGGGCGGTCATGGCGTCGGTGTTGGCCTGGTGCGGGGTGACGAGGGCGCGGGGCTCGGTCCACAGCGGGTGGCCGTCGGGCAGCGGCTCGGGGTCGGTGACGTCGAGGCCGGCGCCGCCGAGGCGGCCCGCGGCGAGCGCCTCGACGAGCGCGTCGGTGTCGACGAGCCCGCCCCGCGCGATGTTGACGAGCACGGCGTCGTCGGGCAGGAGGCCGAGGGCGTGCGAGCCGACGAGGCTGGTCGTGCCGTCGGTGAGCGCGGCGGCGACCACGAGCACGTCGGTCTCGGGCAGCACGGAGTCGAGCTCGTCGGCCTGCACGGTCCGGTCGGCGCCCCCGACGGCGTCGGGGCGGCGCCGCACCATCGTCACGCGCACGTCGAAGGGCTGCAGGAGTCGCAGCAGCTCGGTGCCGATGCCGCCCGCCCCGACGATGGTGACGCGGCGGCCGTTCAGGCTGAGGCCGCGCTGCTCGTCCTCCCACGAGGTCGCGCGGGCGCGGACCTGCAGCTGACGCAGGGTCGCCAGCACGAGGGCGAGCGCGTGCTCCGCGACGGGTGCGCTGTAGGCGCCCTTGGCGCTCGTGACCACGAGGCCGTCGCGCTGCGTGGCACGCAGGGTGCCGAGGTAGGCATCGATGCCCGCGCTGGGCAGCTGCACGACGCGGAGGCCGGCGTGCTCGTCGATCGCCCGGCGCAGCTCGTCCTGGTCGACGCCGCCCGCGACGACGAGCATCTCGGTCTCGTCCCCGAGCGGCACCTCGCGGGCCCCGGCGGCCTCGACGGCGCGGCGGGCCGGCGGGACGCCCCAGGCGCCCTGGTCGGCGGCGCTCCCCTCGGCGTCGGGGTCGAGCGCGGGCAGGATCGTGACGGCGACAGGACTCATGCCCGCCACGGTAGGCCCGACCCGCGGGTCTCGATCAGATCACGATGCACGCTCAGGTCTTCGGGAGGCCGCGGGGCCGGTGCGATCCTGGGGCTCGTCCGTGACCACCCGATGGCCGCGGGCGCGGAGCCCCGGGTCAACGGCGACACGGGGCTCTGCTCCTCCCCCGGTCGCTGGGCTCAGGCCGTGCCGAAGCGGCGGGCCGCGTGCAGCTCGAAGGCGGCGACGAGCGACCGCAGCGCCGTCGTGAAGGCCGGGACCGCCTCCGGCTCGACGACGTCGGCGAACACCTCGAGGTAGAAGTCCACCTCGTGGTCGAGGATCGCCGTGCCCGCCGGTGCCAGGCGCAGGACGCTGCTGCGGCGGTCGGTCGGGTGCGCGACGCGCTCGAGGTAGCCCGCGGCGACCATGCGGTCGGTGAGCGCCGTGGTCGCGCTCGACGAGAGGTCGAGGTACGCGCTGATCTGCTTGGGGGTGGGCGTCTCGTGCTCGCGGACGAGGTAGAGGCTGCGCAGGTCCGAGACGCTGATGCCGTGCTCGGCGGCGATGCCCTTCATGAGGGCCTCGGCGCGCAGCTGGGCGGAACCGAAGGAGTCCATGAGGTCGGCGATCGAGCCGGTCACGGCGCGGGCCGCAGCGGTCGGGCCGGTGGGGTCGACGACGGGCGGATGGTCGATGGTGGTGGTCGTCATGGCGCTCCTCGCGGGTGGACGGTCGGCGTCCGTGCCTTCCGTTCGTCTGCTGAGCATCTCACCCGTCGAGGGACAAGTCACCGAACCGGCACGTTCTGCTCCGCTCCCCTTCAGGGGCCACGCGCCCGACGCGCGCCAGACGAGCGCTGGGCGCGACCCCGCTCGGCAGCGCACGATGGGCCCGTGACCCCCGCCCGCGCCTCCGCGCCCACGCCCGTCCCCGCCACGCGGACGGCCCCGCCGCTGCCGCACCACCCGGTGACGTTCCACCGCTGGCGCGACGTCGTGCTCGCGCACTGGCGCGTCGACGAGGCCGAGGCGGCGCGCGGCCTGCCGGAGGGCGTGCGCCCGGACGTCGTCGACGGCAGCGCCTGGGCCTGCCTCGGCGCGTGGACCTTCGGCGCCACGACCGTGCCGCCGCTGCCGCCCCTGGGTCGGCTCGGCGACCTGCACGAGGTGGCCGTGCGCGTCCTCACGGTCGACGGCGACGGCCGGCACGGCGTCTTCCACCACTCGATCGACACGCAGCACGCGGGGGCCGTGCCGGCCGGGCGCCTCGGCATCGGGCTCGGCTACGTGTGGTCGCGGGCGGGGTCGCGCACGGTCGACGGCGTCGTCGCCCACCGCGCCGAGCGCCGCCTCCCCCTCGCCGGCAGGAGGCCCCGCTCGCGCCTCGCCGTGCGCCCCGGCCCCGAGATGGTCGCCCCCGACGCCCTCGCGGTCGCCCTGGCGTCGCGCTGGGGCGTGCACGCGCGGCACCTCGGGCGCACCACGTGGTGGCGGACGGCGAACGAGCCCCTGCCCCTGCACGCCGCGGAGCTCGTCGAGCTCGACGACGACCTCCTCGCCCTCGCCGGGTTCGCCGGCCTCGCCGACCGGGAGCCCGACGTGCTCCTCTTCTCCCCGGGGCGGGACAGCCGGTACTCGCGCGGCTGACGGACGCGGCCCGGCGACGGGGCCGACCGACGCGGCCGATCGGCACGGCTGACGGGCAGGACCGGGTGGCGGGGTCGGCGGCCGCTGCGGCACGATGGGCGGGTGCCCCTCCTCACCGCCCTGTGCCGCGTCGACCGCCTGCAGCCGGACACCGGCACGGTGGGCGTGACCGCCATCGACAAGCGCCCCGCCGACGGGCCGCTGAAGGTGCGGACCCTCGGGGTGCACGGCGACGTGCAGGCGAACCGCGTGCACCACGGCGGGCCCGACAAGGCCGTGTACGCCTTCGCCGACGAGGACGCCGAGCACTTCGGCCGACTGCTCGGCTACCCGGTGACGCCCGGGCTCTTCGGCGAGAACCTCCGCACGAGCGGCCTCGACGTCACGGGCGCGGTGCTCGGCGAGCGCTGGCGCGTCGGCGAGCGCCTCGTGCTCGAGGTGACGATGCCGCGGACGCCCTGCGCGACCTTCCAGCGGCGGCTGCGCGAGCCGCGCTGGACCGTGCGGTTCCAGCAGGAGGGCCGCCCCGGCGCGTACCTGCGCGTGGTCACGGCGGGCGAGATCGCGTCCGGTGACGAGATCACCGTGCTCGACCGTCCGGAGCACGGCGTCACGATCGGCGAGTGCTTCGCCGGGCTCACGGCGGAGCGCGCGCAGGCGCTGCTCGACTCGTCGACCAGGCTCGGCGCACCCGTCGCGAAGGCCGCCCGCGCGGCCGTCGCCCGCGGCTGAGGCCGCTCGCCCTGACGGGCCGGGCGCCCTCTGCGGGCCCGGTCAGCCCCTCCTGGGGGGTGGTCGCATCGTTCGGCAACACCTATCGTCGATGGACGATGACTGGCGCACCGAACTCACCACGCGCACGCCGGGTCTCGACGGTGGAGGACTTCCTTCGCCGCTACGGGGTCACGCCGCTGCTCAAGCAGACCCCGTCCCTCCTGATGGTGGTCCTGGCCGTCGTGCTGTCCCTGACCGTGCCGCAGCTGGTCGTCACGAGCGCCGCCGGCCTCGTCGTGGCGCTCGGCATCACGCTCGTCGCCACCGCGTGGGCCGTCGTCGTCACCCTCCGCCAGCCGTCCCTGTCCGGGTGGGCGAACCTGGTGCCCGCCATCGACTTCGTGGCCCTGGGGATCCTGCGCTGGGCGACCGGCTCGTCGGCCTCCATCTTCACCGCCCTGATCGTGTTGCCGCTCGTCTGGTTCGCCGCGCAGGAGTCCCGCCGGCACGTCGTCTACGCCGTCCTGGGCAGCGCGATCGTGATCCTCACCCCCGTCGTGGCCGGCATCAGCCCGGGCGACCGCATCACCGAGCTGTCCCGCCTGTCGGTGGTGCTCATCGTCTACAGCGTCCTCGCGCTCATCGTCAACGAGCTGAGCCGGCAGTACGGCGCGCAGCTGCGGCTCTCGCAGGCCCGCGAGGAGCTCGTCCAGACCGAGATCGACGGAGCCGCCGACGTGCAGCGCTCGCTGCTGCCGGGCGCGTCGTTCGCGACGCCCGGCTGGTCGCTGGCGGGCACCTGCCTGCCGTCGGCGACGGTGGGCGGCGACTTCTTCGACTGGTACCGCACCGACGACGGCCTCGCCGTGACCCTCGGCGACGTCATGGGCAAGGGCGTCGGGGCCGGCCTCATCGCCGCCGCGGTCCGGGCGGCGGTGCGCAGCTCGCGCCGCGACCCCGACCCGGGCGCCGCGATCCTGCGCGCCTCCGAGGGCCTCTCCACCGACCTCGACGAGAGGACCGTCGTGTTCACGACGCTCTTCCACGCCCGGCTGCGCGGCGACGAGCTCCACTGGGCCGACGCCGGCCACGGCCTGACGATCGTCGTCCGCGCCGACGGCGGCTCCGAGCGCCTCGCGGCGACCGACCTGCCGCTGGGCCTGGGCATGGACGACCACTGGGAGACCAGCACCACGCCCTTCGGCGCCGGCGACCTGCTCATCAGCTCCAGCGACGGCGTGCTCGACCTCTTCGGGGGCGGGCTCGACGCCATGGACCACGTCGCCGCGCTCGCCCGCGCCGACATGAGGCCGGAGGCCGTGGTCCGGGCGCTCACGGAGCTCGCCCGGGAGCAGGGGCACGACGACGACGTCACGGTCGTCGCCCTGCGCCGTGAGGCCGTGCCCGCGGCCCCGGTCGTCGGCGGCGTCCGACCGCTGCCCCGCGCCACGAGCGCGGACCTCACGGCCGAGGCCGGGTCGGCGCATGCCCCGCGCGCCTGAGCGGGGCGGCACCGCTCACCGCGCCTGGGCGACGGCGTGCAGCACGCTGCTGGCGAGCACCGTGAGCAGCGTCGTCCAGCCGACGATCGCGACCCCCTGCCAGAGCAGGATGCGCCGGGGCGCGACGCCCGCCGTGGCGAGCATGGTCGCCGTGAACTGCGTGGGCAGGAGGAGCGGGCCGAGCAGGCTGACCCCGGGCACCCCCCAGCGGGAGAACGCGCGCTGGAACTTCTCGCGGCGGGGCGACGACGCCGGGGCCTCCTCGACCGCGGCCTCGCCCGCCCCGGAGGCCGCGTGCGGTTCGCCGCTCGCGGGGACCAGGGACGGGGCCGCCTGCGCGCGGGCGGCCGTCGTGCGGCGCCGACGCTGGACGACGGCGCCGCGGGCCCCCGAGCCGAGCAGCACGACGAGCGCGACGCAGAGGACGTTGCCCACGATGCCCGAGACCGCGGCGACGACCGGGTGGATGCCGCCGAGCACGCCGATCGTGGCGGCGCCCTCCCCCTCGATGAACGGCACGGCACCGGCGGCCGCGACGATGACGGGCTGGAGGAGGTCGGGGACGTGGAGGACGGCGTCCTGGAAGGTGTCGACGAGGCTCACGGCGGGGCTCCTGTCTCGGGGCGGGCCGGTCGGACCGGGTGGTCCGTCGGCGTCGGGACGAGTCCACCGCAGCGCCGCCGCCGCCGGAAGTGACCCGGCGTCACGTCGTGCCGGGCAGCGCGCACGACGGGACCGTGACAGATGTCACGCCCCTAGGCTCGATCCGTGCCGACCGGTCGTGACCCCTCGCCCTCCGCCGGGGACGACCCCGCCCGCGACGTCCTCCGCCTGACCCGGAGCATCCGCGCCACCTGGTGGTACACGGCCGTCGGCATCGTGTTCCTCGACCTCGTGCTCGCCGTGGTCTGGGCGTCGGCCCTCCTGCAGCGCGGCGACGACCGCTCGACCGTGCTCGTGGTCCTCGTCGGCGGGCTCGCCTGGGCGGGCGCAGCCGTGCCCCTGCTCGTCGACTACCGCACCCTGCCCGAGCTCGCCCTCGGGCGCGGCCGGCTCCGGGCCCTGCCCTCGCTCGTCGTCGCCGCGGCGTACGGCATCGTCGCCGGGTCGCTCAGCGGCCTGTGGACCCTCGCGGTCGTCCCGCTCGTCGCGACCGCGGTCCTCCTGCGCTGGCCGCCCGGGGTGCGCCGTCGGGTCGCTGTCGCCGCCGTCGTGCTCGTGCTCGGCCTGTGGGTCGTGGACAGCCGCGCGGCCGCGACCGCGGGGTCCGACGGCTGGCCGCTCGTGGGCTTCTACTCGGTGCTGCTGGCGCCCATGGTCGTCTTCTCGCTCTGGTGGTGGGACGTGCTCGTGGCGCTCGACCGCGCCAGGGCCGCCGAGGGCCGCCTCGCCGCGACGCAGGAGCGCCTGCGCGTGGCCACCGACGTCCACGACCTCCAGGGCCACCACCTGCAGGTCGTCGCCCTCCAGCTCGAGCTCGCCGAGCGGGTGCTGGCGGTCGACCCTTCCTCGGCGGCCGAGCACGTGCGCGCGGCCCGGGCGAGCGTCGACGAGGCGCGCCAGGGCACGCGCGACCTGGCGACCCGCTTCCGGTCGGCGCCGCTCGGCGTCGAGCTCGCCAACGCCGTCGACCTGCTGCGCGCCGCGGGCACCGTCGCCGAGGCGACGGCCGACCCCGACGTCGACTCCGCCCCCGGCGACGTGCTCGGCGCGGTCGTGCGCGAGACCACGACCAACGTGCTCCGGCACGGCGGCGGGGCCTGGGCCCGCCTGTCGCTCGGGCGCGAGGCCGGGTCCTGGCGCTTCGAGATCGCCAACGACCGGGCGGGCGGGGCCGACGACGAACCCGGCGCCCGGGCAGCGGGGGCAGGAGGCGCGGCAGGGCCCGGCGGCTCCGCCGGCTCGGGAGGGACGGCAGGGTCCGGCGGTTCCGGGCTCGACGGGCTCCGGCGCCGCGCCGCCGAGGCCGGCGGCACCGTGGAGGTGCGCCGCGACCGGCACGAGTTCGCCGTCGTCGTCACGGTGCCCGACGACTCCGGCACCCCCGGCGCGGGAGCGCCCTCGTGATCCGCGTGCTCATCGCCGACGACGAGGGCATGATCCGCTCGGCGCTCGCGGCGCTCCTCCGGCTCGAGCCCGACCTCGAGGTCGTCGCCGAGTGCGCCGACGGCGAGCAGGCGGTGGCCGAGGCGCTGCGGCTCGCGCCCGACGTGTGCCTGCTCGACCTCGAGATGCCCGGGCTGGACGGCGTCGAGGTGGCCGCGCGCGTGACCCGGGCGGTCGCCACCCGCTGCGTGGTGATCACCCGCCACGCGCGACCCGGCGTGCTGCGCCGCGCCCTCGCCTCCGGCGTCTCGGGGTTCCTGCCCAAGTCGCGCGGGGCCGACGAGGTCGCCGCGGTGATCCGCCGCGTCGCCGCCGGGCAGCGGTACATCGACTCCGAGGTCGCGGCCGACGCGCTGCGCGACGAGCGCAGCCCGCTCACCGACCGGGAGCTCGACGTGCTGCGCGCCGGCCGCCGCGGCGAGACGACCGGGCAGATCGCCCGCACCCTCTCGCTCGCCCCCGGCACCGTGCGCAACCACGTCTCGGCCGTGCTCGCGAAGCTCGACGTGGCGACGCGGCAGCAGGCGGTGCTCCGCGCGGAGGAGGCCGGCTGGATCTGAGCCGCCCGCCGCCCGTCGGCCGCGGCGGCCGGCGGCCGTCGGCGGCGGCCGGTGGAGCCGACCGGGCGTCCCGTGGCAGGATCGACGCCAGCCGAGACCAGGGGCGACCCGGAGGGAGAAGCGTGCGCGCACAGGACGTGGCCGACAAGAGGTTCCAGCCGACGAAGTTCCGCGAGGGGTACGACCAGGGCGACGTCGACGCGTTCCTCGACCGGGTGCAGGCGGCGCTCACCGCCGCCGAGCAGGGGCGCCCCGTCGAGCTCACGCCCGAGGAGGTCGTGAAGACGCGCTTCCGGCCGACCCGGTTCCGCGACGGCTACGACCAGGACCAGGTCGACGACTTCCTCGACGACATCGTCGCCGCCCTGCTCGCGCTGCGGCGCCCGTGACCCACCGGGGCGCACGCTGATGCGCCTGGCCACCACGACGGTCGGCGACGGCCCGCGCCACGTCGGGCTGGTCCACGGCCTCGGCGCGGAGGGCGCGACCTGGGGCCCGCTCGTCGACAGGATGCTCGCCACGGGCCGGTACCGGGTCACCACGGTCGACCTCCGCGGGCACGGGCTCAGCGAGCGGGCGGGCTCGTACCGGCTCGCCGACCTCGCCGACGACGTCGCGGAGACCCTGCCGACGGGCCTGCAGGCCGTGGTCGGGCACTCGCTCGGCGGCTCCGTCCTGGTGCGCGCCGTCGACCGGCTCCGCCCCGAGCGTGCGGTCTACCTCGACCCCGGGTTCCGGCTGGCGCTGCCCACGACGGGCCTCGCCGGCCGCGCCTTCTGGGCGGTGCCGGTCCTCACGGTGGGGGCGTCGGCCCTCCTGCAGGCCCGGAAGGGCGCGGCCGTGCGCGCCTCCTGGCCGGCGTCGACGCGGGCTCTGCTCGACCAGGCGAAGGCCCGCTTCGACGGACGGATGGCGATCGGCGTCTTCCGTGAGGTGGCGCACTCCCCCGTCGCGGCCGCGGCCCCTCCGGTGCCCTCGGCCGTCGTGCTCTCGGACGAGTCCCCCGCCGTGCTGCCCGACGCCCTGGCCGCCGAGCTGGAGCACGCCGGCTGGGTCGTCCGCCGCCTCGACGGCCTGCACCACGACATGCAGCTCGAGGACCCGGACCGCGTCCTCGGAGCGATCGCCGACCTGCTCTGAGCCCGCCCGGCGCGGCACCGCGGAGCGCGCGGGCATACGCTGACGCATGCCCTCGACCCCCGTGCCCGCCGCCGTTGTCGACCCCGCCGCCGCGACTCCTGCCCCCTGGTGGACCCGCGCCACCGTCTACCAGATCTGGCCCCGCAGCTTCGCCGACGGTGACGGCGACGGGATCGGCGACCTCGCCGGCATCCGCAGCAAGCTGGGGCACCTCTCCGACCTCGGCGTCGACGTGATCTGGCTGTCGCCCGTCTACCCGTCGCCCCAGGTCGACGCGGGCTACGACATCAGCGACTACGACACGATCGACCCGCTCTTCGGCACGCTCGAGGAGTTCGACGAGCTGCTGGCCGAGGTGCACGCCCTCGGCATGAAGCTCGTCATGGACCTCGTCGTCAACCACACGAGCGATCAGCACCCGTGGTTCGTCGAGGCGCGGTCGTCGGTCGACAGCCCCAAGCGCGACTGGTACGTCTGGCGGCCGCAGCGGCCCGACGGCGCCCGGCCGACGGAGTGGCGCAGCGCCTTCAGCGGCCCCGCGTGGACCCTCGACGAGGCGACCGGCGAGTGGTACCTGCACATGTTCGCGGCGGCGCAGCCCGACCTGAACTGGGCGAACCCGGAGGTGCGTGCGGCCGTCCACGCCCTCATGGACCGGTGGCTCGACCGGGGCGTCGACGGGTTCCGGATGGACGTCATCAACCACATCGCGAAGTCGCCGGCGTCGCTCGAGGCGGGCGCGGCCGGCTTCGAGATGGGCGCGCAGATCCACGACCACCTGCAGGAGATGCACCGCGAGGTCTTCGCGCACCGCGGCGACCGCGAGCTGCTCACCGTGGGCGAGATGCCCGGCGTCTCGGTGGAGGACGCCGTGCTCTTCACCGACCCGGCCCGCCGCGAGCTCGACATGGTGTTCCAGTTCGAGCACGTCGTCCTCGACAACGGCCCGGGCTCGAAGTTCGACCACGTGCCGCTGAGGCTCACGGACCTCAAGCGGTCGCTCGGCCGGTGGCAGGAGGGGCTCGCCGAGCGGGGCTGGAACAGCCTCTACCTCGGCAACCACGACCAGCCCCGCAGCGTCTCGCGCTACGGCGACGACGGCCGGTGGCGCTACGAGTCGGCGACGCTGCTCGCCGCCGTGCTGCACCTGCACCGCGGCACGCCCTACGTCTACCAGGGCGACGAGATCGGCATGACGAACGCCCGCTTCACCCGCCTCGACCAGTACCGCGACGTCGAGTCGCTCAACCGCCACCAGGAGGCGCGCGCGGCCGGGGCCACGGAGGAGGAGGTCCTCGAGACGCTCCGGGTCCGCAGCCGCGACAACGGCCGCACGCCCGTGCAGTGGGCCGACGGGCCGGGCGCCGGGTTCACGACGGGCACCCCGTGGATCGAGGTGCCCGCGTCGGGAGCGGAGATCACCGTGGCGGCCGACCGCGCCTCCGGCGAGCGCAGCGTCTTCGACTTCTACCGGCGCCTCATCGCGCTGCGGCACGACGACCGGGTCGTGCAGCTGGGGGCCTTCACCATGCTGGCCCCCGACGACGAGCGCCTCTACGCCTTCACGCGCACCCTCGGGGACGAGCGACTGCTCGTCGTCGCGAACTGGTCGGGCGAGCCCTACGAGCTCGACCCCGCCCTCGACCCGCTGCTCGGCGCGGCGCTCTCGGCGGTGCCGGCCGGCGGTGCGGCCCCCGAGCTCGTGATCGGGAACGTGCCGGGGTCGTCGGGGCCGACGCTGTCGCCCTGGGAGGTGCGGGTGCTGCGCGCCTGACGCCCGCTGCGCCCGCCCCGCGGCGGACGTGAACCACGCATCGGCGGTGAGCCCGTTGCCCAGGCGGGGTTCGCCGGCCGCTGCGTGGTTCGCGTGGCCTCGGGCGTGCCCGGTGCGGCCGCCTGCACCCGAGGCCCCGCGCCCACCGTCCCGCGGCGGCGGCGGCAGGCGCCTCGACCCCGACCTGGCAGGATGTCGCGATGGACGAGGCAGCGCGCACCCGACGACCCGACGTCACGACCCTCGAGCTCGTCGGCGGCCCCGAGCCGCTCGCCGTGACCCTGCACGAGCACGACGAGGCCTGGGCCGCGACCTTCGCCGAGCACCGGCGGCGCATCCAGGAGGCCCTGGCCGGGTCCGGCGAGGACGTCCTGGTCGAGCACATCGGCTCCACCTCCGTGCCCGGGCTCGCGGCGAAGCCGATCGTCGACCTGGTGGTCGGCGTCGACGACGTCACGGCCGAGGAGGACCACGTCGAGAGGCTCCTGGCGGCCGGGTACGTCCTCCGGGTGCGGGAGCCGGGGCACCGGCTCGTGCGCACGCCCGAGCGCGACGTGCACGTGCACGTCTACCGGCGGGACGATCCCGCGGTGGGCGAGTACCTCCTCCTGCGCGACCACCTGCGGGCCGACGCCGCCGACCGCGCCCTCTACGAGCGCACCAAGCGAGCGCTGATGGAGCGCCGCTGGGACGACTCGAACGACTACGCCGACGCGAAGGGCGCGGTGATCGCCGAGATCAAGGAGCGCGCTCGCGCGGCGGCCACCCGCAGCTGACCGGGGGTCGGAGCGCGTAGCGTCGCGCCCATGACACCCGGAGAGCAGACCAGCCCCATGATGGACGGCAGCAGCGAGGCCACCGGCGAGGAGCGGGCCCAGGGCCTGGCCGAGCAGGTCCACGCCGACGACCCCGCCGCGAGCGGCGCCGAGAAGGACGACCAGGTGCGCGAGCGCCTGTCGGAGACCCGCGAGGCCGACACCGACCCGGAGGCCACCGAGGCGTCGCGCGACGCCGACTGACGGCGCCCCGCCGGGCCGCCGCTGTGGGAGGCGGCCCGGGCAGGAGGCGGATCCGTCGCCGGCTCTGGTGCGCGGACCCCTCCCGGGTCTAGCTTGACCCCCGAACGGGTCACCCGATCCCGTCCCCGCGCGTGCCCGTCATCTGGGAGCGGTCGCGAGCGGCACCCACCGCTGCACCACCACAGGCAGGAACGACGATGTTCGACACCCGCTTCATCAGCAGTGCCATCTCCCGCAGCGCCGAGACCCCGGTCGACCGACGACGGCTCCTCGCCGCCGCCGGCGTCACCGGGCTCGGCACCGGCCTCGCGGCGCTCGCCGCGACGCTGCCCGCCCAGCCGGCGGCGGCGATCTCGCCGTCGGACGAGGCGATCAGCGACGCCACGATCCTCAACTTCGCCCTCAACCTCGAGTACCTCGAAGCGGAGTTCTACCTCCGGGCCGTCACGGGCTCCGGCCTGCCGGCCGACCTCATCACCGGCATCGACCCGCAGGGCGGCGTGGTCGGCGGCAGGCCCGTGCCCTTCGCGACCACGGCCGTCAAGCGGATCGCGCAAGAGATCGCGGCCGACGAGAAGGCGCACGTTGCCTTCCTGCGGTCCGCCCTGGGCGGCGCGAAGGTCTCGCGGCCCGCCATCGACCTCCGGGGCAGCTTCACGGCGGCGGCCCTCGCGGCCGGGGTCATCACGAAGGGCCAGACGTTCGACCCGTTCGCGTCGGAGGAGAACTTCCTCCTCGGGGCCTTCCTCTTCGAGGACGTCGGCGTCACCGCGTACAAGGGCGCCGCACCGCTCATCTACAACAAGACGTACCTCGGGGCGGCGGCCGGGATCCTGGCCGTCGAGGCCTACCACGCCGGCATCATCCGCACCACGTTGAACGCCAAGGGGCTGCAGGTGCCCGCGACGAAGATCTCGGACGCCCGCGACAGCCTCGACGGCCCGACCGACGACGACCAGGGCCTCACCCTGGGCGGCGTGCAGAACCTGGTCCCCACCGACGCGAACGCCCTCGTCTACGGGCGCACGGCGGAGCGCGTGCTCAACATCGTGTACCTGACGCCGAACCAGATCGACAAGGGCGGGTTCTTCCCCGAGGGGATCAACGGCGCCATCGTGGCGAGCGGCAACCCGGGCAGCAGGGTCTGAGGCACGGCGCCGGGCCGGTCCGTGCCCCCGGGGGTGCGGACCGGCCCGGACTCGTCGGCGCGAGGGTACGCGGATCGCCGCCGGACAGCGGGCCGCGGCGCTCAACCAGCGCACCAGGGCCCTCGCCGCCGACCACCCTCGCCTCGTCGTCGTGCCGTTCCCCACGGAGCTCACGGAGCGGCTGTGGGTGCCGCAGTCGCGGGAGCTGCGCTACACCCGCACCTACGAGGTGTGGAGCCGTCAGGTGCTCACGACGCTGCACGGGACGTCGGCCGAATGACCACCGGGCCTCGGCCCCACCGCCCGGCCGGGCGTCATCCCGCGGTCGGCACCTCCGCCGTGACGTCGGCCGTCGTCCACCCGTCGACGAGGTCGCCGTGCCCGCTCGCCGTGAAGGCGAGCACGGCCGCGCCGATCCGCCCGCCGGAGGTGCCGAGCGTCGAGGTGCGCAGCTCCGGCGCCTCGCGCCAGGCGAGCGCCCGCGAGAGCTCGACGCGCAGCGGGGCGAGCAGTGCCTCGCCCGCCCGCGACACCCCTCCGGCGACGACGACGGTGGCCGGGTCGACGAGCAGGGTCACCGAGGCCAGCCCGAGCGCGAGGGCGTGCACCGCGTCGGACCAGACGCGGTCGGCGACCGGGTCGGACCCGAGGCGGGCCGCGACGGCCGCGGCGTCCAGGCCGGGCGCGCCTCCTGCCGCGGCCCAGCGGCGCGCGATGCCGGCGCCCGAGCAGTAGACCTCGAGGCAGCCGCGCTGCCCGCACGTGCACGCCTCGCCGTCGGGCAGCACGGGCACGTGGCCCAGCTCGCCCGCGGCGGCGAGGGCGCCGACGACGGCGTGCCCGCCGCTGACGACGGACGCGGCCACCCCGGTGCCGACGACGACGAGGACGGCGTCCTCCGCGCCTCCGGCCGCCCCGAACCGGCGCTCGGCGAGGCCGCTGGAGCGCACGTCGTGGTCGACCTCGACGGGCAGGCCGAGCTCGGCCGAGAGGATCGCGCCGAGCGGCAGGTCGGTCCAGCCGAGCGTCGACGCGTAGCGGACCGTGCCCGTCGCGGCGTCGACCAGGCCGGGCGTGACGACGCCGACGCCCAGGACCTGCTGCCCCTGCCGCTCGGCCGAGCCGCGCAGGGCGACGAGCAGATCGACGAGGCGCGCGACGGCGTCGGCCCCGGTGCCCGTGCCCTCGACGGTGCGCAGCTCGGTGGTGCGTCCGCGGGCGTCGACGAGGGCGCCCTTGATCGTGGTGCCGCCCACGTCGACCGCGACGACGACGGCCGACCCGGTCGGCCCCGCGGGCGCGGGCCCGGCGACGGGCGCAGGAGTCGCGCCCTCGTCCGCCCCGCCCGCCGGCACGGCGTAGCGCGGTCCCGCCCCGTCCGGCGCCGCCTCGGCCAGCGCCGTGTCGGCCAGCGCAGTGTCGGCCAGCGCCGTGTCGGCCAGCGCAGTGTCGGCCAGCGCCGTGTCGGCCAGCGCAGTGTCGGCCAGCGCCGTCTCGGCCAGCGCCGCGAGCACGGCGCGCACCGTGCCCGGGTCGGTGCGGAGCGTGCCGTCGCCCCGCGGCGAGGGCACCTGGGCGCGAAGGTGCACCTCGGTCGCCCCCGTGGCGGCGACGATCGCGCGCACGTTGGCCGGGCGGACCGCCCCGCCGACGAGCACCGCGGGGGCGCCGGGGTCGGTCCGCGAGCGGTGCACGAGCTCGGCGAGCACGGCGGTGCCCTCGGCCGCGGGGTGCGGGCCGCCCGAGGTGAGCACGCGGACCACGCCCGCGGCCCGGAGCCGCTCCCAGGCCGCGAGCGGGTCGACGGTCGCGTCGAACGCCTTGTGGAAGGTGACGGGCAGCGGCGCCGCCGCGGCGACCAGGCGGCGCAGGGCGGCCTCGTCGACCTCGCCGGCCGGGGTGAGCACGCCGAGGACCACTCCGACGGGGGTGCGCGCCTCGGTCGCGGCGACCCGCGCGATCGCCTCGAGGTCGAGGCACATGAGGTCGAGCTCGGCGTCGTCGTGCACGAAGTCGCCGCCGCGCGGGCGGACGATCACCTGCACGCCGACGCGCTCGACGGCGCGCAGCACCGCGGTGACGGTGCCGATGCTCGGGGTGGTGCCGCCCTCGAGCAGGTCGGCGCAGAGCTCGACGCGGTCCGCGCCCTCGCGGTCGGCGACCACCGCGCCGGCGACGTCGTCGACGCAGATCTCGACGAGCACGCCCCGCGAGCGCAGGCCGCCCGAGGTCGCGTCGGCCGAGGTCGCGTCGGCCGAGGTCGCGTCGCCCGGGGTGAAGCCGACGGAGGTCGAGCCGGCCGAGGTCGCGCGGCCCGAGCTCACGCGGTGCCGCCGCGGGACGCGGTCCACGCCGCGACGTCGGCACCGGGCGCGATGCCGCCGACGCGCACGCCGCCGCCGAGCACCGGCAGGTCCACGAGCGAGCCCGCCCGCGACACGTCGACGCCGAGCGCGCCGAGCACCTCGAGGGCGAGCAGCGTCGTGGCGCGGGGGTTGCCGTCGACGATCTTCATGGCCACGGCCTCGCCGGAGGCGGCGGCCATGCCGATGACGCCCTCGGCCCCGCCCTTGGCGAGCAGGCCGGGCACCCGGAGCATGGCGTCGCTGTTCGCGTGGTCCTCGCCGCCGACGAAGAAGGGGTGCGCGCGCATGGCGTCGGCCACGCGCCGCTCGTCCGACCCCTCGGGCGCCGTGACGAGGTGGCGGAAGGACCGCGCGAGCCCCTCGACCGTGGTGCTGAACAGCGGGGCCCCGCAGCCGTCGATCGCGACGTGCTCGACGGGCGCGCCCGTGGCCTCCTGCACCGTGTCGCGGACGAGCCGCTGGAACGGGTGCTCGGGGTCGAGGTAGCTCGCGGTGTCCCAGCCGCCCGCCACGCAGGCGAGCAGCATGGCGGCGTGCTTGCCGGAGCAGTTCATCCGCACGCGCGACCGCGGCTCGCCGTCACGGACCATCTGGTCGCGGGTGGCGGGGTCCTCGGGCAGGTCCACCGGGCAGCCCAGCGCCTGGTCGTCGACCCCGGCCCGCGCCAGGATGCGCCGGACGACGGCGACGTGCTCGTCGGTGCCGGTGTGGCTGCCGGCCGCGACGGCGAGCTCCTCGCCCGCGAGGTGCGCGCCGGCACGGAGGCAGGCGAGGGCCTGCAACGGCTTCGTCGTCGACCGCGGCAGCACCTGCCCCTCCTCGTCGCCGAGGCGGGCGACCACGGCGCCCGAGGCGTCGACCGCGACGAGCCGCCCCAGGTGGCGGCTCTCGACGACGCCGGAGCGGGTCACGACGGCGAGCTCGGCGAGCCCGGTGGGGGCGGGGTGCGGGGTGGTCACGAGGGGGCTCCTCCGGTGGTGGGACGGTCGGTGGCGGGGTCGGCCGTGGCGGGGCGGTCGGTGGCGGGGCGGTCGGTGGCGGGCACGCCGAGCACGGCCGCCGACGGGACGGCGCGGGTGCCGGGGCCCCGGGGCGTGCGGCGGCCGGGGCGGGTGCGCAGCCGGGCGGCGAGCGTCGACAGCGCCCCGTTGAAGACGAGGTAGATCAGCGTCACGACGACGAAGGTCTGGATGAGCAGGTGGTTGAACGACGACAGCACCTGGCCGCGGTAGAGCAGCTCGGTGAAGGCGACGATGTAGCCGAGCGAGGTGTCCTTGACGAGGCTCACCAGCTGCGTGACGAGCGAGGGCGACGCGAAGCGCAGCGCCTGCGGCAGCACCACCTTGCGGGTCGTCTGGGCGCTCGTCATGCCGAGGCTGAGGCCGGCCTCCCGCTGCCCGCGGGGCAGGCCCAGGATGCCCGCGCGCACGATCTCGGCGAAGGCCGCCGAGTTCGCGACGGTGAGCGGCACGACGAGCTTCCAGATCAGCGGCAGGTCGAGGCCCAGCTGCGGCAGCCCGAAGAGCATGAGGTAGATGAGCAGGAGGACCGGAACGGTGCGGGCGACCTCGATGTACGCCGTCGCCGCCCAGCGCACCGGGCGCACCGGGCTGAGCCGTCCGAGGGCGAGGACCAGGCCGAGGGCGCCGCCGAGCACGGCGACGAGCGCGGCGGCCCGGACGGTGCCCCAGAGCCCCACGAGCAGGTACTGCCAGACGGGCCACGACAGGAAGGGCGTCCACCGGTCGGCGGCGAGCTGGCCGCGCGAGCCGAACTGCACGAGGCCGGCGGCGACGAGGCCGAGCAGGGCGAGGACGACGACGACGGACCAGATCCGGATGCGCCGGCGGGCCCGCGGTCCGGGCTCGTCGTAGAGCGACAGCACCTGACGGGCGGGTGCGCGGCCGGTCGCGGTCGCGCCGGCGGTCGGGGCGGGAGCGCTCATCGGAGGATCGCCACCTTCCGTTCGAGGCGACCGGCGCCGAGGCCGATCGCGAGGGCGAGCACCATGTAGAGCAGGCCCGCCGCGGTGAAGATGAGGATCGGCTGCGCCTCGACGAGGTTGAGCTTGTTGGCGGCCGAGGTGAGCTCGACGACGCCGACCGCCGCGGCGAGAGCGGTGTTCATCGTCAGCGCGATCATGACGTTGCCGAGCGGCTGCACGGCCGCCCGGAACGCCTGCGGCAGGACGACGAGGCCGAGCGTCTGGCCGAGGGTCAGGCCGAGGGCGCGGCTCGCCTCGACCTGACCGTGGCCGACGGTGTTGACGCCGCTGCGGATCGCCTCGGCGACGTAGGCCGCCTCGTAGAGCGCGAGGACGAGCACGGCGGTCGGGGCGAGCGGCAGGATGAGCCCCGCGTCGGGCAGGGCGAACACGGCCAGGATGAGCAGCGCGAGCAGCGGCACGTTGACGAAGAACTGCACGTACGCGAACGCCGCACCGCGCAGCACCGGCACCGGGCTGATCCGGGCGGCCGCCACGAGCGTGCCGAGCACGAGTGCGCCGACCCCGGCGACGACCGCCAGGAGGACGGTCGTGCCGAGCGCGCTGAGGAGGGGTCCCGCCCCGTCGACGAAGAGGTCCATGGTGCCGTGCCGCCGACCCGGGTCAGGACCCGGGGACGGAGCCGATCTCCGGCGCCTCCGGCGTCTCGGACTCGACGGCGGAGCCGAGGGTCTCGTCCCAGACGGTCGCCCAGGTGCCGTCCTCCTCGATCGTCACGAGCCAGTCGTTGACGAACTCCTTGAAGTCCTCGTCGTCGTGCGCGAGGCCGATGCCGTAGGCCTCGGTGGTGAAGGGCTGGCCGACGACCTTGATCGAGTCGTCCGAGGCGGCGTTCGAGGCGAGCAGCGTGAAGTCCTGCACGTAGGCGTCGCCGCGGCCCTGCTTGAGCGCCTGCACGGCCTGCGGGTCGGTCGCGAACGAGATGACGGTGGCCGTCGGCTGCTCCTCGGGGACCGCCGTGACGGCGGGCGTGTTCGCCCCGACGATGACGTCCTTGCCGCCGAGGTCGTCGATGCCCTCGATCTCGTCGTCGTCGGCACGGACGGCGACGGCGAGGCCGGACTCCAGGTACGGGCCCGCGAACGACACCTGCTCGGCGCGCTCCTCGGTGATCGTGTACGTGTTGAACACCACGTCGACGGTGCCGTTCTGCAGCAGCGCCTCGCGGGTCTCGGAGGCCGGGGGCACGATCTCGACGTTGGGCTCGCCGAGGATGTAGATGGCGAGCAGCTTCGCGAGCGAGGCGTCGAAGCCCTGCACGTCGTCGGGGTCGGAGGGGTCCTGCTGCGACAGCAGCGGCGCGTCGAGGGCCTCGCCGACGACGAGGGTGCCGCGCTCCTTGATGCGCTCCATCGTCGAGTCGGGGAGGATGTCGGCCGCGTCGGCGACGACGGCGTCGGCGTAGACCTGGTCGAGCGCGGACGCCGAGCCGGAGGCGTCGTCGTCGGTGGGGACGGCCGACTCGCCGCCGGAGCAGGCGGTGAGGCCGAGCACGGCGGTCACGGCGACGACGGCGAGGGCCCCGCGGCGGGGCTTCCTGAAGGTGTGCACGGTGGTGCCTCTCTGTGGCGGGACGGGGGTTCGGGGTGGGGCGGACGGGTGGGGCGCGGGGGTCAGTGGGACAGGATCGTGGAGAGGAACGCGCGGGCGCGGTCCGACTCGGGGTGGTCGAAGAAGGCGTCGGGGGCGGCCTCCTCGACGATGCGGCCGCCGTCCATGAAGACGACGCGGTCGGCGGCGCGACGGGCGAAGCCCATCTCGTGCGTGACGACGACCATGGTCATGCCCTCCTCGGCGAGCGAGACCATGACGTCGAGCACCTCGGTGACCATCTCGGGGTCGAGGGCCGAGGTGGGCTCGTCGAAGAGCAGCACCTTCGGGCGCATGGCGAGCGCGCGGGCGATCGCGGCGCGCTGCTGCTGGCCGCCCGAGAGCTGGGCGGGGTAGCTGTCGGCCTTGTCGGCGATGCCGACGCGCTCGAGCAGCTCGAGCCCGTGCCGGCGGGCCTCCGCGGCGCCCTCGCGACGGACGGCGATCGGCGCCATCGTGACGTTGTCGAGCACGGTGCGGTGCGCGAAGAGGTTGAACGACTGGAAGACCATGCCCACGTCGGCGCGCAGCCGGGCGAGCGCCCGCCCCTCCTCGGGCAGGGCGACGCCGTCGACGAGGACCTCGCCGCTCGTGATCGTCTCGAGCCGGTTGATGCACCGGCAGAGCGTCGACTTGCCCGAGCCGGAGGGCCCGATCACGACGACGACCTCGCGGGGGGCGACGCGCAGCGTGACGTCCTTGAGCACGTGGTGCTCGCCGAAGTGCTTCTGCACGTCGCTGAGCACGATCATGTCGGTCGCCTGCTCCTGCGCCATCGGGCCGCTCCCTCGCTCACGGCGGCCCTCGGTGGCCGCGTCGCCGTCCGGATCGGGCTCCGTCCTGGTGACGGGCCCATCCTGTCGTGCGATTGTTGCACGCACATCTCGACCAAGTTACTGCGATACTGGACCAAGATCGGCGGCGTCCGTCGACGTGGAAGGACCCCGTGACCTCGTTCGCGACCGCCCCGCTGCCGCGCCACTCCCGCCAGGCCGTGGAGGTCCTCCGGCCCCTGCGCCTCGGCCGCGCGACCTCGCGCGCGGCCCTCGCGGCGGCCACCGGCCTCTCGCCGTCGACCGTGGCGGCGCGCGTCGAGGACCTCCTGCAGCGCGGCCACGTCGTCGAGGACGGCGAGGGCGCCTCCCGGGGCGGCCGCCGCCCCCGGCAGCTGCGCGTGCGCGGCGAGGCCGGGCTCGTCGGCTGCGTCGACCTCGGCGTCGACCGCGCCTCGTTCGGCCTCGTCGACCTCTCGGGCGCGTTCCTCGCCGAGCGGCACGTCGAGCTCGACGTCGCCGCCGGCCCGAGGGCCGTGCTGGACCTCGCGCTCGACCAGCTCCGCGACCTCGTCGCCACGACCGACCTGCCGGGCCACCGCGGCCTCAGCGGGATCTCGATGGGCGTGCCCGGTCCCGTCTCGTCGACGAGCGGCCGCATCGTCTCGCCGTCGCGCATGCCCGGCTGGAACGGCGTCTCGGTCGCCGACCTCGTGCACGAGAGCGTGCGGCTGCCCGTGCTCGTGGGCAACGACGCCAACCTCATGGCCGCGGGCGAGCTGCTCGACCCCGACGACCCGTCGTCGCCGCCCCACCAGGTCTTCGTCAAGGCCGGCTCGGGCATCGGGTGCGGCATCGTCTCGGGCGGCGAGCTCTACACCGGCAGCGCCGGCTGGGCGGGCGACATCAGCCACGTCTCGGTGCCCGGCGCCGAGCCCGTGCCCTGCAGCTGCGGGCGCACGGGCTGCCTCGACGCCCTGGCGTCGGGCACCGCCCTCGTGCGCGAGCTGCAGCTCGCCGGGCACGACGTGCCGACGGTCGAGGCGATGATCGCCCTGGCCCGCGACTCCCACCCGGCCGCCACGCGACTCCTGCGCGGTGCCGGGGTCATGACCGGGGGCGTGCTCGCCACCATCGTCAACTTCTTCACGCCCGACCGCGTCGTGCTCGGCGGCGTGCTCGCCGACTCCGCCGTGTTCGTCGCCGGGGTGCGCTCGACCCTCTACGCCGAGTGCCTGCCGATGGCCACCGAGCAGCTCGTCGTCGACGTCGCCCGCCACCCCCGCACCGCCGGCCTGCGCGGGGCGGCACGGGTGTTCCTCGACCGGGCGTTCTCGGTCGAGGGCGTCGCCTGACCGCGGGCGTCAGGAGGCGCGCGGGCGTCAGGAGGCGCGGCCCGGCCCCGGCGGGCACGGGCGCGCTCAGCCCTCAGCGAGGGCGGGCAGGAGGTGCGCTCAGGCCCCCACGAGGGCGGGCACGAACGAGGCGGCCACGACCGTGACGTCGTCGGGGCGCTCCTCCGTGCCGGCCAGGGCGATGACCTCCTGGACGATGGCGGCCGGGTCGCCCGTCGCCCCGAGCAGCTCCTCGACGCGCCCCACCGCCTCGAGCTCGTCGTCGAAGAGGTCGAGCACGCCGTCGCTGATGCAGACCAGGGTGTCGGCGGCGTCGAGGGTCGCGGTGCGCGCGGTCCACGCGGTCCCGATTCCGATCGGCAGGTCCGTCGACCGCAGGCGCTCGACCCGCCCGTCGGCCCGGCGCAGGAACGCCAGGCCGTGGCCCGCGTCGACCCAGCGCATGTCCCCGGTCGGCGTGATGCGCACGTGGAAGCAGGTCGTGAACTGGACGGCCGTGTCGTCGTCGCCGGTGGCCAGCCCGACGGTCGCCCTGCGCAGCGCCGAGGCGGGGTCGGGGTCCTCGACCGAGCTGCGGACGACGGACCGGACGGCGGCGGCGATCATGCCGGCCCCGACGCCCTTGCCCATGACGTCGCCCACGGTCAGCGCCATGCCGTCGGGCGTGGAGTACCAGTCGTAGAAGTCGCCGCCGACCGTGCGGGCGGGCACGCAGGCCCCGACGACCGAGAACGTGGCGGGCAGGGTGCGGGCGTCCGGGGGCAGGAGGGACTGCTGGACCGACGCGGCGCGGTCGAGCTCGCGCTCGACGGCGCGCTGCTCCGCCCGGGAGCGGTCCACCTTCTGCCGGGCCTGTCGCGCCAGCTCGTTGACGGCCAGGCCGACGATGGCGTAGATGGTCAGCGCGAAGGCGAGCCGCACGACGTCGCTCGGGCCGCGCCCGCCGGGGTCGATGACGAACGGCAGGAGGAACGTGACGCTGGAGCCGAGCAGCAGCCACAGGACGTTCACCCGGCCCGGCCAGACCGCGATCCAGATGATGGCGAGCAGGATGACGGGCAAGAAGAGGGACCGGCTGTCGCCCGTGCCGAAGCGGAGCAGCCCGACGGCCACGAAGTCGAGGGCGGGGATGACGATCTCGGCCCGCAGCAGGCGGGCGTCCCGCGCCGCCGCGGCCGCGTACGCGACGCCGAGCGCGGCCGCGAGCACGCCCGACCACATCGCCACGGGGTCGCTCACCGTCAGCCAGGGCACCACGGTGCTGAGCGCCGCCGCCCCGAGCACGAGGAGGAACACGAACGACTGCTTGAACAGGGGCACCCAGCGTCGCGAGCCGGCGGGCATGGTCCGCGCCAGGATTCCGCGGTCGCCCCAGACGCTCGGCCGGTCGCCGTCGTCCCCGTCGGTGGCTGCTCCGCCCGTCGTCATCTCGTCAGGATAGGTCCGGCCCGGGACGGGCCGACCTCGACCGGGCCCCCCAGTGGAAGGGGCATCAGCCCGCCCTGACCGGCACGAGGCGGGGGACGAGCCGGACGAGGACCACCATGCCGACGAGCTCGACGAGGGTCTGGGTGACGACGACGACCGGCGCGAGCGAGAGCGACGCCGGCAGGGCCAGCGCGAGCGGCAGGACCACGAGGGAGTTCCTGGTCGCGCCGCTGAACACGAGGGCCCGGGTCGCCGGCACGTCGAGCCGGGCCGCACGGCCGACGACGAGGCCGAGTGCCGCCGCGACCACGAGGAACCCGGCGTAGATCGGCACCAGCACGAGCAGCTGGGCCAGGGAGTCCCCCACGGCGCCGGCCTGGGACGCGACCACCGTGGACAGGGTCGCCATCATCAGCGGGACCATCAGCCCGAGCGTCGTGCGTTCGATGGCGACTCCTGCTCGGCGTCGCCGGGCGAGGGCCTGCACGAGCGCGGCCGCCACCAGCGGCACGACGATCAGCACGAGGAAGGCCCGGGCGAAGGGGGCGACCTCGACGACGGCGACGCCCGCCGGGCCGACGAACAGCAGCAGGTAGAGGGGCAGGAGCAGGATCTGCGCCAGCATGAGGAGCGGGGCCGCGGCCAGGAGCCGTTCCGAGGCGCCGCCGGCGAGGCCGGCGAACACGATCACGTAGTCGATGCACGGGGTGAGCAGCACGAGCAGCACCCCGAACAGCAGTGCGGGCTCGTCGGCGACGAACCGGGACAGCCCGTAGGCGACGACCGGGACGAGGACGAAGTCCAGGAGGCCCACCGCGGCCAGGAAGCGGCCGTCACGCAGGGACCGCCCCGCCTCGGCGAAGGGGACGCCGAGGAACGTCGCGAACAGCAGCAGCGCGAGGACGGGCTCGATCGCCACCTCGAGGCGGTGCGCTCCCGGCACGGCGAGCCCGACCACGCCGCCGGCCAGGATCGACGCGAGGTAGAGCGGGACCTGCCGACGCTCGAGCCAGGGGACGAGGCTCACGACGACGGGCGCTTCCGCGCCGATCGGGGCGTTGCGGCGCGCGAGTCGGTCACGGATGCGAGGGTACCGGTCGCTCCCCGTTCGGAGCAGGCCCTGGTGGCCCCGTCGCCCTTCCGCGATGGACGCCCGCACTGCGCGTGTGCGAGCTAGCCTCACGTCATGACCTTCGCCACCGTCGGCACCCTGGGCGCCCTGCCCGGCAAGCGCGACGAGCTCGTCGCCCTCCTCACCGAGCACGACGAGAGCCTCGTCGGGGCCGGCTGCCAGGCCTACGAGGTGGGCGTCGACGACGCCCACCCCGACACGGTCTTCGTCGTCGAGCTCTGGGACTCGAGGGAGGCGCACCAGGCCTCCCTCGCCCTCCCCGCGGTGCGGGCCGCGATCGACCGGGCGCGCCCGCTGCTCGACGGCACCTTCGGCGGGCACCGCTTCGACGTCGCCGGCTCACCCCTCCGCGACTGAGCCGACGCCCTGCCACGAGGGCTGGGCCCCCGGGCGTCGCATGGTCGGTGAGCCTCCTGTCGGTGCGTCAGCTGTAGGAGGCGCGGTTGATCGCGACGAGGAACGGCCCGGTCACGCTCCCGCCGGCCTCGACGTAGTCGCCGATGACCTCCATCGCGAGGTCGCGGCGCTCCGGCACGCGCTCCTTCTCGGCGGCGGCCAGCCAGTCGGGCATCTCCGCTGCCGTGCGGTCGGTGCAGTAGACGGGTGAGCCAGGCTGCTGTCGCCAGGACTCGGCGAGGACGCCGGCGTCGACGGCGTCGAACCCGGTCTCCTCCACGAGCCGGAGGGCCACGGCACGGTCGGCGTCACGGTCGGCGGCCACGGGGATCGCCGTACGAGCAGGATCGCCGGGCTCGGTGGCCCTCGCGTCGAAGGACTGCGACGTGATCGCGTTCCACGCCTTCGCGACGGGGCGCCCGAACAGCTCCGACAGCCAGACGCTCTCGGGCACGCCCTCCTCGAACTCGCGCACCGACCCGTCGCGCATCGGGTAGTGGTTCGACGTGTCGATGACGACCGCGCCCTCAGGGGCGGATCGGACGTACTCGGCGATGTCGGCGTTGCGGTTCATCGGCACCGAGACGATGAGGACGTCGACGCCCTGGGCGACCTCGGCGACGGCCACGGCGCGGGCGCCGGTGCGGAGGGCGGCCTCGCCGATCGTCTCGGGTCCGCGCGAGTTCGCGATCGCGACGTGGTGCCCGTGCCGCGCGAGGCGGCGGGCGAGGGTGGAGCCGATGGACCCGGCGCCGATGATCCCGATCTTCAGGTGGTCTTCTTCTCGTGGGACGGTCATGTCCCCATCTTGAACCTTGCCACCAGTGTGAATGTCAAGGGGTGAGTGAGGCCGGTGCGCATCCGGGACGCCTCCGGCGCGAGCATCGGCGACCGACCGCCTCCCGGTGCCGGCCTCAGCTCGCCCGGGCGACCCTCGGCTCGGACGTCATGGCGTCCATCGTCTCGATGTACTGCGTGAGCGCGTCCCGGTTCTGGACGAGGAACTCGATCTTCTGCGACATC
>Ga0265780_10002256_pt1 | contig 26423 bp, 21 predicted proteins | sample P1T30metagenome_FD_192432 | JGI IMG/M metagenome (GOLD analysis project Ga0265780, IMG submission 192432) | Plant litter microbial communities from East Loma Ridge, Irvine, California - P1 T30 | ecosystem: Environmental > Terrestrial > Plant litter > Unclassified | place: USA: California...
CCCCCGGCGTCGGCGCCTGCGCCTGCGCCTGCGCCTGCGTCGAATGCGAACACCGGCGGGCTGCAGGAGATCATCGTCACGGCCGAAAAGCGCGACCAGCGCCTGCAGGACGTGCCGGTGGCGATCCAGGCGGTGACCGCACAGGCGATGGCGACGCGCGGCTTGACCGGCACGAGCGATCTGCAGGTCGCCGTCCCCGGCCTCACCTTCGCCAAGACCGTGACTTACGGCAATTTCTACCTGCGCGGCGTCGGCAACAATCTCTATGGCCCCAACACCGAGGCGCCGGTCGCGATCTTCATCGACGGCGTCTATGTGCCGTCGGCGGAAGCGAATACGTTCAATTTCAACAATATTTCGCAGATCGAGGTGCTGAAGGGTCCGCAAGGCACCCTGTTCGGGCGCAACACGACCGGCGGCGTCGTCCAGATAACGACGCGCGATCCCAAGCAGAAGCCCGGCTTGGAGATGAATGTCGGCTATGCCAATTACGACACCGTGACGGTGAGCGGCTACGGCACGACCGGTTTGACGGACAATCTCGCCATCGACCTTGCCGGCCTCTACGCGAACCAGGGCGACGGCTATGGGCGCAATTTCACCACCGGCTCCAAGACGTTCATCCAGGCGCGCAACAATTACGCGTTCCGCAGCAAGCTGCTCTGGGATCTGGGGGACACGACCATCCGGATCGGCGGCGACTATTCGCACTCCTACAACAACGATGCCTATCAGGTGCCCAAGGGCGTGACCGGCGCCGACGGTGTCACGACCTATCCCGGCCCCTATAATGCGGTCGGCCAGATCGACGACTTCATCCGGGTCAACACCGGTGGCGGTTCGCTTCAGGTTGATCACGACTTCGGCGCGGTTCGCGTCGTCAGCATCTCGTCCTATCGCTTCTCGAACGTCGAAAACGTCATCGACCAAGACCAGACACCACAGGCGATCGTCGAGGACAGCTTCCCGTCGCGTCAGCATGACTTCACGCAGGAATTGCGTGTCCAGAACGGCGCCGGCTCGCGGATCCACTGGGTGCTCGGCGGCTTCTTCTATGATGCCAATGCGGCCTATGTTCCCGCCGATATCAGCATCGCCAATACCCATCTGATCATCGACGATTATCAGAAGACACGATCGGTCGCGGTGTTCGGCGAAACGACGATCCCGCTGGGGGACAAGACCAATCTGACCGGGGGCCTGCGCTGGACCACCGAGACCCAGCATTTCGGGGTGAACAGCTACACGTTCGGCGGCGTGCCGACGATTTTCCCGAGCGACAAGCAGACCTTCTCGAAAGTGACCTGGCGTGCTGCGATCGACCACCACCTCAATCGCGACCTGATGGTCTATGCGTCGGTCAATCGCGGCTTCAAGAGCGGCGGCTACAATCTCTTCTCGCCGACCGACCCGCCCTACAAGCCCGAGACGCTTGATGCCTATGAGGTCGGCGTCAAGTCGGAGCTGTTCGATCGCAAGCTGCGCCTCAACATTGACGGCTTCTATTACGACTATAGCAACATCCAGGCGCAGATCCCGTTTGCCGGCGGCAACCGCGTGGTCAACGGGCCCCGCGCGCACATTAAGGGACTTGAGGTCGAGGTGCAGGCCTCGCCCGTCCAGGCGCTCAACCTGACCGGGTCGGTCTCGTTGATCGACGGCAAATATACTGACTATCCAACTGCTCTCTATGTTTTCCCTCAAGGCGGTTTCACGACGATCAACGCGGCCGGCAACCGCGTTCCCAACACACCGACGATCTCGGCGAACTTCAATGCCGACTATACGTTCGAGACGTCGTTCGGCCGGATCACGCCGGCCGTTACCGGCTCCTACTCGAACGGCTATTTCGCCTTCCCCGACAATCGCCTGGCGCAGCCGAAATATGCCTTGCTCAACGCGACGGTGAGTTGGACGTCGAACAGCGGTCGCTACAACATCAAGGCGTGGGCCAAGAACCTCACCAACAAGCTCTATTTTGAGAGCCTGACCGAGAATGCTGGGCTGGGTGACGTGCAGCGCTTCGCGCCGCCACGTACCTACGGATTGACCTTGGGGGTGAAGCTCTAAGCTGACTTAGCACGCCGTCCAACGGGCTGACATGCTGCTGCGATTCATCCGGATCGCAGCAGCTTTTTTTGTGCGCGGACCAGACCGCCACGACCCGAAATCCAACGCCTCAAACAGGCCGCTCAAACGACATCGCATCGAACGAACATTTTTGGCGATCGGCGGGCTTGAATCCAATCAGTAACGGCGTTACCTGTTACAGACAGTAACGGTGTTACTAGCCGACGCGGAGAACTGTGCGGCGCTATGGTGGAGGATGAGACTGATGGGTAATCGGACGAGGAAGGCATTGAGTTTGGTGGCATGTACTTCTGCCACGTTGGCGCCGGCATGGGCCGGACGCGCGAACGCACAGACCAGCGGGGCAAACCCGCCGGCGGCACCTGTCGCGGACGCTGGCACGATTGGCGACATCGTGGTCACCGCCAACAAGCGCGCCGAAAATCTTCAGAAGGTGCCGCTGTCGATCGTCGCGCTGCAGCCTGCCGCCCTCACCAATCTCAACGTCGCACAGACCACCGACCTGCCGCGCCTGGCACCCGGCCTCAATTTCACCAGCGGCACCCAGGCGAACGCGACAAACTTCGTGCTGCGCGGCGTGACGACGTTCACAGTGTTCGCCGACGGCCTCGAGTCGTCGGTCGGCCTTGCCGTGGATGGGGTTCCGCTCGGACGTCAGGTCGGCTCGGTCTCCGACATCGTCGACGTCGCGCGGATCGAGGTGGCGCGCGGACCGCAGGGCATGCTGTTCGGCAAGAACGCGACGGCCGGCCTGATCAATATCATCACTAACAAGCCAGATCTCAGCCGCAACAGCTTCGAAGGCCGGGTCTATTACGGCAATTTCGACGAGCATCGGATTCAGGGAACGGGCAATGTCTCGCTGATCGACGACAAGCTCGCGCTGCGGGTCAGCGCCTGGGCATTCGGCCATGACGGCTATATCGACACGCCGAACCTGCAGAAGCGCAAGACCGGCGACTACGATTCCAAGGGCGTTCGCGCCAAGCTGCGCTGGAAGCCGACCGACACGCTCGACCTCGGCTACACGATCGAGCGCACCTATGAGAATGACGGCGCCAACGGCGTCTTCACGACCCGGACCTATCAGTCGGCCGCCGGCGCGCCCGGCCTGACTCCGGCGCAGGTCGCCAATGCCGCGGCCATGGAGAATGCCAACCTCACTTACGGGGTGGTCGCGCGTCCGGGCAGCTATGTGAACACCACCGACCAGCCCAACATCAATCAGCTCAAAACGCTCAACCAGACGCTGACCGCCGACCAGGAACTGGGTCGCGGAACGCTTTCGCTGATCACCTCCTACCGTCGGACCGACGCCTATAATTCGACCGACTTCGACATCATCGCCAATGTCGCGCCGGTGCCGAACTATACGGCCAACAGCTATGACAGCCGGCTCCGCCAGTTCACCAGCGAGCTGCGCTACACATCGCCCTCGACGGGCTTCATCACCTATGTCGGCGGCCTGTTCTACTATAATCTGAAGCTCGACAGTACCCAGCTTCAGGTCGCCAACCGCATCCTGCCGGTGACCATCGGCCGCACCAACCGCGTCGAGCTGCATTCGGAGAACTATGCCGCGTTCGGTGAGGCGACGCTCCATCCGTTCGACGGCTTCCGCATTCTCGCCGGCGGGCGTGTGTCGCACGACACGATCAGCGGCACTTTGGTCCGCACCACGGCACCCGGGACGGTCGCACAGACGACCGGTGTGTTCGCGCCGATCGATGTCAGTGCTGCAAGCCGCTACACCAACTTCTCCTGGCGCGCCGGTTTGCAATATGACGTGACGCCGGGGGTGATGGGCTATTTCACCGCCTCGCGCGGTTACAAGGGCCCGGGCCTCGCTTATACCAACGACTTCACCGCCCAGATCGCCGCCTCGGGCGGCTCGGTTGTGAAACCCGAGCTCGCAACCGCGTTCGAGGTCGGCGTCAAAGGCTTCTTCTTCGACCGGTTGCTCCGCCTCAACGTCGACGCCTTCCACGAGCGTTTCACCAATTTTCAGGTGAACGCGCTCCTCGCAACGGTGCCGGCCAATATTTACGGAGTCATCAACGCGGGCGCTCTGGTGTCACAGGGCGTTGAGGGCGAGGCCGAGCTGCGCCCCTATCGCGGCCTCAACCTGTCGGGCAACATCGCCTACACCGATGCCCATTACAACGACTTCGCAAATGCGCCTTGCTATTCGGGTCAGTCGGTCGCGGCGGGCTGCGTGGGCGGGGTGCAGAATGTCGATGGCCAACAAACCGTCAACGCGCCGTCATGGAGCGGCAGCGCGACCGCCCGCTACGACTGGGCGCTGTCCGACCGGCTGAAGTCGTTCGTCCAGGCCAATGTCTATTACAAGGGCAGGGTCTGGTATTCGGTCGGCCGCGATCCGTATGAGCGCGGCCCGGCCTATACGTTGCTCAACCTGACCGCCGGCATCCGTACCGCTGACGATCGCTACGGCATCACCGCCTTCGGCAAGAACGTCACCAACCAGCATTACGTCTCGCGCATCTTCCCGACCTTCCAGCAGGTCGTGCAGGCGCTGAGCTACGATAGCCAGGCCACCTATGGCGTCGCGGTCGATGTCAAATTCTAACCGCCTTGAGGTCCACGCGGTGTTTGCCCGCGCGTGCCCCGGCCGACGCGTCAGTCGCGCCGCCGCGGCCGAGCCCGGATCGCTCCCTTTTTCATCCGCGCCCGCCGGGCGCCCCAGAACCCTGCGAGAGGTATAATGTCGAGAGATCGTTCCACCCTGATCCCACCCAGCTATCCGCAAGCGCTCGATTTCGAGGCGCTGCTGAAAGAATATCCGCCCGCCGCCGAGTATGTGAACTCCACCTTCCTGCTGTCGCGCGACGCGCTGACCGCGCTGCAGAACGAGCGGTTCCTGAAGCAGATGGAGCGGGCCTGGCGGGTTCCCTTCTACAAGCGCCGCTGGTCGGCCGAAGGGCTGGAGCCGGGCGACATTCGCAGCCTTGAGGATCTTGAGAAGATCCCGCCGTTCTCGGTCTATGATTTCCGCGACACGCTCGCGGCCGAACCGATGTGGGCGGATTATATCGGCATCGATCCCGAAACCGACGACCCGCTCCCGTTGCTGCTCCAGACCTCGGGCGGCACCACCGGCCTGCCACGCCCCATGATCTTCACGCCCCGCGACCGCGAGATCATGAACATCATCTCCGGGCGCCGCTTCTACATGCAGGGGATCCGGCCGTTCGATCTGGTCCAGATCACGCTGTCGCTCGGCCTCACCAATGGCGGCCTGCTCGCGCGCGAAGGCATCCACAAATATACCGGTGCGATGGCGGTGACGACGGGTTCGGGCGCGTCCACGCCGACCAAGCGCCAGATCGAGTTGATGAGCGCCTGGAAGGTCAATTTCCTGATCGGCTTCCCGGCCTATCTGCGCCACATCGCCGCGGTCGCCAAGGACGAGTTCGGCCTCGATCCGCGCGAGCTCGGTATCAAGGGTCTCGTCACCCATCTCGGGCTCGACGATGCTGCCAGCCTCGAAGCGCTCTGGGGTTGCCCGGCCTACGACACCTACGGCATCAACGAATGCGGTTCGATCGCGGTCGAGAGCCAGCATCGCTCGGGCATGCATGTGTTCGAGGATGCCTTCATCATGGAGCTGATGGACCCCGCGTCGCGCGTCGCGACGCCGCACGGCGAGAAGGGGACGATGGTCGTCACCTCGCTGTTCAAGCACGCAGCACCGATGATCCGCTTCAACACCAACGACGTGTCGCAGTTCGCGACCGGCGACTGCCCGAGCGGCAGCGCCCAGAAGCGCCTGACCAAGATTTTCGGGCGCAGCGACAATATGGTGAAGCTGCGCGGCGTGAACGTCTTTCCCGAGGCGATCGGCGCGATCGTGCTTGATGATCCGCGCACCAATGGCGAATATGTTTGCATCCTCGGGACGACCGACGCGGCCGGCCGCGAGGATATGACCGTCAAGGTCGAGGCCGCCTCGGACAGCGTCTCGCGCACCGAATTGGCCGCCGATCTCGCCGCTCGGTTCAAGGAAGCGCTCTCAGTCAAGCTGCTGGTCGAGATCGTCGATCGCGGCGCGCTCGATGCGCTGACTGGCCTGTCGTCGACCTCCAAGATCAAGCGCCTGCTCGATCAGCGCAAGAAAGAGGTGGCATGATGAACCAGCCTGTCACGACCCGCTTTTTCGACTGCCATTCGCACTGGGGCACCAAGCGCGGCTACATCTTCCGCACCGAGGCCGAGCTCGCCCAGCAGGAGAAGATCTGGAACACCAAGGCCGACTTCTTCACCGAAGCCGAGATGATGGATTACATGCGGTCGAACGGCGTCCGCACGATCCTCGATCTCTCCTTCACCAAGTTTCTGCCGATCGAGGAGATGCGCGAGCATCACGATTATGCCTTCGACATGCAGCGCAACAATCCCGACATCATCTTTGGCCATTGGTTGCAATTCGATCCGCGACGCGCGCTGGAATCCATCCGTGAGTTCGACCGCGCGCGCGCGGCCAATGGCGGCTTCATCGGGCTGGCTGTCAACGGCCAGGTGACCGGCGTGCCGGCCTCCGATCCGCTATGGGATCCTTTCTATCAGCTGGCGCTCGAGAGCAACACGCCGATCATGCTGCTCACCGGCCTGACCGGCATCGGCCAGGGGCTGCCCGGCGGCAATGGCTATCGGCTCGAGGACGGCCATCCGCGCCATATCGACGATGTCGCCGCGCGCTATCCCGACCTCAAGGTGCTCGCCGCCCGTCCGGCCTGGCCTTGGCAGGACGAGATGCTCGCGATCCTGCGCCACAAGCCCAACGTCACCTACGAGCTGCATGGCTGGGGCCCGAAGCAATTCTCGCCCGAGCTCAAGCACGCGGTCAACGGCCGGATGCAGGATCGCATCATGGTCGGCTGCGACTTCCCGGTCCTGCGCTACGAGAAGGTCATCGCCGACTGGCATGCCCAGGATTACAAACCCGAAGTCATCGAGAAGGTTCTTTTCCGCAACGCCGAGCAATTTTTCGGCGCCTGATTATCGTTTCTAGGACGAGGCATCACATGACCAGCAATATTGGCAAGTTCTACATTGACGGCGAATGGATCACGCCCGAGGGCACGACCAGCTTCGACGTCATCAACGCCGCGACCGAACAGGTCTCGGGCACGATCGAGATGGGCACCGCCGCCCATGTCGATCAGGCGGTTGCCGCCGCGCGGCGCGCCTTCGAAACCTACTCCGAAACCTCGGTCGAGGACCGCCTCGCGCTGCTCGACCGCATCATCGCCGGCTATGAGGCGCGCCGTGACGAACTCGCCGAGGCGATGACCAAGGAGATGAGCACGCCGATCACCTTCTCGAAGGCCGGGCAGGTCTCGATGGCGCTGTTCCACTTCCAGGAGATGGCGCGCGTCCTCAAGGACTATGATTTCGAGCGGATGATGGGCAACACGCTCATCCGTCGCGAGCCGATCGGCGTGTGCGGTCTCATCACCGCCTGGAACTGGCCGCTCAGCCTCGTCACGGCCAAGGTCGCGCCGGCGATCGCAGCGGGCTGCACAGTCGTCGTCAAGCCGAGCGAGATGTCGCCCTATAGCGTGATCGTGCTCGCCGAGGTGCTGCACGATGCTGGCGTCCCCAAGGGCGTGTTCAACCTCGTCTTCGGCGAAGGCCCGGTGGTGGGCGAGGCGATTGCCGGCCATCCCGACATCGACATGGTCTCGATCACCGGCTCGACGCGCGCCGGCATTCGCGTCGCCGAGGTCGCGGCCCCGACCGTCAAGCGGGTCACGCAGGAACTGGGCGGCAAGTCACCCAACCTGATCCTGCCGAGCGCCGACCTGAAAGCGGTCATCCCGGGCGGCGTGATGGGCTGCTACATCAACAATGGCCAGGCCTGCCAGGCCGCCACGCGTATGCTCATCCATCGCTCGCAGCGTGACGAAGCGCTGGCGATCGCCAAGCAGGCCGCCGAGGCGATCAAGATCGGCGATCCGTTCGATCCATCGACCCAGCTCGGGCCGCTCGTCAACAAGGCGCAGTTCGACAAGGTGCAAGGGCTGATCCAGGCCGGGATCGACGAGGGCTCGACGCTCGTCACCGGCGGCACCGGCCGGCCCGACGGCTTCGAGGCGGGCTATTATGTCCGCCCGACCATCTTCGCCGACGTGGCCTCGGACGCGCGCATCTATCGGGATGAGATCTTTGGCCCGGTGCTCGCAATCTCGTTCTACGACACCGAGGACGAGGCGATCGCGATGGCCAACGACACCGAATATGGCCTTGCCGCCTTCATCTCGGGAGATCTGGAGGAGGCGCGCCGCGTCGCCAAGAAGATCCGCGCCGGACGCGTCTATATCAATGGTGCGGCCGTCGACCGCACCGTACCGTTCGGCGGTTTCAAGCGCTCGGGCAATGGCCGCGAGTACGGCATTTTCGGCTTCGAGGAATATCTCGAGGTCAAGGCCGTGCTGGGGTTCGAGCCGGCCTGATCGCTTGCGCGTGAGGGCGGCGCCGCCGGCCGCCCTCACGCTTGGACCCATACCCAGACCGACGCGCACGACGCGCCGGCCGACTGAGGGGGTGAAGGACGGTGTATTCCATGGAGCATGCTGCAAACGGCCGTCAGGCTCTTTCCGCCGGACTGATCGGCGCGCGCATCGAGCGGCTGCCGATCTCGCGGTGGCATGTCCGCGCCCGCATCCTGATCGGCACCGCGACCTTTTTCGACGCCTTCGACGCGCTGGCGACGGCCCAGGCGTTGCCGGTGATCGTGCCGGCATGGCATCTGACCTCGCCGCAGGCCGGCTTCGTGATCTCGGCCGCCTATGTCGGGCAGATCTTCGGTTCGCTCTTCTTCGGCTGGCTCGCCGAGCGTCATGGCCGTGTGCGCGCGCTGGCGCTTGCGATCACGATCTTCGCGGTGATGAGCATCGCCTGCGGCATGGCGGATTCCTACCATCACCTGCTTGTCTTCCGCATCATCCAGGGCTTCGGTCTCGGCGGCGAGGTGCCGATCGCGGCGACCTACATCTCCGAGATCGCCAAGGCTCATGGCCGGGGCAAGTTCGTCCTGCTCTACGAGAATCTGTTCGCCTTCGGGCTCGTGATCTCCGGCTTCATCGGCTCGCTGGTCGTGCCGACCTTCGGCTGGCGGGTCATGTTCTTTGCCGGTGCCACTCCGCTCATTCTGGTGCCGATCATGCTCGCGCGCCTGCCGGAATCGCCGCGCTGGCTCGCGGCGCGGGGCCGCCTCGAGGAGGCGGACGCTGCGCTCTCCACGATCGAGGCCGAGGTCGTGCGGACGAAAGGCCCGTTGGCGCCGGTGCCGCCCGTGGTCCCGGTCGAGCTCGTCAAAGGCTCGTGGCGCGACATTCTCGGGCCAGGCAATGTCGGCAAGACGATCGTGGTCTGGACGCTCTGGTTCACCGGGTATCTCGTTTACTACGGTCTCGGCACCTGGATGCCGACGCTTTATCGCACGGTCTTCAATCTCGATGTCGCGCATTCACTGCGGCTCGGCATGTTCGCCAATTTCGCGGTGTTCGGCGGTTCGCTGGCCTGCGCGCTGCTGATCGACCGGCTCGGCCGCCGGCGTCTGTTCGTCATCACCCTGGTCGGGGAGGGCGCAAGCCTTCTCCTACTCTGGGCGATCGGCGCCCAGTCGGTCGTCCAGGTCGCGGTGCTAACGAGCCTGGCCTGCTTCTTCGCCGGCTCGGCCGGGATCAGCGCCTATCTCTACACGCCCGAAGTCTATCCGACCCGGTCGCGGGCGATGGCGACGGCACTCGGCAGTTCGTGGCTCCGCCTCGCCTCGATGCTGGGTCCGAGCATCGTCGGGCTGATGGTCGGCGGCGGCATCGGCACCGTCTTCCTCTTGTTCGCGATCGTACCGCTGATGGCCAGCGCCATCGTCGGCGCGCTCGCGGTCGAGACAGCCGGTCGCTCGCTCGAGGAGATCTCGGGCTGAGCGAGGCGGTTGTTCCCAAAACCCCTTTCCCGACGACGCCGGCCGGCATCGTCCCACCCCACGCGCGACCTGTCGTCGCACGCATTTTGAAAAAGGAGACTGAACATGGCTAAACTCGAGGGAAAGGTCGCGATCATCACCGGCGCGGCGCAGGGCATCGGCGCCGCCTACGCCAAGGGCCTGGCGGCTGCCGGCGCCAAGGTCAGCCTGTGCGACATCATCCCGTGCGACGACGTCGTGGCCGAGATCAAAGCAGCCGGTGGCAAGGTGATCGCGCAGCCCTGCGACATCACCAATGTCCAACAGGTCGAAGCCCTGGTGAAGGCGACCGAGGAGGCCTTCGGCGGCATCCACATCCTGATCAACAACGCCGCTTTGTTCGCCAAGCTGCCGCTCAAGAAGTTCGAGGACATCACGTCGGACGAATGGGATCGTGTGATGGCGATCAACACGCGCGGCGTATTCGAGTGCATCAAGGCGGTCAGCCCGGTGATGCGCCGCCAGAAGTACGGCAAGATCGTCAACATTACCTCGAGCGGCGTCATGAAGGGCATCCCGATGCTCCTCCACTATATCGCGTCCAAGGCGGCGGTGATCGGCATGACCCGCTCGCTGGCGCGCGAGCTTGGTGGCGACAATATCTGCGTGAACGTGCTGGCCCCCGGCCTGACGCTGAGCGAAGATGTAAAGGCCAACGAGGCCTATGCCACCTCGCGCCAGCTCAACATCGCCAGCCGCGCGCTGAAGCGCGAGCAGGATCCTGAGGATCTGGTCGGAACGGTCGTCTACCTGTCGTCGCCGGAGAGCGATTTCATGACCGGTCAGACGATGCTCGTCGACGGCGGTTCGGCGATGATCTGATGCGGTTGGTGCCGGCCGCACGAGCGGCCGGCGCCCCACCATGATTGACGACAGGACAGACTATGGACATCCGCGGCTGTGTCGCGCTCGTCACGGGGGCCAATCGCGGGCTCGGCAGGGCCTTTACCGAAGCGCTTATCGAGGCCGGCGCGGCCAAGGTGTATGCCGGCGCACGCAATCCCGCCGAAATCACCGATCCGCGGCTCGTTGCGATCCGGCTCGACGTGACCGACGCTGACACGATCTCGGCGGCCGCCGAGCGGTGCGGTGACACAATGCTCGTCATCAACAATGCCGGCATCATGCTCTCGACGCCGATGCTGGCCCCCGACGCAGCGGACGCGATGCGCCGAGAGATGGCGGTGAATGTTTTCGGTCTGCAGGCCATGATTGCGGGCTTCGCTCCCGTGCTCGCCCGGCAAGGCGGCGGCGGGGTCATCAACATACTTTCCGTGGTGAGTTGGTTCACCGCGCCTTTCAACGCCACCTACTGCGCATCGAAGCAGGCCGCGCTAGCGGTTTCTGACGCCGCTCGAATACAGCTTGCCGAGCAGGGTACGCAGGTGACCGGCGTCTATGCGGGCTTCATCGATACCGACATGGCTGCCGGCATCGCTGATCCCAAGACCTCGCCGCGTCAGATCGCCGATCGCGCAATCGCGGGGCTCGCAGCGCGCGAGGATCATGTTCTCGCCGATGAGCGCGCGCGGCAGGTCCGGCACGACACGCGTCACGATCCATGCAACTTTGCCGCCAGCCTTAGCCTCGGCTGGAAGCAGCGCGCACGATGAGGATCATCTGCCCGACCTCCGGGTCCACGGTCTCTCTCCGCGCTCGACCGGCCTCATCCTGGGATCGATCGTCGGGATATGCGGTCCGTGCGGCGTCCTGACGAGCGGATGGATCACCGATCGCTTGGCACGCAAAGGCATGAGCAACGCGGCGTTGTGCGTCATCTTTTGGGCGGTAATCGGTCAGATTCCGCTGATGCCGCTCGCTTTCGTGGTGAGTGATCCCCGTATCAGCTTTGCGTTGTTTGCGCCTGTGATGTTCCTGACCTCGAGCTCCGCCTCACTCCAAGGTACTGCGCTTCAATTGATGGTGCCGGCCCGGATGCGGGGCCGGATCATCGCGCTTTACATGCTTTGCATCACGTTGGTTAGGATGGGGATCGGCCCTCTGATCATCGGTGTGCTGAGCGATCGGGTCTTCCCCGGGCGTACGGGACTTGCGCCTGCTATGGCAGTCGTTGCGGCAATCTCATTGGTGATTGGGGCTGCCTTGATGTTCGCGTCGAAGTCCGCCGCGCGAGCGGTGCTCAGCGCGCCGGCTGGCTGCGAGTGACGCCTCAGGCGCCGCAGTGTGCGCTAGGCCGTCAACACACGAGCAAATTCGTGAGCGACTGCGCGGCCTGACGCAACGGTCCAAACAATGTGTCGATCCGGGCATCACCATCGGCCGCAGCGAAGCTCACGCTAAGCGCCGCCGCCACATCGCCGCCGCGATTAGGTACGGGCACGCCAAGCGACGCCAACCCGATTTCAAGCTCACCAGACACGAAAGCGAAGCCTTGGGCGCGCACTCGGCCGATGGCCGCCGTGAGCGTCTTGGGCTGAGTCATCGTTTTATCAGTGAACGCAGCAAGATCGGCTGTCCGCAGGCGATGGGCGAGATCGTCTCGATCGAGCCCCGAAAGGAGGATATGCCCAAGCGCCGAGGCATGAGCGGGGAGCCGCGTTCCGATCGCGCGCGGAGGACCGGCAGTGTCGTGCGATGCCGCATAGGCAACATAGACTGCCGACATCCCGTCGAGGACCGCGACTGCACAAGGGCAAGCGGTACGATCGGCAAAGTCGCGGGCGACACGCTGGGCATCCGGCCACCAGGGCTTGGCCGCGAAATGGCGATAGCCCAGATCAAGGACTTGCGGGAGCAGACGATAGCGTCGACCATTGCTTTGAACATAGCCCAGCGTTTCCAGCGTCGTGAGGAAGCGCCGCGCCGTCGGTCTTGGGATGCCGACCGCTTTCGCTATGTCGGCCATCGTGAGCTCCTGGCTGGCGTCGGCGAACGCGCGGATGATCGCGAGACCGCGTTCGATCGCCTGGACATGCTCCTGGCGCGTAGCCACGCTCGCCGGATCGATGTCATGCGCTGCAATGGTGGCAGCAGAAGCCTCAGTCATGGTGCGCTGCCGAGGTGATGGCGGCAGACGCAGCGGTGAGGGCGTCAAGACAGGCTGTGGCATCGTCGCGTGCGCTCGCGATCTGCACACCGAGTGCCGCGACCACTACAGCCGACCGATCCAGAATGGGCACCGCGATCGAGGTGATCCCGATCTGGAGCTCCTGTACCACGACGGCGTGGCCTTCAGCACGAATTCGCTCGATTGCCGTTTCGAGCTGAACGGGTTCGTAGAGGGTGAAGGGCGTCAGAGGATGAAGCGTAGCCGACGAAAGGTAGACGGCGCTCTCCGCACGGGACAACCCGGCGAGCAGGATGCGGCCCGCTGCCGATGCATAAGCGGGCTCACCCTGACCGACTTCTCGCTCGAATACGGAAAACCGCTCATGGGTCGAGGACGCGACCGTCGCGACACGGCCACGATCGAGCACATATGCTCCGCAGTCGGCGGCAAGCTGGCGCGACAAGCGTTCCACCGCGCGCTCTGCTTCACGCCACCAAGGCAACGATGAGAGATAGGCATGACCTAGATCGATGATCTGGCGACGCAGCTGATAGTAGCGTCCGTCGCACTCGACATAACCGAGATGCTGCAGGGACAGGATAAAGCGCCGCGCTGCGGCCCGTGACATATCTGTATCGCGGGCGATCTCCGCGAGCGTGACGCGCCTGTCGCTGCAAAGATGCTTGATGACCTCGAGCCCACGCTCGAGTGAGGCAACATGCTCGACATGGGTGTCTCGATCCTCGGCAACCGCCACGCTGATCCTGTTCCTCTTTTCCCCGAGCCTGCCATTGGCCCGAAGACCGATGGCAGCCTCGACTGAAAAAGGCAATTTGGCGGGCCCAGCCTGCTTAGCCAACCTTGCGCGTGTTGATGACCATCATCTGGGTGAATTGCTTCAGGCCTTCGTAGCCCATCTCGATCCCGAAGCCCGACTGCTTGGCCGGCGCGAGCGGTATCGACGGTCCGAGGTCGAGATGCTGGTTGACCCAGACAGTGCCTGCCTCGATCTGGCTGGCGACGGCATGGGCACGCTCGGCACTGCCCGACCAGACCGATGCACCCAAACCAAGATCGGACGCGTTGGCCCGCCGGATCGCATCGTCTTCGTCGCTGAAGCGGATCACTGGCAAAATGGGTGCAAATTGCTCGTCATCGACGAGCGGCGATCCGTCCTCGATATCGCGGACGATCGTCGGGCGCATGAAGAAGCCGGGGCCGTCAACGGGATCCCCGCCTGCAGTGATCTTGCCGTCACGACGTGCGACCTCAAGAAACTGCAGCGCCTTTTGATACTGCTGATGATTCTGGATCGGGCCGAAACGGACGCCTTGCTGCGATCCGTCACCGACAACGGCTTCGCTAGCGAGCACGGTCAGTTCATCGACCACCTCGTCATAGATGGCCTCATGGACATAGGCCCGCTTGACGGCCACGCAGACCTGCCCGCTATTCGCGAAGCTGCTCTGGAACAGACCGGCGGCGACGTCCTTGGGGTCGGCGTCGTCGAGCACGATGGCCGGATCGTTACCGCCGAGTTCGAGCGTAACGCGCTTCAGTCCTCCCGCCGCCGCCTCCATCACTTTCTTGCCCGTCGCAGTCGATCCGGTAAAGGAGACCTTTGCGATCCCGGGATGGCGGGTCAGGACATCGCCAAGATCGTTGGCGTCCGCGATGATGGTGATGAGTCCCTTGGGCACAACGTCGGCGATGAGCTCACCCACTAGCAGCGTGGCGAGCGGGGTTGTGGGGGCGGGCTTGATGATCAGGCTGTTGCCCGCGAGCAGCGCGGGCGGAAGCTTGTTCCCGATCAAGCCGAGCGGAAAATTCCAGGGGATGATGCCGGCGACGACGCCTAGCGGCCGGTAATGAATCTCGACGCGCCGCGCTGCGCTGTCTTCGTTGATCTCGACCGGGAGATCATAGGTAAGGAAGTGTCGGATCGTCGCGCAGAGAAAATCGATCTCCCAGTAACTGTCCCCGAGCGGCTTGCCCTGCTCGGCAGTCAGGACGCGGGCGAGTTCCTCGCGACCTCCTTCGATCCGATCGGCAACCGCCGAGAGCACCACCCGCCGTTCCTCAAGCGTCGTGCGCGACCAGAGCTTCTGGGCGGCCTGGGCGGCGGTGACCGCGTCGTCGAGCTGCGCGCGAGACGCAACGGGGCAGGGGGCGACGACCTCCTCGGTCGCGGGATTGATCACATCGATCGTTCGCTCGCCATCGACGAGTGCGCCGTCGATCAGAAGCTTGAAGGTTTGGGCCATCTTGGAAATCCTCATGAACAAAAAGGAGCGATCAGGCGGCGGTCGCCTGCGGTCGCGCGACACGCCCATGGGCTTTCACCGCATCGGCGATGCGCTCGGCGACCATCAGGATCGGCAGGTTGGTGTTGGCGTTGGACACGTTTGGCATCACCGAGCCATCGGCCACGAACAAATTGTCGATACCGATGACGCGTCCTTGCGGGTCGGTCACCGCAAGGGGATCGCTTTCATCGCCCATCCGGCACGTCCCGCTGACGTGCCAGATCGGGCAGACGGCGCCGCATACATAGTCCATCGCGGCCTTATCGTCGGCGAGCAGATGTCCGAGCGCCGGTGCATCGGTGATGATGTTGTTGATCATGAACGAACGCACCGCCGAATTGGAATCGAGAAGTCCGGCAACCATTCGCGTAAGAATCTTGTTCTTCAAATTAGGCTCGGCAAGTTTCGATACGCGCTCCGAATAGACCGTCGGAAACGGGTTTGAGGTGATTGCCGAGACTTCGTCGCTGAGCAGAGTGGCGGCGCCGAAACGAAAGGCATCGACGAGGCGGATCCGGTCGCGCTCATCAGATAGATAATTGAGATCGATCGTAGCGGGTACATGCGGATCGGAGGAAGCGAGCCGAACAGTGCCGCGCGAATAGGGCGTCGCGACGAAAGGCAGGATTGTCGCGATCTGATCGCCGACGTCATGCCAACCCGATCGACCGGTCGCGATCATGATCATGTCGTGGGGTGCACAGCCCTCCGTGTGCGACGAATAGCGCAGATAGGTAGCCGGCCCGCGATAAGGCGCCGTGTGCCGCACGTCGCGCGCGAGATAGGCCGAGATATAGATGTTCGGGTGGTCCTGCAGGTTTGCACCGACCCCCGCACGATCCGCAACCGGGGTGATGCCGACGCTGCGGAGATGGGCTGCCGGGCCGATACCCGAGAGCATCAGCAACCTTGGTGACGCCAGCGCGCCGGCACACAGGATGATGTTGTCAGCAAATGCGCCGAACGTCTGCCCGTCGCACAGGCCCTCGACGCCTGTGGCGCGGCTGCAGGATATGAGGACCCGATGGATTTCGGTTCTCGGGAGGATGGTGAGGTTCGTCCGCCGCCGCACTTCGGCCGTGAGGTAGGCCCGCGACGCCGACCATCGGGTTTCACCGTCATTCGAGAACGGCGTTGCCGCGAAACCATCGCCGAAATCGGCGTTCATATCCTCGAGATAGCCGTAGCCCTGTCGGCTCCATGATGCGGCAACCGCCTGGTTGAACCGGTCCCACTCGCCCCGTGGGACGCGCTTGATCGGGACGGGGCCGTCCTGGCCGTGCATCGCATTGTCGAAGTCGAGGTCGTTTTCGAGCTTACGGAAATAGGGCAGGACATCGCTCCAGCCCCAGCCATGCGCGCCAGCCTCGGCCCAGCGCTCAAAATCGGAGGGAATCCCGCGCAATGCGACCTGCGCATTGATGCTCGATCCGCCGCCCATCACCCGGGCTTGGTGGAAAAGACTCGGCTTCTGGGCCGCAAGCGGGATATGCGCGCCGGTGCCGCGGGTCGCCAAGAGGTTCGGCCAGAAATAGCTTGCATTCCCAAACGCACGGCCACCGTAACGCTCCGAAATATCGGAGGGGATGGCGTCGGGTAGATGATCGTCGCCCGCTTCGATCAGCACTACGCGATTGGCAGAATCCTCCGACAAACGGGCAGCCATCACACATCCGGCCGATCCACCGCCAACGATGATGTGAGTTGCCTGCCACCGTTCCGCCATATCCGTCATCCTCGTCGACTCGGCGATGCTTATATGTCCGATATACGAACGCATCGTTCGACAATTACGTTCGCACCGCTGCCGCTTTCTGTCAAACCGAATAAACGTCGCTGGGCCATTTTGAAGGAGAATAGATTTGACAATCATATGACCATGATGCTTCTCTACTGAAAAAGAACACTATGTTCGTATATCGGACATTTGAGGATGTTAGGCATGGCTGATTTGACGAACGTGCGCATCGCGCAGCATGGAAGCGCGAAGGGAACGGTCAGACTTTTGGGCCTCGCCCTGCTATCGAATTCGGGCGCCGTGATCGGCACGCTGGCACCGACTTTCGTCAACGCATTTGTCGCCAGTGGGTTAACCCTCGCCGTTGCTTCGCGAATGGCCGCCACCGAGTTTTTTGCGATGGCGCTGACGCTGCTGGCAGCTCCGTTGGTAGTAAACCGAATCGACCGTCGGCTGTTAGCGATTGGCGCGTTGATCGCCGCGACGGCCGGGCAACTTTTGACCCTATCGATCACCGACACAGCAATGCTGATGGCATGCCGAGCACTCGCCGGCGCTGGCGAAGGTTTGCTTTATGCGGTCGCGATCGCGTCGTTATCGGCAACGCCGTCGCCCGACCGCGCCTTTGGCATCGCGATTGCCTCCAACCAAGTCGCGGGCACGCTCTTGCTCGCGCTGATCGCTTGGCTTGCACGGACATCCCCGGGCAGCGCAGCTTTGGCGGTGACCGGGATTTTCATTGCGAGCAATGTCCTGTTCGTGCCCGCTTTGGCCGCGCGGCCCTCGCTTCAGGGTTCGTCCGCCTCGACTACGCGCCAGGCAATGCGCCTGATCCCGGTACTGTCTGGACTGGCGGGCATGTTCCTGCTCTCGGCCGGCTTTGGGATGGTCTGGCCTATCGTGGGGCAGATCGGTGCGGCCCGAGGCTTTTCGGCTGGCGTGATCGCTGCGACCTTCTCTGTCGTCGGAATTGGAGGCGTCTTGGGTGCGGTCTCTGCCGCCTGGCTCGCTGTGCGCCTAGGGCGATACGTGCCGCTTCTGGTCGGATGTTTGGGCATGGCGCTTGCGCTCGTTGGCACCGCGAGCCCGGTTTTTGTCGGGGCCACGATCCTGGCCATGGCCTTCTGGGCGTTCAATCTTCCCTATTTCCTTGGCCTGCTGGCCGAGCTCGACACGAGCGGGCGGCTGGCGGTGCTGTCTGGCGCGATGATCCCGTTTGGCATCGCAGCTGGTCAGCTCGCCACACCAACCGCTCTGGGCATGGCCGGGTTTGTGGGCGTTGCGATGAGCGGCGCGGCGTGCCTGGTGGCCGCCTTGATAGTGATGCTGCTGGCGTTACGTGCGCTCGCCCCAGCAGCGCTTCCGATTGATGCTTCCATTATGGCCGCGCAGTGACCGGCGTCGCGGCGCGCTGGCCCGAAGCAACGAGATCATTCCCGCCGAGCCACGCTGTCGCATCTTCAGCCCAGTCGAAAAGCTCGCGATCGCACAAGTCGATCCGACGAACCTGCAGGCGCATGAGCGCTCCGGGCACGATCATCGCGTAACGCCCGAATGCGATCTCGCCCAGAAAATCCATTCCTTGCGCGACCACCGGCGCCACATCCTTCGCATGGACGGTAAGGCCGGTCAGGTCGCTCAGCATGGATTCACGATCACCGCTTTGCTCGAGGCCTGCGGCGGCGATGCACAGGGTCTGCGCGACGGCGCCGGGACGGGGTTGTCCATGTCAACGCAAAGGCGACCTTGGAGACGTCGGGCGGCCAGCTGATCCTGATGACCTATACCGCCCGCCTGAAGATTTCGCCGGAAGCGCGAGCGCGGCTTGCGGCCGGAAGCGATCTTGGGGTCGATGAGATCTACTCCAGGATGCTGGTGCAGTTCGAGACCTCCGCACGGGATCTCGCTTGGCTGAACGATGTCGTCGCAGTCGGTGTGGGCGAACGCCACGTCACCGGCCCGTTATACCACATCTATGAGCTGGCTTGATCGGGCAACGGCCGTCGAAAATGTCAGTCCGATAAATATATCTTTTTTTATATCAATGACTTATCGGCATCGATCTTGCAAGGGTGGGTTCGCGATGCCCGTGTGCCCTTGTGACCGTAGTACGCATTTCAGTCGAACGCGGCGTACTACACCAGCGGCTTTAGACATCTATCGGGGGACGTACTCGATCACGGTCGTTAACGACCAGGGCGTATGGGCCACAATGCGCCTCTGCGTACGAGACATGCACGTCCGGAGGTACTCTTGAATCCGCCGTGCGCTTCTCGTACATGGGAGCTGCAGGGAGACCTGTAAGGCGACTTGACCCGGCCGCGTGTTGGGCGAGCGCCGTGGCTACCCAGAACCACAAGTTCTGGTTGCCGGCCACCACTCCCTCGCAAAATTCTCTGAGCCGCCCTTCGGGGCGGCTCTCCTTTTTAGAGCAGCTCGATGCCAAAGCGTTCGCGTAGGCCGCGGGCATTGAAGTCCTCTGCGACAATCCACTTCCGCGCGTAAGCGACCACGTCAGCGAGCTGAAGCAGCCGCGACGCCGCCGAATCCAGACGAACGATACGGTTTACTCCGCGGAACCGCCCATCATCCCGCTGCGCCCGCTCGAGCTCGGCTTCGAAGACTGGATGGTCATTGTGCTGATTGACGTCCGTGATGACGTCCACGTTCGAAACCCAGTCGCGGCCGAGTATGGGCCGGAACCGCTTGATTCCGGCCTTCACGGCTTCCACCACGGCCTGCGCGTAGAGCAAAGGCGGATCGCCCTCCTGCGTCGGGAACTTCTGATTCAGCATCACGACCCGATCGAGAGCAGCCTCACCTCGCAATCGATCGAGCAATCCCTGCAGATAGCCATCCGAGAGGTTCACGGCGTGGATCTCGTTCGCATTGGCCTCAAGGAGGTCGCTGAACCGCTTGTCCAGCCGCCCCGCCTCGCTTGCCAGCACGAACACCGCGCCAAGATGGAAGGGCGCGGTACCCGCCGTTCCATATTCGTCGATGAAGCACAGGATCTTCTTGTTAAGCCGCCCAGCCATTCAGGCGACTTCCTCCGCGGCGTCAGCCGTCGGTTTCGCACGGCGTCGCAGACCGGGCCGCGCGGCGGCATTACGCGCCGCGCGCGCCTTCTCTCCGGCTTCCCGGAAATCCGGTTCGATATCCGCCAGCTTGTCGACCAGCCCCTGCAGATCATATTCGTTCGAGATCTTGCCACGATGGCTCGCCCGGCGTTCAATCCGCCGCACCAGCCCCATAGCCTCCAGCTCGGCGATATAGCGCTGGACCTGACGTTCGCTGAGGCTCAGCCGCATCGCTAGATCGGCCTTCTTCGGAAACGGCTTACGTCCAGCGTCCCACCAAAAATCGGCGAGCTGGATCAGCACCGCCAATTGCGTGGGATTGAGGGACAAACGACGCTGCGCACGAAGCAGCAGCGACGGTAGAATGCAGAAGCCAAGGGCGATTACCTTGGCACCCCACTTGTCCTCCGACGCCGCCTTATTCTTCTTGGGTTTGGCGGCTGCCTCGCCTACCTCACTTTCGATATTGTCACTCACGTTCGGTCTCCTTATCCTGCAGATGTGCCGGATAACGCGCCCGGACAAGAGTGAGCGACCGGACATAGGCGTCCGATAGGGACTGGTCGAGGATGACTGGTAGGACCAGGCACCGTTGTCTCCTCTTAATAAGGACGCATGGAATTCGGATAAGCTGGAAAGCGGATTAACCGAGTAACAGGACCACCCGTCACGGTTGACCGGTCGGTTTGGAAAAAAACTCGATTTGCGATCTGATAAATGTTGGCTCCTCGCTCGGAAAGGTCGACACTGAGGCCGGGCCGGCGCTCGCTGGTCGCTTCAACATCAGGTCAATCCCGACGATGATCCTGCTCCGCAAGGGCCGGGAGGTAGCGTGCGAAGCCGCCGCGATGCCGGAGCGTGCGATCCAGCCGACGTGGTGGCGTAGCGTTTCAGATCGCAGGCCAGGGCCCATGCCAAACCTCATTACAAAGTTCATTAGCGGTATTAGGTGTAGTATACGTATTATGCGTAATGCATTGGTATCGGCATTTTTCTCCGCCATCATTATAGGTCATTGAACATCGCTAGGGTGCGTGATGCGAGCCTCCCTGTCGCGGCCAATGCGGACCCAGGTACCGAGCTATGTTCACGCCAGCTCGCTCCTGTTGCGAACACTTTGATTTCTTCAAACTTGCACACCCCTCGTCGAGGCAATTGTTCGCCTCGATCTTCGACGGTCGCTCTGACGGCGAGCCCGTAGACTACCAACCAGATCGTCCTTCTGAGCCCCCAGTTGGACCATGTAGAACTGGCGATTATCGGCGACGCGCCAAAATGCGCAAACGAGCATGCCAGCAGATGGTTCGAGCCAGAACGGTGGGGCGTAGGGCTTATAGAGCCGTGACTGCGACTAGGCGCTAAGCGAGAATGCTTTTCGCAAATTTTTGTTCTCATGATGCTTTTTCGCGGTCGGTGCACACTTCACGCCCAAGACGATAACGCCAGGACGCGATGCGCGATTGACCGAGCGAACAATCGACGTCTACCGCATGGAAGCGGCGCCAATACGCTAATCAATTTCGAGGATGTGACCGCGATAGTCGATACAGATATTGTGAGCGGCTACGGCCGCGTAGCTGTCGTCCGTCACGCCCGAAGCCGGCGTCCTCTGCGTCTTTCCAGTCTAAATCATTGGCATGGGCCAAGCCGTAGCAGGGCGTCTCGCGCGCGACAGACACCTCGAACGGATCAAGGCGGAGGAGGACCTCGCAATTTTCGACTGGATCGGCGTCGAAGCGGGATCTCGCCTCTAGGTGCCTCACTTTTCTGAAACGGCCAAGATACTTGTACGACGCCAAGTCGCCGGTCGGGATGCCGGCACCACATGTCTTGTGCGTTGCTTTCACGTTGCCTGCCTGAAAGATCCGCAGCTGGAGCCGCTCGACTTGGTCGGAGCGGGACACCCACCAGCGGATGCTCAAGACAAGCAGCCAGGAGAGGAAGCGTGACTACGCTGCGAGTGACGCGCGGGGTGCTGGCAGGCGGTCTTTCGGTCGCATGACGACGAGCGTTTCCGGCTTCCCGAACTTCCGGCCAAGCTTGTCTCGAGCAGGAACGTCAGGCACGACATCGCGCACGTCTATGGAATAACTCGGCATTTTGTTTTCTGCCGCAATTTTCTTCAGCTGCAGCTTCAGCGTCCGCAGCGGCGATGTCGAACCGATTTTGGCACCTAGCATCTCGAGGGGCATCTCATATTCTTCATCGCGACAATAGCATTGCGCCAACTCGTACAGGCGCCGCTCGATCGAGCCGAGACGAAAATAGTCGTTGTGATAATCGTAAATCCGGCTGTCGCGCGATACGGCGCGGACAAGCCAGTCGCAAATCTGGACCCGGACCGGCATTAATTTATCTACGCCTCTCGCAGTTTCACGCGTGCTCGCTTGCGCTTCGGCGAACCAGGAGAAGAAGCCCTTGGTGCCTACGGTCCCGGTTTTGATGTTGGTGCGAATCTGTGTCCCTTGGAGGCGCCCGAGCGCTTCGATAAAGCGATCATAATCACGGCTTGAAGGGCGGCTGACGCCGGTCGCACGGAAGAAGTCATGAGCATTGAAGGTGAAGACATTCTGTACCTCGCCATTTCGGGCGATCCGCTGCACCATCAGCGACAAAACGTAGATGAGAATTTCCTTATCCCACATCGTGGCGATTCCGCTGGAACTTGGCTTAATCTCGATCTTCACGCCGTCCATCTCGTAGGTCATCGCCTCCATCTGAGGCCGCTTGGCCAGCGAAAAGAGCGGGAAGTCCATGATACTCTGTTCGCCACGAACTTTGCCGTGCAGGGGACTGTCGAGAAAGTCGAAGAGCTTTCCCTGTGTGAAGGCGACCTCTCGCGAATCCATGAACAGGGCTCCTACCGCGTGATCCAAGAAAGTGTCTTATAGCCGGTCGGGAGCGCGCCTGCATTCGGATAAGCGACGGCGTTACCGATAGCACGAGGATTTGGAGCGATTTCCCCCGGAAAATGGAGTGTGTTCCGAGTTCGACGCTGCGGCGCCCCGCCATATTCCATTCCGACTCGTGCTATCGGTAACGCTGCTGACAGAGCTGACATTCACTCTCTGATACCGCCCGCAGGTTGTTGATAGTACGGCATTTCACGATCATCGTGGCGCGACGCTGCGGCTCATTAGTCGAGTCATCAAGCTTCCGATGGGGGTGGCATCGGTACCATCAGACATTCCACGCATGGCGATAGTGCGACTGGTATCCTTCAACCCGTGAAGCGTCCGCCCGAGATTTAGCTCCCCTTTGCCAGCCTTGCTGCTCATACCTCGCAGATAGGCGCCGGGCCGTTCGACCTCGCCGCGCCGGTACTTCTGGATGGTTGCGATCACCGAGGCGGCGGCACCTCGCGGACCCATTACGCGGCACGCTTCCTTGAACGCGCTGGCGCTGATTCCTGACTGACCGGCTAGCCGCTCCGCGGTCGCGACGACCTCCCCCCAGGACCGATCATGGTAGAGGAGTTCGGTACAGAGGTCCGGAGCTATTTCGATGATGAAGCCTGGGCCAACGCCGTGTTTGTCCAGATCGATGTCGACGCGCGTGAGCGGTTCGAGGAGCGCGGTGGCCTCCTCTTCACTACTGTTTTTCGCCAAGCTTCTACTTGTATCTGCTTTAGCAGATTGGAGGTGGCTTGTAGTTGTAGAGTGAGTGTCGCGAGCGACATCCCAGCATGAACTTTTCATATCATCACCTGAGGCACTGGCCTCGGCCATACTGGCGGATACCGCTTCGGCAAGCCTCTGCGACCGTTGCTCGATCTGCTCGACACACGCTGTGAGAAGGCCGCCATCGCGAACGAAACGCATCTGGTCCGTTGCCATCAGCGCAAGCGCAAGATCCTCATCCGCTTTGAGGTGCCCGAGATCAGCGTCGAACGCAGCTTGAGCCAATTCGCGGATCTTCCGGCGGGCGGCCGCTAGGCGCTTGCGGAGCACGGTCAGCGCCGCGTCCTCGGCCGCTCCCCTGGTGGCGCGGGCCGCGAATTCCGGCAGACGCGTGCCGATCGGGGCAAGTACAATGCCGTAAGCCCATATGATGAAACCATCGGCGCCGCGTCGACCGCCGCGGTGTCCGTTTGGACTGTCGACAAACCCGATGAGACCCAGCGCCTGCGCTTGGTTCAGCAGCTTTTGAACCTGCCGAACTGTCACTCCAAGCTTTTGCGCCAGCAGATCGTTGGAAGGCCAAACGATTGGGAGCTTCCCGCCCTGCCAGTCTTGCGGCTTCGTCCAGGCAAAAAGAAGGTCGATCAGCGAGACCACCCGCAGTGGCACGTCCATATACGGAGCCGCTCGCTTGAGCGCAGCGAGCGCATTGGCAGGCGCCACACCGGCGTCAAGCCCACGAAATTGCTCCACGAGCTTCGTCGCCTTAGCGGCATGCTCGTCGAAGCGGCGCAAACCCCTGCCGGGGCTGTGGGCAGCAACCATCATTCGGTTCTCCTTTAAGAGGAGTCCGTGCAGACAAAGCGAACCCGTGGCGCCGAGACTGGCGCTTTAGGATAGCAATATGATGGAAAGCCAGCTAAGTGAGGGTTCTCACGTCCGCCCTAGCAGGCATCCCGAAAAGCCCGGCCTCGCGCCGGGTTTTTCATGTCGGCACAGCGTCCCCTTCGATCGTTGTGACATCCGCCCGATTGGACGGCGGCGGATCGGCGTCGAGCCGGCCCACAACATGAATTGTTAAGGAACGCTTGCGTCACGGTCGTTCACCGCGAATCGTGCTATCGATAACGATGTGGCGGAAAATCACGTGCTATCGGTAACAACGCGGCCAACCGGCTCGTGCTTTTGGTAACGCCGTCGCCTCTTCGCCACGTGCTATCGGTAACGCGGTGGCGCTGCGCCTCGTGCTTTCGGTAACAGCGTGAGAATCACCCGAGTCGGGTTGCCATGCGGCGACACCGCACCTGAAAGACAGCGCGCGCAGCCTGAGCGAGGGCCGGACGCATGCACACGTGTTGTATTGCACACCGCCAGGTCTGACGCTGAAAGGAACGCCGGGGTGCAGGCGCCAGACATGCTGTTGCTGTCGAGCGCGATACGCCCGTAGATCGTGCGGGATACGAAGACATCGCCTCGCGCCGCGGCCTTTTGAGGTCACGTCATTTGCTGATACTGTATTTGGGGTTCGGCAATCTGAAGATCGAGCCACTGCTCCAATGCGTCCAGGAGCGGAGAGAGCGTTAGTACGATCAAGCGGCGCGCGTCGGCAGGATCCGGTTGTCTGCAAATGTATCCAAGTGCTTCCAAGTTTTCGATGTGGCGCAGGGCCGTCGTAGTTGAGCCTCCGCTCAGTTTACACAAGTGAGACACAGTCAGGTGGCGCTGCTCACCCGCCGCGACATAAAGTTCGAGCATCATGTCCCAACTGGGATCGTTGAAGCGGACCCCGGCAAAGTGCCGCGCTCGCCGGCGTCGCCCCGCCAACACCGCTCGGGCCGTGCCGAGACGGCACTGCGAAGGATCGCTTTGCAACGGCGGCATCGACAGCAAAGTGTCTTCGATCGCGCTACGCGGTAGCCGCATGACCACGTCGATGAACTCGTCTCCTCGGGATGGTGCACCCATAATCGTCTTGATCCAGTCCAGATGTCGGGTTCAGCGTTCAGCCGAATGCTGAACGCAGCGGGTATGGAGGCCGCCCGTTGGAGGCCGACGTTCATTCGCGAGTCGGTGTGACATGAAAAGGGGGTTGGCAGGAGCACAGCTCCGAAGGCGCTCGAGAGGGCGTCGGTATAGCGGAACCGGGCGGCCCGCATTGGCCAGACGCGGATCGTCATCGCGACGGACCGATTACCTGCCTGCAGCCGCACCACCTTCGAACCACGTGACGGATATGCCCGATGCAAAGCGAGTCGCGCCGATGCGCTTCAATATCGTCGGACGCGAGATGCCAGCGATCCATCGAGCAATCTCCTTCAACGTCAGCCAGTTTCGCCGTCCGAGCGGTCCCGTGGTGAAAAGGAGATGTCGGCGCGAGGGAAGGTAGGCTCGTTGCAGGGGGAGAATCTCTACCGGCGGCTTTGCTGATTTTGCATGCGACGCGCGCGGCGATGCGCCGTTGTGCCAGACGAAGCTGACCAGCCTGATTCGCCTCCTCAAAGCCGCGAGCGGGCGTCAGCATGCCCGTTCGCGGCCATCGCCTGTAGGGGAGAGACGGACCGGGGCAGTTCGACCGCCAGACCACG
>Ga0265780_10002257_pt1 | contig 26408 bp, 32 predicted proteins | sample P1T30metagenome_FD_192432 | JGI IMG/M metagenome (GOLD analysis project Ga0265780, IMG submission 192432) | Plant litter microbial communities from East Loma Ridge, Irvine, California - P1 T30 | ecosystem: Environmental > Terrestrial > Plant litter > Unclassified | place: USA: California...
ACAATTGAAAGGACTTTCAAAAGCCGAAGCCAAAAAGCAATTGGATTATTGGTTCGACCGTTTGGAAATTCAAGGTTGGTGGAACAAGAAAATCCAAGAACTTTCAAAAGGAATGGCGCAGAAAATTCAGTTCGTGGTAACGGTTTTGCACAAGCCAAAATTGCTGATTTTCGACGAACCGTTCAGTGGATTTGACCCAGTAAATGCGAATTTAATTAAAGACGAAATCTTAGAATTAAAAAAACAAGGCGCCACAATTATTTTCTCAACGCACAGAATGGAAAGCGTGGAAGAACTTTGCGACGATATCGCTTTGATTCACAAATCAAATAAATTAATCGAAGGAAAATTAATCGACGTCAAAAAAGAATACCGTTCAAATACTTTTGAAATTGGAATCATGTCTTCAAACGTAGAAGGTCTGATGTACCAATTAACGCAAAAATTCACGGTAGGGCAAGCCAATTTCAAATCGTTAAACGACGATTTAAAGCTGGAAATCCAAATTGGGAATTCCACACCAAACGAACTCTTGAATATCTTGACACAAAACGGACAAGTAACGCATTTCGTAGAAAAAATTCCAAGTGTCAACGATATTTTTATCCAAACGGTAAGTAAATAGTTATGAATTATAAGTTATGAGTTATCTCAGGCTATTCATAAATCTAAAATCATAAATCAACAATCTCAATGAGCATATTATCACTAATCATAAAAAGAGAATTCATTGCCAAAGTCCGCAATAAATCGTTCATCGTCATGACTTTTTTGAGTCCGTTATTGATGGTCGGTTTGGCTGCTTTCGTCGGATATTTGAGCACGATGAAATCTGACGTAAAAGAAATCGTCATCCACGATGAATCCGGACTTTTTTACAATGATTTTAAAAATTCTGAAGAATACAATTATCTTGACCGAAGCAAAGAAAGTTTGGCTTCGTTAAAAGATAGCATCAATGCCGAAAAATATGAAGCATTGTTGGTCATCCCAAAAGAGTTGGACAATAAAAAACTGGCAAGCGAAATAAAATACATTTCAAACGAAAGTCCGAGTCCAGATTTTGTGGAAGAATTAGAAGCAACAATTGCAAAACGACTGACAAAATCAAACTTCGAAATTGCGAAACTGGATACTTTGGCCATAAAAAATGCCGAAGCAAAAGTCAGCATTTCACTTTCAAAAGCTTCGGGAGAAAAAAATGTCAAAGGCTTAAATTATATCAAAGTCTTTATTGGCGCAGGTTTCGGATACTTAATTATGATGTTTATCATTATTTATGGCAACATGGTTATGCGAAGCGTCATCGAAGAAAAAACAAATAGAATCATCGAAATCATCATTTCTTCGGTAAAACCGTTCCAATTAATGATGGGAAAAATCATCGGAACCTCAATGGCCGGCGTCTTGCAATTTGTCATTTGGGCAATTTTGGCAGGCACATTATTTTTCGTTGCATCCCTATTTTTAGGCATAAATATCACGCCACCCGCAGCGGGAATGGCGACCACGGCAGCGGAAAGTTCAATCGGAGTAATGCAATTGTATGTCAACGAAATCACACAATTACCATTAATCACGCTAGTCATTTGTTTCCTCGTTTATTTTGTTGGTGGCTACTTTTTGTACAGTTCGATTTATGCGGCAATCGGCGCGGCAGTTGACAATGAAACCGATTCACAACAATTTTTATTGCCAATTATTTTGCCGTTAATGTTAGCAGTTTACGTAGGTTTTTTCAGTGTTTTGAACGACCCACATGGAACCGTTGCAACCACATTTTCCATGATTCCTTTGACCTCGCCAATCGTCATGCTTATGCGAATCCCGTTCGGAGTACCTTGGTGGGAGATACTGATATCATTGGCAATTTTGTTCGGAACATTCTTTTTAGTCGTTTGGTTCGCTGCAAAAATTTACCGCATCGGAATCTTGATGTACGGCAAAAAACCAACGTGGAAAGAAATGTACAAATGGCTTAAATATTAAAAAATTTAAGAAAGGCTGATTGCTTTAAAAACAACCCTACTAGGGTTTTAAACCCTAGTGGGGTTAGGAAAAAGTTAACCAAATTTTAAACGATTTTAGCTAACTTTGAAAAGCTTGAACCCTGAACCAAAAACCTTAAACCCAAAAAAAGAATGCCCAAAATATTAATCATAGAAGACGAAGCGGCAATCAGAAGAGTTTTGACAAAAATCCTTTCTGAAGAAAATGATAGTTACAAAGTCGAAGAGGCAGAAGACGGTCAAATCGGACTTGAAAAAATCAAGAATGACGATTATGACCTGGTTTTGTGCGACATAAAAATGCCAAAAATGGACGGAGTAGAAGTACTCGAAGCCGTTAAAAAAATAAAACCAGAAATCCCGATGGTGATGATTTCCGGACACGGAGATTTGGAAACGGCCATCAACACAATGCGTCTTGGTGCTTTTGATTATATCTCAAAACCGCCAGATTTGAACCGCCTTTTAAATACGGTCAGAAATGCTTTAGATAAAAAGCAATTGGTCGTAGAAAATAAAATTCTGAAGAAGAAAGTCAGCAAAAACTACGAAATGATTGGTCAAAGTGATCCAATAAATCACATTAAAGATATCATTGAAAAAGTAGCCCAAACTGACGCAAGAGTTTTAATCACAGGCCCGAATGGAACTGGAAAAGAATTAGTCGCTCATCAGTTGCATGAAAAAAGCGAGCGTTCAAATGCGCCTTTAATCGAGGTGAATTGTGCGGCGATTCCGTCAGAATTAATTGAAAGTGAACTTTTTGGGCACGTAAAAGGAGCGTTTACTTCTGCCGTAAAAGACAGAGCCGGAAAATTTGAAGCAGCAGACGGCGGCACGATTTTCTTAGATGAAATTGGCGACATGAGTTTGTCGGCTCAAGCCAAGGTTTTACGTGCTTTGCAAGAAAGTATGATTACCAGAGTTGGTGCTGATAAAGATATTAAAGTCAATGTTCGCGTTGTTGCGGCAACCAACAAAGACTTGAAAAAAGAAATTGAAGAAGGACGTTTCCGAGAAGATTTGTACCACAGATTGGCGGTAATTTTAATCAAAGTTCCGGCATTGAATGACAGGCGCGATGATATTCCGTTGTTGATTAATCACTTTACCGAAAAAATCGCTTTGGAACAAGGAAGCACGCAAAAGAAATTTTCTGACGACGCCATTTCCTTATTAAAAGAATATGACTGGACTGGAAATATCCGTGAATTAAGAAACGTAATCGAAAGACTAATAATCCTTGGCGGAAGCGAAATATCTGAAACGGATGTGAAGCTTTTTGCAAGCAAATAAAGTAAGCCAATAGAAATTAGCCAAAAGCCAAAAGTGAGAGAACTTTCGGCTATTGGCTTTTGCCTAATTAACTAAACAGATGAAACTAAAAAAAATAAACGAAAACTTACAACAAGCATTAATTGAAAACGGTTTGACCGAAGCCAATGAAATGCAACAAGAAACGTTTTCGACCATTAAAAGCGGACAAGATTGTGTGATTATTGCTCCTGCAAAATCGGGTAAAACAACGACTTTGGTTATAAATGTTATCCAAAGATTGGAAAAAGAATTTGAAGAATCTCCGAGAGCTTTGATTATTGTTCCAAATAAAGAGAAACTTATAGAGATGAAAATCCTTTTTGAAAAATTTGGAAATTATACCGATTTGAGAGTTTATGGCGTTCATGATAAAGGCGATATTGACTTTGATAAAAACCATATTTCACTCGGAATTGACGTTTTGATTGGAACTCCAAATCGAATCAGCGAAATGTTTGCTTTGGCTGGTTTTGATGTGAATCGTTTGAAAATGTACATTATTGAAGATGCTGACGAACTTTTGCGTCTTCGTTTTGATACAAAATTGGCGAGAATGTCAGAAGCAATGGGAAAAACACAGCGCATTTTATTTTCTGAAAATATCACCGAAAGAATAGACAGTTTTGCAGATAGAATTATGATTGAGCCGGTTTTCTTTGAAACGGATGATGAAGATTTTGAAGATGAGGACGAAGATGCTGAAGAGGAAAACTAAATGCAACTACTCAAATTTATACTAACCAGAATCATTTTATTGTTAGCAATAATTTATGTGCTTGCGATTGTTTTTCTATATTTCAGCCAAGAAAGTTTGATTTTCAGGCCGACGATTTTGGCTAAGGATTTCAAGTATAAATTTGATGCCGATTTTGAAGAAGTCAATATTCCGTCGTTTGACAAGACGAATTTAAATGGACTATTCTTTAAAGTGGAAAATCCAAAAGGACTGATTTTTTTCCTTCATGGAAATATGGGCGCGTTAGATTCTTGGGGAAAACAAGCCGAATTTTACAATTCCATTGGCTATGATTTCTTCATAATGGATTATCGAGGTTACGGAAAAAGTGGCGGAACAATTGAAAATGAAGCGCAGTTCAATAAAGATATCGATGCGGTTTATAATTTCTTGAAAACAAAATATTCTGAAGATAAAATTTCGGTTGTTGGTTACTCGATTGGTTCTGGGCCGGCAACAATTTTGGCTTCCAAGAATCACCCGAAGCGTTTGGTTTTACAATCGGCGTATTATAATTTTGGAGAGTTGTCTAGCTCGAAATTGCCTTTTGTTCCAAATTTTATCAAGCGTTATAAATTTGAAACCGACCAATATATTTCGAAAGTTAAAGTTCCGATTTATATTTTTCACGGTGAAAACGATGCTTTAATTCCAGTTGAAAATTCGGTGCGTTTAAGTAAATTGTACAAGCCGACAGACCATCTTTTTATCTTGAAAAACCAAGAGCATAACCGAATCAATTACAACGAAGAATACCAAGAACAAATTAAAAATATACTAAACTAAAATAAATTACAATGGGATTAATGAAAGTGTTTTCTGGAAGCGAGATTTTGGCAACGGCATTGAAAACAAAATTAGAAGAAGCTGGAATTGACGTGATTATGAAGAACAACAATCAGTCAAATATCGTTCTGGGTTCTGCATCAACTTTGGCAGTGGAATTGTTTATCGACGAATCAAAATATGGAAAAGCGGACCCAATAATTACCGATTTTAAGATAGCGCTCCAATAAAAAATATGCGATGAAAACTTCAATAGAAACCGAAAGATTACTGTTAAGAGAACTGCTTCCGACGGATGATGCGGGGATGTTTGAGCTCGATTCCAATCCTGAAGTACATATTTACTTGGGAAATAAGCCCGTGAAATCTATTGAAGAAAGCCGTGAAATGATTGCCAATATTCGCCAGCAATATCTTGAAAACGGAATCGGTCGTTGGGCTGTAATTCTGAAAGAAACTGGCGAATTCATCGGTTGGTCTGGATTAAAACTAGAGAAAAATGTCAACGGATACGAAACATTTTACGATTTAGGCTACCGATTTATCCAAAAGCATTGGGGAAAAGGCTACGCATTTGAAACCGCAAAAGCTTTCGTTGATTTTGGTTTTAACGAAATGAAGCTTTCAGTAATCAACGCTTACGCCGATTTCGATAATTTAAATTCCAGAAAAGTCCTTGAAAAAATAGGGATGAAATTTGTAAATTCTTTTGAATTGGATGGAACTGAGGAAGTTTGGTATGAATTGAAAAATCCGAATATTATTCTTTAGATTCGTGAATTTCTTCCACGTCCACAACTTCAGGTGTGGGCACATGTTCTTCTTCGCCCAAAACATAACCCCAAGGTTTTAAGCCGTCAACGCGGTCAAAAACTACCTTAAAAATCGCAATAATCGGGATGGACAAAAACATTCCTTTTATTCCCCAAATTAATTCTCCAAGTACCAATCCTATTAAGGCGGTCAACGTATTTATCTTTACTTTTGAACCGACAATTTTTGGCATAACATAATTGCTGTCAATCAAATGGATTACGAAAATAGTCGCCAAAACAAATAAAACTGTCGTGGAACCCATCGTTGAAAAGGTCAGCAAAACGGTTAATAAGGAAGCCACTAGAATTCCGATGTAAGGAATTATGTTGAAAATTCCGGTAATTAATCCGAGTAAAAAAGCATATTTAATTCCGATGATTTCAAAGGAAATACAGGCCAAAGTAGAGACAATTAGCATTTGCAGAAACAACCCGACAATGTATTTTTTGACGATATATTGCACATTGGAAACCACATCATAAACCACCACGGAATGTTTTTCTTTAAATAAAGAAACCAGGAAATTAAGCAATAATCTTCGATGTAAAAGAATGAAAAACGTGTATAAAAAGATAAAAACCAAAAAAAGCATCAGTGAAGAAACCGACAATAAGGTCTGTCCTAAAAGGGAAGTTCCTTGGCTTACAGCGTCGCTCGTTGCTGAATTGATGTAATTGATTTGTTCAGAATTATCGACGTGAAATGTATCTGAAATCCAATCTTGAATTTGGGTCGAAGTTTCTAAAAGTTGTGCCTTAAAAGCAGGCAAATCATTTGTCAATTCGCTCATTTGATTTAGAAGCAAAAATATTACTGCTGAAATTCCTAGCACTAAAGTCAGCAAAACTGCCGCAGACGAGAGTGATCTGGGAAATTTAAATTTATGTTCTAAAAAGTTCGCAAACGGCAAAAGCAACAAAGCAAATAAAAATGCAAAAATCAACGGAGCCAATAAGGTTTGACCGATAATTGCCAAATAAAAAAGGCAGATTATTGAAATTAAAACGTGTGCAAGTCTAGTGTAAAACGGAGTAGCTTTTATCATTATTTGTAAATCTTACTATAAATATAAGTCAATAATTTTATTTTTAAGAGAAAAGGCTTGAGTTTGCATTTTTCAAATTGCCTAATTCCTTAATTAAGCTATCTTTGCAGCTTCAAAATTTCATCAGACTGTGAATGATTTCGGCAGTCTAAAAATCTAAAAATCTATCAATCTCAATGATTACAGTAAACGATATTTCAGTACAATTTGGCGGAACAACACTTTTCAGCGATGTTTCTTTTGCGATAAATGAAAATGATAAAATTGCCCTTATGGGTAAAAATGGTGCCGGAAAATCGACGCTTTTGAAAATTATTGCTGGACAAAGCAAACCTTCAACCGGAAATATTTCTGCGCCAAAAGAAGCTGTAATCGCTTATCTGCCACAACATTTGCTGACAAAAGATGATTCAACCGTGATGGAAGAAACATCAAAAGCTTTTGGAGAAATCTTTAAAATGAAAGCTGAAATTGATCATTTAAACGAGCAATTGACAGTTCGAACTGATTATGAATCAGACGACTATATGAAATTGATCGAAAGAGTTTCTGACTTGAGCGAGAAATTTTATGCAATTGAAGAAGTGAATTATGAAGCCGAAGTTGAGAAAATTCTAATCGGTTTGGGTTTTGAAAGGGAAGATTTTACGCGTCAGACTTCTGAGTTTTCTGGAGGTTGGAGAATGCGAATTGAATTGGCTAAAATCTTGTTGCAAAAACCAGATTTGATTCTTTTGGATGAGCCGACAAACCACATGGATATTGAATCGATTCAGTGGTTGGAAGATTTTTTGATCAATTCTGCCAAAGCTGTTGTGGTAATTTCTCACGATAGAGCGTTTGTGGACAACATCACGAATCGCACAATTGAGGTTACGATGGGAAGAATTTATGACTACAAAGCCAAATATTCGCACTATTTAGAATTAAGAAAAGACAGAAGAGTTCACCAGCAAAAAGCATACGACGAACAACAAAGAATGATTGCTGACAATCAAGCGTTTATCGATCGTTTTAGAGGAACTTTCTCAAAAACCGATGCGGTTCAATCGCGTGTAAAAATGCTTGAAAAACTGGTTTTGGTTCAAGTAGATGAGGTGGATACATCGGCTTTAAAGTTGAAATTTCCGCCCGCTGCACGTTCTGGAAATTATCCGGTTGTGGTGAAAGATTTGACAAAATCGTATGGCGATCACGTGGTTTTCAAAGATGCAAATATCGTAATTGAAAGAGGTCAAAAAGTAGCTTTCGTCGGGAAAAACGGGGAAGGAAAATCGACAATGATCAAAGCAATTATGAAAGAAATCGGGATCGACAGCGGTTCTGTGGAAGTAGGCCATAATTCTCAAATTGGATATTTTGCTCAAAATCAAGCTTCGTTGTTAGATGAAAATGCTACGATTTTTGAAACAATCGATAACATCGCAGTTGGTGAAGTTAGAACGCAAATCAAGAATATTCTTGGTGCATTTATGTTCCATGGAGACGATACGACTAAAAAAGTAAAAGTGCTTTCTGGAGGAGAAAAAACACGTTTAGCGATGATCAAATTATTGCTTGAACCTGTGAATTTGCTGATTCTGGATGAGCCTTCAAATCACTTGGATATGAAAACCAAAGACATTATCAAGGATGCGCTTCGTGATTTTGACGGAACTTTAATCCTGGTTTCGCACGATAGAGATTTCTTGGACGGACTGGCAACCAAAGTTTTCGAATTCGGAAACAAGCGTGTTAAAGAACATTTTGAAGACATCAAAGGTTTCTTAGAACACAAAAAAATGGATAGCTTGCGAGAAATCGAAAAGTAATTCACATAGAATCAAATAATTCCTTAAATTGCCTACATCAAATCAAACAAAATGATTGAAGATGTAGGCAATTTAAATGTTTCAAGGATTGAATTGCACGGCGTGGCAGACTTTTTGCCTTATCCGTTTATCATCGCAGAAGTCATTGACAACGTCCATTACAACACTTATCTCAACGAAAAATTCTTAGAGGAAATCGGGTATTCTTTAGAGGAAATTCCTACGATCGAAGCTTGGTATGAAAAAGCTTATCCAGAGCAAGATTACATGAATAAGGTGATTACTGATTGGGATAACGAAGAGCTTTTGGCACAACAAAAAGGCAAAGTTTTTGTCAAAAATAAATCTTTTGTTACTTGCAAAAATGGCACAAAACGTTGGTACGAAGTGAAAGCTTCGGTAATCAACAAAATTCACGTTGTGGCGTTTATCGATCTTGATAAAGAAATAAAAATCCAAGAAGAACTTAAAAATATCAACGCAAATAACGACCGGATGCTTTCCATTTTAGGTCACGATTTGCGAAGTCCGGTGGCTAATTTGATGACCATTTCTTCAATGGCAAAAAGTACTGACATCTCAAATTCTGAATTTGTTTCTTTAATCGGGATGGTGAATGATCAGTCAAATCAGGTTTTAGAGCTTTTAGACAATACGTTTCATTGGGCAAAATTAAATTTCAATTCAATCAAATTAGATGAGGAAGTAATTAATTTTGACCAGCTTCTGAAATCAATTCTTGCCATTTACAAATCATCTTACGAAAATAAAAATATCGCTATTTCGGTAGATGTAAGCTATTTGAAAAATATCGTCGCTGATGTGGAAGTCATTACAATTATCATCAGAAATTTGCTTTCGAATGCAATAAAATTTACGCCTCAAAACGGACAAATTTCGATTGAATCTACAGAAAATGAATTGATTATAAAAGATAGCGGAATCGGAATGTCGCCAGAAATGATTCACGATATTTTACACAATAATAATTCGTCCCGAAAAGGAACCGACAACGAAAAAGGAACCGGAATTGGCCTGCAGCTCGTTGTCAATTTAGCTGAAAAATGCAATTGCAAATTAAATATAGAAAGCCAAGAAAAGATCGGAACGACAATGCGAATTAAATTCGACTGCTAATTTTTCAACGGTTTTTTATCTTTGGTCGAAATAATTACCACACCTTTTTTGCCCTTTTCACCATATAAATTCGTCGCGCTTTCTCCTTGTAAAACTGTGGTTGAAGTGATTTCCTGTTTATTCAATGGATAATAGGGACTTGTTGGATTTGGGCCAAAAAGCTCTTTTTCAGTATATTCCACGCCGTTAATGATATATAGAGGATCGTCTAAATAATGCACGGTTTCCAAATCTTTTGAACTTAAAACAGCTGAAGACGAGACATTTCCAGTTACAGCTTTTCCGTCAACAATAACTAATGGTTCGCTTTTTTGTATGCCTTTTGGAGCTTCGATCTCAGTTTCGGGCGCTCTTTTTACTGAAACAGCATCAAATTTTCGATTATAAAAAACACCGCTTTCTCTCTCAATTTCTGATTTTTCAACTATTTTTTTGCTGGCATAATCGTCGATATTTTTGGGCTCTCTTTTAATTCCATACGCGGTGACAACGACTTCTTCCATATTTTCGTCGGCGGGAGCTTCAGCTTTTGGTTCAGCCATAAAATTCGGAGTTGAAGCAGTTCTATCATTAGCAACAGTTCTTTCTTGAAACGCCATTTTTGTCGCCGGACGAATTTCTTCCTTTATGATTTCTGCTGCATTTTCTTTAATCAATGGATTTTTACTTTCAACTTTTGCGACAGATTCTTCCATAATTTCCTTTGGTTCAGATGAAACCACGTTCTCCTTCGGAACAATTATTTCTTCGTCAGCATCTTTTAAAAATTGATAACCAACAGTCGCCACCAATAAAATCGAAGCGGCAACGGCAATTTTCTTCCAAGTTGTATTCTCTTTTTGTAATGCTTTTGTTTCTAATTTTCCCTCAATATTTCCCCAGACCTTATCCATTCCTGCAAAATCCTTCGATTCCACTTTTCTGGCGGCGTCCTTAAATTGTTGGTATATTTTATCTTGATTTTCCATCACTATTTTGCTTTTTGATAATAAAGACCGTTCACTAATTCCTTCAACTTCGTTCTCGAAACGTTCAATTGCGATTTTGAAGTTCCCTCAGAAATCCCCAACATTGAAGCGATTTCCTTATGAGAAAAACCCTCAATCGCAAAAAGATTAAACACCGTTTTGCAACCTTCAGGAATGTGATTCAGCAACTGCATCAAATCTTCCGCCTCTAAAAATGTCTCTGAAGTACTTTCCAAATTCGGTTCCTGTTTCATGTCGTCAATGTAAATATTGAAGTTCACATTTTTTCGCAACGCCAGCAAACACTGGTTCACAGCAATTTTTCGAGCCCAAGCTTCAAAAGCCAAAACCTCTTTCAACTGGTCTAGTTTTGTGAAAATAGTATAAAAAGCATCGGCCAAAGCTTCCTCAATTTCTTCCTCCTTTTTCAAATAACGCTTGCAAGTTTGGTACAACTTTGGCGCCATCAATTCATACAACTGCCGTTGCGCGGCGCGATGCATTTTCTTACACTCAGATATTATTTTTTCGTCAATCACAATCGCTGTTTTTTATATAGAGTATAATTTTTGAGAAAAGGTTGGGAAGGATTGAAAATTTTTAGCCTTCATAAATTTCGCCACGGTGCGGTTTCAAGGCATCGCGAACCGCAATCATATTTTCGTCAGTCACCACCATATAGGCGATGGCAAGCATATCGTTGATAATTTCAAAACCCGTAATATTCAACGGCAATTTCTCCATTTCAATGAATTCTTTCAAATGAATTTCGTGATGTTCCGCCGTTTTTGCAGCAGCCGGACCTCTAAAATCCCAAATCAATTTTATTTTTCTAGACATTATTTATATTTTAAAAAACAAATTTACGATTTTTTTAAGGGCGAACGGCCGGGCTTTCCGCTTCAATTCCTCGCTGCAAAAATTAAATTCTAAGATAAAAAATGAGCTTCTTGCGGTCGCTTTTTTTTATCAAGAATTTTAAATTTTTGTAGCTCCGGGATTTCCGCTGCAATCCCTGTCGCACATTTCGGTATAAAGTTCATTTACCTTTTCAATCCACTTTTGCCCAATTGCAATCAACGAACTTCCTAAAATTTATAAAAAGCAGTAAATTTTTCTACCTTTGCGCCATGCCAAGAGAATTTCAAATACAAGTCGCGCCTGAAGTGGCTGCAAACGAACAGTTATTGACTGATTTCGTCGCAAAATTAATGCAAGTAAAAGCTTCAGAAATAAAACACATTTCCATCATCAAGCGTTCCATTGACGCCCGACAAAAATCGGTTAAAGTCAATCTAAAAATCGCGGTGTATTGGAACGAAGAATATCAAGAAATCAAGAGAAATCTTCCAGATTATAAAGACGTTTCAAATAAACAAGAAGTGATTGTCATTGGCGCTGGTCCAGCCGGATTATTTGCTGCTTTGCAATTAATTGAATTGGGCTTAAAACCAATCGTTCTTGAAAGAGGAAAAGATGTTCAAGAAAGACGACGCGATTTGAAAGCCATCAACCGCGACCACATCGTAAACGAAGATTCAAATTATTGCTATGGCGAAGGCGGTGCTGGAACTTATTCTGACGGAAAATTATACACGCGTTCCAAAAAACGCGGCGACGTGGACAGAATCTTGGAGTTATTCGTGGCATTCGGAGCTTCAGACGATATTTTGGTCGAAGCGCATCCGCACATCGGAACCAATAAACTTCCGAAAATTATCAAATCCATCCGTGAAAAAATCATTGAATTTGGCGGAAAAGTTTTGTTCGATACCAGAGTTACTGATATTATCGTAAAAAATAATGAAGTGCAAGGTGTGGAAACGCAAAACGGCGACATCATCAATGCACAGAAAATCATCTTGGCAACAGGACATTCTGCTCGTGATATCTTTGAATTATTAGACAGAAAAAAAATATTTATAGAAGCAAAACCTTTTGCTTTGGGCGTTCGCGCAGAACATCCGCAGACGCTGATTGACAGCATTCAATACAGCTGTGATTTCCGTGGCGAACATTTACCGCCAGCACCATATTCCATCGTAAAACAAGTCAACGGACGCGGGATGTATTCGTTCTGTATGTGTCCGGGTGGCGTGATTGCGCCTTGTGCGACGAGTCCGGGCGAAGTAGTGACGAACGGTTGGTCCCCATCAAAACGCGACCAAGAAACTGCAAATTCTGGAATTGTTGTCGAATTAAAATTAGACGATTTCAAGCCGTTCGAAAAATTTGGAGCCTTAGCCGGAATGGAATTTCAAAAAAACATCGAGCAAAAAGCGTGGCATTTGGCGGGAGAAACCCAACGCGTTCCTGCGCAAAGAATGGTTGATTTTACGCAAAGCAAAGTGTCGCAAGATATCCCTAAAACATCTTATGTTCCAGGAACAACTCCGGTAGAATTAGGACAAGTTTTTCCAGGATTTTTAACCCAAATCCTGCGAGAAGGTTTCACGCAGTTCGGGAAATCGATGCGCGGTTATATGACAAACGAAGCGATTCTTCACGCACCAGAATCACGAACTTCATCGCCGGTAAGAATTCCGAGAGATAACTTTTCTTTAGAACACGTTCAGGTGAAAGGTTTGTATCCGTGCGGTGAAGGTGCTGGTTACGCCGGAGGAATTATTTCTGCAGCAATCGATGGGGAAAAATGTGCGTTGAAAATAGGGGAGAGTTTGGGAGTTTTGTAATTTGAACAAACTTCTAATTTAGTTTATGGACATCTTCTTGTCATTCCGACGAAGGAGGAATCTCCGTTTGAGGCTCGCCATCGCTAAGATTCCTTCTTCGTCGGACCCGAGGATTTCCGAATTGGCGAAGAAGTTTGTGTCTTATCAAAATCTTAATGTTCTTCCCATTCCTTTTTTCAAGTCGTAAATTTGTGGCTAAGTTTTTTTGTATGACAGTCTTAACTTTTACCCTCATTATGCTTCTGGGTGCGTTTCTCGCTGGCTTTATTGGTTCATTATCAGGTCTTGGCGGTGGCATCATCATCATTCCTTTACTTACGGTTTTTTTAGGAGTTGACATTCACTTGGCGATTGGAACCGCGCTGGTTTCGGTGATTGCCACGTCTTCTGGTTCGGCTTCGGCTTATGTCAAGGAAGGAATTACCAATATGCGACTTGGGATTTTCCTCGAAATCGCTACAACTATTGGCGCTGTTGCTGGTGCGCTACTTTCTGCAATTGCTCCAACATCTTTTATTGCCGTTTTATTCGGACTGACTTTGATATTTTCTTCCCTAAATTCTTTACGTAAAAAACAAGAACACATCGTTTTAGAATCAAGCAATTTGGCCAGAACGCTAAAATTAAACGGAACCTATCCTTCTCAAAATGGAGAAATTATTTCCTACGGAACAAAAAACGTCATTGGCGGTTTCAGCATGATGGGAATTGCCGGAATGATGTCGGGACTTTTGGGAATTGGTTCTGGCGCTTTTAAGGTAATTGCGATGGACAATATCATGCGAATTCCGTTTAAGGTTTCCACGACCACCAGCAATTTTATGATGGGCGTGACCGCCATGGCGAGTTCTGTGATTTATATCCAAAAAGGCTACATCGAACCCGGAATTTGTATGCCGGTGGTCATCGGTGTTTTATTTGGAGCCATGGCTGGCGCGAAGGTTTTGGTCAAAGCCAACCCGAAAAAACTACGTATATTCTTTGCCATCTTGATTTTTTTCTTGGCAATCAATATGATTTATAACGGACTTACAGGAAAAATCTAAGTATGGAAAAGGAAAAATTTGGAGAAAGAGATTTTCAGCAATTGATTGGAAACTTGCTTCGTTATGGTGTTTGGATTTCGCTCGCTGTTGCTTTTTTAGGCGGAATAGTATATCTCGCCAATCACGGAACCGAAACCGTAAATTACGGCACATTCATTGAAAACGACCGCAGTATTTTTCAAGTCGTTGCTTCTGTTTTTGATGGAATTTCAACTTTTCAAGGCGAATCGCTAATCTTTTTAGGAATTATTTTGTTGTTTCTCACGCCCGTGTTGCGCGTGATTTTATCGCTGTTTTCTTTTTTATTGGAGAGAGATTATCTGTATGTTGGGATAACTTTGGTGGTGATTTTGATTATTGGGGTGAGTGTTTGGTTGGGGTTTGCGCATTGAGGTTTTTCTCAACGTTCTCGCGCTACAATCAGTTTGGGATTAAATCAGCGTTATCTTTCGGATTTGCCAAATCTTCCAAATACAAACCAATTTTTCCATTAAGGCAAATGCTCAAATTGCTTGTAGGGTGTGCTAGTGGCTGTTTAAATAATTATTAATTGTTCTTCTGTACTTGAAAAAACGAATTCTTTTGCGTTACTAATCATTAAATCGTTATAATAATTTACTTGTTGTTTTTCTATTAATATATATTTACGCTTTTCTTCTTGTTCTTGATAATGAATTATAATAGCTATTTTTGGTGTTATTGGGTAATAATAATCTAATTGTGAAACAACTCCAGTTTCATTGACAACATGTTTTTTGGCATTTATAATTGGTTGATCAGTTGTTATAAAATCAATATCTGTTTTATTATCAAAAAAAATGAATTTAATATTTTTTTCATACGTTAGTGAATTTGCTATTTGCGGTGCATAAATAAACGGAAAAAAATTCACGAATTTATTCGATAAATATGAGTATTTATTGATTGTAGGTTTTATGACTTCTTGCATATTCTTTGTTCTGAGATATTGAAAAGAAATATAAATCATAGTAGTTAATAATTCCTGTTCTTCATCAAGGAATTCTAAATCCTCAACTTTTCGAATTTCAATTAGCTTTTCGCCAAATTTTTCGAAACTCGTATGCAGATCTTCCATCGTGTTCGCTTTCAATAAAGCCAATTCTTTGTCTATTGTAGCAGAATTTATTTGACTTAAATCTTTATTTTTTATGGCACGATGTATTTTAGAAAAAGATGTAACTATGTGATAAAATTCCATTACAAGTGGTCGAACGATTTCATTACTCCATAACGTGATAAGTTCTTTTAAAATAATTTCTTCTTCTTCTGTAAATTCTTCTAGAGAATAGAAAAAACGTTCTTGTACTACACCTTCAATATTAGTTTTGATGATTTTACCTGAACTTTTAAATGAAGTAAAAATTTGGTTCTTATTAGACCAAGGCATTAGGTATTTTTTCCAAACGTAATGTTGTTTCTTTTTTATTTGTGTCATTTTGTAGCGTTTGGTATATAAATAGCCACTAACTTATAAATATCCGCAACTCTCTCTTGCAAATATTTAAAATCGTTTGTAATCATTTAAAATCAAATATATACAATTAAAGTAATTCCCTTACAAAAAACTCAAATTTCTACAACCAATTTCTTTTTTGTATTTTTGACAAGCTATAAAAAGTTATGACAGAAGAAAAAGTAATATTGGTCAATGAAAATGACGAGCAAATTGGCTTGATGCCAAAACTGGAGGCTCACGAAAAAGCGCAATTGCATCGTGCGTTTTCGATTTTTATCTTAAATTCAAAAAACGAAGTGATGCTGCAACAGCGCGCTTCAGAGAAATACCATTCGCCGTTGCTGTGGACAAACACGTGTTGCAGTCACCAGCGCGAGGGCGAGACAAATATTCAAGCCGGAAACCGCAGATTGCAAGAAGAAATGGGTTTTTCGACAGAATTGAAAGAGCTTTTTCATTTTATTTACAAAGCGCCTTTTGACAACGGCCTGACTGAACACGAACTCGACCACGTGATGATTGGCTATTATAATGACGAACCAAACATCAATCGCGAGGAAGTGGAAAGCTGGAAATGGATGGACATTGACGCCATCAAAGAAGATATGATTCAAAATCCGGCCATTTACACGGTTTGGTTCAAGATTATCTTTGACGAATTTTATCATTTTTTAGAAGAACATAAACTGTAGTCATAAAGTCGAAAGTCATAAAGTCGAAAGTTCTCAGACTTTAGATTGCAGTGAAGACCTGAACCCAAAACCTAAAACCCTGAACCCAAAATAAATCCAAATGAAAGTTACTGTCAGCAGAAAAGCCCATTTTAACGCCGCGCACCGCCTTTACAGAAAAGATTGGTCTGATGAAAAGAACAATTCTGTTTTTGGGAAATGCAACAATGCGAATTTCCACGGCCATAATTATGAATTGACCGTGAGCGTAACCGGAAAAATCAATCCGGATACGGGTTATGTGATGGACATCAAAGATTTGGCCGATATGATTTTGGAAGAAGTGGAAAAACCTTTCGACCATAAAAACCTGAATTTAGATGTGCCCGAGTTTTTTGATTTGAACCCAACAGCTGAAAACATTGCCGTTGTAATTTGGAACAAACTCCGGAAAAAGATTGATGCCGAAATGGATTTGGAAGTTATTTTATATGAAACACCAAGAAATTTTGTCAGCTACAAAGGGGAGTAGTTTCAAAAGATGTAAAGATTACACAAAATAATAGTAGAACTTAAAAGGGAAATTGCAGTAATTTGCCTCTAAAAAATAAATCAATGAGCTTAGAATTATATCCAATTATTTTTGACCCGATTTTAAAAGAAAGAATCTGGGGTGGTAAAAAATTAAAAACAGAATTCAATAAAAATATCACTTCAGATATCACGGGCGAAAGCTGGGAATTATCTACGGTTAAAGGTGATGTCAGCGTAATTTCAAACGGAAAATACGAAGGAAAATCGCTGAATGATTTGATTTCTGAATTTCCAGAAGAAGTTTTGGGAACTAAAATTCATCAGAAATTTGGAATAGAATTTCCATTGCTTTTCAAATTTATTGACGCCAAAGATGATCTTTCCATTCAAGTGCATCCGAATGATGAATTGGCAAAAAAACGCCACAACTCTTTTGGTAAAACCGAAATGTGGTATGTGATGCAAGCCGATGAAGGCGCGAGAATCGTTGTTGGTTTCAAAGAAAATTCAAGCAAAGAAGAGTATGTAGAAAATTTGGAGAATAAATCACTGCTTTCGATTTTAAAGGAAGTTCCGGTAAAGGCGGGTGATGTTTTCTTTTTGGAAACGGGAACAATCCACGCGATTGGCGCCGGAATTGTGATTGCAGAAATCCAGCAGACTTCTGATATTACGTATAGAGTTTATGATTGGGATAGAGTGGATGCGGAAGGAAAATCACGTGAATTGCACATCGAATTGGCGCTTGACGCGATTAATTACAATACGACGGATACTGAGAAAATCTATTCGAAAGAAGAAAACAAAAGCAATCCGGTTGTCAACTGCCCTTATTTTATCACGAATTATTTTCCGTTGAACGGAGAAGTTTCGGTTGAAAAAACAAATGATTCGTTCACAGTATATATGTGTATGGAAGGAAATTTTGATTTGGAACTAAACGGAGAAAAATGGTCGTATAAAAAAGGAGATACGATTTTGATTCCTGCAGCGCTTAAAAATTTCATTTTGAACGGAAATGCGGTTCTGTTAGAAATTTACATTTAATAGCCTCAAATAGAAAGATTATGCTTAATTTTGCAATCGCAAATTAAAATAAAAATAAAAATGGCAAACGTTAAGAATTTAAAGAAAGACATCAACTACGTTTTAGGAGATATTATTGAAGCAGTTTACATTTGGGAAATGTCTACAGCAGGAAAACCAACTGAAGCTTCAGAGGCATTGATCGACGAAGCTATCGTTACTTTCGATTCTTTGATCGCAAAAGTAAACGCTAAGAACGTTGAGAACAAAAAATCTCACTTTAAACAAATTCATACAGAATTAGAACAAGCTGCGAATCAATTGGTTACTAAAATCAACGCTTTGTAGTAAAAAAAAGGGTGAAAAAAGTTTGAATTTATTTTGGAATAACAAAATACAGACTTATATTTGCACCCGTAATGAGTCGCCAGCGTAGCTCAGTTGGCTAGAGCAGCTGATTTGTAATCAGCAGGTCGTGGGTTCGAGTCCCTCCGCCGGCTCAAAAAAAACCATCTATTTTATTTAGATGGTTTTTTATTTAAATTGACGCATTCATTACGAATATATTGAGTCGCCAGCGTAGCTCAGTTGGCTAGAGCAGCTGATTTGTAATCAGCAGGTCGTGGGTTCGAGTCCCTCCGCCGGCTCAAGATAAACCATCTAACTTTTTTGTTAGGTGGTTTTTTTTTGCTTAATCTAATGGAATTTGATTTATAAAAAAGACTTATAAAATAAGTTTATTTAAACGTTGTAAACTCAAAAGCGTTTATCTTTGCAGTCCATAAATAAAACCCATAAAATGGAACTTACACTAACAAAACCAATCTGTTTTTTTGATCTTGAAACCACAGGAATCGACATCTGTAAAGACAGAATTGTAGAAATATCAATCTTCAAAGTTTTTCCAAACGGAAATAAAGAAAGCAAAACCTGGCTGGTAAATCCAACGATTATGATTCCCGCAGAATCGACAGCGGTTCACGGAATTACAAACGAAAAAGTGGCGAATGAGCCAACTTTTAAAGAATTAGCTTCCACAGTTCACCAAATGATCAAAGATTCTGACTTGGCCGGATTTAATTCTGACCGTTTCGATATCCCGCTTTTAGCCGAAGAACTTTTAAGAGCCGGAGTTGATTTTGATATGAAAAACGAAGTTTCGGTTGATATTCAGACGATTTTCCATAAAAAAGAAGAACGTACTTTGAGTGCGGCCTATAAATTTTATTGTGGTCAAAGTCTTGAAAACGCACATTCAGCGGAAGCTGATACCATGGCAACCTACGAAATCTTGAAAGCGCAATTAGAGCGATACGAAGATTTGCCACACGATATGAAATCGCTTTCAGAATTTACGACAAGAAAAAAATCCGTTGATTTTGCCGGATTTATTGCTTTGGATAAAGAAAACCAAGAAATTTTTACCTTCGGAAAACACAAAGGTGCAAAAGTTGAAAAAGTACTTGAAACAGAACCAGGATATTTTGGTTGGATTCAAAATGCTGACTTTCCTTTATATACAAAAAAGGTCTTGACAGCGATAAAATTAAGGAAGTTAAACACAAAATAAGGTTCAGGATTTTGGGTTTAAGGTTCAAGGTAACCCAAAACTCAAAATCCTGAACCCTGAACCTAAAAAAGATGAAGATAATCTGCATCGGTAGAAATTATACCAAACATATCGAGGAATTACAAAACGAAAAACCAACGGAACCTGTAATTTTCTTGAAACCAGATACGGCGATTTTGCCAAAAAACTTTCCGTTTTTTATTCCAGAATTCAGCAATGATATTCATCACGAGGTTGAGGTTTTGGTAAAAATTAATAGAGTTGGAAAACACATCGATCCAAAGTTTGCTCATAAATATTATGATGAAATTGGCCTTGGAATTGATTTTACAGCGCGTGACGTTCAAGCAAAATTGAAAGATCAGGGACTTCCTTGGGAGAAAGCAAAAGCGTTTGACGGTTCTGCGGTGATTGGAGAATTTTTGCCAAAATCACAATTCAAGTCGTTAGAAAATCTTACATTTGAGTTAACCAATAACGGAAATAAAGTGCAAACTGGCGATATGAGTCACATGCTTTGGAAAATTGACGAATTGATTTCTTATGTTTCGCAATATTTTACGTTGAAAATTGGCGATATTATTTTTACAGGAACACCAGAAGGCGTGGCAAAAGTCAGTCCAGATGATATTCTTGAAGGGTTTTTAGAAGGGCACAAACTATTTAGAATACAAGTAAAATAATGGCTATACATTACAACCTCGCAAAAGTCTATGAGATTTCAGACAACGACAGCGAATTCGTGCAAGACATCATCAATTTGTTTGTGACCGAAGTTCCTGCCGACTTGAAAAATGTCAAAAAAGGCATCAAAGAAAAGGATTACAAGCTCGCGTACAGTAACGCGCACAAGATTAAGCCAACTTTAGATTTGCTTGGAATGACAGTTGCTTTTGAAGAAATTCTTTTAGTGGAAGATTGGACAAAACGTGAAGGAAAAAAGAAGGAAATTAAAGAAACTTACAAAAGTATCGCAGATAAAATCGAAAAAGCGGTTAAGGAAATCAGCAAAGATTTTAATATTTAATTTATTCTGAAGCCATAAATCTGCAATCAAAAATTTTATGAAAGCAACAATTTTAACCATTGGCGATGAAATTTTAATTGGTCAAATCATCGACACCAATTCTGCTTTTATAGCAAAATCCTTAGATAAAATAGGTATTGACATTCACGAAATACTTTCCATAAGTGACAGCCGTCAGCATATTTTAGAAACCTTAAATCATCTTCAAAACCAAGTCGATTTGGTTATCATCACAGGCGGTTTAGGTCCAACAAAAGACGATATTACCAAAAAAACGTTATGCGATTATTTTGAAGACGAGTTAGTTGTCAATCCAGAAGTTTTGGCGCACGTTACTGAATTAATCGAAGGATTTTACAAGCGCCCAATTACGCAGATGAATAAAGACCAAGCGCTCGTTCCTTCAAAAGCCACCGTTTTAAATAACAAAATGGGAACCGCACCCGGAATGTGGATGCAGAAAGAAAATACCGTCTTTATTTCACTTCCAGGAGTTCCGTATGAGATGAAATATCTAATTGAGAACGAAGTCGTTCCAAAAGTCATCAAAGAATACAAGCGTTCTTTTATAATTCATAAGACAATTTTAACGTATGGTCAAGGCGAAAGTCTTGTCGCAGAGCGAATTGAAGCTTGGGAAAATAACCTTCCCGAATTTATAAAACTCGCTTATTTGCCAAATCCCGGTAGAGTAAGATTGCGACTTTCTGCTCGCGGAACCGACGAAAATATGCTGAAAGAAGCTATCGAAGAAAACGTAGTTTCGCTTTCAAAAATCATCGGCGATATAATCGTGGGTTATGACGAAAATGAAACTTTAGAAGTCATTTTAGGCCGATTATTGACAAAAAACAAAATGACAATTTCCACGGCAGAAAGCTGTACCGGCGGAAAGATTGCACAAATGTTGACCGCAATTCCGGGTTCTTCCAGCTATTTTAAAGGAAGTATCGTCAGTTATTCCACAGAAATAAAAACCGAAATATTAAAAGTACCGCAAGAATTAATCGACAAATATTCTGTCGTAAGCAGGCAAGTGGCAATTGAAATGGCACTCGGAGCAAAAAAGCTTCTGAAAACAGATTATGCGATTTCTACTACAGGAAACGCCGGGCCCGAAAAAGGAGATTCTCCAGCCGAAGTTGGAACCGTTTTTATCGCACTTGCAACCAAAAATGAGGTTATCTGCGAAGAATTTAACTTTGGCCAGCCAAGAGAAAAAGTCATTGATAGAGCGGTAAATACGGCTTTTGAGATGCTTCAAAAAGAAATTTTAAAAAATGTATAATATTTATTTTGTACAAACGTTTATTTTTCGTTTCTTTGCACCCTGATTTTGAATAACGATAAAAGATAAGCATAATGTCAAGAGTTTGTGACCTTACGGGTAAAAGAGCGATGGTTGGAAACAACGTTTCCCACGCGATGAACAAGACTAAGAGAAAATTTTCTGTAAACTTAGTTAAAAAACGTTTTTATCTTCCTGAAGAAGACAGATGGATTACTCTTAGAGTAGCTGCATCTACAATAAAAACTATCAACAAAAATGGAATCGCTGCAGTTTTGAAAGAAGCTAAAGCTAACGGATTTATTAAATAATCCTTCCTAAAAACTATATAGCAAGATGGCAAAGAAAGGTAATAGAATCCAGGTAATTTTAGAATGTACAGAGCACAAAACTAGTGGTCAACCAGGTACATCAAGATACATCACAACAAAGAACAAAAAAAATACTCCAGACAGATTAGAGATTAAAAAATTTAATCCAATCTTGAAAAGAGTTACTGTTCACAAAGAAATTAAATAATCAGAGACTTTTATAAAATCTCAAATGGCGACCATTTGCAGATTTTTAAATAAAATTTCGTGTAAAAATATTTAAATCATGGCAAAGAAAACCGTTGCAACGTTACAGACAGCTTCAAAGAGATTGACAAAAGCTATCAAAATGGTAAAATCTCCAAAAACTGGTGCATACACTTTCGTTGAAAGCGTTATGGCTCCTGAATTAGTTGATGAGTTCTTGAAAAAGAAATAATTCAATCAAACAGCATATAGAAAAGCTACTTTCATTCGGAAGTAGCTTTTTTATTTTTATATTTGTCATAAGTTTTATCAGAAGCCAAACACAAGGCATTTTTTAAATGCAGTTCCCGCTTTCTGCAGTAGTTTTTCTCCGATGAAAAATCGAAGAAAAAGCTACTGCCACCAATCGGGGCTAGTTAAAAACGCTCTCGCCTTCTTTAAACTTCAGGACCAAGATTGTCGAAATCGAATAATCGAATAATCGAAACATCTAACAATCAGATAAAAAATGAGCTTTTTTAAGAAAATATTTTCATCAGAAAAAAAAGAAAACCTTAGCCCAGAAGCAAAGCAAAGCTTAGACAAAGGTTTAGAAAAATCAAAAACATCCTTTTTCTCAAAGCTGACCAAAGCCGTTGCAGGAAAATCAAAAGTTGATGACGAAGTTTTAGATAACCTCGAAGAAATCCTAGTTTCTTCAGACGTCGGCGTAAACACAACGCTAAAAATCATCACCAGAATCGAAGAACGCGTTGCCAACGACAAATACTTGGGTACCGACGAATTGAACCAAATTCTCCGTGAAGAAATCGCCGGACTTCTTTCTGAAACACATTCGGGCGAAGCCACAGAATTTGAAATTCCAAAAGACAAAAATCCTTACGTTTTAATGGTTGTTGGTGTAAACGGCGTCGGAAAAACCACAACCATCGGAAAATTAGCATACCAATTCAATAAGGCCGGGTACAAAGTTGTTCTTGGCGCTGCAGATACGTTTCGTGCCGCAGCAATCGACCAATTACAGATTTGGGCAGACCGCGTTGGCGTTCCAATCGTAAAACAGCAAATGGGTAGCGATCCAGCTTCTGTAGCGTTTGACACCTTGCAATCTGCAGTTTCTCAAAACGCAGATATCGTGATTATTGACACAGCAGGACGTTTACACAATAAAGTAAACTTGATGAACGAATTAACAAAAGTAAAACGCGTGATGCAAAAAGTTGTTGAAGACGCGCCACACGACGTTTTATTAGTTCTTGACGGATCAACAGGTCAGAACGCTTTTGAACAGGCAAAACAATTTACAGCAGCAACAGAAGTTACTTCGTTAGCGGTAACAAAATTAGACGGAACTGCAAAAGGCGGTGTCGTAATCGGAATCTCTGACCAATTCCAAATTCCTGTAAAATACATCGGGGTAGGTGAAGGAATTGAGGATTTGCAAGTTTTCAACAAAATAGAATTCGTAGATTCTTTCTTCAAATAATATAAGATGGCATTTTCAATTTATAATGTAAAACCGTTACATCTTTACATATTATTCGTGGTTTTGATTTTGATTGCAAGAATTTGCGAAGGAACAATCCAATCGTTGTATTATCTTTTCGCATTCTTAGGTTGGATCGTATTTTTTATTGCGGTAAGAAATTTTTTCAAGCAAAGAAAACAGATTAATACGTCTAAAAAAGCACCAGTAAAAAAGAAAAAATAAAATAAATGCGCTAATCAATTAGCGCATTTATTTTTTCCCATAAAACTTCATCAAAATCTGATAAAGCAAAATTTTCGCCATCGGCGGCGTCACCCATTCTTATTACAACCATCTTTTTGCTCGGGACAACATAAATTTTTTGATCGTTTCTGCCCAAAGCCATGAACATATCGCTTGCACCTTCTGGAATTAAACTTCCTTGAAATTGAAATTGAGATTGGGGTAAATGATAAGACGATTTTCCATTGAGCCACCATAAATAGCCATAGCCAAGATTGATATTTTGTGAAGTATTTGTGGCATCTTCAAAGTAATTTTGGTTCAAAACAACTTCGTCATCCCATTTTCCTTTGTTCAGCATCAATAACCCAAAACGCGCCATGCTCCGGGTATTACTCGCATAAACGCTATTGTTTCCGGACTGAATCCACGCGCCATTCATCCCAATTTTATCTCGCAGTTTCGTATTGAAATAATTACTAAATGTTTGAGAAGTTGCTTCGGCCACAACATCTTGCAACTTCACATACGAGTTGTGATAAGCCCAGCGCGTTCCCGCATCCGCTTTATAAACCAAACATTCTGGCGTCACGCAATCGCCATTAATTAAATCATCTAATCCAGAAGTCATCGTCAATAAATGTTTATTCGTGATGAGATTTTCTTTGGCCAAAGGTACGCTTGTCCATCCACTTCCCAGATAATCCGAAACTTTGTTGTTGATATTCAAAAAGTTTTCTTGCTCGGCAATTCCCACCATTGTTGCGGTTAAAGTTTTTCCGGCGCTTGCCCAATACCAATTTGTGGAAGCTGAATGTCCGTTGAAATAATTTTCTAAAACTATTTTTCCATCCACTAAAATAATGAAACCTTTTGAATGTTTTTCTTCCAAATAAGCAAGCAACGGATTCACCGCACTTTCATTCCAACCTAAATCAGAAACAGATTTGGTTTCCCAAACGGCATTTTCATCTAAAGAAGGAAAGTATAAATCTTCAGTAGGAATTGGAGTTTGTTCGGGTTCTTCGCTGTCAGAACGACAAGCTAAAAAAGCAAAAACAACCACCATCGGAAATATAATTTTTTGCATAACCATCACGTTTTCAATAAGACTTTAAAAATAGCAAATAGTTTAATTCAGAAACTTTTTTATCCTATTAATAAGTGGTAATTTTATTTTTTTAAAATTGAGTATGAAAAAGACAGCATTATTATTGTTTGTTACCTTAGTATTAACGGCTTGCGGACAAAAAGTTTCCAAAGAAGAAACGCAAAAATTGAACGGTTATTGGGAAATTGAAAAAGTGCTGATGGCTGACGGTTCTGAAAAAGAGTATAAAATTAATATGATGTATGACTTTTTTGAAATCGGAAAAGACTACAAAGGTTTCCGTAAAAAAGTTACGCCACAATTAGACGGAAAATTTCTTGCAGATGATACCGCAGAAGCTGTTGAAGTCACTGAAAAAGACGATAAAATTTATCTAAACTACAAGACAGAATATGCAACTTGGAAAGAAGAATTGCAATCCATTTCAGACGATAAAATGGTGATTTTAAACCAACAAAATATCGAATATCACTACAAAAAAGCAACAGCAATAAACTTACTCGATGGCGAAACGACTAAATAACGAAAATTCTGTAGGCGATGTTTTAAAACACATTATCGAAGCCAATAAACTTCAAACCGGTATCGACCAAATTACCGTAAAAGAAGCTTGGATTTCGTTGATGGGGAATGGCGTAAACAGTTATACCAAAGAAGTTACGCTCAGAAAAAACACGCTTTACGTCGAATTAACTTCAGCAGTTTTACGCGAAGAATTAAGCTACGGAAAAGAAAAAATCATCCGAATGATTAACGAAGAATTTCGTCGCGACGTCGTGAAGGAAATCGTTTTTAGATAGATATGAAGCAGAAACAAATAAGAGGCCTTCATCGCGATTTAGGCTATTTTTACATCGGATTAATCATAGCATTTGCCTTCTCCGGAATTTTAATGAACCACAGAGAAGTTTGGAAACCAGAAAAATACACAGTTGAAACGCGTCAAATTCAAGTACAACTTCCAGCTAAAGAATTGATTTCTGAAAAATACATCGATAAGCTAAAAGCAGAATTAAAAATAGACGATAAACTGCGTCGTTTCAATATAAAAGAAGGAAAATTAAAGGTCTCTTTTGAAAAAAATGATGTAGAGATAGACATGAAATCAGGA
>Ga0265780_10002258_pt1 | contig 26405 bp, 24 predicted proteins | sample P1T30metagenome_FD_192432 | JGI IMG/M metagenome (GOLD analysis project Ga0265780, IMG submission 192432) | Plant litter microbial communities from East Loma Ridge, Irvine, California - P1 T30 | ecosystem: Environmental > Terrestrial > Plant litter > Unclassified | place: USA: California...
TCAGCGAGTAAACGACCCATTTCCCTAAAATCGGTAGAAATGGTTGTAATGCCGTCGCCAACTACTTTTTTAAGCGGGGTGTCGTTATAGGATATCACGCCTATGTCTTTCGCAATTTTCAGCTTTTGGGCTTTTGCCTGTTCCATAACGCTAACCAGGTGACGGTCGTTTGGTATAACATATACTTCGCCTGTAGTAATAGTACGGTTTTCGAAATCGGGAATAATCTCGTAGGTAAAGCCGTGTTCTTTGCAAAACTTAATAAAACCTTCTGCCATGCCCGGTGGCTGCTTGAAAGCAGGGAATATCAATACCAGTTTTTGGTATTTATGCAGTTTGTCTTTTCCGGCAGAAAGCCCGAGGTACATATCTTTAACGAAATTTTGGTGAACCGATGGGTAATCTTTCAGCTCGGTATTCGTCTGGTCTAAAATATAAACGTCGTTTTTGGGCAGTGTTTTTATAATCGATGCCACACCTTTAAGCGTAGTAGGCATAATGATGTATTTAGAATAATCGCCGTTGTTCTCGTTAATCAGCTTCCTGAAAACATCGATGCTGAAGTAATGAAAGAAAATATCTATTTGGGCATTATTCGCCATAGTCTCCATAAAGGCATTGTACAGGTCTTCCTTAAACGAGTTGAATTCGTCAAACAGCAAAAAGATGCGTTGCTCAAAACTAAATTCCTCACTTTTTATGTAATAGCCTTTGCCCAGGCGGGCATAAATAATTCCACGTTTTTTAAGTTCGTCATATGCCTGCAGAACGGTATCGCGCGAAAGCGAAAATTCAAGCGCCACTTTATTGACAGAGGGCAGCTTATCGCCCCTTTTCAGGTACTTTTCAGATATAGCAGTTTCTATAGATAAAATTATCTGTTTGTATTTTGGGAGGCTCTGCCTGTTGTCTATAGTTATTATTTTCATAAAAATTTAAACTGGTAGCTAATATACAAAAACTGGTGGGTACTGGTATGCTTAATTGAGAATAACTTTTACATTTGGTGCTGATTCGATAAAAAAATAATGGAAAAAAATCACATTTCTCATTTTAGCGAGAGTGCTGTTGCGAAATTATTCGGCGTCCTGCCTAATGGCAGGGAAGTGCATGAATACACCTTGACCAACGGGAAAAATCTTGAAGTAAGCTTTATCAACTACGGTGCTGTAATCAGTTCATTACGAGTAAAGAACAATGCCGGAGAAGTGACTGATGTAGTGTTGGGATTTGATACCGTTCAGGACTACATGGCGTCGTACAGCGTACCAAGCCCGCCATATTTTGGGGCGATTATAGGGCGTTATGCAGGCCGTATTGCCAATGCACATTTTACGATTGATAACAAAGAATACAGGTTGCCTAATAACCACGGCAATAACACGCTTCACGGTGGTAACGAAGGTTTCGGGCGTAAATTTTGGGAAGTAAAGGCATTGAAGCAAAATACCGGTAATGCTTTTATAACCTTTAGCTACACCAGTCCTGAAGGGGAAGAACATTTTCCGGGAGCGTTGACAGTAAACGTAACCTACACGCTTACGGCCGACAACGAAATTAAAATAAGCTATACCGCAACAACAACAGAAGATACTGTTATAAACCTTACGCAGCACAGCTATTTTAACCTTGATGGGCATACGGCCGATGTGCTTAGTCAGCAGCTTACTGTTAATTCGCCTGCGATACTGGAACTTAAAGATGACGGAATTCCAACAGGGAAATACATTAAGGCAGCAGATAAAGGGTTCGATTTTACATCGACCGCCAACTGTCCGCCTTTTATAGATAATTCTTTTGCGTTAACCGATGCATCTCAGCCTGCGGCAACACTGGTAAGTGAAAAAAAAGGATTAAAAATGACGGTCTATACCGATCAGCCTTCGGTGCATATTTATGTGGGAGGCAACTGTTTTGGGCAGGTTCCCGGTAAAAACGGTGCCGCCTACCATCCGCACAGCGGTATTTGCTTTGAAACGCAAAACTACCCCGATGCGCCCAACCATACTAACTTTCCTAATTCGGTGCTTCGCAAAGGCGATACCTATCGCCAGGAAACACTATGGAAATTTGAAACGATTTAGACGCATACAGCATAATGAAAAAGAAATTAGTACAACAGGTAACAGGCCATTTTAAGGCCACATTTGGCAGCGAGCCAAACTACATATTCCTTTCTCCGGGAAGGATAAACGTTATTGGCGAACACGTAGATTATAACGATGGTTTTGTGCTTCCGGCAGCCATAAACAAATACATCTGTTTCGCGGTGTCAGCATCGGGCGATTCAAAATCGACCATCATTGCAAAAGACCTTGATGAAACATACACGTTTGATCTTAACGACGAGTTGAAACCCACCGATATTATGTGGGTCAACTATATTTTGGGTGTGGTGCACCAGCTGAAAAGCCGCAGCACAAGCCTTAAAGGATTAAACATTGTATTTAGCAGTACCATACCCATGGGCGCGGGGTTATCGTCTTCGGCGGCACTGGAATGTGGTGTAGGTTATCTATTTGACCATATCTTTAGCATTGGGCTTACCAAAAAAGAAATTGCACTTATCGGGCAAAAGTCAGAACATACTTTTGTGGGTGTAAACTGCGGTATTATGGACCAGTTTGCAAGCGTGTTCGGTAAAAAGAACAGCGTGATCAAGCTAGACTGCAATACACTTGAATATGAATACCACAAAGCGAATTTTAAAGAATATTCACTATTATTGCTGGATAGTAACGTAAAGCATACCCATCTTACATCGGGCTACAACACCCGCAGGCAGGAAGTAGAACAAGGGCTTGCGATACTAAAAGCAGCCTACCCTGAAGTTAAAACTTTTCGCGATTGCAGTGAGGAACAGGTAAAGGCACAGCGTGAAAAACTGGGCGAAACCATTTATAAACGCTGCCTTTTTGTAGTTCAGGAAATACAAAGGGTGCTTGACGCTGTTGATGCACTGGAGGCATCTGATTTTACAGCACTTGGCGCACACATGTTTGCTACCCACGACGGGCTTTCAAAACAGTATGAAGTAAGCTGCGACGAGATAGATTTTCTTGTAGACGAAGTTCGTGACGATACCAACGTACTTGGTTCGCGCATGATGGGCGGGGGCTTTGGCGGATGCTCTATCAACCTTGTGAAAAAAGGGTCGGAAAATGCTATTATTGAGCGTGTTAGTGCTGCCTATAAAGTAAAATTCGGCATCAGTCTAAAGGCCTATAAAATTAAAATTTCAAAAGGTACAACCCTTTATACAAAATAAAAATATGCAGTCATTTGATAATAACGAACATCCGCACAGGCGCTATAACCCTTTAACGGGCGAATGGATACTGGTTTCTCCACACCGCAATAAGAGGCCGTGGCAGGGGCAAAAGGAGGCTGCATCTAATGCTAAACTGCCACAGTATGACCCTGAATGTTACCTGTGTGCCGGCAATACCCGCTCTAACGGAGTTACTAACGAGCAGTACAAAGATGTATTTGTTTTTGACAACGATTTTCCGTCATTGCTAACCGATGAAGTAACTACGCCCGAGAGCAGCTCGCTGTTTCAGCTAAAGCCCGAGAGAGGCATCAATAAAGTAATATGTTTTTCGCCAAGGCACGACCTTACTATCCCCGAGATGGAAGTAAGCGCGTTGGTTAAAGTAGCAGAAGCCTGGAAACAGCAGTACATAGAACTTGGCAGTAAGGAGTATATAAACCACGTTCAGATATTTGAGAACAAAGGTGCCGTAATGGGCTGCAGTAACCCGCACCCGCACGGACAGATATGGGCACAATCGTCACTGCCTACTTTAGTAGAAAAAACACAGGCCAACCTGCTGGCTCATTACGAAAAAAATGGCACAAGCCTACTTGCAGATTATCTTGCCGAAGAACTGACCAAAAAAGAGCGCGTTGTCGCAGAGAACGAGCACTTTGCTGTTGTGGTTCCGTTTTGGGCTACATGGCCGTACGAAACCATGATCATCAGCAAAAGGCATTTTGGCAATATAACCGAAATGACCACTGAAGAAACACAGGCATTCGCCGAAATACTAAAAACAATTACCGTAAAATACGATAACCTATTTAATACCTCTTTCCCGTATTCATCGGGGATACATCAAACGCCTACGGATGGTAAGCCTCATCCGGAGTGGCATTTTCACATGCATTTTTACCCGCCGTTATTACGATCTGCTACTGTAAAGAAATTTATGGTAGGCTACGAAATGATGGCCGAAGCCCAAAGGGATATCTCTGCCGAAAAAAGCGCCCAAATCTTGAGAGATCTTCCTGAAATTCACTACAAACTCCAATAAAACACTAACCCCGGATTTCCCAACGATCCCAACAAACACGATTCTATGAAAGCATTATCTACTGCCGACTATATCGTTTTCTTATTCTACTTTATTCTTATTGTAGGATATGGATTCTGGATATACAACCGCAAAAAGAAAGAAAGCACAAGCAGTAACGATTATTTTTTAGCCGAAGGCTCACTTACATGGTGGGCTATTGGTGCGTCGCTTATTGCCAGTAACATTAGTGCCGAGCAATTTATCGGTATGAGCGGCTCAGGCTTTAAAATGGGCCTTGCCATTGCTACTTACGAATGGATGGCGGCAATTTCGCTTATCGTGGTCGCCGTATTTTTTATACCGGTGTACCTAAAGAACAAGATATTTACCATGCCGCAGTTCCTTAACCAAAGGTACAACGGCACCGTAGCCATGATCATGGCTGTATTCTGGTTGCTATTATATGTGGTAGTTAACCTTACATCAATCCTTTATCTGGGTGCCTTAGCGATAAGCAGCATCTCCGGTTTCGACCTTAATTTATGTATGGCGTTTCTGGCCTTCTTCTCTATCATGATTACCCTAGGCGGAATGAAGGTTATTGGGTTTACCGATGTTATCCAGGTATTCTTCCTGATATTGGGCGGACTTGCAACTACATACCTTGCGCTTAACCTGGTAGCCGATCATTTTGGCGGATCGGGTGTTGTAGACGGTTTTAACCTGATGACAGCCCATGCAGGCGATCACTTTGAAATGATATTCGATAAAACGAACGCTAACTATGCCGACTTACCGGGACTATCTGTACTGGTAGGTGGTATGATCATTATTAACCTTAACTACTGGGGCTGTAACCAATATATTACACAGCGTGCCCTTGGTGCCGACCTTAAAACGGCACGAAGCGGAATTTTATTTGCATCATTCTTAAAACTGCTTATGCCTATAATCGTAGTGCTTCCGGGTATTGCGGCTTATGTATTGCACCAGCAGGGTGGCTTTCAGGCAGAAATGCTACAGGGCGGGGAGTTAAATCCTGACCGTGCGTATCCGGTACTGCTTAACCTGCTTCCGTCAGGATTAAAAGGGCTTTCATTTGCAGCACTTACGGCGGCTATCGTGGCATCGCTTGCAGGTAAGGCTAACAGTATTGCAACAATATTTACGCTTGATGTTTACAAGAAAAAATTAAACATTGATGCCGATGAAAAGAAACTTGTAAAAGTGGGTAAGATAACGGTTGTAGCTGCAATGGCTATTGCTATACTTATTGCGCCATTTATGGGTATCGATAAAAAAGGTGGATTCCAGTTCATTCAGGAGTTTACAGGTTTCCTAAGTCCGGGTATTTTCGCGATGTTTATACTTGGTTTCTTCTGGAAAAAAACAACATCAAACGCTGCCTTGTTTGGTATGATAGGTGGGTTCTTATTCTCTATATTCTTTAAGTTCCTTCCGGGGTATATGGACCTTTCGTTCTTATACGACTGGGGCTTTGCCGTGGCAAATGCCGATGGTATCTTCGAAATACCGTTTATAGACAGGATGGGCTTTGTGTTCCTTATCTGTGTAACAGGTATGTTCTTTATTAGTATGAAAGAAAGCCAGAAAGGTGTTAGCACTAATGGCCTTGAAATAGATACGTCTATGTTTAAGGTAACCCCGGGCTTTGCCGTAGGGTCTATTATAGTGACTGCCGTGATTGCAGCATTGTATATCTTCTTCTGGTAGAAAAATATAATTTTTGTGATAGTAAAATCCTTTATGCAGTAATGCGTAAAGGATTTTCTGCTTTTATAAACCTGTAGAAAGTTCGGTTACTTCACCCTTATAAAAATCGAAAAGGAAAAGCTTGTCGTAATTGGTTTCAAAAGGAAGGTGTAATATATCATCGCTTATGTAGAAGCTATCACACTGGCTTACGAGTCTGTCCAAAACCAAAACCAACCATTTTTCCTGACTGTCAGTAGCAGTTTTTTCAGCCTGCTTCAGGGTAGTGTTAATGTCGGTACGGGTACAGTTTTTTATAGTGGTATTGGTGTATAGTCCGGCCTTGGCATTAAGGCGGATTATTTTTTTAACCTGGTTATAAGTAATAAGTTTACCCTGTATAGCACTGATTATCTCTTCTTCAAGATGCAATAGGCTTGTAGCAGTATAGTTGTTTTTCTGCTCATATAATTCTACATAATAAGCAAGCTCACTTGTATTAAGTACAGGTGTAATAGCATTAAATATGTTATTAATGTAATTGCTTTTAGGCGTACTGCGCAGGCACATATCTTTAAAGGTAACGGATGCATTAGTTTGGGTGGCAAGGTTTAGCAGCCCATCATCTGAAATTGCAGAATCGCTTTCCAGGCACGAGGAAAACTTCCATAAATTAATGAGGTTTTCTATACGTTTGTCTTTATCGGTAATAAAATCGTTATCTTCAATTACGCTAATCCATCGTTCAATTGTTACGGCATCCATACGCTAAAAGTTTACCCAAATGTACTTGTAAGGTGCTTTGTGCTGTTGTTTTTTATACCAAAGGCACGCTATTTTATACTAAAGCTGTTTTCTGGCATTATTGCCAAACGCAATTGGTGCTTTGTATAAAAAAAATGGGGTTTGGTATAATTTAGTTTCAGTATCGGTGGTTTATGCCGTATTTCGCAATGATTAAAAAGTATGCAGAAAGTAAAGAACATATATTGTACCGATAACGGATTTGTAGATTTCTTTGTAGAGCCTAAATTCAGGCTGTACCGTCACTTGCTTATATGGGTGTACCTTGCCCTGACGCTGCTGGATAACGGAGAATCGATGGAGTATGATGGTAATTACTACCTGTACATACGTATACTATGGATGGCCTATTTTCTTACTATGGTCTATTTTAATATGTATGTGCTCGTACCCTACCTGCTTTTTAAGGCGAAATACTTTACCTACGTTTTTACGCTTACAAGTGTAATCGTGCTTACCTTTTTGGTAATGAGGGAGATCAATATCAATTATTTTGATCCTCACAGAATTGTGCCAAAAACCATAAAGCTTAGTATCTTCCGCGAAATTCTGGCGGCTGCCAACCTGCTTACGCTGGTGGTGTTCTCTTCTACGGCCATAAAATTATTCCAGCAATGGAAGGTAGACACCTCCCGTATTACCGAACTGGAAAAAACAACCTTGCAGATGGAGCTGAAGGAACTGAAGAACCAGATCAATCCGCATTTTTTGTTCAATATGCTCAATAACGTGAACGTGCTGGTAACTAAAGATCCCGCCAAGGCATCGCTCATCATTATGAAACTGTCAGACTTTTTGCGTTACCAGCTGTATGAGAACAATGCATCATCGGTACAATTATCGTCAGAAATTCAATTCCTCAATGATTTTATGGAACTTGAAAAAATAAGGCGCGACGACTTTACGTTTCAGCTTACGGTAAATAATGATGCCTATTATAAAGACGATTTTAAGTCGGTTGCCCTGCCGCCGAGCATGTTCATCGTATTTATAGAGAATGCTATTAAGTACAGTATCGACCTGGATAATCCGTCATATGTAAACGCTAACTTTACGATTACCAATGATACCCTGCACTTTAAATGTGCAAACAGCAAAGCCCGCGAGCCTATTGATTTTGGCGGAAGTGGCGGCCTGGGGCTTATAAACATACACCGCAGGCTGGAGCTTTTATATGGCGAAAGTTTTGTGTGTGCCGTAAAAGATTCTCAATATGAATATGAAGTTAACCTAACACTACCGCTGTGAATTGTATAATTGTAGACGATGAGCCACTGGCTCGCGAAGGAATGCTGCTGCAATTGCAGGATATACCCGACGTTACCGTTATAGGCAGCTTTAACGGGGTTAAAAAGGCACGGGAATTTATGAAAGATAACCCCGTAGAACTGATATTTCTCGATATCCAAATGCCGGGCATAACAGGGCTGGAGTTTGCGGCCACCATCCCTCGGGAAACGCTGGTAATATTTACTACGGCATATTCGCAGTATGCCCTGCAAAGCTATGAAGTAGAGGCTATAGATTATTTAGTGAAGCCGGTTAATAAAGAGCGTTTGGTAAAAGCAGTGCAAAAGGCAGTGGTGTACAACAACCTGCTAAGCGGGCAAAATGCATCCATGGAAAGTATTGACGCTGAGTTTATGCTTATAAAATCGGAAAGGCGTTTTCATAAGATATTGTTTAAGGATATACTGTATGTAGAGGGGCTTAAGGATTATGTGGTTATTTATATTGACGACACCAAGGTAATAACTGCTATGAACCTCAAGACCATACACAGCCACCTTAACCCATCTATGTTTGCAAGGGTTAGCAAATCGTACCTGGTGAATATAAATCATATCGATTCATTCGACAATCATACTATATATATAAAGAACACAGAGATACCTATAGGTGATGTGTTTCGCAAAGATTTTCTGGAATTGTATTTAGGCAAGAACCTGTCAGACAAATTTTAGGAGTTCAGTCATCATCATAATCAACCGGCTTTGCCAAAAGGCAGAGTCTAACCACAACCAACCATGAAAAAAACGCTGTTTTTATTTTCATCGGCATTATTTTGCCTAAACGTAAGTGCACAGGATACAGAGGAAACCAACAAGCAGAAGTTTCAGTCGGCAATTGCCGACAAGTTTCCGTTTACGAGGGTATTTGACGTAAAATACACACAGTATTTACCTAAAGATTTTGACAGTAAATTGTTTGATGAAAAGTTTATAGACGGGCGCATTAAAAGCCAGGGCAAGCTGAACATTGCCGCTAACCTGCCCGTAATCATGAAGCCAAAGTGGAATATTACGGCTTCAGCATCGTATAAATATGAGTTTGCCGATATTGAAGGCGTTAAAAACCCTGATGAAGTTGTACAGCCGTTTTTTAATAAAAAACAGGAGTTCCATTACCTGTCGGCAGCATTGAGCTTTACCTATTTCTCTAAAATGTTTGGCAAGCCTTTTATTTACAACGCCAGCTTTATTGCCGATGGTAATGAGCGTGCTGCCGAGCGTATTAAAGGTTTTGTGGGCGGAACGATTGTGCTTAAAGCTACAGCTAAAACAAAAATGGCAGTTGGTTTGATAGTGCTTATTGACCCTGCATCTCCCGTGCCGGCAGCACCGGTATTTACTTTAGAGCATAAATTTAATTCAGGTTGGATTATTGATATCATACTGCCACAACGTATGTTTATAAAACATGATGTATTTACCAACGGAAGGATATCTTTGGGTACAGAGCTTATTGCGGATGGTTTTTACCTGAACTCCTCTCAGCCCGGTTTTGCAAAGGTGTACGATTACCGACAGTTAGAAACCCGATCTGGTGCAACGTACGAGCATTGGTTTGGCGACGGACTTATAGGTACTTTTAAAGTAGGGCTTGCTAACGTGTTTAACTCAAGGATTACCGAAAGAGGAGAGAGCACCAACGATTATATTTTCTCGACCACCCAAAACGGCACGGGTTATTTTAGCCTTGGTTTTTCGTATAATCCGTTTACTAAAAAGGGAAATAAGGCAGCTAAAAATTAGCCTTAAGCATTAAGATAACTTTACCACCGCCACGATTGTATATTGCCTAACTTTAAGGTATAAATCATACCATTATGGCACAAAAATCTGAAAAAAAAGAAAAAAGCTTCTTTGAAAAATTAGCCGAAAAAGTAACTAAGGCTACAGGAAGTACGCCTGTTATACTTATTGCTTTCGCTATTGTAATTGTGTGGGGTGTTTCAGGACCTATATTTGATTATTCCGAAACCTGGCAGTTGGTCATTAACACGGGTACGACTATCATTACTTTTTTAATGGTATTCCTTATCCAGAAATCGCAAAACAGGGATTCGCTTGCGATACAGATAAAGCTGAACGAGCTGCTGGCATCGCACAAAATGGCGTCCAATCGCATTGTGGATATTGAAGATATAAGCGAGGACGAAATGGAAGTCCTTGAAAAATACTACCGTAAACTGGCGGAGCTTTCCGCAAAGGCAAAATCAATAGAAGAGTCGCATTCGCTGGATCAGGCTGAGAGCAAACACAATTTAAAGCAGCAGGGGATAGATAATAACTCGGTAAACGATTAGGCTAAAAGCTCGAAATCCAGTGCCGGTTCTTTCTCTTCACCATTTATGATAATGGAAACCCTGTGCGCACCGGCATGAAATACCCTTGTTGTAATCGCTTTAAAGGATTGCTTTCTTACAATTACGGCCTTTTCGCCCGGTTGATATATCCGCTCACTTATCTTGAACACCTTTTTAACAAGATGGCCTTTGGCTTTCATATAGTACAATCCATATTCCAGCCTAACGATTTGCGGTTCAGTCGCCGTGTTTTGTATGGCGAAGGTAAATTCCACGCTATCGCCCATTTTAACTTCCGGGGTAAGTATTTCAAAACCAGAAAAGGCAATAGCCGCAGCATCCAACCCGAATAATTTCAGTATTTCGGTATGCCCCTGTTTTAAAAGGGTACGGCTGCCATGCTTTACAACAGCATCGGTTTCTTTACCAAAGCCTTTCCATTGTTGTGCGATTGACACAACCACATCAGGGTGGTCTTTGGCAATGTCGTTAATGCTATTGGCAACGCTTCGGCGCACAAAATCAGATGGGTCATTCTTTAAATTTTCCAGAATAGGCAATAAACGCGACGGGTCTTTTTTGAGCGACGGAATCGCCATAGCCCAAGGCAGGCGGGGACGCGCGCCTTCACTCGCAAAGCGGCGGACCTTATAATTATCATGCAGTGACCAGGCCAGCATCTGCTCCAGCATTTTGTCTTCGTACTTTAGCAGGAATGGGCGCACGGCAAACTCACAGCTTGTAAATTGGGTAACATATTCCAGTGCCTTAATAGCATCATCGTAATGATCCAGTCCATATACCTCAATATAATCAGGCAGGAACATACAGGCAAGGCTATCTTCGCCAAAGTTAGCCTCTCTTAAATTCTCAATAATAGTCTGCAATGCAACAACAGCTTTACCAAAATCCTTCGGCATAAAATTATGCAGTACTACTGCGGTATGGCGCATACGTGCCTTTAGTTCTTTATCCTCAAATCCGTCAGAATTGATCAGGCTAATGAACTTTGCTTTATCAAAACCAGGCAGAGATTGTGCCAGTATAACCGATAGTTTATCGTAAAAGGCAGGAGAATACAGGTTTTTAAGGGCGCTCATTCGTAATTCTTTCGGTTAGAGTTCTGGTCAGTGTGCTTTGCAGCTTTTCTTTATTAGTGTCGCCCCAATGGCCTAAAGCACTAAGCAGCGGACTCAGGCTTTTGCCAAGATCGGTCAGGTAGTATTCTACCTTCGGCGGCATTTGCGGATAGATAGTTTTAGATACAATTTCGTGTTCTTCCAGTTGATTTAGCTGTATGTTTAATACCCTTCGGCTTGCGCCGGGTATTTTACGCTGCAATTCGCCCGGACGCTGTATGCCCTCACCAATGTAATAGATAAGGTGCATCTTCCATTTGCCATAGACGATTTCCTTCATCAGGTCGAGCCCGCAATTAAACGATATGGGAATTTTACGTTCGTACATACCACAAAAATACGCTATAAGAATATAATATTCAATACGGAATAATTAATCCGTATTGAATCTTTACTCCGTAATTGTGAGATTGTTATGGCTTTCAGAACTTTGTTGTGTCATATAAAAACAGAATTATGGAACATAGCATAAAAATACCGGATGAAGGACTTATAGGAAAAAAGATATTGGTAACCGGCGGGACAAAAGGTACAGGCAGGGCCATTTTTGAAAGGCTTAAAAGTGCCGGTGCCAATGTAATAACGACAGCACGCAACATACCCGGCGATATGAGCGCCAATACTGTAATAGCAGCCGACCTTAGTACAATAACCGGATGTAAGGCTGTGGTAGCCGAAACCGTACAGCGTCTTGGGGGTATAGATATACTTATTAATAATGCAGGAGGATCTGATACGCCACTTGGTGGGGTACTGGCATTAGAAGACGAGCATTGGGCTGCCGAACTTAACCTGAACCTTCTGGCTGCCGTACGCTTAGATAAAGGTTTTTTACCAATGATGCTATCGCAGGGCAGTGGCGTGATAGTACATATATCGTCTATCCAGCGCGTGCTGCCGTTACAAGAATCTACATTAGCATATGCCGCTGCCAAGGCAGCGTTAAGTAATTATAGCAAAGGGCTTTCTAACGAAATGGCTCCCAAAGGTATTAGGGTAAACAGTGTGGCGCCGGGTGGTATAAAGACAAAGGCAGCCGAGAGGATGGCGCAGCGTTTCTCTGAACAGATGAATATTTCTCTGGAAGAAGCCTGGGTAAAAATAATGGATATGCTGGGCGGCGTACCAATGGGGCGCTTTGCCGAACCGCAGGAAATCGCAGAAATGGTTGCTTTTCTTGTATCCGACAGGGCAAAATACATTACAGGGTCAGAATTCAGGGTTGATGGAGGTACAGTACCAACAATTTAAATTTAGGTAACTATATACCACTTTGCACCAAAATTTTTAAAACTTAATATTGAGTTTCTTCATTATAGCAGCGTAGTAATTGACTACAATAGTTTCACTATAGCAGGGATATGGATTCTGTTCGATTGAATGCCACAATATTTTGTGCCGTTGATAATAAAGAGTTTTAATTATAGTAACAGTTCCACAAGATCCCATTCGTGACTGATTGGTATATCTCTCGATAATAGAAATTAAGCCTGAGGAATCGAAATAAAAATCAATAACATGCGAAGGATTATTAAGTACATCATGAATAATTCCGTTATCAGTCAAACCATCATTTAATAAAACAGTTAGGCGGGAAAGCTTATTGTTCATATAGCCAAAACTTACCGAATTTATTTTTTGTTGCACGTATAAATTCCCATTGATAACAGTGTCGATTACCGTTTTCATGGGTTGTAATTGCGGGGGGGTATTGAGCAGGTATCCGTCAATTTTGGTCATTTTTTCCCTGATTTCATTCACAGCAACCGCATCTTGATATGGCGGAATAGGCTTATCCTTAAATCCAAAGATTTGACCACTACTAACAACTGAATAAAAACTTATAAAAAGTAAAAGTATAATTTTTCTCATATTTATTACATCTCAAAATTCTTGCCAGTAAATCGGCATTATTAATTCAAGCAACAATACTTTAATTGAACAAATAACAAACAAAAGCCCCTCAGAAGAAGGGCTTTCTTAATTTATACAAGTTATGCATGATTGTCATTTTTATCAAACTCACTATGAAAATTTCATGAGTGGTTTACCAAACGCAATATTTAGTTTGGAGTTTAGTAATTATTTTACAATAAAGGGCGGCCTCATTGTTGAGCTCATAATAAAGTAAGTTTATTATGACTAGTCCTAAAATAGGTTGACTATTTTTGATTATACAAATTTGATAAAAGTTCAGACATTTTCAAGATGTCTGAACTTTTTCTTTTTAAAGGATATTGGTTTTATTTTATCTTGCTTATGCATTTGATTTGGTGTAAGCATTGAACAACTTAGATGAGGCCTTAGATGATTGTAGATTTTAATACTCTGACTGGTCAGTTTCTTTGCTTGTATTAAATCTTCAAATTTATCAGAGAGGCCAAATTCATCTTTCAATATTCCATTAACCCTTTCAGCAATTGCATTTTCGTAAGGGTCTCCATTTTCTGTCATGCTAATGATAATATTATTTTCTTTCAAACAATCAGTATAAAGTTTACTACAATATTGAAGTCCTCTATCTGAGTGATGTATAAGTCCAGATGTCTTGTATCTTCGATTATTCAAAGCCATATTCAAGGCTTTAAGGGTAGAGACAGCTTCCATGTTATTACAAAGTTCATATCCCATTATCCGTTTAGAATAAGCATCTGTAATAAGATGAAGGTACGCATTGCCATCAAGTGTATCAATGTAAGTTATATCAGCCACCCACAACTGTTCCGGTCTTTCAAGAGATATATTCCGGATCAGGTTTGGGAACTTTCTAAGCCAATGTTTTGAATTGGTTGTAACTGTGTATTTTCGATTTCGGCTAACCAACAGCCCTTCCTGTCTTAAGACAGAAAACAGTTTATCTCTCCCAATGCGTGTATCACCTTCTTTATTAAGCAAATGACATAGCTTTCGTGTGCCAAGGCGTGGCATCTGCCTGCGCAAGGAAAGTACAGATTCTTTTATATTTAAGTTTTTGGAATTAGCTACTTTCTTATAGCTTTGATACTTATAGTAAGCTTGTTTACTAAAACCAAACAACCCGCAAAACATACTTACTTTTCTTGGGTAGGTTTTGGCAAGCTCCTCAATTGTTTGGCTGCGTCTTTTTTTAAGATACTAATTCCTTCTGCCTTTTCAGCTATGGATATTAATTTCTCATAAGCCAAAACTTTAAGCCTGGCTTCTTCTAACTGCTTCTCTAAATCTTTTATACGCTGCTTTTGTGGATCTTTCATAGGTCGACCGATTCTGCCAGTTGCAATTAATGGATAATGCAATTTACCATATTTACGGCACCAATCCAAAATCATCGAATTGCCACCAATACCATACTTTGCCTTAATTTGATCTTTGTTAAGAATCCCGGTCTCATATTCTTTAACAACAGCCTTTTTAAACGATTCGCTATACTTAATAGCAGGGACAATGACTTTTACTCTTAATTCTTGTTTCTTCATGTTGTTGACATTTATTAGTCAACTTTTTTCAGGACGAGACATGGTTTAAAAAAATCCCGGAGCGTTAACTCCGGGATCAGTAAGTAAAAGTAAGATGAAAAGCAGTTTACTGCTTTATGTCAAGTTTTTTAGCAATTGCAGAAGGTATTCCGCCTTTGTGAAGCAGGATAGCAGTCGACTTATATTTTACAAAGTTTTTCGTCATATACATATAACCTTTGTAATCGTTGCTTGCGCCCCATGAGTTTTTTATAATATAATATTCTTTACCGCTCTGGTCTTTTGCAAGGCCTACAATGTGCATACCGTGGTCATCGGTAGTATTGTAATTGTCAAAAGCTTTTTGGCGAAGCTCCTCAGTAATTTCAAGCTCTTCTTTAGGGCCTATAAACATACCTTCTTTTTCTTCAGGTGTCATATCTGCAATATTTTTAGCAGGAATATAAGCTACACCATTTTTCCAGCTAAAGCCTTTTTCGCTCACATCGCCGGCCCAGCCTACAGTATATCCTTTTTTAAGTGCGTTGTCTATAACATCTGTAAGCTCATTAAGCTTTACGTTATATACTAAGTCAAGCGACCAGTTGTCCGGTACCATAAGAACAAACTTAGAGTAATAAGGATGATCTGTAAATGATGATAATTCAACATAATCATCAGGGTTGATACCTACAACTTCTTTCGCAAATGTCTGAGGTGAATATTTTTTACCTTTATAGTCAAACGACTGTGGTACATCGCCAAGGTAAGAATCTATAACACCTGTATAGGCTTTTAACCAGTTTGGAGAAAGTTCACCATTTGGGTTTTTTACAGCTGCTGCAAGAACGCCTTCGCCCATAGCCTGCATTTCTGCAAACTTATTGTTAGTTGTTCCATAGTTAAGTCCTGTATAAACACTTTGCGGAAGTGCACCATACTGGCGATACATATTAATAACATCATGTAGTGCACCACCATCGCCTAAAGTAATAGCGCCATGCATGCGTACATAATTTTTACCTTTTTCTATATAAGCATTACGTGCAGTATATACCTGAGAAATTTCTATAGGCTGTTTGCCCATACGTATCATTTCTGACTCAAGGAAAGAGTTTGCTGAATAACTCCAGCATGTTCCTGAAGATCCCTGGTTTTTTACCGGAGTATTTTCGATGTTTATAACATCGGCAAATTTAAACGCAGCAGCACTGTTAGCACTCTGGTTGTTTTTTAATGAATTTACAAGATAGTCCTGTGCGAAGCCTCCCTGTATTCCCGCAAATAGCATAGCAGTGGCTATTAACGGTTTAACTGAAAAATTATACATCTTTAACACTAGTTTTTATTAAACTTTTTAATCGGGCTAAAATACAGAAAATTTATAAAATAGCCGCTTTTTTTGAAATTTCTATAATGTTTCGGTCAGCCACTTAAAAAATTCACGCTGCCACACCAATGCATTTTGTGGCTTTAGCACCCAGTGGTTCTCTTCCGGTAAAAGCATAAAGCGGCTTTTAATGCCTCTTAGCTGTGCCGCCTGAAAAGCTTCCTGTCCCTGCCCGATTGGCACGCGGTAGTCTATACCTCCCTGAATAACAAATATGGGTGTGTTCCATTTATTAACATTATTAATCGGGTTAAACTGGGTATAGGTTTTTTGAGCTGCTGCATTGTTTTTATCCCAGTAGGGTCCGCCACTATCCCAGTTGGTAAAGAAAACCTCTTCTGTAGTACCGTACATACTTTGCAGGTTAAACACCCCACAGTGCGAAATAAATGTTTTAAACCTGTTGTTGTGTATGCCCGCAAGATAGAAAACCGAGTAGCCGCCATAGCTTGCGCCAACAGCACCAAGCCTTGCTTTGTCTACATAGGCTTCTTTAGATACATCGTCTATAGCAGCAAGGTAATCATCCATAACCTGGCCGCCCCAGTCTTTACTGATGGCTTCGTTCCATTCTACACCATGTCCCGGCATACCGCGACGGTTAGGTGCTACAACTATATAACCCTGTGCAGCCATAACCTGAAAGTTCCACCTGAAAGAATAAAACTGGGTAAGTGCACTTTGTGGTCCGCCCTGGCAATATAATAAGGCAGGGTATTTCTTTTTGGCATCAAAGTTTGGAGGCAGTACCACCCAAACCAACATCTTTTTACCATCGGTAGTCGTAACATAACGTTTCTCGGTTTTGCTCATTGCAATTCCGGCGTATGCCGCATTGTTAACTTTAGATAACTGAGCCCATTTTTTCTTTTTAAGGTCGTAGCTGTAAATTTCAGAAGCGTGGTTCATATCGGTACGCTCCACGATTATTTTATCACCGCTAAAGCCTGTAATGCCATTAATGTCAAACAAGCCATCGGTAAGCTGCCTTACCGTAACGGCAATTTTTGTTAATCCGGGGAAGTTGACTTCAAAAAGTTGTTTTGTGCCATCTGTTGCGGCAAGAAAATATACTTTCTTTCCGTCAGGGCTCCATGTAAAGCTGTCAACGGTTCCGTCCCATCCGGCAGTAAGGTTTATATCGCCGCCTTTAAAACGAACAATAATATCATTTTTATCGGCTTCAAAACCATCGCGTTTCATTTGCAGCCATGTAAGGTCGCCATTCGGCGAATAAGCAGGCTGGGTATCATACCCGGGGTTGCTAGGCGTAAGATTTACCGTTTTTTTGGTATCAAGGTTGTATTCGTAAAGGTCGGTATTGGTGCTTGTAGCATAAGCAGTACCTGCTTTTTTCTTGCTAACATATACAATGCTTTTACCATCGGGAGACCAAGTGTAATCTTCCTCGCCACCAAAAGGTTTTTGCGGAGAATCATACGGCTCGTTAGGCATGATGTCTACAAAGCTGTTTTTGTCGGTATCACCGGGAGTAGTATAACCTACGTGGTTGTGGGTACCATCATTATAGGTATCCCAATGGCGATAGTCAAGCCCGTCATATACCTGTACGTTGCTTTTTTCAAGTTCAGGATAAAAATCTTTACCATTTACTTTGTCTACCTTAACTTCTTTAGATGTAAGTGCCCATTTGCCATCGGCAGAAGCATACTTATCGGTAAGCAGGTTTTTATATTCGGTAACTTCGGTGGCAGTGCCGCCGTTTACCGGAATAGTATAAAATTTTGAGGCCGATTTATTTTCCTCCATATTTGGCACAGCTACCTTGTAGACAATGTTTTTGCCATCTTTAGTAACACCCAGCGCACTAACGCGACCCAGTTTCCAGAGCTGTTCGGGTGTCATGACCTGTTGTGCCGAAGCGGTTAATCCCATGATGCTTACAGTTAGTAGTAGAAATTTTTTCATTGGTACAGTTTTATCGGGGCTAAAAGTAATGATTTTCTTTGATTTGACTCCTTATAAAGAATCTTGATGTGTTTCGGTACTATACCGCAACATAAAAATGCATTTTGTGTTAAATGTTTGTGAATGGTGCAAAATAATATTGTAAAAAGCATATGGAAACCCTCATTTGAAAAAATATGAGTATTTTCACGCACTTAAAACCTAACTTTAGTGAAAAGCAACAATAAACTTTTTATTGCTATAGTGGCGGGCCTTATACTGGGTGTAGCCCTGGGCGGACTCGTACATTATCAATATTCTGAAAGCGCAGAAGGCTTCGCTAAAAACATTAAGCTCCTGGGTACCATATTCATCCGTATGGTGCAAATGATTATAGCACCATTGGTATTTTGTACTCTTGTGCCGGGTGTTGCCAAAATGGGCGATATGAAAATGGTGGGCCGTGTAGGCGGCAAAGCTATGATATGGTTTATTTCGGCATCATTAATGTCGTTGCTTTTAGGGATGGTACTTGTAAACTGGATAGAACCCGGTAAGAATACCAGTATCTCCATGGCAGATGTTAAACCTGCTGATGATTTGGTAGCCAATACCAATTCTTTTTCTCTGGAACAATTTGTTACCCATGTTGTGCCTAAAAGTATTTTTGAAGCATTGTCTACAAACGATATACTGCAAATCGTAATATTTGCTATACTGTTTGGTATTGCTTTAGCGTCAATGGGTAAAGTTGCAGAACCTGTTATTAAAGTGATGGATACCATAGGACATGCCATTTTAAAGATGGTGGGTTACATAATGTGGGTAGCGCCATTTGGTGTATTTGGTGCGGTAGCTGCCGCAGTTGCCATTTATGGTTTTGATATCTGGAAACTATATGCTAACTACCTTGCTGCGTTTGCCTTTGGTATACTTTGCCTTTGGGTAGTATTGCTTGGTGTAGGCTATCTTGTTTTGGGCAACAGGTTATGGGCTTTGCTGAAAAGGCTTGCCAGTCCGTTGCTTATTGCGTTTTCTACCACAAGCAGCGAGGCTGTTTTTCCTAAGCTTACAGAAGAATTGGAAAGATTTGGGTGCGATCCTAAAATAGTTTCGTTCACTTTACCGTTAGGATATTCGTTTAACCTTGACGGGAGCATGATGTACATGACCTTTGCGAGTTTGTTTATCGCTCAGGTGTATGGTATAGACATGCCGCTTGAAAAGCAAATTTTAATGCTGCTGGTGCTTATGCTGACCAGCAAAGGGATTGCCGGTGTTCCCAGGGCATCTCTAATTGTGGTTGTGGCAACCTGTGCTATGTTTGGCATTCCGCCGGAAGGCATAGCGCTTATATTGCCAATAGACCATTTTTGTGATATGGCACGTAGCATGACCAACGTATTGGGCAATGCGTTAGCTACAAGTGCGGTAGACAAATGGGAAACAAAAAGTAATTAGTTCACACACATCAATCAAAGACACAAATTATTATGGACAGTTTTCACTGGACGCAGCTAATCAACCCGGAATTTTATATTAATCTTCAAATAGGCGGAGTACCGGTAGGTATTTACGTTGTATTGTTTATAGTTTTTGCTGAAACAGGACTTTTTGCAGGGTTCTTCCTGCCGGGCGACAGCCTTTTATTTCTTGCAGGTATTTACAGTACAGAGCTTATGGCCACACTGTTTACTATTGAAGGCGATTTTTTAAATGTATTGCTGCTATCAGTTCTGGTAGCACTTGCAGGTATTGTTGGTAACACCTTTGGCTACTGGTTTGGCGCAAGAAGCGGAACCTACCTGTACACAAAAGAAGACTCATTTTGGTTCAAGAAAAAATACCTTGTGCAATCGCACGAATTCTTCGAAAAACATGGTGGGCGTGCTATCATCTTTGCGCGTTTTCTTCCCGTAATACGTACGTTTGCCCCAATCATTGCCGGTATCGTTAAAATGGACAGGAAAAAATTTATGTTGTTCAACGTCATCAGCTCATTCCTTTGGTCATGTACGCTGATATTTTCAGGAAGGTATTTATACAAACTGTTTATTAATGAATTTGATATCGACCTTAAAGCCCATATCGAAATCATTATAATAGGTATCGTTCTTATTACTACAGTTCCTTTGCTTATCAATGCCCTTAAAGGTAAAAAGATAACCGAAGAAGAAGCAAAAAGAGAAGCTAACGATGATGACGATTCTAACATTATGCCTCCGGTGTAATGCTTAGCTATTGTGAAATTAAGAACTGGTTTACCAATGTAGACTATACAATAGTTGGCAGTGGTATAGTGGGGCTTCATGCCGCATTGCGCCTTCGCGAACGTTTTCCGCAAAGCAAAATACTTATTATAGAAAGTGGACAACTTCCACAGGGAGCCAGCACTAAAAATGCTGGCTTTGCCTGTTTTGGCAGCCTGTCTGAAATCAACGACGATCTCAAAACCCATACCGAAGAAGAAGTTACAGCACTAATACAAAAGCGCTGGGCAGGTTTGCAGCTATTACGCAAACGCCTGGGTGATGCTGTTATTGATTTTAAGCCTTACGGCGGATACGAACTTTTCCTGAAAGGCGACACCGCAGGTTATGAGGAATGCCTTCGACGTATGCCTTTTGTAAATGAAGTGCTGAAACCGCTTTTTAAAACCGATGTGTTTGTAAAAGAAGTAGATCGTTTTGATTTTAAAGGCATACACGAATATGTACTGTTCAATCCGTTTGAAGGGCAGATAGATACCGGTAACATGATGCAGGCTTTGCTTAAAGAAGCCGTGTCTAATGATATTCTTATCCTGAACAGCCAAATTGTAACCTCATATTATGAGAAATCTGAAGGGGTAGATGTTGCCTTGGGGGATTTTAGTTTTTTTACTAAAAAACTATTATTTGCTACCAATGGTTTTGCATCAAAATTAACCGATGGTGCTGTAAAGCCGGCAAGGGCGCAGGTGCTTATTACAGAGCCTATTCCGAATCTTGATATAAAAGGGACTTTTCATATTGACCGTGGGTATTATTACTTTAGAAATATAAATGACCGTATACTATTTGGCGGTGCGCGTAACCTTGACTTTGAAGGCGAAACCACAATCGAATTCGATACTACTGATATTATCCAGAATCAATTAGAGAAAATGCTTCGCGAAGTAATTTTACCAAATACCAATTTTACCATTGCCCACCGCTGGAGCGGAATTATGGGCATGGGCAATCACAAGAAACCTATTGTTGAGCAACTGTCTCAACATACGTATTGTGGTGTTCGCCTTGGTGGTATGGGTGTGGCGATTGGCAGTATGATTGGCGCAGAGTTAGCGGAGTTAGTTTAAAATTATTTATTTATATTTGTAAAATGGAAATGGATAAAATTATAGAATTAACAGCTTCTCTCTTTGGGGTTTATGCTGTGATAAAAAATGATTTGCTACCTGTGTCATTTTTTAAAAATTCTATTTAGTTCCGACATATTACCCGATACAATTCTTTTATTCTTCTGTTACTAATTGACAATTAATCTTTTAGAGTTGTTTTTTGAATTGAAAATTTTCCCGACTTCTATTTCTTTTTCTTTTTTGTTAAATATAATTATTTGATAATTAACGCTTTGAGTTTTGCGTTGGAATCTAAATGTTGGTTAATTTATTTTATTATTGGTTGATTATGAGGCTATAATTTTGGGTTCGAATCTTGAAATACTTAAGTTCGAATACTGAATCACTGAATTTCATCAGCATTTTTTTCTATTTGTTAATGAATCGGAGTATCTGCCTTTCAAACTAATTCGTAATTTCGCCAACTGTTAACCAACTGTTGTATGTTTAAAAAAATATCCCGTTTCCTTTTTAAGGCGCTTTTGTGGTTTATCGCACTTTCTGTATTCTCTGTACTTGTATTTCGTTTTGTTCCGGTTCCATTTACGCCCTTAATGATATCAAGGGCTTTTGAACATAAAGAGGCAGGCCGCGAAATGACTGCCAGCCATGACTGGGTGCCTATTGAAGAAATATCACCTAACCTTCAAAAGGCAGTTATAGCCAGTGAAGATGACCTCTTCCTTACACACAACGGTTTTAACTTTGATGCTATGTATAAGGCATTCAAAAATAATAATAAAGGAAAAAAACTTAAAGGGGGCAGTACTATATCACAGCAAACCGCTAAAAATGTTTTCTTATGGCAGGGAAGGAGCTACATCCGTAAAGGGCTTGAAGCGTACTTTACAGTGCTTATAGAAATGCTTTGGAGCAAGGAGCGCATTATGGAAGTGTACCTTAACAGTATAGAAATGGGCGATGGTGTTTATGGCGCACAGGCTGCTGCACAACACTGGTATAGTAAAGACGCTAAAGATCTTACTAAATACCAGGCAGCGGGTATTGCAGCTATTTTACCCAATCCAAGGAGATTCAGGGCTATCAGGTCGTCGGGTTATACCGAAAGGCGCAAGGGCCGGATTATTAAATTAATGCGCTACGTAAAATTAGATTACGAAAAGTGAAAAAAATATACGCCATAACCACACTATTGTGGTTTACGCTTTCGTGGGGCCAAAAGCCTGCCGAAATTGGAGTGGTTACCGATAATGACTTATATACTTCCCCCACAAACGACCAGTATTATACCGCCGGGACAGTATTATTTTATCGTTACCTGAGCGATCACGAAAGTGAGAAGGTAGCTAAAAAAATATACGACTTCAGGATAGGACAGTATATTTACAATCCGCAATCTGTACGTGCTGAAGATATTAATGTAAACGACCGGCCTTTTGCAGGATACCTTTTTGGCGAATTTGGTATTAATTACTACTATGCTAATGAAAGCGTACTCAAACTGAAAATTCAGGGTGGGGTGGTAGGACCGGAAGCGGGGGCAGAAGCTGTACAAAAGGGCCTTCATAAAATTATACATTACCCAACAGTAAGAGGCTGGCAGTACCAGATAACTACTATGTTAGGTGCGCAGGTTGGTGCATTTTATTCGCATAAGGTATTAGGGAATCGATTTAAGGAAAAAGTAGATTTTCACCTCTTAGGCGAATTAAACATAGGCACAGTATGGAATAGTGCCAGCGTAGGCGGAATGATGCGTATAAGCCTTAAAAGGCCTCTTCAGGCAATGTATAATTCAAGCCTGCATAATGCAGTGCTAAATAAGGATAAAGCATGGTATAAAGAAAATCGTGAGCTTTTCCTGTACCTGAATCCTAATGTGCAGTACATGCAGTATGATGCCACTATACAGGGCAGTCATTTTAATGATACCAGCCCGGTTACATTTCCGCTGATCCCTTTTCGCTTTAATGCAGAAGTTGGGGTTAAATACCGCTACAATAACTGGAATTATTCCTACTCCTTCATCTATCGCGGAAAGGAACTTTCTAATAATGTAATTACCGGTTTTTACTACGGATCGATACAGGTTTCATATCTTTTATAATTCTCAATTGCAATCACAGTTAGTGCGCTGTCATTCTGATTTAGCGCAACGTAATGAAGAATCTGTTTTAAAAGTTAGGAGATTCTTCCTTCGTCAGAATGACATTCAAACTCATGAAAAAATCTATTACCGCACCATGTAAAGTGCAATAATAGATTCTTTTTTTATACTAATGTTACTTAGCTATAAGTTGCTCCACTGAACATTATTTCTTCACGTTCGGAGTCACTCCCATATTGTAAAGTGTAAATGCCTGAACGTCGCTGTACTCATCGATCATTTGTGCGATAGACTTTCCTGCGCCGTGGCCTGCTTTAACCCCAATGCGAATAAGTACAGGGTTATTGCCCTGGTGCTTGTCCTGAAGTTCGGCAGCAAACTTAAAGCTGTGTGCCGGTACAACGCGATCGTCATGATCGCCGGTTAGTACCATTGTTGCAGGGTATTTAGTACCTTTTTTTACATTGTGCACAGGTGAGTAGCCTTTAATGTAGTTAAACATCTCGGCGTTGTCTTCGGCTGTGCCATAATCGTAAGCCCATCCGGCGCCTGCCGTAAAGGTATGGTAGCGAAGCATGTCAAGCACGCCTACCGCAGGCAGTGCAACTTTCATGAGGTCGGGGCGCTGTGTCATTGTAGCACCAACTAGTAATCCTCCGTTAGATCCTCCGCTTATAGCAAGATAGTCTGACGATGTGTATTTATTAGCAATTAAGTATTCACCGGCGGCAATAAAGTCGTCGAATACATTTTGTTTTTGTAGTTTGGTACCGGCATCGTGCCATTTTTTGCCATACTCACCGCCACCACGCAGGTTGGCAACAGCATAAATACCGCCGTTTTCCATCCATACTGCATTAGAAATACTAAAGCTGGGTGTAAGGCTGATGTTGAAACCGCCGTAACCGTAAAGTATGGTCGGGTTTTTACCGTCAAGCTTAATGCCTTTCTTGTGCGTAATGATCATAGGTATTTTTGTACCATCTTTAGAGGTGTAGAATACCTGTTTTGATTCGTACTCATCGGTATTGAAATCTACTTTCGGCCTTTGGTATAGATCCGATTTGCCTGATTTTGGATCGAAAGCATAAATAGTGCCCGGAGATATATAGTTGGTAAACGAATAGTAAATTACTTTTTCATCTTTCTTACCGCCAAAGCCGCCCGCTGTACCTAAACCCGGAAGAGTAACAGTGCGTACTATCTTACCGTTATAATCATATTGTTTTACTACAGATACCGCATCCTGCATATATCCTGCAAAAATGTACCCTGAACCCGTAGAAGCTGATAGTACATTCTCGGTTTCAGGAATAAGGTCTTTCCAGTTTTTTTGCTGAGGATTGGCTGCATCTACAGTAACAACCTTCATGTTTGGCGCGTTATAATCAGTAGCAATATATAAGGTGCTGCCGTTGTTGTCTATGATATGGCTGTTGCTGTCAAAATTATCAACTATAGCTACAAACTTGCTGTCTGCTTTGCTAAGGTCTTTAATATAAAGTTCTCCGCCCGATGTAGAGTTTGCTGCCGAAACAATAAGGTATTTCATGTCTTCGGTAACATAACCGCCTACATAACGCCTTTTTTGCTCCAGTCCAAAAATAACTTTATCATCTTTTTGCGGTGTACCCAGTTTGTGGTAATATAATTTGTGCTGATCGGTCTTTGCCGAAAGCTCACTGCCTACGGGCTTGTCGTAGCTTGAATAATAAAAACCATCATTGTCTTTCCATGATACGCCGCTGAATTTTACATCGACTATAGGGTCGCCTATAAGCTTTTTTGTTTTTGTATCCATAATGAATACCTTACGCCAGTCGCTTCCGCCTTCCGATATAGAATATGCCATCAGGTCGCCCTTTTTTGTAAAGTTGGTGCCGCCTAAAGAGGTAGTTCCGTCTTTAGAAAGAGTGTTGGGGTCAAGAAAAACTTCTTCTTTACCGGCGTTGTCTTTTCTGTATAGTACCGACTGGTTTTGCAGTCCGTTATTCTTGTAGTAGTAGGTGTAGTCACCTTCTTTAAAAGGTGCGCCTATCTTCTCATAATTCCATAGTTTTTCGATACGTGCCCTTATAGCTTCGCGAAACGGAATTTTAGACAAATAGTTAAACGTAACTTCGTTCTCGGCCTTTACCCATGCAGCAGTTTCCTCACTTCGGTCGTCTTCCAGCCATCGGTAGGGGTCGGGTACATTAGTTCCAAAATAAGTGTCAACATTGTCTGCCTTGCGGGTAACAGGGTATTTAAGTGTGGTTTTGCTATCGTTATGCATCTGTGCGGTAATGGTAAGGCTGCAGGCTGCGGCCATCAGGGTTAAGGCTGTTTTCATTTTTAGCTGGTTAGATACACAAAAATAGCAAAACCTTTGACTTAAGATATAAACAGTGGCCTGTATTTGTGCCTGTTCTTGTATAATAGTATACCATTTAACACTACTACAAGCAATGCGGCGCCTATTGCCGGAATATCCAGGAACAGGTGAAACAGCAGAATGTTGAGTGAAAGCGGAACAAGAAGCAGTAATACAAAAGGTGCCCAGATCTTAAAGAGCAGCATGAGGCCGATAATAATTTCGAAAACAGCTACCAGTAGTAAAATATAGCCGGTATCGGCAAGGGAGTTTAAGAAGGAAGCAGCTTCCGGTGGGGGCTGCGGCAGAGGAATAAAAGAATAGATT
>Ga0265780_10002260_pt1 | contig 26397 bp, 15 predicted proteins | sample P1T30metagenome_FD_192432 | JGI IMG/M metagenome (GOLD analysis project Ga0265780, IMG submission 192432) | Plant litter microbial communities from East Loma Ridge, Irvine, California - P1 T30 | ecosystem: Environmental > Terrestrial > Plant litter > Unclassified | place: USA: California...
TCAAGCGCATCGCCAAGACCTACCTGCGCGACCCGCAGGAAGTCACCGTCGCCGCCAAGACCGGCACCGCCGACAACATCAAGCAGCGCTACTGGCTGGTGGCCGGCATGCACAAGCTCGACGCGCTGACCCGCATCCTCGAAGCCGAGCCGTTCGACGGCATGATCATCTTCGCGCGCACCAAGCTCGGCACCGAAGAGCTGGCCACCAAGCTGCAGGCGCGCGGCTTCGCCGCCACCGCCATCAACGGCGACATGGCCCAGCAACAGCGCGAGCGCACCATCGAGCAGCTCAAGAACGGCAAGATCGACATCCTGGTCGCCACCGACGTCGCCGCCCGCGGCCTCGACGTGGAGCGCATCAGCCACGTGATCAACTACGACGTGCCGTCCGACCCCGAGAGCTACACCCACCGCATCGGCCGCACCGGCCGCGCCGGCCGCAGCGGCGACGCGATCCTGTTCATCACCCCGCGCGAGCGCGGCCTGCTGAAAGCCATCGAACGCGCCACCCGCCAGCCGGTCGCGCCGCTCGAGCTGCCGACCGTCAAGGCGGTCAACGAAGTACGCATCACCCGCTTCAAGGACCAGATCCGCGCGGCCCTGGCCGAAGGCGGCCTGGACGTGTTCCGCTCGCTGATCGAAGACGTCGAGCGCGAAGACAATGTGCCGGCAATCGATATCGCGGCCGCCCTGGCCAAGCTGGCGCGCGGCGACGAACCGCTGCTGCTCACCAAGCCGGACCGCGAAGCGCGTCCTGAATTCGTGCCGTCGCAGCGCGAGTTCGGCGGTGGGCAGGAGCGCGGCTTCCAGGAGCGCGCACCGCGTGGCGACTGGGAAGACCGTCCGGCGCGTCCGGCACGCGAACCCGGCTTCAAGAAAGAGCGCGTGATGCGCGATCCGGAGCCGGGCATGGCCACCTTCCGCATCGAAGTCGGTTTCGCCCATGGCGCCAAGCCGGGCAATATCGTCGGCGCGATCGCCAACGAGGCGAACATCCCCTCCAAGCACATCGGCCGCATCGAGATCTACGACGACTACTCGACCCTGGACCTGCCGAACGATATGCCGAAAGACCTGGTCGAGCACCTGAAGACCATCTGGGTCGCCGGCCGCCAGCTCGCCATCACGCGCGACGGCGAAACGCCGGCCACGCCGCCGGCGGGCAAGAAGCCGTATGCGGCCAAGGGCGTCGACCGCCGTTTGGGTGAAAAGCCTGCGGGCAAGAAGCCGCATCGCAAGGGTCCAAGCCAGGGCTGATCGATCGGCCGCTTGCTTCAACACGTCGTTCCCCCCAGGCGCCCGGCCGGGGCGGGAACGACGATTCGAGCGTATCGGCAAAACAGCGTCACCGCATCGCTGTTGTTTAACTACAAAACACATTTCCTGCTCTGGACGATCGCCGCACTCGTACTATAAGAGTGGCACGATTGACACCCAGAAACCACCATGTTATTTTGCTACAGATACGCTAGCCGGGCTGTAGTCGTCTGTTGTCGTCCCTTTCGGCCGCGCGCTGCATCCGCTACCTGCTAATTTCGGCGCGCTCCCATCCTGAGCGGCCGTGACATCACACTAGAGAAGCCCGTCACCGTCCGGGCCAGATTGGGGACACACAATGGATATGCATTCGACCGTGCTCAAGCCACGCCTGTCGTTCTGGCAGCTGTGGAATATGAGCTTCGGCTTCTTCGGCATCCAGTTCGGCTTCGCGCTGCAAAACGCCAATACCAGCCGCATCTTCGCCACCCTCGGCGCCGATCCCGACAACCTGGCCCTGTACTGGCTGGCCGCGCCCGTGACGGGCTTGCTGGTCCAGCCGATCATCGGCTATCTCAGCGACAACACCTGGCATCCCAAATGGGGCCGCCGCCGGCCGTTCTTCTTCGTCGGCGCCGTGCTGGCCGCGATCGCGCTGTTCCTGATGCCGAACTCCACCGCGCTGTGGATGGCCGTGGCCGTGCTGTGGATGATGGACGCCGCGATCAACGTGTCGATGGAGCCGTTCCGCGCGTTCGTCGGCGACAAGCTCGACCCGGCCCAGCAGACCGCCGGCTATGCGATGCAGACCTTCTTCATCGGCTGCGGCGCCGTGATCGCGTCCTTGCTCCCGACCTTCTTCGAGAGCCTGGGCGTGTCGAACGCCGTCGTCGGCGGCGTGATCCCGGACACCGTGCGCTATTCGTTCTATGCCGGCGGCCTGGTGTTCTTCCTGGCCGTGAGCTGGACGGTGATCTTCGCCGATGAACTGCCGCCGCCCGACATGGAAGCGTTCAACAAGGAGCGCAAGGCCTCGCGCGGCGTGGGCGTGATGTTCGTCGAGATCCTGGGCGGCTTCGGCAAGATGCCGCGCACCATGGTGCAGCTGGCCTTCGTGCAGTTCTTTACCTGGATCGCGCTGTTCGCGATGTGGATCTACACCGGCACCGCGATCGCCGACAATGTGTACGGCACCACCGACGCCCAGTCGAGCGCCTACCAGGACGCCGGCAACTGGGTCGGCATCATGTTCGCGGTGTACAGCGGCGTGTCGGCGCTGGCCGCCTTCATCCTGCCGGTCTTCGCACGCGCCACCTCGCGCAAGATCGTGCACGCTACCTGCCTCACCATCGGCGGCCTCTCGCTGGCCAGCATGTTCCTGATCACCGACAAGCACATGCTGGTGCTGCCGATGATCGGCATCGGCATCGCCTGGGCCTCGATCCTGACCATGCCGTACGCGATCCTGGCGGGTTCGCTGCCGGCCAAGCGCATGGGTTACTTCATGGGCCTGTTCAACTTCTTCGTCGTGATCCCGCAGATCGTCAGCGGCCTGCTGCTGGGCAGCGTGACCAAGCACCTGTTCAATGGCCACGCGGTCCAGACCCTGGTGCTGGGCGGCGGCTGCATGCTGGTCGCCGCGCTGTTGACGCTGTTCGTCACCGACAAGGCCGCCCCGGTGTCGAACCGGGCCTGAGCGCCGTTCAGCTACTGAACCCGCCCGCGCGCGCCGTGTTTTTCGCGGCTGTCGTATCGTAATGTTTTGCTAACATATTCGCCCAGGCTCATGCCGAGCCGGGCGGATCTGCGCCACGACATTACCTAGAAGGAGTACAGCATGACCATCCAGACCGTCGCGACCACCCCGTTCGCCGGGCAGCGTCCCGGCACCTCGGGACTGCGCAAGAAAGTCACCGAATTCCAGCAGCCGGGCTATCTCGAGAACTTCGTCGAGTCCATCTTCCTGACGCTGGGCCAGGGCAACTGCCGCCACCTGGTCGTCGGCGGCGACGGCCGCTACTTCAATGTCGAGGCGATCCAGACCATCCTGCGGATGGCCGCCGCCCACGGCGTCGAGCGCGTGCTGGTCGGCCGCGGCGGCATCCTGTCCACGCCCGCCGTGAGCTGCGTGATCCGCAAGCACGCCTGCCAGGGCGGCATCGTGCTGTCGGCCAGCCACAATCCCGGCGGGCCGGACGGCGACTTCGGCATCAAGTACAACATCGAGAACGGCGGCCCGGCGCCCGAAAAAATCACCGACGCGATCTTCCAGCACACGACCACGCTCACCGAATACCACATCAGCGACGCGCCGCCGGTCGACCTGAACCGGCTCGGCGTCACCCGCATCGAGAACATGACGATCGAGGTGATCGACCCGGTGGCCGACTATGCGCAGCTGATGGGCCGCCTGTTCGACTTCGACGCGATCCGCAGGCTGTTCGCCAGCGGCTTCCGGATGCGCTTCGACGGCATGCACGCGGTCTCGGGCCCGTACGCGAGCGCGATCCTGGAAGGCATCCTGGGCGCGCCGGCCGGCACCGTCGTCAACGGCGCGCCGCTGGCGGACTTCGGCGGCGGGCATCCCGATCCGAACCCGGTCAACGCGGCCGAGCTGATCGCGGCGATGGCCGCGCCCGATGCGCCCGACTTCGGCGCCGCTTCGGACGGCGACGGCGACCGCAACATGATCGTCGGCCGCGGCATCGCCGTGACGCCATCGGACAGCCTGGCCATCATCGCCGCCAACGCCACCGTCGCGCCGGGCTATGCGGGCGGCATCCAGGGCATCGCGCGCTCGATGCCGACGTCGCTGGCCGCCGACCGCGTGGCCGAGGCACTCGGCATCTCGTGCTTCGAGACGCCGACAGGGTGGAAGTACTTCGGCAACCTGATGGACGCCAACCTCGCCACCCTGTGCGGTGAGGAGAGCTACGGCACCGGTTCCTTCCACATCCGCGAGAAGGATGGACTGTGGGCCGTGCTGTTCTGGCTCAACCTGCTGGCCGTGCGCGGGCAATCGGTCGAACAGATCGTGCGCGCGCACTGGGCCCGCTTCGGCCGCAACTATTATTCGCGCCACGACTACGAGGCGGTCGACGCCCAGGCCGCCGAAGCCATGATGGAAGCGCTGCGCGCCCGCCTGCCCGAGCTGGCCGGCCAGAGGCTGGACGGCCACCATATCGAGCTGGCCGACGACTTCGAATACAGCGATCCGGTCGACGGCTCGGTCGCGCGCAAGCAGGGCATCCGTATCATCCTCGAGGAAGGCTCGCGCGTGGTGTTCCGCCTGTCCGGCACCGGCACCGAAGGCGCGACCGTGCGCGTCTACCTCGAGCGCTACGAAGCCGATCCGGCGCGCCACGATCTCGACACGCAACAGGCCTTGCAGGGCTTGATCAAACTGGCGGAAGACATCTCCGGCCTGCGCCAGCGCACCGGCCGCACCGAGCCCACCGTCATCACCTGACTTCAACCACCACCCAGGAAACCCGCATGAAACTACCCGTCCTTGCCGCCTCCATGCTGCTCGCCTTCGGCGCCATGTCGTCCGTCGCCGTCGCCCAGACGACGGCGCCCGCCAAAGCACAGGCGGGCAAGCCCTTCGTCTGGGGCAACGCGACCGTCTACTTCCTGCTGACGGACCGCTTCAACAACGGCAATCCGGCCAACGACAAGGCGTATGGCCGCAAGGACGATGCCGCCAAGCTGCGCGGCTTCATGGGCGGCGACATCGCCGGCATCACGGCCAAGGTCAAGGAAGGTTATTTCAGCGACCTCGGCGTAACCGCGATCTGGTTCACGCCCGTGATCGAGCAGATCCACGGTTCGACCGACGAGGGCACCGGCAAGAGCTATGGCTTCCACGGCTACTGGGCCCGTGACTTCACGGCGCTGGACGCCGCCTTCGGCACCGAGGCCGAACTCAAGGAACTGGTCGACACCGCGCACGCCAGGGGCATCCGCATCGTGTTCGACGTGGTGATGAACCATACCGGTCCGGTGACGAAGCAGGATCCGGTGTGGCCGGCATCCTGGGTGCGCACCGGTCCGACCTGCACCTACAAGGACGCGCGCACCACGATGGATTGCACGCTGGTGGCGAACCTGCCGGACATCCTCACCGCCAGCAACGACAACGTCGAGCTGCCGCCGCAGCTGGTGGCCAAGTGGAAGAAGGAAGGCCGCTACGAGCGCGAAGTCAAGGAACTGGACGACTTCTTCAAGCGCACCGGCTACCCGCGCGCGCCGCGCTACTACCTGATGAAATGGCATGCCGACTGGGTGCGCAAGTTCGGCATCGACGGCTTCCGCGCCGACACCGTCAAGCACACCGAACCTGGCATCTGGAAGGAACTCAAGAAGGAAGCCAGCCTGGCCTTCGAGGACTGGAAGCGCGCCAATCCGGCCAAGCGGGTGGGCGACGATCCGTTCTGGATGGTGTCCGAGGTCTACAACTACGAGATCGGGCACGCGCGCAAGTTCGACCTGGGCGGCGGCGACCATGTCGACTACCTGGGCGAAGGCTTCGACAGCATGATCAGCTTCAGCCTGCGCAGCGACGCCAAACAGCCCTACGAGAAGATCTTCTCGGATTACTCGCGCATCCTGAACGGCGAGATGAAGGGCTTCTCGGTGCTTAACTACATCAGCTCGCACGACGACGGCAGCCCGTTCGACCCGCTGCGCCAGCGCCCGTTCGAATCGGCCAACAAGCTGCTGCTGGCGCCGGGCGCCGCCCAGATCTACTACGGCGACGAGACCGCGCGCGTGCTGCGCGTGGAAGGCGCCGAGGGCGACGCCACGCTGCGCTCGTTCATGAACTGGGACGAGCTCACGTCGAACGCCGAACGCGGCATGCACCGCGTGGCCGACATCCGCGCCCATTGGGCGCGCCTGGGCAAGTTCCGCGCCGCCCATCCGGCCGTTGGCGCGGGCGTGCACCAGATGATCAGCCACAGCCCGTACACCTTCAAGCGCACCTGGGAAAAGAACGGCGCCAGCGACCGCGTGGTGGTCGCGCTCGACCTGCCGGGCGGCCAGCCGGCCACGATCCAGGTGGGCGGCGTGTTCCATGACGGCGCGACCGTGCGCGACTGGTACACGGGCCGCAGCGCCGTGGTCAAGGACGGCAAGGTGCGGTTCGACACGGCGGCCCCGGTGGCGCTGATCGCCCAGGACTGAGCACCTGCCGGGACAGGCTCCCGGCGTTCTTCGTCGCTCCTGAACATCGACACGGCGGGCCTTGGCCCGCCGTTATCGCTTGTGCGGCGCCGCGCATGCGCGCCGCATCGGCTTGAACGGCGCCCGCGCATGCGCGCCGCATAGTTTCCTGCCGCGCGGAATTCCTTCCGTGCCTCCGCCAGCGTTCGCTGCTGGAATGCTAAGCTACTAATACATTCATGTTTTGCGGGTAATCGCCGCCACAGAGCGTGCGGGCGCAGCGCGTCAATGCCGATCGACGCGACGAGGAGAGAGAGCATGGGCAGCAGCATTGCGAGAGCAAGGATGATCTACCGGCTGGTGCGGGGCAGGGCGCGCCAGCTGGCGCACGGCAGGCACGGCTCCGGCGTCGTCCTCGTCGACGGCGGCGACGGCGTCGACGAGGACGAGCGGGACGACTGCCTGGCCAATTCCCCCGACCCCAAGCTGGACTACATCACGCGCCTGGCGGTGGAAGCCACCGGCGCCGACATCGGCGGCATCAGCCTGATGTTCAAGTCGCAGATCTGGCTGCCGTCGCATATCGGCATTCCCGCCAGCTTCTTCCCGCGCGCGGGCTCCTTCTGCAGCAGCGCCGTCGGCCAGGCGGACGGCCTGTTCGAGGTCGAAGACGCCAGCCTGGACCTGCGTTTCGCCACCAATCCACTGGTGACCGGGGCGCCCCGGTTTCGTCATTACGCCGGCGTGCCCTTGCGCGGCGAGAGCGAGCACCTGCTCGGCAACCTGTGGGTGATGAGCGCCACGCCGCGCACCCTCGATGCGGCCCAGGCCGCGCAGCTGCGGCTGATGGGCCGCATCGTGGTCGACCTGCTCGAGCTGCGCTATTGCGACCCCGTCACCGGCATGTTCAATCGCGCGGTGTTCCTGCATCACCTGCAGCGCATGCTGGACGAGCAGCCGGGTGGCCAGGTCACCGTGGGCCTGGTCGACCTGATCGGCTTTCGCCAGGTGAATGACGTGTTCCGGCGCGAGACGGGCGACCGCATCCTGCGCCTGATGGGCAAGCGCCTCGAACAATGGGCCGATGGCGCGCTGCTGGGCCACCTGGGCGCCGACCAGTTCGCGTTCGCCCTGGACAGCGCGCCGCATGAGCACGAGGCCTGCCTGGCGCGCCTGTGCGCGGCGATCGACCAGCCGTTCGAGATCGAACCGGGCTGCATGCACACGCTCCACGCGCGCATCGGCGTCCGGCGCCAGCTGCTGCCGTGCGAGGAAAGCGCCGGCGGCCTGCTCGACGCGGCCGACATTGCGGCGTCTTCGCTGCGCCAGCAGCAGGGCGCCAGCGCGGTGCACGAATACGACGCCGCGCTGATGGCGCGTGCGCGCCTGCGCTATGAGCTGCGCGAAACCATCCGTGGCGCACTGCGCTTCGGCCACCTGGAAGTGCACTACCAGCCGCAGATCGACGTCGCCCGCGGGCGCCTGATCGGCATGGAAGCGCTGGTGCGCTGGCGCCATCCGCTCCATGGCCTGGTGGGGCCGGCCATGTTCGTGCCGCAGGCCGAGAACTCGGGCCGCATCTTCGAGCTCGACATGCAGGTGATGGAAATGGTGTGCCGCGACCTGATGGCATGGCGCGCGAGCGGCCTGCAGGTCGCGCCGGTGGCGCTGAACTTCTCGCGCGCTTCGCTGATGCACACCGATATCTTCGAGCGCCTGGCCGAGGTGCTGGCGGCGACCGGCGTGCCGGGCGAGATGCTCGAGTTCGAGGTCACCGAAAGCCTGCTGCTCGACTCGCAGCACCTGCTGCACCAGCGCGTCTCGGCGCTGCGCGCGCTCGGCGTGCGCATCGCGGTCGACGACTTCGGCACCGGCTACTCGAACCTCGACGCGCTTACCAGCTTCCCGTTCGACCGGCTCAAGGCCGACCGCCGTTTCGTGCATGGCGTGGCCAGCGACGCCCGCACCGCCGGCGTGTTTGCCCTGATCCAGGGCATCGCTGCAGTGTTCGACGCAGAGCTGCTGTGCGAAGGCCTGGAAGACGAAGCCGACCTGTCGTGGCTGGCCGAGCGCGGGGTCCACTGCGTACAGGGCTGGTACTTCAGCCGCGCCTTGCCCGCGCCGGCGGCCGAGCGCATGCTGCGCCGCTTCCAGGAAGCGAAGGCGGCGCCGCTGTCCGTATCCGAGGTGCGCGCATTGCTGGCCTGAAGGCGCTATCGAATCGCCGAGCAATCCGGGGTAGACTGGATCTTCCGTCAACTTCGCACTGATCGCCATGCCAGTCTTTACACGCATTGCCCGCCTTGGCGCGGGCATGGGTTTGCGCCGCGCCGCCACGGGAATGGGGCTCGCCCTTGCACTGCTGTCCGCGCAGGCGCTCGCGCAACCGTCGTCCGAGCCGGTCTACGGCGCCGAGCTGCAAGAGTTCCCCTATCCCGAACCGACGCAGCAATACCGCTTCACGTCGCAGGGCGCCGATCTCTCGATGACGTATATGGACGTCAAGCCGGCCAAGGCGAACGGCCGCACCGTGGTCCTCCTGCACGGCAAGAACTTTTGCGGCGCGACCTGGGACGGCACCACCAAGGCCTTGACCCAGGCCGGCTATCGCGTCGTGGTGCCCGACCAGATCGGCTTTTGCAAGTCGACCAAGCCGCAGCATTACCAGTACAGTTTCCAGCAGCTGGCCGAGAACACGAAGAACCTGCTGCAATCGATCGGCGTGAAGAAGGCGATCGTGCTGGGCCACTCGACCGGCGGCATGCTGGCCACGCGCTATGCGCTGATGTATCCGGAACTGACCGAGCAGCTGGTGATGGTCAACCCGATCGGCCTCGAAGACTGGAAGACGCTGGGCGTGCCGTCGCTGGGTGTCGACAAATGGTACGAGCGCGAGCTGAAGACGTCGGCCGAACGCGTGCGCGAATACGAGCGCACCACCTATTACAACGGCCAGTGGAAGCCCGAGTACGAGACGTGGGTGCAGATGCTGGTCGGTATGTACCGCGGCAAGGGCAAGAAAATCGTGGCCTGGAATTCGGCGCTGATCTACGACATGATCTATACGCAGCCGGTGGTCTACGAGTTCCCTCTGATCAAAGTGCCGACCTTCCTGCTGATGGGACTGAAGGACACGACCGCGATCGGCAAGGACGCCGCGCCGGCCGCGCTCCGGCCGAAGCTGGGCAACTACGCGGTGCTGGCCGAGAAGACCCGGCGGGCAATTCCCGGGTCGACGCTGGTGACCTTCCCCGAGATGGGGCATGCGCCGCAAATGCAGGACCCGGTCAAGTTCCACCAGGCGCTGCTCGGGGGCCTGGCGCGCTGATGGTATTCACGTACCCGCCTTGGCTGGTATGAGGTGTGAATTACTTGGGTACCCGCCTCCGCGGGTACGACGTGTGGATTAGTACGACGTGTGAATCACTTGGGTATCTGCGAAGGCGCCCGGCGAGGGCGGGTACGATGTGTGCACGCTGCCGACTGAAAACGGCGTTGCTGCCGCCACCTGAAAACGTCGTACCCGCCCTCGCCGGGCGCCTTGGCGGGTACCCAGGTCCGGCGCCGCCCACGATCCTCTCATCGCCCGTTTTCTTGCAATTCATTCAATGGTATCCTTCCACGATGACCGTTGACCCAGACACCAAACCGAAGTCTCCGCGCGCCGCCTTCGCCGACGGTCCGCGCCTGCTGGCCGATATCGGCGCCACCCATGCGCGCTTCGGCCTGGAGACCGCGCCCGGCGTGCTGGGGCAGGTCGCGGTGCTGCGCTGCGACGACTACGACGGCATCGTGCCGCTGCTGCACGCCTACCTGGCCGAACGCCCGAACCAGCGCATCAACCATGCGGCCTTCGCGCTGGCCAATCCGATCAGCGGCGACTTCATTCGCATGACCAACCGCGACTGGCAATTCTCGACCGACGAGGTGCGGCGCGCGCTCGGCCTGTCGACGCTCCTGATCGTGAACGACTTCACGGCGCTGGCGATGGCGCTGCCGGGCTTCCAGGCCAAGGATTTGCTGCAGGTCGGCGGCGGCGCGGTCCAGGCGCATGCGGTGTCGGGCGTGCTCGGTCCCGGCACCGGGCTGGGCGTGTCGGGCGTGATTCCCACCATCGACGGCTTCGTCACCCTCGGCAGCGAGGGCGGCCACGTCAACTTCGCGCCGAGCGACGAGCGCGAATTCGCGATCCTGCAGTACGCCTGGCGCGAATGGACGCACGTCTCGAACGAGCGCCTGATCTCGGGTCCCGGCATCGAACTGATCTACCGCGCGCTGGCGCAGCGCAACGGCCTCGACGCCGATCGCGTATCCCATTCGCCCAGCACTGCCGACATCATGCAGGGCGCGTTCGAATCGAACGATGCGCTGTGCCTCGAAGTGCTCGAGGCGTTCGCCGGCATGCTGGGCAGCGCGGCGGCCAACCTGGCGGTGACGCTGGGCGCTTTCGGGGGCATCTATATCGGCGGCGGCATCGTGCCGCGCATGGGCGAGTGGTTCGCCACCTCGCCGTTTCGCGCCCGCTTCGAGGCCAAGGGCCGCTTTTCGGACTACATCGCCCAGATCCCGACCTATGTGATCATGACGCCGAACCCGGCCCTGTTCGGCGTCTCGGCCATCCTGTCCGAGCACCTGCGCGGGCGCAGCGGCGCCAACACGCTGATGGACCGGGTCCAGCAACTGCGCCATGAACTCTCGCCCGCCGAGCAGCGCGTCGCCAGCCTAGTGGTCGACCATCCGCGCAAGATGCTGTCCGAGCCGATCGCCGAGATCGCACGCCTGGCCGACGTGAGCCAGCCGACCGTGATCCGCTTCTGCCGCTCGCTGGGCTTCCAGGGCCTGGCCGAATTCAAGCTCAAGTTCGCCGGCAGCCTGACCGGCACCATCCCCGTGCGCCATAGCCAGGTGCGGGTCACCGACAGCACCCATGACCTGTCGGCCAAGGTGATCGACAACACGGTGTCGGCGATCCTGAAATTTCGCGATGCGCTCGATGTGCAGGCGATCGACCGCGCGATCGCCTTGCTGCGCAGCGCGCGCCGGGTTGAGTTCTACGCGATGGGCAACTCGCGCGCAGTGGCGCTCGATGGCCAGCACAAGTTCTTCAGGTTTCGCATCCCGGCCGCGCTGTACGGCGACTCGCACTTGCTGAACCTGGCCGCCCGCCTGCTGGGACCGGGCGACGTGGTGATCGCGATCTCCACCGCCGGCCAGCTGCCCGACCTGCTGGAAGCGGTCGACACCGCGCGCGCCAACGGCGCCGACGTCATCGCCATCACGGGCAGCAGGTCGGCGCTGGCGAAGAAAGCCACGGTGTGCCTGGCGGTCGACCATAGCGAGGACAGCACCAGCTTCCTGTCGATGATCTCGCGCATCCTGCAACTGCTGCTGATCGACATCATGTCGGTCGGGATCTCGCTCGGCGCGCAAGGGGAGGGTGCCCAGGGCAGCCAGGACGATATCGAACAGCGCCGGCTGTTGATCTCGCACCTCGATATCTGATATCCAAGCAGGTCACGCCGCTGTCATGCGGCGCCGCGAGAATGCGGGCAAGCCCCCTACCTGAGGTCCTCCATGCGGCATCCTGCCAACCCATCATTCTTGCGCGTCCTGGCCTGCGCCTCCGCGGCGCTGCTGGCGGCCGGCTGCGCCAGCACTGACCTGAAGAATCCGGGGCCTTCGTGGCCGCCCTCGCCCAGCGTCATCGCGCACCGCGGCGCCTCGGCCCTGCGGCCCGAGCACACGCTGGAAGCCTACCGCAAGGCGATCGAGGACGGGGCCGACAGCGTCGAGCCCGACCTGGTCGCGACCCGCGACGGCGTGCTGGTGGCGCGCCACGAGAACGAGATCTCGGGCACCACCGATGTCGCGACGCGCCCGCAATTTGCCGCGCGCAGGACGACCCGCACCATCGACGGCGTCGCCGTCAGCGGCTGGTTCACCGAGGACTTCACGCTGGCCGAACTGAAGCAGCTGCGCGCGCGCGAGCGCATCCCCGCCAACCGTCCCGCCAACACGGTCCACGGCGGCCTGTATCCGGTGCCGACGCTGCAGGAAGTGATCGACCTGGTCGGGCGGGAGAGCCGTGCGCGCAAGCGCACCATCGGCCTGGTGCCCGAACTGAAGCACCCGAGCTACTTCAAGGCCATCGGCCTGCCGCTGGAATCGCGCCTGGTCGAGGTATTGACGGCCAACGGCTACCGCGGACGCGATGCGGCGGTGCTGATCCAGTCGTTCGAGGTGGCCAATCTCCAGGAGCTGCGCGCGACGAGCGGCTACCGCCTGGTGCAGCTGGTGGGCGCGCCGGGCGAGGCGCCGTACGACGCGGTCGCCGCCGGCAGCGGCCTGACCTACGCCGACATGATCACGCCCGACGGACTGCGCAAGATCGCCCGCTACGCCGATGTGGTGGCGCCCTACAAGACCATCGTCGTGCCGCTCGGCCTTGGCGGCGCACTGGGCGCGCCGACTCGCTTCGTGCGCGATGCGCGCGCCGCCGGCCTCGCGGTGCACGTCTGGACCATGCGGCCCGAGAATCCCTTCCTGCCGCCCGCACTGCGCGCCGCGCCCGCCGCTTCGCCGAGCCAGCGCGGCAACGCCGTGGGCGAGATCCAGGCCTACCTGGAAGCGGGCGTGGACGCCGTATTTACCGACGATCCGGCCAGCGGACGCGTCGCCGTCGACGCCTTCACAGGGCGTTAGCGCCCATTACGCGTCGATTCCGGGCCGGACGTGGTGTACCTGGCAAGTTTCGCCATGCGATACCGGGACGTGTGCGTAAAACCGTCTCCGCCACGCGACGCCAGAGGCAGAAACAGTAGTTTCCACTCGGAACCGATGCTAAGATTCGGCCGTGGACGCCGCCATTCCTGGCGTTCTTTTTGTCCCCGGCCTCGACCCGCCGCCCCAGAACCGGTATTTGGAAGAGCACCATCATCGCCACCTACACGCATGCAGAACAGGCCCGCCTCGCCGCGCTGGCCGAGCTCCAGATCCTCGATACGCCCAGCGAAGAGCGCTTCGACCGGTTCACCCGGTTGGCCGCGATGACCTTCGGGGTGCCGATCGCGCTCGTCTCGCTGGTCGACCAGGATCGCCAGTGGTTCAAGTCGTGTGCCGGCCTGGGCGTCCACGAGACGCCGCGCTCGGTCTCGTTCTGCAGCCATGCGGTCGAGGCGCGCGAGATGCTGGTGGTCGAGGACGCGGTGCGCGACCCGCGCTTCGCGGACAACGCCCTGGTGACGGGAGAGCCGGGCATCCGCTTCTATGCCGGCCAGCCGGTCTACAGCGAGGGCCAGGCCGTGGGCACGCTGTGCCTCATCGACCGCGCGCCGCGGCGCCTCGACGACGCGCAGCGCCAGGTGCTGCGCGACCTGGCGATGCTGGTCGAAGTCGAACTGAATCACATGAAGGCGGTCACCGCGCGCATGCTCGCCGAGCAGGCGCTCAAGTCGCTCAACACCGAACTCGAACACCGCATCGCCGCGCGCACAGCGGAACTCGAAGCCCAGGTGGCGGAAGGCATCCGCGTGCGCCAGCAGCTGGAAGAAAAGCAGGAGCTGCTGGACGCGGTGCTCGAATCGATCGACGTCGGCGTGGTCGCCTGCGACGCGAGCGGCAACCTGACGCTGTTCAACCGCACCGCGCGCGCCTTCCACGGCCAGGACCTGAAGGCGGTGTCGGCTGCCGACTGGCCGCGCTACTACTCCCTGTTCCAGGCCGATGGCGCCACGCCAATGGCGATGGACGAGGTGCCGCTGGTGCGCGCGCTCAAGGGCGAGGTGGTGCGCGACGGCGCGATGGTGATCGCGCCGCACGGCCATGCGCCGTACACCCTGATGGCCAGCGGCCGTCCGCTGCGCAACGCCCAGGGCAAGACGCTGGGCGCGGTGGTGGCGATGAAGGACATCACCGAACTCGAGGCATCGAAGAACCTGCTGGTCGACAGCGAGGAACGCCTGCGCACGATCACCGACAACCTGCCGGTGCTGATCGCCCATCTCGACCACGAGCACCGCTACGTGTTCGCCAACGCGGTGTACCAGTCGTGGCTGGGCAAGGCGCCGGAGCAGGTGGTGGGCCAGACCATGGAGGAAGCGTTCGGGGGGGAATATTCGGCCCAGCAGCGCGCAGCCCTGGACGAAGCGTGGGAAGGCAAGGCCTCGCAGTGCGAGCACGATATCGTGCGCAAGAAGCACATCCGCATCGTGCACTCCACCTTCTTGCCACAGCTACGCGACGGCAAGGTAGTGGGCGTCTACATCCTGACCACCGACGCCACCGCGGCCCGTATGCACGAACGTAACCTGCACGCACTGGCGCACACCGATTCGCTGACCGGCATTCCGAACCGGCGCCAGTTCGAGTTGGCGCTGCAGGCGATCGTCCAGCGCGCGCCGCAGCGCGAGCGCGCGTTCGCCCTGCTGTACCTGGACATCGACCATTTCAAGCAGATCAACGACACCCATGGCCACGCCGTGGGTGACATGGTACTGGTCGAACTGGCGCGCCGTGTGCGCAGGGTGGTGCGCAGCTCCGACCTGGTGGCGCGCTTGGCCGGCGACGAGTTCACCGTGCTGCTCGACGAAGTCGGCACGCCGCGCGACGTCGAGATGGTGGCCAAGAAAATCATGCAGACGCTCGAGGCGCCGTTCGTGATCGGCAGCCAGGCGATCCGGGTCGGCGCCACCATCGGCATCGGCCTGGCCGATGCGCCAGGCGTCACGGCGCAGGCAATCAGCGAGCTGGCCGACGGCGCGCTGTACGAAGCCAAGGGCCGTGGCCGCAACACCTTCGCGCTGGCGCGCCTGGCCGAGACGATGGTGCTGGAACACGTGGCCTGAGGCGCCTCGGGCTGGCCCGGCCGCCCGAACGGCGCGGCCGGCAAGCCCACGTGTTTACTCGACGAAGACGACTGCGGTTCGCGCCGGCACCGTGAAGGTGCCGCTGGCGCTGTCGAAACGCGCCTCGGCCGCGCGCTGGTCGGCCGCGCCAGCCGCGTTGTGCACCGGATGCAGGCGCAGGCGCTTGCCGCGCAGGGCGCCGGCCTCGATGCTGTGCGCCTTCGTGTCCACGTTCACCAGATAGCCCAGGCCCGCGAAGCGCGCGCCGGGATAGCCCTTGCCGTCGATCCAGGCGGCCAGCACGGTCGGCGCCTGCCTGGGGCCGGTGTTGAAGAAGCGCAGGCGCTGGTTGATGTCGGCGGCGCTGCGCAGGCGCAGCAGCGTCGAGCTGGCGCGGATGCGCAGCAGGTCGCGGAAGGCGTCGCGCGCGAAGGCGATGTCGGCGGGCGCCGGCTTGAGCGCGGCGTTGGCCAGCAGCGGCTTGAACAGCGACCAGTCCTTGGCGTTGTCGGCGGCCGGCGGCAGGCCGGTGCCGAAGAAGTTGTCCTGGTAGGTCCAGTCGAGGCGGTTGAACCAGTCGCCCGAGTTGAAGCTGTTGCGGTCCAGTGACTTCGAGCGCAGCACGTCGATGCCGGCGTGGTAATAGGCCACGCCCTGGCTGAAGGCGTTGATCGCCATGCCCAGCACCTGCACCCGCGCGCGCTCGGCCGCCGTGGTGGCCAGCGGCAGCTTGAGCGCATTGATGTCGTACAGCGTCTGGTTGTCGTGGTTCTCGACATAGTTCACCGCTTCGCCCGGTTCGCTGGCATAGCCGGCCGGCTGGTTGCCGCCGTAGACGATGTCCTGCAGCTTGCTCACCTTGCCGTCGAAGGTCTGCATCGGGTAGCTGCGCACCGAGCCGGCCAGGCCGACGCGGATCAGGTCCGCGGCGCGCAGCAGATCGGCCTTCTTCGCGTCGCCGCCGAGCGTATTCGGGTCGTACACCAGGCCATTGATATAGCCCTGCTGCCTGATCACCACCTCGCCCTAATCGCCGGGCGAGCCGCCGCGCACCGCGTCGCGCGCGCGGTCACTGAAGGTGCCGATGCCGGTGCCGTTGAGCGACAGCTGCGAGGCCTGCACGAAGCGCGCGCCATCCTGCACCTCGCCGAAATTCCAGCCTTCCCCGATCAGCTGCACATGGCGGCCGGCGGCCTGGTCGACCGCCTTCTGCAGGCGCTCCATCGCCGCGCGCGGCTGGTGGCCCATCAGGTCGAAGCGGTAGGAGTCGATCTTGTAGTGGCGCGTCCACAGCACCGACGAGTCGATCATCAGCTTGGCCATCATCGTATTCTCGGTGGCCGTGTTGAAGCAGCAGGTCGAGGACTCGATGCCGCCGACCGCATTCAGGCGGTGGTAGTAGCCCGGCACCACGCGGTCGAGGATCGACTTTTCTTCCTGGCCGGCGATGAAGGTGTGGTTGTAGACGACGTCGGTGCCGACGCGCAGGCCGGCCTTGTGCAGGTCCATTACCATCTGGCGGAACTCGACGATGCGCTTGGCGCCGTCCTGCGGGTCGCTCGCGTAACTGCCTTCGACCGCGTTGAAGTGCTGCGGGTCGTAGCCCCAGTTGAAGCAGTCGGTATGCGCCGTCTTGCCGATCAGCGCCTGCTGGGTCTCGCCGTCCGGCGCGCCGGATGGCGCGGGCGTCGCGCAGCCGATTTCCGGAATGCTGCCGATGTCGTACACCGGCAGCAGGTGCACGTCGGTCAGGCCGGCCTTGGCCAGCGCGCGCAGGTGCCGCATGCCGTTCGAGTTGGCCTCGGAGAAGGCGCCGTACTTGCCGCGCTTCGCCTGCGGCACGCTCTGGTCGATCAGCGAGAAGTCGCGCACGTGCAGCTCGTAGATGACCATGTCGGTCTGGGCTTTCACCGTGTCTGGGGCGCGCGTCTTGTCCCAGCCCTTCGGCTTGAGGCTGGGGGTGTCCAGGTCGGCGATGTAGCTGCGCCTGGAGTCGGCGCTCAGGCTGACCGAATACGGATCGGTGACCAGGTTGCGCACCAGGCCCGCGCCCGGGACCATGACGTCGACCGCGTACTTGTAGTAGGCGCCGGACAGGTCGCGCGGCAGGCTCAGCGACCAGGCCCCGGTGCGCGCGTCGGGCTGCATGTCGTGCGCGGCGCTGGCCTTGCCGGTGGCGCTATCGTAGGTGCAGAGCGCGACCTGGCGCGCGGTCGGGGCCCACAGCTTGAAGGTGGTCTGCTTCGCGGTCGGGGTGGCGCCCAGATCCGGGATGCGTTCGGCGGCGGCGTACAGGTCGTCCAGTGCGCCGGCCGCCTGCAGGCGGGTGGCGGCGATCACCGTGCCGTCGGCTTGTTCCTGGACCAGCACCAGCTGCTCGCGGTGCAGGGCGGGCAGGCGCGCCATGTCGGCCTCGGCTACCTTCAGGGTCGGGCCGCTGGCGACCCACTTGAAGCGCTCGGCGGCGGCCTGCGGGACCGGGGCGCTGGAGACGGTCAGCGCGAGCGCGCCGGCGGCGCCGGTGACGCGCGCGCCGGGCGCGGCGCTGATCGTGGCAGTCGGGGAGTGGTACAGGCGATACACGCCATCGGACGCGGCGCCTGGCCAGCGTACCAGCTGGCGGTCTAGCCAGACGGCGCGGGCGTCGAGCCTGGCGCTCGAGGCGTTCAGGACTTGCTGGAATGCCGGGCTGTCGCAGGTCGCGAGCGGAATGGCGGCGTAGGCGGTCGAGGACAGCGAAGCCGCGATCAGGGCGATAGGGAGTTGTCTCATGTAGGGTGGGCGGCTTCCCGGCCACGCGTTCAAGCGACCGGAAAATACCGCCTTCTTGGCTAGTGATAGTGAAGTTGACGGCGTGGGCGGACAAGCCGCCCGCGCCACGTCTGCATGCAGCGGCCGATCAGGTGGCCGATCAGGTGGCCGCTCAGTTGGCCGATCAGGTGGCCGATCAGGCGGCCGTGCCGCGGTAATGGTCGACCATCCGGTATTTGGTCGCATACCAGCCGAACACGATCGCCGACAGCAGCGCGAAACCGGCGAAGAAATACATCTGCGCCGCCATCACGCCGACGCCGGTGCCTTCGATATACCCGATCACCGATGCGTTCTTGACGCTGGCGTTCACGATCAGCACCCACAGGTTGCCGACCGTGACGGCCAGGTACCACAGCGCCATGATCACGCCCTTCATCGAGGCCGGCGCCTGGCTGTAGGCGAATTCGAGGCCGGTCGCCGAGACCAGCACCTCGCCCAGCGTCAGCAGAGCATACGGCGCGATCTGCCAGGCGATCGAGACGGCGTCGCCGGCGTCCAGTGCGACCTGCAGGTTGCCGACCACGACCCAGGCTGCGGCCGACAGCGCGATGCCGGCGGTCATGCGGCGCAGCGGCGTCGGCTCGACGCCGAACTTGCGCAGCAGCGGGAACAGGGCGAAGTTGTTGAACGGGATCAGGATCATCACCAGCAGCGGGTTCAGCGCCTGCATCTGGGCCGGGATCACGTCGAAGCGCCAGCCCAGGAACTCCACCTGCGTGGACATCTCGTTGGCCTGCACGATCCAGGTCGAGGCCTTCTGGTCGAACAGCGACCAGAATGGCGTCACCAGCGCGAACACGATCAGGATGCGCAGCACGGCGCGCACGCCGTCGACCGCCTCTTGCGGATGCAGGCCGCGCGCGCGGTCCAGTTGCATCGACGCGCCGATGCCGCCGAAGGCCATCAGCAGCACCAGCGCGGTGCAGGCGCCGATCACGAAGCCCCACTGCACCGACATCGCCAGCGACGCCACCGCGCCGGCCGCGCCGACCAGCGCCACCGACAGGCCCGGACGGCCCTGGCCCGGCGCCCTGGCCAGCAGGGCGGTCTTCGCCACGCGCATGAAGGAGTGCGGATTCGGCGGCGACGGCGGCACGTGCACATACTTCTTCTTGCCGCTCCAGAACACCATGGTGGCGATGAACATCAGGATGCCCGGCACGCCGAAGGCCCAGGCCGGACCGTAGTCGCGCAGCAGCAGCGGCATCAGGAGCGAGGCGAAGAAGGAGCCGAAGTTGATGATCCAGTAGAAGGCGTCGAACACGACTTTCGCCTTGTCCTTGTTGGTCTGGTCGAACTGGTCGCCGACGAAGGACGCCACCAGCGGCTTGATGCCGCCCGAACCGAGCGCGATCAGGAACAGGCCGAAATAGAAGCCGTTCACGTTGTCCTCGAACATCGCCAGGCAGGCGTGGCCCACGCAGTACACGAGGGAGAGCCAGAACACCGTGTTGTACTTGCCGAAGTAGCGGTCGGCCAGCCAGCCGCCCAGCAGCGGGAAGAAGTAGACGCCGATCACGAAGGTGTGGAACACGTGCTTGGCTTCGCCCGTGCGCATGTCTTCCGGCAGGAACATCAGGAGCGTCGTGATCAGGAACGGCGTCAGGATGTTGCGCATCCCGTAGAAACTGAACCGTTCGCAGCCTTCGTTGGCAATGATGTAGGGAATCTGCCGCGGCATCCGCCCGGCGCTTTGCTTCGCTAGAGAAGTCATCGACCGCTTCCTTGAAATGTCAAACAGACGCGATGCTATGTCGGGGGCCGCTCTTTTTGCAATAAAAATATCGTTGTGAAACAAACGAGAAACAATCCGACACGATGCCGACGTAGTTTAGTTACGGGGCGGCGCGCGCTGGAAACGTTTTCGGTTCTTCAAGTCGTTGATCTATATGGATAAACGACGGGTTATCGAAAAATTGCTGCAATTGTCAAGTTTTATTGCATCCTGTATATTGCCTAGAATTCCAATCCACGGACGAGCCATGACCCAGATCCCGACGACGACCAATCCCCACTGGTGGCGCGAAGCCATCATCTACCAGGTATATCCTCGCAGCTACTTCGACACCAACGGCGACGGCATCGGCGACCTGGCCGGCGTCACCGAGAAGCTCGACTATATCGCGGCCCTGGGCGTGGACATCGTCTGGCTGTCGCCATTCTTCAAGTCGCCGATGCGCGATTTTGGCTACGACATCCAGGATTACTGCGACGTCGATCCGATGTTCGGCTCCCTGGCCGACTTCGACCGCCTGGTCGCCAAGGCCCATGGCCTGGGCCTGAAGATCATGATCGACCAGGTGATGTCGCACACTGCCGACACCCACCCGTGGTTCGTGGAGAGCCGCTCGAATCGCGACAACCCCAAGTCGGACTGGTATGTCTGGTCCGACCCGCTCCCGGACGGCAACCCGCCGAATAACTGGATGTCGGTGTTCGGCGGATCGGCCTGGCAGTGGGACACCCGCCGCAAGCAGTACTACATGCATAACTTCCTGGTGAGCCAGCCGCAGCTGAACTTCCATAATCCGGATGTGCAGAAGGCCCATCTGGCGGCCCAGCGCTTCTGGCTCGAGCGCGGCGTGGACGGCGTGCGCATGGATGCCTGCGTGTTCCACTTCCACGACCGTCAACTGCGCAGCAACCCGCCAGCGCTGGTGCGCGACACCTCGACCGTCACCGACGTGAACCCGTACGGCATGCAGGCCCATATCTACGACAAGACCCAGCCCGAGAACATCGCCTTCCTGGAAAAGCTGCGCGCACAACTGGACGAATTCGGCGCGGTCTCGATCGGCGAGATCAGCTCGGACGACGCACTGGCGCAGATGAGCGAGTACACGGCCGGCGGCAACAAGCTGCACATGGCCTACAGCTTCAACCTGCTCACGCCGGTGTTTACCGCAAGCCACGTGCGCAAGCAGGTCGAGGAATTCAACGAGCGCGTGAAGGATGGCTGGGCTTCCTGGTCGATCGGCAACCACGATGCGATCCGCGTGATGACGCGCTGGGGCGGCCCGCAGGCCACCGCCGCCTTCGGCAAGCTGGCGCTGGCGATGCAGCTCTCGCTCAAGGGCACGCCGTGCCTGTACCAGGGCGACGAGCTGGCGCTGCACGAAGCCGACGTGCCGTTCGAACTGCTGCAGGACCCGTACGGCATCACCTTCTGGCCCGAGTTCAAGGGCCGCGACGGCTGCCGCACCCCGATGCCGTGGACGGCGAGCGCGCCGCATGCCGGTTTCACCGAAGGCAAGCCGTGGCTGCCGGTGGAGCCGTCGCACGCCGCCGCCGCGGTCGACGTGCAGGAGCGCGATCCGCAATCGATGCTGAACTTCCAGCGCAAGCTGATCGCCCTGCGCCGCAGCATGCCGCAACTGACGCGTGGAGAGATCGCCTTCTTCGACGCGCCGGAACCGGTGCTGGCGCTGCGGCGCGACCTGGACGGCCATGCCAGCGTGCTGGCCGCCTTCAACCTGTCGAACGAGGAAGTCAGCTTCGACTGGCCGGCCAGCGCCGCCGCCACCCGCTTGGCGGTCGACCTGCCGGGCAGCGCCGCCAGCGGCCGCGTCACGCTGCCCGCCTACGGCGCCTGGTTCGGCATCCTGCCATTGGAGGGATGATGGCGAGCGGGCAGGAACCGGAGAAGTTCGCGCGCACCGCGTTCGCCGACGGGCCGCGCCTGCTGGCCGACATCGGCGCCACCCATGCCCGCTTCGCGCTGCAGACCGCGCCCGGTGTATTCCGCGAGGTGAAGGTGCTGCGCTGCGATGACTTCGAGGGCATCGTGCCGCTGCTGCGCCACTACCTGGCGGATCACCTCGACGTGAGGATGCAGCACGGCGCCTTTGCGGTCGCCAATCCGATCAACGGCGACTACGTGCGCATGACCAACCGCGCCTGGGAGTTCTCGACCGACGCGGTGCGGCGCGAACTGGGCCTGTCGACGCTTCTGATCGTCAACGACTTCACGGCGCTGGCCACGGCGCTGCCGGGTTTCGCCAAGGACGACCTGATGCAGGTGGGGCCGGGCACCAAGATCGACGGCGCCGTGATCGGCGTGCTGGGGCCGGGCACGGGTCTTGGCGTCTCGGGCGGCATCCCGACTGCCGACGGCTTCGTCACCCTGGGCAGCGAGGGCGGCCACGTGAATTTCGCGCCGGCCGACGAGCGCGAGTTCGCGATCCTGCAATACGCCTGGCGCGAGTGGCCGCACGTGTCGAACGAGCGCCTGATCTCGGGGCCGGGCATGGAAGTCATCTACCGCGCGCTGGCGCACCGCAACGGCGTCGACGCCGATGGCGCGTTCAGGTCGCGCAGCGCCGCCGAGATCATGGCCGGCGCGCTCGACGCCGGCGACCCGCTGTGCCTCGAGACGCTGGAATGCTTCTGCGGCATGCTGGGCGGCGCCGCCGCCAACCTGGCGGTGACGCTGGGCGCCTTCGGCGGCGTGTTCATCGGCGGCGGCATCGTGCCGCGCATGGGGGAGTGGTTCGCGCGCTCGCCTTTTCGCACGCGCTTCGAAGCCAAGGGACGGTTCTCCGACTACCTGGCCGACATCCCGACCTATGTGATCACCGCGCCGAACCCCGCCTTCCATGGCGTGGCGACCATCCTGGCCGAGCACCTGCGCGGGCGCAGCGGCGCCAACACGCTGATGGACCGGGTCCAGCAGCTGCGCCAGGAACTCTCGCCCGCCGAGGCGCGCGTGGCGACCCTGGTGCTGGAACATCCGCGCACGGTGCTCAACGAGCCGATCGCCGAGATCGCGCGCCTGGCCGACGTCAGCCAGCCGACCGTGATCCGCTTCTGCCGCTCGCTCGGCTTCCAGGGCCTGGCCGACTTCAAGCTCAAGTTCGCCAGCAGCCTGACCGGCGCGATTCCCGTGCGCCATAGCCAGGTGCGCATGAGCGACAGCACCCACGACCTGTCGGCCAAGGTGATCGACAACACGGTGTCGGCGATCCTGCGTTTCCGCGACCAGCTCGATGTGCGCTCGCTCGACCGTGCGATCGAACTGGTGAGCAAGGCCAGGCGCGTCGAGTTCTACGCGATGGGCAATTCGCGCGCGGTGGCGCTGGACGGGCAGCACAAGTTCTTCCGCTTCCGCATTCCGACCGCGCTGTATGGCGACGCCCACCTGTTCACGCTGGCTGCCGGCCTGCTGGGACCGGGCGACGTGGTGATCGCGGTATCGAATTCGGGCAGCCTGCCGGAACTGCTGCAGGCGGTCGATGTGGCGCGCAATGCCGGCGCCGACGTGATCGCGATCAGCAACAGCCAGTCGCCGCTGGCGCGCAAGGCCAGTGTGTGTCTGGCGGTCGACCATGCCGAGGACAGCACCAGCTTCCTGTCGATGATCTCGCGCATCCTGCAGCTGCTGTTGATCGACATCATGGCGGTGGGGATCTCGGTCGATGGCCAGCATGGGCAAGACCAGGACCCTGGCCGGCTGCTGATTTCGCACCTGGACAGCTGAACCGCCGCGCATGCTGGCACGGCCGGGCGGGCCGGCCGTGCCAGGCACCGGCGCGCCGGCCGGCTCGGCCAGGAGCCTGCCGGGCCAGGTTTCAGGACGGGTTCAGTTCGCGCTTTTCAGGTCGACCCGCTCGATCGTACGGCGCCATTCCTGCAGGCTGAGCAGGGTGTCGCTGTCGGCATCGTCGACCAGGATGTCGCTGCCATCCTGCGCCACCAGGAAGCTTTCGCGGCGGCGCGCATCGTCGGCGCGGTTTTCGACGAAGCTGAGCTGGTAATACTTCTTGCCGTTGACTTCGCGCGGGACCGGATTGTCCTCGATCACGGCGCCATGCGCCTTGCCGCTGCTGCGCTGTTCGATCTGCTGCGACCATGCCTTCAGTTCGGGCAGGGCGAGAAGCGTCTCCATCGCCTGTTCCTTGCTTTGCCCGGGCGCCTGGGCTGCCGGCGCGGCCGGCGCCGCTGGCGCCGGTTGCGGCGGCGCCTCGCGCTCGGCGCGCTTGCAGCCGGCCAGCGCGCAGCACAGGGCGAGGGCGGCAACGCTCAGGCGCAGGGGAGAAAGGGATGCGGCGCGTATCGACATGGCAGGTCTCGTGATGGCAGGCGGCCATGGTAAACCATGCCTGCAGGACCAGCAACCGAGCCAGCCTGGCAACGCGCCGCGCGCGAGAAAAAGCAGTAAATTAATAAAAATGCATTGCGCCTGATTTCATGTTATTTCCACATGGAAATGCATTCGTGGTTTACGCCACGGACTGGCGTATTTTCGCCAAGGAAACCCAATTTATTCGTGGAACCAATGCTACTCTGTAGGATCACTCCTACCCTAAGTATCATGGATCCGCGCCACACCGCCTATACCCGCCGTCTCGAACAAACCTCGCAACGTGAGAAGACCCTGGGCGCGCTCGCCGTCTTTGGGGTTGCCATCGGTATCGCGGGCGTGTTGATGCCGCCACTGAATATCGACTGGCCGGAGCCTGCCGCCGAATCCGGCGACGCCGTCGTCGGCGGGGCCCCGACGGTCCCGGCCACGGCGCCGGTCGCGCGGGAGCAGGGCGCGGCGCGCCGCGTCTACCCGTATTCGATCATTCCTGGCGGCGTGGCCGACAAGGAAGAGCTGGCGCGCGTGATCCGGGCCGACCGCACGGTGGCTGCGCACTATGCCGGCTTCGACGTCGCCAATGCGCGCGCAGTGACGGTGACTGCGCCGCGCGCCGTGTACGTGTCGTACCGCAAGGGCGAACAAGTGTACTGGACGAGGAAGAAGCTGATGCTGGCGCCGGGCGAAACCCTGCTCACCGACGGCGCCAACGAGATGCGTGCGCGCTGCGCCAACCGCATCTCGGACGTGCCGATGTTCCCGGTCGAATCGCATGGGCCGACCGAGTCGGAGCTGGACTCCTTCGTCACCGAAGCGACCGTCGAGGGCTCGAGCATGGCCGTCGCCGCGGCGCCGCTGGACGGGTTCGGCGAAGAGGGCGGCGGCGGATACGGCACCACCAGCTTCCCCTATGGCGCCGGCCTGGCGCTGCCGGTCGATCCTGCGCGGCCGTATGCGCGCAGCCCGGGCGCGCCGCCCATGCCGGGCGCTCGCATCCCGGGCACCTCGAACGGCGGCACGCTGCGCGGCGCCGAAGCGCCACGCGGCGACAGCGGGACCGGCACCGAGACGGGCGCTACACCGCCCGTCTCTGGAGGCACGACCACGCCACCCGCGAGCACGCCGGTGGCGGCCGAGCCAACCACCGGGCCAACCACCGAGCCAACGCCGGGCAGCGACGGCGGCACCGGCCAGCCAATCGTGCCGACCCCGGTGCCAACGCCGGTTCCAACGCCGACGCCGACCCCGACGCCAGGCAGCGATGGCGGCAGCGGGGAACCGGCCATGCCGGTGCCGACGCCGCAGTCGCCCGGCGCCGGTCCGCAAGCGCCGTCGTCGCCACCCGAACTGCCGCCGTCCACGCCGGAACTGCCGCCGTCCACGCCGCCGCTGCCAGGCGCACCGGACACCCCGGTCGGTCCGGGCAATCCGGGCAATCCGGGCACGCCGATCGTCGTTCCCGGCGCACCGGCCGAAGTACCGGAGCCGGGCACGCTGTGGCTTGGCGCAGCCGCCTTCGCCGCGATGCTGTGGATGCGCCGCAAGGGTCCGCGCGCCGCACGCTGAGCGGACGTACGCCGGACGACGAAAAGCCCGCGAGGCGTGAACCTCGCGGGCTTTTCGTATTGGAAGACTGGCGCGCGACAGGAGCCGCGCGCCAGGCGACCGGATGACTTACATCATGCCGTCCATGCCGCCCATGCCGCCCATGCCACCCATGCCGCCCATGCCGCCGGCTGGCTTGTCTTCGGCCAGTTCGGACACCATGCAGTCGGTGGTCAGCATCAGGCCGGCGATCGACGCTGCGTTCTGCAGTGCCGAACGGGTGACCTTGGCTGGATCCAGCACGCCCATCTCGACCATGTCGCCGTAGGTGCCGTTGGCTGCGTTGTAGCCGTAGTTGCCGGTGCCGGCCAACACTGCTGCGACGACGACCGATGGCTCTTCGCCGGCGTTCTGGACGATCATGCGCAGTGGCTCTTCCATTGCGCGCAGGACGATCTTGATGCCTGCGTCCTGGTCAGGGTTGTCGCCCTTGACGGTGATGTTGGCGCGAGCGCGCAGCAGGGCCACGCCGCCGCCGGCCACGATGCCTTCTTCCACGGCAGCGCGGGTAGCGTGCAGTGCATCTTCGACGCGTGCCTTCTTCTCTTTCATCTCGACTTCGGTGGCTGCACCGACGCGGATCACGGCAACGCCGCCGGCCAGCTTGGCCACGCGCTCTTGCAGTTTTTCGCGG